>Ga0080005_121514_pt1 | contig 27454 bp, 25 predicted proteins | sample JossMetagenome_2_FD_69208 | JGI IMG/M metagenome (GOLD analysis project Ga0080005, IMG submission 69208) | Hot spring sediment microbial communities from Joseph's Coat, Yellowstone National Park, USA - JC3_ASED (SPADES assembly) (version 2) | ecosystem: Environmental > Aquatic > Thermal springs >...
GTTTAACACGGCTATTACATCTCTGCCAGATCTAAACCCGCATCTAGGGCATTTGAGTTGCCTCGGGGCATCGCCCCTCATCAACAGCTGTAATAATTAAGCAGAACCAGAGATTATAAACCTAACTCTTAAACATCAATGAAAATAAGTGTTGCAAATGATTATGAAGACCAAAACAGCCCCATGAAATAGCTGTTATAACTGCGTAGAGAACTCCAGAAGAATAGGCTTTGCCGGAGTGTGGGTTCTTATTGTAAAGAGCTATCACAATGCCTAAAAACGCTAAAATGCTGCCAACAACTACAGCAAGCTCTATCCCCTCTCCTAGCAATACTACTGCCAGTGCCTGGGCTATGAATATATAGGTAAAGCCTATTATAGCTGCTAGAGATCCTCCAACAAGCTGAATGGACTTTGCATAAGCTGCATCACCGATACCAGGCCCTATAACACCCGATACCACTGCAACTAAAAGAGCGTAAAGATTGATACCACTCCTCGAACAGCTTATAATAGCTATTGGTATGAGTAGGGCGAGGGCTGCAAGAGCCCTAAATACTGTTATAGTTGCAGGCTTCAACCTCCTTCCAAATCTCTGAATCACAGCAGGGTTAAGACTCCATAAAACAGCTGCTATGATTATATAGATGCTGCTCAGCATGCTTAGCACTTTGTAGGGATACATCAATTGAATTACTTTGCTAACACTCATAAGCTTAAAAACTTTTGATTATATAGATTTGTTAATGCCATAGCTGATGTAATCAATGTGGTGGAAGTGTGTTGAGCAGGGGTAGAGGTAAGCATGTGTATGCCATACTTAGTTTGATGACACTGCTTTTAAATGGGTGGAGGAATACTGTGTCAATGTTTTTCAACCCCTTGCTCAACTTCTATTCACTATCCACTACAACACCTATTGCACTAAGCATGACAATCTCATCAGCTACTTCACTCACAATATCACCTACAGTAGGCAAGGTTTATGATAGAAAAGGAGCCTCAACACTTCTCTACATAGCCTCAACAACTCAATTAGTTTCTGGAATACTTATTTTGTTTATGAGAGTGTTTGAATGGAGAATTGCACAAATATTTTTATATGCAAGCTCAGTTTTTGGAGGTGTTGCTATGGCGGGGTTCATGCTCTCCATAAACCCTTTCATGGCTACACTATACCCCTCTAAACCAGGGCTAGCCCTGGCTTTTGCACAGCTAGGTAACTACCTCTCCTTCATTTTGTGGCCACCAATAATAGCAACACTATTTAGATGTATGGACCTGTTCAACACATTTTTGCTCCTAACACTAGTATCAACCATGCCAACAATACTCATAGCCACTATTTTCAGAGGGGTAAAAGCTTCTGAAACTATTGGTGATGGGAAAAGAGTTGGTGTTTCAGAAACTCCAAGACTCTTTAAGCTGCTTCTCATACCCATATTTTTCATAGCTTCTTCATCAATGATGATAATAAGCTTTCTTGCACCAATAATTAGCGAAGTGCTTTTAGTGGAAGCATCTAGCGTTATGATGCTTGGAGGTGTTGCCCAGGTTATGGGAGCTGTTATCTGGGGGTTAATGCTTGAAAGAGTTGATGTTCTAAAGGCTCTCCCAATCACCTACCTCATAGAAACTGTTACAGTACTCCCCATAGCAATTAGCGAACGAGCTCAAAACATAGCGATGACGCTCCTCTACTGCAGGTTATCTGCATATGCTGGTGAGCCGATTATTCACATGACTACAATACCTAGGCTATTTAGCAGAAGAGAGATGGGAAGATTGCTAGGATTACAAAGCACAGCTGTAATGCTGGCATCAATTACAGCACCAGTAGTAGGAGGACTTGCAAAGGACTTTGCTGGAACTTATAGAGCTACACTCATAATCTCAGCACTCTTCTCACTACTTGCAACACTCATAGCCACAGCAATACTATTAAAAAGAGGTGAGCAACACTATCAATAAAGCTATTCTACGCAAAGAATGAAGACAGGGCTTTTCTTTAACAGCTGTTACAAATTGCTTCAGGACTCTGACCTCCTCCCAGCTCTGAAGTGCAAAACAGGTGGTGGATGCTCCACCTAAAAACATTAACGCATCATTCTTACAACTTGATGACTTAGCTGGCTAGGTACTCCTCAAGGAGTTTCACAAGTTGTTCAACAGTTTTCACGCTAGTCAATCTCTCTGCCAATAGCTTTGCACTTAGTTGTTCTGCAACCCACTTAGCTAGATACCCTTTTTCTAGATGGAGTCTAAGAATGTTTTCAGGTATTAGACCATGTTTCACAGCTATGTATAATTTTTCAATGCTGCTTACTTTAAGTGGTATTGGCACACCATTTTCATCGGTAAAAACATATGCTTCTCTATCCCCTACCTGACGCTCTTTAACACTGCTACTCTCCAGCAAGAAAAGCCCTTTATCGGTTACAGCAAATTTGTTGCCACTTCTCTCAACAACAAAACCCATTCTCACCAAATCCATAGCATATCTCCTAGCAGTCTTCGGCAAAACCCCCAGCTTTGCAGCCAATTCTTCTACACTAAACTCCGCACCAACGACATGCAGTATCTTAACAGCTCTACTAATCGAAAGAGGCATAACCAGCCCTAAAATGCTATATTAGTGTTTGAGATAAAAAGTTTTATAGCTAAAAGCCTCGCTTTTTAAGGTGAGGGATGGAAAGGTCTATAATGTTTTCAAGGATTGTAGAATCCTAAGAGCTGTGACAGCAGCTCCTAGGCATGTAGATGTGACCACGAGAACCAAAAGCTAGTATGTATAGGTCTCTGACTACTCTATTGCTTCTCTTGCGATGTATAGAATCTTGAATGGGTGTAGAGAGCTAGCGAAATGCCCTAGAACCGATGTTCTTTTAGAATTGGGAGAAGGCTAAGAATTTGCAATTACATTTATGAGGGTTTTTATCCCCTCCTCGAGGCTTATCTTAGGCTCGAAGCCCAGGATTTTCCTGGACTTTGTAATGTCAGCTATGGAATGTTTTATGTCTCCTGGTCTTGGTGGTGCATAGACTGGTTTGAGGTCTTCTCTGTTCAGGGTCTTGAGTATGAGCTTTGCTAGCTGATTTATTGTCACAGCTTTTCCACTACCAATGTTAAACACTCCTCTAGCTCTCTCAATACTCATAGCCTTCATGATAGCGTCTATAACGTCGCTAATGTGTATAAAGTCTCTAGTCTGCTCGCCATCTCCATAGATAATTGGAGGCTCTCTCCTGAGAACCCTTCTTATAAACTCTATGACCACGCCTGCGTATGCCCTGCTCTGCTTGGGTCCATAAACATTGAATATCCTTAGAATAATGGGTCTATAGCCATAGATGCTTGAGAATGCTTGGATAAGAGCTTCACCAGCAACTTTAGAGGCTGCATAGGGGGATCTGGGCGATAGCAAGTGATCCTCTGGTATGGGGATCTTCAAGGGATCTCCATAGACAGAACTTGAGGATGCAAAGATCAAGACATTAACACCTCTACATGCCTTAGCAATGTTATGAGTGCCAATAACGTTTACCTCGAAGTATAGGTCAGGTCTTTCAATAGACTCAGCAACATCTATCAAAGCAGCTAAGTGAATAACCACATCCACACCCCTAACACACTTCTCAACAACACTATAATCTCTAACATCGCCAACAACAATCTCTACATCTCTAGCGACATCCACTATATTATCCATGGAGCCTGTGGAGAAATTGTCTAGCACCCTAACAAAGTGACCTGCCCTAAGAAGGGCTTTAACGAGGTGACTACCTATAAACCCTGCCCCACCAGTAACCAAAACCCTTAAACACTCCACCAAACACAAACCCCCTACTCAGAGCAGAATAAATATAGCAACTACTTAAATACTTAGCTTAGCATAACAGAGTCTATGAAGACTCTACACAGATTGAAAGATGCAGCTATTGAGAGAATTGATGGATCAAAACCTGTTAACAAAATAGAGAGTAGTAACAACGCTAAGAAAAAGACCCATGAAAAATTTTGAGAGAAGCAGAACATTAGATAGATATGAGATTGTGGCTAATACTAAAGGCATTGACTTAACCTCCTCCCAGCACTAGAGGATGAAGCCCTCAGTTGTTATATAAATTGGGTTTGTAAGTGCGAGAATATCATCAGAGTTCTGCGGTATTAATTCATGTGGGTTTCGATATTTGCCTATCTCAATCCTTATAAGCTTTGCATCTCTAACATCTATTCTCTCTCTATGTTTAAACTCGTTGCTATCTATATCCACAATTTTATGCACATTTCTTTCTGTTAGAATCCTGAATGTATACTTTTTAGCCATTTCAATGCTTACCTCAAGCTCTATCCACTTAGCAACAGATTCAGCAATCTCATCGCCTATTGTGTGCACTCTGCCTGAATTATCAATGGCTTTCACCTCTATGATTGGACCTTCGGGTCTGTGCGTTATGAACACCCTCCCCATTCTTATACCCCTCAAAATACCTTCGGGGTTAAGGCTCTCTGCATAAACCCATGTTGTTGGCTCGCCAAGGCGTGCAAGGTTTGAGCCATGATAGTCACTTCCACCAACTGCTGTAACTCTGTACCCCTCTGCAACTATGGTGTGCCACCAGGATAGAGACTCGTTATTGAATAGATGCCATGGACCATTCCACACCTCAACAGCGTCAAAACGTCGCAAATCCCTATACCTAAATGGGCAATCGCGGCAGAAGGGCTCTCTAAATATTGTTGGATGGTTTATTGAGGCTATACCCCCAGCGCTGTGGATATCATCCACAAGTTTCTCGAAATCCTCTCTGCTCTTTCTCCTAAAATCTATGTACTTGTCAATGCCAAGGGCATTCACATGCCCATAAAAAGTCGTTACCTCCATCCCAGGAATTGCTAGGAGTCCCCTGCAAAACCCCCTCATTTTCACAAGCTCTGTGTTCTGGCTAATAGTGTTATGATCTGTTAGCACTATGAAATCCAGACCCCTGCTCACGGCTAGCGAAAGCAATTCACAGAGAGTATTCCTGCCATCGCTATGAACTGTATGCATATGCAGATCACCCCTATACCACCCAGAACCACCATGGCTATGCAGAGTCCTCCTCTCTTCAAACCAGTTACCACTACAAGAATGGGCAAACTCAGACACAGCAAAGATCTCGGGGTATCTCAATCCAAACTCCTGTAGATTCACCACCTTAGCTAACTTAGAGAGAACATCGCCAAGGTAATCAAACTCCATATCACCCAGCGCAGTATTGTACCCAACAACCCTAAGCCTATAGTTACAGCCATCCTTAGACACACTATCGAGTCTAACAATAGCTCTCCACACACCAGCTACAATATCGCCTGGCACATGTCCAGGAGTTGCAGAACTCCTAGATATAAACACCCTGATCCTCTTATCAGTGCATCTACTGCACCACCCCCTCAGAGAGCCTGTGGAGTCCATGAGACCAAGCATAAGCCTACATCCAGCACCATCATATTCAAACTCTATATAGAGAAAATTCACACCCTCTGCAACAACAAATGGAACCTCAACAAAGTCATTACAAAGCCTCCCACAACCCACAACCCTGCCCTCCACAACACGCTCAAAAACCTTTTCAAAAAACCAGCCACTCATAAAACACACCAGCGCCATAAAAGCATACGAACTTCAATTACTAAACACCAAAAATAAATAAGCTTTACGCTAAACTAATATAGCATAGCAGATAAGAAGCAAAAGAATTCAATGGACAAACAGCTCTTTTCCATAACTACTTGCTTGTTTTCTATTTGTGTTGATATGTGTTCATGGTTTTAAGCTTTAGCTATATTTATTTGGTTTTTGTAGCATTGTTTACGCGTTTCTACAGCCTATGTGTATATGGGTCGTTGGACATGTTTATTGATGAAGCATGGCGGTAGGAGTGAAAGGCATTGAATCTCCATCTACCGAGAAACTGTTGGAAGTCACGGGTCTAATATTTTAGAACTTGGAGAAAGAATTTTTGGCTCTGTATCCTTAGAGAATCCAAGCATATCTTTTACTGTTTTTAGTGCATTGTTTTAGGGTAGTTTGAGTCCTGGTATGAAGGAGAGGGTCTTTGTAAGCGCCACGCTGTAGAGAGATACTATTATCAGTGCTCTTTCCCACTTGCCTAGCCTCGACATGCCGGCAGCTACTATTGGCGCTGTTGGCGTGTTTATGAGCATTCTGTAGGCGTAGAGCGGGTTTATGGCGAACATAGCCACAGCTATTGCTGTTGATGCGTAGGTGTAGGAAATGATGCCAGTATTTATTGGCGTTAGAAGTGTTGATATTGCGAAGAGCAGCCAGTATAGGGGGTTGTTAAGAGAGCCTCCTGTATATATGTTCATGTAGAACTCCATGTCGCTCCAAAGCCTATGGAAGTTGAGCTGCTTTAAGCTCTTCAACCCGCTCACAACTTGGTTCCAGAAATACTCTATGCTTATGAGCCTCAGCTTACCGAGGAAAAAACTTACACCAGCATCGCTCACTACACCCACAACAACTAGTAGCACCATGGAGAGCATCATTATAACACTCCTCCTATCGAAATCCCTTCTATAGAGGCTTAGCACAAGCATTGCAACGGCATTGACTATGAAGAGAGCTGCGAAGTGAACCCATGTATATACATGCGTTAGTAGCGCTACAAGTGAAAGCATTGACACTGCGACTAGGGATCGCAGGCTAGGGGTGTAGGCCAATCCAATAGCGAATTGCATAAGCGATAAAGTGAAGAGATCTGCCTGAAACCCACCATAAACAAAACTCGCTATGTTAGGTGTTGCAACAGCTATTAGAGCTGCATATCTAGCTATATACTCTCCCAAAAGCTTCCTCGTCATGAAGTAAGTGGATAGCGCATAGAGCTGAAACAAGAAAATGTTGTGATATAGACACAGCGTCTTTGGGTCTATGGAGAGAGTCTTCGAAACAATGTAGAGTAGAATCATGTACAGAGGTCTATCACCATAAACAGGCCATGCCCTGAAAGCCTCTGCAAAAGGATTTGAAGAAGCAAGCATCCTCTGCAAAGCATCGTAGTAAAAAGCCCAGTCCACATTCAGCGGAGCTCCATAGCTATTCACAGTCGGCATATAGCCCACGAGCCCCATTATCGTTGCCAGCATCACTGAAGCTACAGCAAAGATGGTGCCACCAGCACTACTACCCCTAGCAACATCACCACCCCCAATACCCAATCCAAATCTGAGTAACAGAATAGCTGAGGATAGCAACAGAATTGCTATTGCCAAAGGCCAGAGAAGAGCCCAGGAACAGAGCTCAAAGGAAACAATGCTACTAAGCCAAGGCAGCCTAAAACCCGCTAAAAGTGCTACATTATATAGCAAAACAACAATCTCCACACCAGCAATTGAATATATGAGACCCATAACAAACCCATTCAAACAACTGCTACAACCCCTCATAGCAGATAGCGACACTATCAATAGTATTGCTAAAGGTATTAGTACTAGAGGTGGGCTGAGGAAAAAAGAGAGTAGAACCAGGGCAGCGTAAGAAATAGAAAGTAGGGGTCTAAAACCTAGTGTAAATGTTAATAAGATTAGCGATATGAGTGCTAGGACAAGGGATGCTATAGCCAAAGACCTTGCAACAGCTTCGAGAGGTTTTTCAATCCAAAAACTAACCCTACCAATAGTAACATATGCATAGCCTACAAAAACATTGATAGAGTACACAGCTAGCAAAAGCATTGAAAGACCCAGCAAAACACCGACAACAACATATGTAGCACCACCTCTAGCAAAACCCCTGGCAAAAAGCGTCATCCTCCCTATTAAATGCTGTGCCGATATTCTCAAAGATGTTCACCAATCAACCCACTTTAGTTTTCTGAAAATGCATAACACTACCGAAAAGTTTATATATATCTCCTCTCACACTTTTATCAAGTAGGCGGGGTTTATGACTGTGAATAGTCGTGGCAAAGCCCTATTGCTAACGCTACCACTAGTAATACTAGCAATAGTTCTCATTGGAAATTCCTTAAACATGCCATATCTAAGCTTTGCAAGCAATGGTTACTACTATTACTATTACTACATCCCCTACTATTACTATTATACATTAACTAAAACAGCCACATACACTATAACAACACTATCAACTGTTACAACAACTCTTGTTGTTTCCCCAGTAACTCTTGTAACAAGCGTGATTTCCACGGTGACCACACCAACAACGGTGCCTAGCGTCGTTACAACAACCGTGCCGACAACCATAGTTACAACAGTTCCAACAACAGTTGTCACAACCTCTCCAGTCACAATAACATTTACCAGCACCTCCCCCTACACAACAACAGTTCCAACAACATTCACTACAACGAGTTATGAAACCAGAACAATGACAACAGTGGCGACAACAACGACGGGGGTCACAACAACTGTTCCAACAACAGTTGTCACCAAGGTGCCAACAACTGTTGTCACAACAACTTCGGTACCTGTCCCAACAACTGTTGCAGTGACAACGCCAATAACGGTAACGCAGACTGTGACTAACTGGACTATAACAGTAGTTATAGCGATAGTGATAGGTGTTTTAGCAGGCGTGCTAGGGTACTTACTTAGAAGAAGATAACCTATAGCTTTTTCTTGCTCTACTCACAAGCCTTACCAGCTCATATTTCCTATAGCTAGCAATGATCATCACTATTGTGGTATATAGTGATAGAGCTGTTGTAACGGGTCCTAGTCTTATGCCCCATGGTGTGTAGTTTAGTAGAAGTCCGAGCAGTGGTGTTATGGCTAGTGAGAGCCCTATTGAGAGAGCTACTCTCTCCAGTGGCTTGAGGGAGCTTTCATCTGGGTAAAGAGCTTCCACAGTTACATAGCCAGGTATAAATAGTGTGAATAGTGTTCCAAGGAACCACCTAAAGGGTTCTAGCACTTTTACGGGTATTGCTATGCATAAGAGTGTTGCTAATAATAGTGCTGTGACTGTGTAGAGCCAGAGGCTGTAGTCTGGTCTAAGCATGTATTCTGCAAAGCTCTTTGGTGGGCTGGGATCCTCTAGCTCTAGTGCGCCTCTGGCGATCTGCATATACACAGCTCTAATTGTGTTAAAGAGGCTTCTCCCCTTCAACCTCTTCACATAGCTCTCCAGGGTCTCTACCCCACTACCTCTACCCATATATGACCCCACACACCACTATACATCCAGGAACCAGTTGTTGTGTTGAAAACCCACAGCTCAAAAACTAGAGAGATGTTCCTCCCAAGCAACCCCCTATCCCAGGGAATCCTAACAAAAGCAAAAAACTGCTCATCTCTATCATTATCAAGAGCACCGAGCCATTTACCCAAAGGCTTCGCTACTGAAGGTGCTGACGTTGTAGGGAGCTGAGAAGCATTTAAAGCAACTTTGTACATAACCTGATACGCTATGGGCTTACCCATATGGTTATAGACATAGATGCAGAGCTTGAGGCTCTGATTTAATGCAGCAGTTTTTGGATACACACCTATTTTGCACGACTCGTCCAAGAGCCCTATAGCAACAAACCTTTCGCCAAAAGGTCTCCATGTAAGAGCTATTCCTATCGAGGACGCCACTATAGCCAGTGCTAGTATAACAGCAAACACCTCCTCATCTAAAATCACTTTCTCTTCACCACAAACCACCTCTTCTTAGATGAGTACCACAGATAGAGATATACCCTTGGAAGAAGCAAGTATATAGCTATAGGTATGAATACGAAAACAAGTGTTGTCAAGGCCTTGTAGAGAAGCATGCCCAGCCTCGACGAATCTCTGAAAACACTCAGCCTCATAACCTCCTCACTAACATTGGTATAGGCCTTCACAGCCTCTGTATAATTCCCTTCACCACAGGCCTTTAGCCACTCATCTGCGTAACGCACAGCTGATGTTACATTGACATAGCTCTGGCTCAGCTCCTCCAAACCCCTGACAACCTTAGATATTGCGTCAGGGCTGCAGGGATCTGCCACCTGAGGAACAATCATAGCTACGATGAGTAGCACAGCTATGAATTTCACCAAGTAGCACCTCTAGCTCTTCTAATATCCATCTCTATCACATCTACCCCAACAGACTTCAAAGCTCTAACAACATTTCTATGGCTCTTCTTAATAGCGCTTTCTTCACTAGAGCTACCAGCATCTATCCATGGCCTAGCAGAGGTTAGAACACTGCATCGAATTCCCTTCTGCACAGCCCTTCTACCAATATCAAAAATCTTTTCAGTGTCGTGAAAGAGGTTAGAGATTATGTAGATGGCATCCCCCATAACCTCGAAGCCTTCACTGCTACGCACCTTCAAAAGCTTTTGCAAGACATTAACAATGGGTGGCTCTACAAACTCGTAGAGCTGACCATAGTCAACAACATTGAGCTGAAACACTGCATTCAATGTGTGTAGCAAAAGCTCTTCACCTCTGTCAAAAACATTACACCTCCATTCATCTACATAGCATAGAGATGTCTGTGAGCCGCTCCTAGCCAAGGCCATTGCTGTGGTGAGCAGGGCTGATGCAATTCTGTCGCAAGTATATCTCCCAATGCACCTCCTATCAAAAGCCAGTACCTGGCTAGCTTCTCCCCCAACAGAGAAAAGCTTTATGTAAAGCCTGCTAAACTTTGCTGTAGCTCTCCAATCAACCCTCCTAAGAGGAACCCCACTTACATACTCTCTGGAACCAGTGTACTCACCAAAATCAGTTGAAGTAGGCAATAGCTGTTGCATTGAGGGCTCTGCAAAACCCTTTATATAGAGCCCTAATACCCCCAGCACCCTCAAAACCCAGTAAAGGGCCTCGGGATATACAACAAGCTCAATGCCAGTATCAACATCCTCAAGAACAGTGTATAGCCGTAGAAAACTGGGCTTCTCAACAGTGACAGAGAGCCTATAACTCCCGTAATAATCAAACGCAGTTTTAATCCTAATACGCACCTCGCCACTACCATATTGAGCCTCCTGTACCTGAGCCCATTTAGGCAGATGCACAGCACTAACATGCTTCCTGCACAGAATGTGTAAAACCAGCTCCTTCTCCTCCCAAACCCACAGCCTATACCTCTTCCCACACCCAACACAATAACACCTACTCCTAACAACACCTACAGATGTGTAGATAAGGTCCGAGAAAATGGCAACCCCTATCACCATAGCTATGCCCAACATAATCACATCGCTCACAGCTGTGGAGACCACCACAAGTGATAGCATCATACTTAGGAGCAGCAGACCCCTTTCTGTGAGCCTTATCCTCATTACTTAGGAACCTCAACACTCTGAAGAGCTCTCTCAACGATATCCATTGGCTTCACCCCCTCAACCTGGTAAGAGGGCTTAATAATTATCCTATGCAGTAGAACATATCTAGCCAGCCACTTCACATAGTCAGGAACAACATAGCTCTCTCCCTCAATACAGGCCATAGCCCTGCTCCCTCTATAAAGCCATATGCTTGCCCTGGGGGATGGAGGCAGAAAAACCTCATCCTGTTGTCTCACAAACTTCACCAGCTTGACAATATATCTAAGCACATTTTCTGAAACATAGATCTTTGAACACTCCTCACAAGCCCTCTCAATAGCTTCCAATCCAATGGGATTGATGTTGGCAAGGCTCTCTATCTCCTCAGCCTTCAAAACTATCTTCATCTCCTCATCTTCACTCTCAAAGTATTTCGTAGTGTAGGAGTATGCAAACCTATCTATAAGTACTGGTGTAAGTGAATAAGTGCCCTCGCTACCCACAGGCATTTGTGTGGCTATAACCAGAAAGATGTTGGGAAGCCTATGTGTAACACCATCTATAGTGACCTGCCTCTCCTGCATAGCCTCTAAAAGAGCTGTTTGGGTTCGTGGAGGCGCTCTGTTGAGCTCATCAACAAAAACAACATTTGCAAACACTGGGCCTTGTCTAAATACCCACTCACCTTTCCTAATATCGAAGTAGTAAGAGCCAAGAATATCTGCTGGGAGGAGGTCTGGAGTCATCTGAACCCTTTTGAAAGTGCCTCCAATAGACATAGCAAAGAGCTTAGCAATAGTTGTCTTTCCTGTGCCAGGAGCCCCCTCAATTAGTATATGGCCCTTTGTAAGCACAGCTACAAGCATGAGCTTCAACAAATCCTCGTAACCAACTACAAAGCTCTTTACAAACTCTAGCACCTTCGCTATAGGCTCTCTACCATCATCACTCTTTCTAGACATCTCTAACCTCCTTACACACCTAAAGTAGTCTTGAATGGTTGAGAAAAAATGCTTTTAGTGAGCAGCAGAGCATTTTTGAGTAAAGACTTTGAGATCCAGTAGATGGAGAGCCCGATGATCATGGCCATGGGATACCTGAGCCATGTTCCAAAGATAGCAGTGTAAAACCCTGTAATAGTGCTTCTGAAAGCAGTGTAAGGAGTTTTAACAACCTGCTCATAAGCTATGTAAACACCTCTGCCATTAGCTAAGAGCAGTGGGAGAAGCTTATTATCACCCAGATCAATCATTGAGTTTATGAAGGGGCTGGAATCTGAGATCACATAAACAACTCCCTTGCCAAGTGTTTGGAGGTAGGCTATGCAGAACGGTCCATAAGGTTCTGCATCATTTCTAGAGCCATCCATGTCGAGATCCGCGAAGCTGTAAGGCGATGTGTAGGCTATGCACCTGCCCCCACCATAGGTGTTTAGGTATGAGGCGTAGTTGAGGTAAAGTGAGAGGTTGTGCTGTGCTATACTAGCTCTCGCCACAGGTAAGAAAGGTGTCTTATAGAAAAACACCTTATCTGCAACGAGACTCCCATTCACTGCAGCCCCTATCCCCAAACCCTTCAAGATGCTGTTGAGCTCAACCCTTTCATCAGCCAGCACAAGGATGCCGCCATTCTCAACAAAGCTTCTCAAAGCCTCGACATCTTCAGCTGTGAGGTTTTTGCTCAGACCTATTATGAAGAGCGCTGATGTCTCTGCATTTAAATGCCTTGCATCGCTATATGCAATTATAGATGCATTTGTATATGATGCAAGCTTTGCCAGCCCATTCCAGAGAGGGTTGTAGGGAGATAGGTCATCTGCTGAAGGTATTGAGTAAGCAATTGCAGATGCTATTGCAAATGCTGTTAGAAGCCCTAGAGCTATATAGAGCCAGATCCTCACAGCCTCAACACCCTTACTAACCCGCTTAAAACCTCCTTCAACCTCTTGACAAGCTCCTCAACATGTGTTGGAGGGCCGTAGAGAATGTTCTCAGCAATTCTGAGAGCGGCAAGCAAAGCGCTGCGCATTTCCTGCGGCGCTCTATCCAAAGCACTGTTAACATATTCCCTCAAAGTCATGTGAGCCTCAATCCCAACACCAGTCAATGCCTTAACGAAATCGACAAACTCCTTTATCACAGGTGAGAGTATTTGATAAATGGTCTCGGAACGCCTCTGAATAGCCATTACAGCGCTAGAGATCCTTACACCACCCCTGCCATAGACAAGCACCATCAGAATAATTATCAAAACAGTTACAGCTATTGGAATAGGGTCTAGAACTTGCATAGAGATCTTGACCACCTTAGATCTGTAGGTAGCGTTATAGGGGGTTACATGGATCTCTAAGTCTAGCTGAGTACTGAGGTAAGAGATTGGTAGCAAAAGGTCTGTACAGGAATTAGAAGACTTCAATGCCACAACCCTCCCTAGCTCTATAAGCATTATCTCAACAGAGGAATTCACAGAGGTTTTCACACATATACTTTGAGGAACACCTACAAAAAATGTTGTTGGGTGCTCTATAGAGAGGTTCGCATCAAGCCTACTCACATTCACATAAATGTGAAGTGCTTTGGGGGGAACACCTCTTTTAGCTTCTGAAAACATATCAACCCTGTACATGCCTTCAGACACATTTGCAGGTATTAGAATACCTAAGCAAGTGGTGTGAGTAGAGAGCTCTACTTGCTTACTTAAGGCTAAGCCCTTGGATGAAATATTTACTCTCAGATTAGGAATGCTGGACTCTATACACATGCTGTTATTTGCTCCAATGAGTAGGGGTTGCTGCATATGAACAGTTATAGTGGGTTCTATACAGAGAGACGTTACATTTACTACTTTCTCAGTATATCTATACACATTAGCATCGAATCCCTGAGGGATGAAGGCTATGCGAATCGATATAACCCCACATGCTTTAACAGGTACAGATGCTCTGAAAAAACCTTGTGCACTGCTTTGCACAAGCCATAAAGCTGGGGTGCTGCGGTATATTGTTGCATTGTAATATATAGCTATGGTTCTATTCCCTAGAGGGGCTCCCAATGGATCCTCAACACGTCCTCTGATCTCAATGAAGTCTCCGTAAAAGACCTTTGATTTGTTGACTTTCACCTCTAGCTCAACTTCCTTCAGGAGAAGGTGCCTCCTTTCCTCAAGCTCCTTAGACACAGCATCGATTCTGTTCCTAATAAAGCTGATAGCCTTCTCCATGTTGTTTAATGTGCTTTTAATTGTTTCTTCAACTGCTCCACCAGCCCCCACCAAATAATTCAATACATCGCGTGTCTGAGTGTAAAGCCGCTCAGCATTGCCTAGGTGTTGTTGAGCAGCTAGTATTAGGGAGCTGCATTTGTCAAGGTCATTGCTTTTAAGAGCTTCTTCAGATAAATTCATATATCTAATGCTCATATTGATCTCTACTGTGAATAGTGTGTAGAGCTGGAGTGTTCTATTGAAGATGTCTCTGAATTGCTGCGGTATGGCGGCTTCTCTCAGTGTGCTGGTCATGTTGATTGCTCTATTTATGTTTAGCTCCGCTAAGTACATGCTTGATGTGTGTAGTAGTGTTAGGTAGTCGAGTATGTTTGTGGTGCTGGGCGCTGTTGATGGATCTATGTGTCTTGGAAACTCTGTTAACGCAATTGCATTTTGTGTTAGTGTTAGTAGTAGAAGTAGTAGTGGTATGCACTTTTTCATATTCCCAAAACCTCAATAACTCTTCTAGCGACGAAGAATATGAATGTTGCTAGCAGTGCTACTGCTATGAAGTCTCTCACAGTTTTCTTTGGTCTTATCACAGCTTTTAGAACTAGGTATTCTAATGTGTAGATAGATATATATGCATCTGCTCTGCTCTCCCCAACTATCCACAGAAAAGCTGTTGTGATGGTTATAAATATTGCTAGCAATGTGTTGAATAGAATGCTTCTCTCCAATTCAACCACCCCCAGCTAGCTCCACCCACACCACACACTCATCATCGCTACAACTTTCTGAGGCTATTCTACTGGAGGCGCCCTTAGCAATGGTTGCTACAGAAGCTGCTATAACCCCATAGATGCTGCCAATGCTTTTCTCAAGACTCTTCACAGGGTAAACCCTAATTTTTCTGAACCTTGCAAAAAGCTCTCCACCCCTATCCACACACTCAATGGACTCTGCAATACCAAGCCTCTCCACAGCTATGTGATCCAGAGCTCCGCAGAAATCTGTGTAGTCCTCTAGATGAGTTCTTGATATAGGTGATTTGAATACAAGTGCTATTCTATTGCTATTCACAGTAACAAACCTGTTCACATCTATTTTCCCAGCCTCTCCAACAACCATATACACCTCGCCCCCATTCTCCACAAAAACAGTTCTACCCCTAACATTCAGCCCCTCAACAACTCTCGCAACATTTTCAAAGACGTTCAGCACTATTTTGAGAGAGAACTCACTGAGCTTAGAACCCTCGACAACAGGTGTGAAGGTTATTGAGAGACCTACAACGAGGAGCCCTATCCAGAAAGCGAAGAGTGGGTTAAAGCCGAAGAAAATGTATGTTAGTGTAGCTAGAAGTGCTGAAGCTATTGAAAGGGTTATTCCAAAACCGTTGTATGTTGAGAGCTCTATAGATCAACACCACACAGCTCTTTGTATAAATAGGCTTAAGTTTTTAAATTATTCCATACACTACAGCAGTATAAGGGCAGCTCTTTCGTTGATAAGGGTAGAGATTTTGAGGTGTGGTGATGTAAGTTACCTTGTCGTTGTGCCAACACTTAACGAGGTTAGGGCAATAGGGCTTGTAATAGATGAGATTCTGAGCCAGGGCATCCCAAGGAGCAGGGTTATTGTTGTTGATGGTGGCTCTGCTGATGGGACTAGAGAAGCTGTTGTTTCAAGGGGTGTGAGGCTTGTTGACCAGGATGGGGTTGGCAAGGTGAGTGCTATTAAGACTGCTGCTAGGCTTGCAGATGGTGTAGACTACATAGTTTTTCTCGATGGGGACTACACCTATCCTGCGAACTACATTCCCAAGCTTGTTGAGGTGGCGTGTAGCAAAGGCTACGACCTTGTGATAGGGGCTAGGAAGAGCATTGAACCTGGTGCTCAAAGCCCTCTGTATAGGTTTGGCAACAGATTTCTGACAACAGTTTTCAACCTGTTGTTTGGCACAAGGCTTTCTGACGTGCTGAGCGGCATGTATATTGTGAGAGCTGATGTGCTGAAGGAGCTTGACTTCGAGTCCAAGGGCTTTGGCATAGAGTCTGAAATTGTTTCACACATAGTTTCCCAGGGGCACAAAGTACATGAAATTCCTATAGAGTATAGGAAGAGGGTTGACGAAAAGGGGAAGAAGCTGAAAATATTTCATGGAACAAGAATCCTCCTAGACATGATTAGAATGGCTTGGAGATACAACCCAACATTCTTCATATTCACCCTAGGCTCTCTAGCACTCGTAGCAGGCCTCCCCCTAGGACTCTACGTAGCATACCACTACCTCTTCACAGGGATAAAGTACTACGTCAAGGGATTGATAGCAATAATCCTAACACTAGCAGGGTTCCAAAGCCTCTTACTAGCAATACTATCCCTATACATGAAGAGAATGGAAATCAGAATACTCAGAGAACTGAGAAAAACCAGAGGGAATCACACAAGCAACTTAATAATAAGTAGCAATACTTAAAAACGCTCACCACCCACCAATATCTGTAATTAGCTATAAGCATTTTAATACTTGACGAGTGACTCACCACACTACCCTCAAGCCCCCTCACCGCTGGTCATCTAGTAGTTCAAAGCCCTACGACTCTCAGAAACCCGGGGCTGTTCCGTGGATGATGTTTAGGAGCTAGGTTTATAACCTCTGACCCCGCTCATTATTACACCTGTTGATGAGGGGCATTGCCCCGACAAACCGGTTTAGCAGCTCTTGAGGGGCTCGTGCCGTTAGCCCCAATGTCCATTGAACCCGCTCCAGAGGTGGTTGTGCTGCCAATGAGGGGGTGGGTGAGGAGAAAGCCCTAGATGTGATGAATGGATATAAGCAGATGAGAATGAGCATCTGGGGACAAACGGGTGAATGAACCTCTAGACTAGAGGTAATTAATCCCAGTAGCCAGGGGTAATGGATCTAGAAGCTGTTGAGAAGTAGATGGTGAGAAGTATAAAACAAGCAAGGATGAAAGGCTATGAACCGCCATCTACCAAGAAACGGTTAGCTTGCTTCTTCCAGAATCGCTGCTTTGACAATGCTCTCTTCTGTTGCTTGCTCGCGTAAGAATTCTGCAACTATTTTTCCTTCTCTCATTACAAGTATCCTATCACTCATGTTTATGACTTCTGGCAGTTCTGAAGATATTAGCACTACTGCTTTTCCCTCTTTTGCCAAATCAACCATAAATCTTCTGATCTCCACTTTTGTACCAACATCAATACCGTGGGTTGGCTCATCTAGTATCAGCACATTAGCTCTGGTGGCTAGGAGCTTGGCTAAAGCAACTTTCTGCCTGTTTCCTCCACTTAGCTGCATAGCTCTTCTAAATGGGTCTTTTGGAACTATTCTAAGTAACTCTACAAATCTTGAAGCCAGCTCTCTCTCAACATGTCTATTGATGGGGGAGGTGATGCCCAGGTCTAACACCTTCAAGTTTTGAGCTATTGGCAGGGATATGTTGTCTTTTATTGAAAGGAGATAGACTAGTGCTAACCTCCAGTCCTCGGGGAGATAAGCTATGCCATGACTAAATGCGTCAGATGGCTTCTCAATGCTAATGCGTGCACCATTTACGTAGATCTCTCCCTCTTTCTTACGTCTATAGCCGATGAGAGTCAAAGCCATTTCTGTTCTTCCAGAGCCCACAATTCCATATATGCCGAGTATCTCGCCCCTCCTCACATAGAACGATGCATTTTTTACAAGTCCATAGTAATCAGAAAGGTTCTTCACCTCAAGAATCTTTTCACCTATGGGCACCTTTTCCTTAGGGAAAAACTCTCTTATCTCTCTCGCTATCATAGCCTTTATAATGTCATTTAAATTAAACTTGCTTCTATCAAACTCTGCAACTATCTCACCATCCCTCATGACATAGATTCTGTCAGCAACCCTTATAACCTCTTCAATTTTGTGACTTACAAACACCATTGATATGCCTCTCGACCTCAGCTTAACCATTGTGTCTAAGAGTCGCTCAACCTCTACAGGGCCTAGAGCAGATGTTGGTTCATCTAATGCAATGAGCTTTGCCTTAAAGTGCAGGGCTCTTGCAATAAGTGTTATCTGTGCTAATGCTGTGCCAACCTCTCCACCCCTAGTTCTAGGATCCGTAGCAGAGCCCAGCTCCTTTATCAATTGCTTAGCAATGTCAAGTTCTCTGCGAGCCTCTTTAATGGATAGCAGTGGCTTGCCCTCCATCCCCAAAAAAATGTTGTCTGATATAGACAAGTTCCTTGCAAGAGCAATGTCTTGAGGTACATACATAATGCCATGTTTAAGGGCTTCAGAGGGTGAACGAAAGTCTACAGCTCGGCCAAGCCAAAAAACCCTACCACTATCTCTCCTAATAACCCCTGTGATACATTTCAATAGCGTTGACTTGCCAGCACCATTCTCACCAACAAGACCAACTATCTCCCCTTCAAAAACCTTTATGGAAGCGCCCTTAACAGCAATAACTCCTGGAAATCTCTTCCACAGATTTTCAACAACTAGAATTGGGTGAGAAACTGAATTGCTCAACTCTCTGCTCATGGCAATCCCCATAATAATAACCTATACACAAGAGCCTTCATACTTACTACACCATTTAAAAATTTTAAAAATCTTTAACATGCTACAATACATTATCAGATTGCATACATGTAATAAGCTTATTAAGAGATCCATGGTTATACCTACTCAGCTGGTGGTGCCATTGAGTATAAGGTTGGAGGATTTGGTTAGGGGAAGAATACCCATATTCAATATTATTGTAGCTATTGCTGTAATATCGGTGATTACAGGGGTTATTAATCCAAAATTTTGGGAGCTCTCAAATTGGCAAGTTTTGCTCACATGGTTCTTAGGTTTGAGTGTGTTGGCCATGGGAGAGTCAATGGTTTTAATCTCTGGAGGTATAGATCTTTCCGTGGGCTCAGTCGCATCAGCAGTTTCAATGATTCTTGCATTAATCATTACAAATACTGCATGGATTCCTACTACAGAGAGAATTGTGATAGGGATAATCTTATCAATAGTTGTTGGCGCAGGTATTGGTTTATTGCATGGAGCCTTTGTAAGCATTTTTTCCCCTCCTCTACCACAGATAATGCCAGCCTTCATTATAACCCTAGCCAGCTTAATATTCTGGGGGGGTTTTGCTAGCGCCATTACGCTTGGATGGCCCATAACACTATACCAGTACCAGGCTCTAGCCATAATTTCGCAGCCATGGGCACTGGCATTAATACTTATTGTAGTTGGGAGCATTACAATGTTTATACAGGGATACACCATTGCTGGTAGATATCTTTATGCAATTGGGGGGAATATTGATGTGGCTAGGTTAAGTGGTGTACCAATAAATAAAGCAAGGCTTTTCGCATACTCCTACAGCGGTATCTGCTCTGCAATAGCTGGCATAATATTCACATCACTTATGATGACAGGTTACCCAGCTGTTGGAAAAGGGCAAGAGCTCTATGCAATAGCTTCGAATGCCATTGGAGGGGTAAGCTTAGCTGGCGGAGAGGGGATAGCCATTGGCTCGGTTGTGGGAGCCTTCCTTATAACATTGATAAGAAATGCACTTGTATTAACAGGTGTTTCCCCTTACTGGTACGACCCTATAACAGGTATAATACTAGCTGTAGCAGTGGCTATAGACCTCTATAGGAGGAGAGGTAGGTGATAGCATCACAATAATGATTTTTATATCTATTAAAATGTCTATTCATAGCTTACTTGCTGAAGTTCGTATAAAGATATAAATCTTCTACTAACTTTACACTCTTTTCAGGAGTGGAAACATGTTATCCAAAGCTATATCCAAGGCACTGATAGCTGTGATTATAGCTGTGGTCGTCGTTGCTGTGGTTGGCGGTGTAGTTGCTTACATGTATCTAAGGCCGTCACAACCTTCAAAACTGGTATTTGTTGTTATAGGTAAGTCTGTGCACCCCTACTGGAGTGTTGTTGAAGCAGGTGTTAAGAAGGCTGGGCAAGAGCTGGGGGTTGATGCAATATTCTGGGTTCCTACAAAAGAGGATGTACCTGCTCAGCTCAGCACAATGGATTCCTATATAGCTCAAAAAGTTGCAGGAATTGCCATAGCTCCTTCAGATCCTAGTGCAGCAACTCCATATATTAACAAGGCTCTTCAGCAAGGTATTCCTGTAATTACTATAGATACTGATGCACCTCAAAGCAACAGGCTTGTATATCTGGGTACAGGAAACTATAAAGCTGGGTGGCTAGCTGGCTTAGTTGCATGGCAACTTGCTAAGGAGAAAGGCTATATAAAGCCTGGGGCAACAATTAAAGTGGCTATGCTAACAGGGTCTCTAACGGCTATGAACTCTCTAGAGAGAATGGCAGGATTCAAGGATGCTATAATGAACTGTTCCAAGAAAGACCCAGATATAAAGGGTAATATAAACATAGTTTGGCTGGGTCCATATAACGATCAAGAGGACCCAACAGCAGCACTAAATCTAGCACTCTCAGCACTTCAAGCAAATCCAGATCTAACAATAGCATTTGGTGTTTATGCTTATGACGGCCCTGCATGGGCAAATGCCCTGAAGAAAGCGGGATTCCCACCAGGTAAAGTTGTGCTAGTAGAGTTCGATGTTACATCAGATAATGTACCACCAATAAAGGAAGGCTATGCACTTGCAACCATAGGTCAGAGGCAATACTTCATGGGGTACTACGGAGTTAAACTCCTATACAACATGACTAAATATGGAGTTGACCAAGCATTAAAACAATTCATACCAGGGTACCCGAACAACAGGATATATGATACAGGAGTTGATATAGTTGCATCGAGTCACAAGGAGTTCACAGCACCAACAGGAGATAAAGTAACCATTGTATCGCTAGACGAATACAAAGCACTTGCACAGAAGTTAGGGGTAGACCCCTCACTACTGGGTCTAAGCTAAAAACAAATTTAAATAAAAACTTTTTTAAATTAAAGCTTTTTAACACATTCTTGACTCTTACATCAGCTAGAACTTCTATCTGACCTCCTCCCCGCCCTGAAGAGATGAGGGTTCCTGTGAAGGTGGAGATGTTTGGGATTACATCCCCTTCGGGGTTCAAATCCCGGGCCGGGTCTCTGGCCCATTACCCCTCTCGGGTTCGGGGTTATTGGATTAGCATCAATCATTGCCTGAGGCTCACAAAGCCTAAACACTCATCACCAAGGAGCACTAGAGAATACATGACTTACAATCTTTTTCTCATCCCCACCTTAAAAAGCAAGGCTTTTAGTTGTAATATGTCATATTTGCTTTCAAAATTCTCTTTCAAGGCTGTGGAGTGCATGCGATGAAATGCTTTTAGTTAGCGTTGGGCGAGGGCTTTAGTGTTTTTGTGTTGTTAGTGTTGATATTATGGCTACCCATGTTCTGTTGCATATAATTTTCGTGTAGAGTTGTTGTGTGTTTTGCTCTATCATTAACTGTGCTTCAGAATTGTTTTTAGTGATTTTCGTGCCCATATTTTTCAGGTTTTGTACGAGGTTTGTGTAGAATTCTTGTGAGGCTTTTTCTGTGTTCCAGGTGGTGTTCCAGCAGATGGTCCATGTTATGTGGGTTGCGTTTTCGATTTTATATAGTTCAACTCTATCGCCGCGCCACTCTTCAGCAACTCTCATAGCATTTTCTATTCCTATTCTCTGTGCAAGTACTAGCATGATGTAGTACTCTCCAAGTCTATCACTATAGGTAGCCTCTCCCTGGGCTCTGCATCTAATCACAGGCTCTTCGAATCCTGGGCTCCCTTTTAATAGGTATTGGAGGTACTTCTCTGGGTGGATAACCATGGAGGTCGATAACGGGGGTTTTCCATACGCTTCGTTGACAATGTTCCAGTTGTTGCTATAGTTGTAGAGGTAGGAGATGAAATACTCTCCGTAGACATAGGGAAAGGTGACTAGAGCTATGTATGTGTTTTCCAGGTCTATCTGCGTCTTTGGCGATGGTGTGCAGAGCTTTGTCAATACGCAGTAGAGGTGTTGTGTGAACCCCGCATCCCCCTCTATAAGGGCTTGCTTAGCTAACTCACTATCTGTTGTCTCTTCTCCGCTGAAGATCTTTGGGAAGTGTATGAATTGAAGCACATGTGTTAGTTCATGTGCAAGAACATTTCTAGCGCCAGGGCTTCTAGGGTCAAAGTAATCAGTATTTATATATATCGTTGTACCTGCTGTAGCTGCTAGGAACATCCCAATAAAGCTCCTCTCCCCTGAGACTATGGAGAAGTTTAGAGGTAGCAAGAGAGTTGCTTTATACACAACCTCTTTATACACCAAATCTGGGGGCACAGATGTTGCACCTTCCTTGGGGGCCCACTGCTCCAATGCCCACGAGGTATTCACAAGTTCAAATCTAACTCCAGAGGTGAAGGAGAGGTTCCTTATACGCTCAACCCCCATCTCAACATCTCTTGCGAGAGACAGTATTTCTTCATATCTCTTGCTATAGGTAGTGGTAGTTGTTACCCCACCACCTCCACCAACATAGGTGTAGCCAATGTAAACAGCTACAAACGCAGAAATCACTATGAACTCTAGTATCAGAACCAACACAAGCGAATCTTTATCCATGCTCAGCACCAAGCCATTTGATAAGGATAAAAAGCTAAATAAGTATAACTATGCATTACCACCTCGATATAGGTAGTTAATATGTGTGGTAGGGAATACCCAAAACATGCTATAGCTGCTGTTGGAGCTGTTCTCATAAAGAATGGTAGAGTATTGCTTGTGAAAAGAGGCTTCCCCCCAGCTGTGGGCAAATGGTCCATTCCTGGAGGAGCCATCGAACCTGGTGAAGGTTTGGCTGAAGCAGCTTTAAGAGAATTGGAGGAGGAAACAGGGCTTAGAGCAAAACCCCTGGGAGTAGTGCATATACTAAACAATATCGTTTTTGATGGAGAAGGAAATGTGAAGTACCACTACCTAGTACTAGACATACTCTTCGACTCAACAACAATTGAGGGCATGCTCAAACCTGGAGGCGATGCTATAGGAGTTGAATGGATGGATATAGATGAAGCATTGAAGAGAGATGATGTATCCAGAACCACAAAAAAGCTATTGCATAAGATAAAGCAATCAGGATTTAGCTACACACCACTAGACCTTGAACTAAATGAGCATAGAACTTTCGAACAAACCCTCAGCAACAACCGTCCCCAATCAGTACAGCAATCACAACATCAATGAATCTAAGAATTTCATAGCAACTGCTTTTCATGGATCTGGGAGCAGTGTTGCTAACAGTACCACCAAACCCTTTCTCTAATCTTAAAGACTGGGATAGCTATTGATTTATAAAACTCTTGCCCAAGTCTATTGAGTTATTCTGACCTCCTCCCCGCCCTGAAAGGCTAGGGCTCTCTTTGGGCGGCTCACTGGTTCCCCTCATCTATTCGGGTTTACAACTGAAAGCCTCGCCCTTCAGGGCGGGGATGAGTAGAAAAGCTTATGAGGTGGTTTTCTCTACTAGTTGGTTGGTGGTTGGTTGGTAAAGCTTAAATGCCCTAGGTGTGGATATGTCTGGGACTACAAGGGGAGAAAGCAGTACTATGCTACATGTCCAAACTGCTTCAGAAAGGTCAACATAGCTAAGTATAGGGTTGAGTAGGTATGTCTTCAGGCGATGAGGGTTTGCTAACCCTGACCACCAAGATGAGGGTTAGCCCCGAGCCCGGTTCAGAGCAAGAGCTCATAAACCTTATGAGGAGGTATAGAGAAGCTCTTAACTATGCTATTAAGGTGGTTATCGAGAATAATGCTCTTAGCCTCAGCAAAGCCCATAAACTACTGTACAACGTTCTTAAGGAGAGGTATAATTTGCCATCTAAAGTTGCTCAGGATTGCTATAGAGAGGCTATTGCAATTGCCAAGTCTTGGCTCAGCAACCCTAATAGGGGTAGAATGCCTGGGGCTAGAACACCTAGGCTTTGGCTAACACATGGATACAGCTACAGGGTTAGAGATAGCTATGTTGAGATTCTTGGAGGATATAAGCTTAGAATTGTTGGCTGGGATAGGAGGTATGATGGCTATCCTAGTGGAGATGCTAGGCTGTTGTTTAAGGATGGCAAGTTCATTCTAGGGATATCTAAGCGTGTGCCTAAGCCAGTTAAGTATGTTGCTAGAGGTGTTCTAGCTGTTGATGTTAATGAGAAGCATATTGCTGTAGGGAACTCGCAGCACGAGTACAGATTTGAAACAGCTGTTGAGAAAGCTCTACACTATAAGCGTTTAGCTGAGGAGCTTCAGAAGAAATACTCCTCCCCCAAAGTACAGTGCTTGGCTTAGGAGGAGAGGAATCCTAAACAGGGTTAGGTACTTCCACAAGAAGGCTAGGAATATTGTTGAGGATTGGGCTAAGAAGGTATCGCATAAAATAGTTGCACTAGCAAAACAGCATCTATATGCTGTTGCTAGAGAGGATTTGACAAACTTGGTGGAGAGCCTTAGGAAGCTTCCAAAGGAACACAGAGTCTCTCTACTAATACTAAGCTATAGAAGGTTGGAGCAGTGGATTGACTGGCAATGCGAGAAAAACGGGCTGTTTTAGTTTTTATAATTATTTGTGGCATCTATATTCATTGATGTTTAGAGGCTGAGCTTATAAGCTTCTGTAGCTTATATACTTATTGGTGACCCCGGGTTTCCGAGAGCCGTAGAGCTGTGAAGTCTCTGGCGACAGAGACTGAGCTTCTGCGGTGAGGGGGCTCGGGGAGACCGTTGAGAAGTAGATGGTGGGAAGCCTGAAACCAATAAACATGAATGGCGATGAACCGCCATCTACCGAGAAACGGTACCCATAATTGTTGTAGAGCCGAGAGGGACATCAACAACATGCACAATGTGTAGCTCTAAGCTTATTGAGAACGGCTATAGAAGATTGAGGTGCGCTACATGTGGTTTCGAAGCCGATAGAGATACCGTAGCGGTTCTAAACATCGAGAAGAGAGCTTTAGCCCAGATGTGGGGAGCTCTGACCCCCCTGAATGCCCCTCAAATGACAGATGTAGCCCCAAATAGATGAGGGGAGCCGATGAGCCGCCCCGAAGGGAACCCTCGCCCTTTAGGGCGGGGAGGAGGTCAGATCTGTAAATCTTCTTCGTAGAATTATGAGAATAGCTAGAGCAATTGCTATCACAATAATTATCACTATTATTAATGTAGTGTATGTTGGTGGAGGTGTAGTCATTGTGGTTGTCGGTGTTGGGGTTGCTGTTTGTGTGGTCATGGTTCTCGTCATTGATATGCTTGTCTTCGCCGCTGTTGTTTGGGATTGAGCTGTGGTTAGAGTTGCTGTAGTTGATGTTGTGCTACTTGTAGCTGTGCTCGTAGTTACTGTAATTGTTGTTTTTCCCGTTGTAACTGTCATTGGAGTTGTTGTTGAACTGATGATTGTTTGTGGCGCTGTTGTTGATGTTGTGATGGGTGTTTGTGTGGGTTTAGGTGTAGGAGACGTTGTTTGTGGCGCTGTGAGTGTGTAGGATATTGTTGCAGGTCCTGTAAATGTTAATGAAAGCCTGTTGCCTGGAAGAATGGTTGCATTTGTAATGTTTTCTGGTAGTGTGAGAAGAACTATTGATGGATCTGCTAATAACCGGACTGTGTTGTTTGTAGCTATGCTTAGGGTTATTATACCGTTCTCAATAGTTGCATTAGCTATGTATGTAATGTTCAGAGTTGTGGGACTTGGTGATACAATATATAGAGTGTTGTTTTCATAAATCCACTCAACGCTGGGATTAGAATACACCTCTATAGATGGCGCGATAGGGGGTACAGGTAGTAAGATATTTGACACCCCCTCACCAACACTTGTGGAAAAACTCACAAAAGCTACACCACTCCCATTAACAACTATAGACACCTGTGCCTCAACATGCTGAGCACATACAAAGAGAAGAACACCTAGCACCACCAAAACCCATAGCAACACAAATGATTTAAGCCATGAAGCCATAAAATGCGCACCTCAACACAACACAATTAGGGTGAAGAATATAAGTTTTTCAGATTTCAGAATTTCCAAATCTCTTAACACTAACCGTTGTGAAACTGTTTCGGCTTTCATATAGGTTTATATAACTTGGTGATACTCTTTCGCTATTATTATTACGTGGGCTCTTTTGCTGTGCAGTGGCTTTACATCTTCTTGGTATTCTATTAGTGGGTAGAGAACAACAGCATTCCTCCTAAACTTTATCACAGAGCATTCAGCATATATGAACCTAGCTATTAGCTGTCATCTACACTAAATAAAACATTTATAAGCTTTAAGAGGGTATATATGTTGGTGAGCTACTCTGTGAAGGGTGAAGAGCCCGTTGTTATAGAGGCTCTTAGGATGAGGGCTCTTCCCGAGGGTGGCTATGACCATCTGCTGGAGTTTCTGAAGCTATACCGCAATGCAGTTCAAATGATTGTAGATAAGATTTGGAGCATCAATGAGAGGTTGTCTAAGAGGAGGCTACACAGGCTATTCTATAGTGATTTGATGAGATTGGGTTTCAGGGCTCACCACACTAAAGAGATATATGTATATGCTGAGAGCTTGGTGGAATCAGCTAGGGGTAATGGTGGTAGAAAGCCAATTCTCAGGAGGCTGAGTGCTAGGGTAGATAAGTACGATTACAGGCTATATTTAGACAACATGGTTTTAACGCTGAAGTTGCACAATGGCTACGAGACTAAACTAAGGTTAGTAGCATCTAGGGAGAGGGTTGAGAAGTTTAGGGGTTGGAGCAACTACGAACTGGTAGTGAAGTGTGATGGGGGTGGGTTCTGGGTCTCGATATACTTTAAGAGAGTTGCTAAAGCTGTGAAGCCCAGGACAGTTATGTCCATTGACCTAAACTTTGATAATGTAACACTAGCAATATTCACCCTTAATGGTAGATTAGCTAAGTTGAAGAGGTTTAGAACACCATTGAGA
>Ga0080005_130912_pt1 | contig 27445 bp, 21 predicted proteins | sample JossMetagenome_2_FD_69208 | JGI IMG/M metagenome (GOLD analysis project Ga0080005, IMG submission 69208) | Hot spring sediment microbial communities from Joseph's Coat, Yellowstone National Park, USA - JC3_ASED (SPADES assembly) (version 2) | ecosystem: Environmental > Aquatic > Thermal springs >...
ACACAACACAAGACAACATAATACACAACATACTCACAGACCTACACCACACACAAACAACCAAAAACAAACCACTAGGACTAAGACTCATCCTAGCCCCAGCAGACGAAGGACAAGACATAGACCTAGGACCATTCGGACCCACACCAGTACTCTCACCACTCCAATAACAAAAAACTTTTAAAAAACCCACTATAATAATAGTACCAGGGGCGACCCCCTTCCCTGAGACTCCACCCCCCGCTATCAAAGAATTGATATATCAAAATCTATAGCGGGGTGGGGAAGCCAGGTATCCCGCGGGGCACCCGCGCCCTGTGGCGTGGGCCCGAGTCATAACCCCGAGGTCGGTGGTTCAAATGGGAAAGCGCGGGTCGCCCCCCTTCTAATTTTCGTTTTTGGCGAAGTTGCTTTCTGGGGACTTGTGATTTAAGGGGAGGTCTAAGTGAAATTTTTAAGTTCCTTGTCTAGTTATTGTTTTTAATGGATCCTGTTGAGGAGCTTTTTGAGGCTGTAGCTAAGGGGGATGTTGAGAGGGTTAGGAAACTTCTAAAGAGTAGTGTAGAGGTGAATGCCAAGAACAGGAGGGGGTATACGCTTTTGCATTTTGCCGCTTTTTATGGTCGTGTTGAAGTCGCCGAGCTTCTTATCAAGAATGGTGCAGTTGTAAATGCTAGGGGTTATGATGGTGTTACTCCTCTACATGTTGCCGCGCTTGGCGGTAACGCCGATGTGGCTGAGTTGCTTATAAGGAGTGGTGCAGAAGTAGACTCAAGGAACAATGATGGTATTACTCCTTTGCATCTAGCCGCTGCGAGGGGTTATGCAGGTGTGGTAGAGTTGTTGATCAAGCATGGGGCAGAAGTGGATGCCCGGGACAGGAAGGGGTTCACGCCTCTTCATGCCGCCGCTATAGAGGGCCACTTGGAGGTTGCTGAGGTTTTGGTTAAGTATGGTGCGGATGTAAATGCTAGGAACAATGATGGTTTTACACCTCTGCACCATGCTGCTTCTGCGGGTCACAGTGACGTGGCTGAGTTTCTTATTAGGAATGGTGCGAATGTGAATACGAGGGAAAGCTGGTACAATTCTACGCCGTTACATGGTGCGGTTCTTGGTGGCTATGTTGATGTGGCTGAGTTGCTTATAAGGCATGGCGCAGATGTGAACGCGAGGAGTAAGGATGGTATTACACCTCTTCATCTTGCCGCGGGAAGGGGGTACGCTAGGGTCGTTGAGCTTCTCATTAAGTATGGTGCAGACGTGGATGCTAAGGATGATTTTGGCTTTACACCTCTGGATGTCGCGATGCATGAGGGTCGCGTGGAAGTGGTTAGGGTCATAGAGAGGCTTAGAGGTGCCCGTTTGAGAGAGTATAAAAGCTGAGGATTATCGTTGCAGGGCTGGGGGTGGGTTTTCCGCGAGCTCGAGTAGCCTGCGTAGCATTGGTGTTTTTGGCTGTAGGCCGTGTTTTTCTGCTAGCTGTTTTAGGGCTTTGCGCCATTCCTGGTAGTTTTCTGCTAGTTTTAGTACTTCGTGGGTAGTGAAGTATACTCGGATGTATTTTTTCTTATTTAGTGTTGTTCTTATTTGTGTGATGCCGTGTTCTCTTAGGGTTTCTATGCATTTTTGTGCTTCTTGTTGTGTTTTGAATTGGATTGATGCCTGTGGTTTTCCGGTCCAGGATAGTAGGAAGGTGTAGCCGGCGAGTTCTGCGTGGACTGGGTTCCATCTTGACTGGAGGCTTTTGAGTGTTGCCCATTTGTCGGACTCGATAATGTCGAGGAGGGTTCCGTAGCGGGTTCTGTAGGCTTCTTTGACTATGTCGGCTATGATGCTTTTGGACTTGTATTTGTCGTTGTTTCCGACTTTGTATATGTAGTCTCGTTTGTGTCTGCGGCCGTCTCCGAGGTACCAGGTAAGGAGTCCTAGCACATTTTGTTCTGCTTCTTTCTGTGCAAGCACTTTGCCCTCGGGGGTGCGCCATTGTTGTTCCCAGCTCTTGGCTATTATCAGCCAGCTGATGCTTGGCTTTTTCATGTTTAGGTTTAATCTATGGATGGCAATCTGTTGAAGGCCTGACCGGATGGCGACCCATGCCAGCACCTGCCATGTCTGGGTGGTTTCCATTTTGGGCCAGATGCTCTCTTCGCCTTCGTCGCTTGCCCTCCATCCTGCCTGTAGGTAGTAGAGGTCTTGGTCTGATAGGTTTAGCAAGTCTGGGAACTCGGCTTCGGCGCTTACTCCGTGTATTGGCATACTGAATATCCATGTTTTTCTTTCTCTGCGCCGTGTTGCGATGATGTACCAGTTTTCGTCTACTGGTCTGACGTGCAAGGTTTTGGTTCCGCGTTGGGACAGTTCTACTTTGACGTTGCTGTTTTCTAGGGCTGTTAATAGTTTCTGTAGCTTTGCCTCTGATTGGGGGTATGCCCTGTAGAGGCAGTCTACGAGTTTCTCGGCGAAGTCTAGCAATAGGTATGCTTTTTCAGACGTTAGGTCGAATGCGTCGATTATGGCTTCGGCTTTTTCATGGAAATACCTGGCTTGTTCATTGAATAGGTTGTCTAGTTCTCTGTATGCTAGTTGGGCTTTGCTGTATAGTTCTGCTAGGAGGTCTTGGCCCGTCCGCCAGCCCTCGGGGCCTATAGCCGTACCCATATCCATTCCCTCTCACCCCGGATCCTTGGCTCCGGGGGCGCCCTGCTAGGGCGCGGAGGCATGGATACGGCTATAGGCCATAGGGGCCGGCGGGACGGGCACTTCTTTGCGTGTCAGGAGAGGTAGCGAATAATGGTGGATAAAAGGAAGTATGGGTTTCGTGGGTTCATGTGTGTCATGGATTTTTGTGAGGCTGTGGATGGCCATGTGGTTCATGGTCATCAGTGGTTGTCGTTGGCTGGCCCCTTTCCCCCTTCCCCTAGCCGCGCCTGCCAGGGTCTCCCGTGGCGAGGCGCGACCCTCATTGCCCAGAGCCGTGCAGGGTCCCCCATACACGGCTCGGGCATCGAAGCCGCCCCCTGTTTTGGGGGCGCCACCCATATGAGGGTGGGGGCGGAGCGGGGAAGAGGGGGAAGAAAAAAGTGGAAAGGGGCCAGAAAAAAAGACTTGTTTTTGTGGCGGACGGGCTTGCATACTGTAGGCTACTCGGCTCTCTGCGGGTCCCACCCCTAGCCCTAGGCGTCCCCCCTACCCACGCCGAGCATACTCTAGCCGGGGGTCATCCCTCGTGCTCGGCGTGTACACTTGGCCCCGAGGGGTGCATGTTGCCCAGGGGGCCTAGGCGAGTGCCGCTTGTCACGCGCCCACGTGTGCGGGCTCGAGCGGCCAAACCCAAAACAAAGTTCACCAAACAATAAAACATGGAAAAAGGGAACCTATTCGCCTAGACCAGCTTTTATCGCAGATGCATATAGCTTTTTGTCAATGTTTTCCTTAAAGGAAGACTAAAAGTTGTTTATGAAGTTTCTCGACGAGAGGATTATTTTAAAAAGAGATTACGGGAAAAAATCCCGACCTCAAACGGGGTGTTTCGAGAAGCTTCCCGATTGGGAAGTTTCAGAAGTTTCCAATGTGTAATTTTGAGTGCTAGCACAGTTTTGCAGACTTCTTGATAAAATTTAAACGTTAAACATATAACCCCCCCTCGAGTAGAAAAACTCGGATGCAACTCAGAAAGAATTGAAAGACTACGTTGTTCTAGAATTGATTTCCACTGGGTTATCCACTGATGCAACTCGGAAAGAATTGAAAGGGAGGATAGTCGTGGAGTATCCAGACTAGCCTAGCGTTATTATGATGCAACTCAGAAAAAATTGAAAGTGGAGATCGCCGGCCTGGATCGCGACAGGGAAAAGAAGCAGATGCAACTCAGAAAGAATTGAAGGGCGGGTGTAACCAATGTGGCTAGACTTGTCCTTTTTGCTCCTGGATGCAACTAAGAAAGAATTGAAGGATACTTTATTATCCAAGAAAGAAAGGTTAGAGGAATAGCGAGTTGCAACTAAGAAAGAAATTGAGAACCACACCTTTTTCCCTTGTATGTGGGGTCGGGCTAGACCGCGTGTTGCCACGGGTTAGTGAACCATCGGGACTCCTAGGGTTCTGTATTATTTTTTTCTTGTTTTCCTCCGAGGAATGCTCTCCCTTTCTCAGTTATTATCCACTTATTCTTGCCCTGGCTCTCGATGAGTCCTCCTTTTGCCAAGCCAGTTAACACCCAGCGTACGTTGGCTTCCCACCTAGGTAGACCGCTCTTCACAGGCTCAAGGTCTTTCTCCGTTAGCTTTACGTGTTCTCGCACCTGTTCAACGATCTCTTTTCTTGTAAGCGGTTTACCTGAGTTTGCCAGGATCTCCAGTATTAGTTTTTGCACAGTTTTCCTGGTGAATGCCTCCTTGGTCTCCTTAGGCTTAGTCTCTTCCATTTCAGGCTTGGGGACTATGGTAAAAAGTGGCTCTGATGGTTTTATCCCAAATTTTCGAGTATTAGCAATAGATAGTGCCTTAAAAGTTACCTCAAAGGGATCATCATCTAGCAAGCTCCAACTGAGAACTTTCTTATCTTTTAAAGGGATATTCTTGTACATATCGTAGAGGGCCCATTGGTCTCCGTCAGTGATAACAATATAGTTGACTCCCTCATCTACAGCATAGGTTGCCGTTTGGCGAAGAGCCTCATCATCTAGCTTCCTCCAGGCTTTCACCTCAATGAAGGCTACAGGCCCATGAGGGTTCTTCTCTTTAATGAAAAGGGCATAGTCAGCCCTGCCCCTCTCAGTCTTGTATTCTGGAATCACCTGTTCAGGGTTATCCAACTCCCATCCAAGAGCTCTAAGCAAGGGATCCACAACTGCATACCTCACAAGCATCTCGTTTTCGGCAAATTTACCATGGTAGGTATTGATCTTTTTCTTAAGATTTTCTACAAGCTCTGCAATATTATTTATATCAATCATGAAATCTGACCTCTTGTAAATTAAATTTAGCGATTAGGTATACAAAAAATTTACGCATTTAAACGCGCATCAACATCCGCCTTCACGTAAGGTCGCGCTTGCTTCCTGCAGGAAAAAGTTAAACATTCAAAACCCCTTTGAGAAAACATAATTTGGACGCGACTAAGAAAGAATTGGGGGAGGTGTCTTATCTTGTTCGTGACAGGCTGTGGAGTGTGCAGTTGGTTGGTTCTAGGGCTCGGGGGCTGAGAGTCTCGTTGGGTTGTCTAATTGTTGGGTAGTGTTGGCTTAGAGGTAAGCATAAGTATTGTGTCCTTGTGGACTCAGTGATGGTTGTAGTGACGGGTTCAACCGGTCTTCAAGGGCGCTGGCTGGATCACTATGCTGAAATTGTGGTAGCTGATTTTATGCTTGCAGCAGACCTCTACTTTAACTACAAAGACCGGCCTGCGTTCCTCATGTCGTCTTTGTTCCATGCGCAGCAAGCGGCAGAGAAGTCGGTTAAACTTCTTTTCCTGGCTAGGGGCCTCGTCAAGCTGGGTGAGCTCAAGGAGCTGGGCCACTCCCCCTTAATCAATATACTCTATAAAGCGGCAGGGGAGGCGAGTGATAAAACAAAGAACATGCGGGGGCAAGCATTGGACGAGCTAACTATCAGAACTAAAATTGAGTTTACTAAGTTAAAAGGAGAACTAAAGAGAATTCGAAAATGGCTAAAAGGTTCTTCGTGCGTGGAGAAGGCTTCATCAGCCCTAGATATTAAAATAAATATTGACCCAGGGGTTTTAAAATCTTTAAGTATTCTGTTAGAGGATATGGCGCGTGACACGGGAGTTGGTGGATATGTTCAAGCACAGTTGCTTTTAAGCGAGCTAGGGTGGCAGTTTATCCGTGAGCTTGTCGAGAGGTCGAGTTTCCCAGGGGCAGTTTTCGCGTTGAAGGAGCCGCTAAGTAGCGAGTACGTGGCTCAGATAGTTAGTGGTATAAAGGAGGTTTCAACTTGGGACTATGTACAGAAGCAACTGGATAGTATTTGGAGTAGCCCAACCGACTCACTTAAACAATTAATTGAGAAACTACCGAGCAATGCCCTGGAATTGATGCGTAGCACGTCGAGGGATCCCAAGGCTTTGTACAAAATTCTCGTCGCTGGAAATGATGAGCGTGAGAGGATTAGGCTTATGGGCACTACCTTGCTGACTTTCTCTGCCTTCGGATCCTATCAGCTGGCGGATGGGAAGACTCTGCTAGACCATGTTCTATGCCTAGACCCCTTCTCGGAGTGCGGTAGGTACGTGGAGGCAGATGGCGACAAGACAGTGTTAGACCTGGTAATTGAGAAAAGGGGAGCCGTGGGCATGCTCGTCCTCAGCGCAGAACTGTGGGCTCTCTACCCCTATGCTTACTACCACATTCTCAAAGTGATCAGAGAAGCTCAAACCACCCGTTAGACTAATGCTATGGGCACGTGACAAGCACTCAGAATAGACACATACAGGTGCAAGTAGCCCAACTACGCGCCGTTTTTAGTCCAGCCCTTGGAGCGGAAGAGCTGCTGGCGCATGCTTTAATATTAAGTGCTAGGTACGTGCTTGCTGTGTTTTTAAGGCCTCGTTGATCATGGCTAGCCGTTTTGGCACAGTATATTTAAATTCATAGAATGTTGATGCGGCCCAGACGACGAGGTAGGTTAGCGCGGTGAGAATCCAGCCACTTAAGGTATATATTCCCGAGATAAATGGCGAAATCGATATGGCGGCTACGTCGCATAATGACTGCAGGCTCCACTCACGCTGAGATGCGAAGGGTATAAGTCTAAGTGGCTTAATCCACTTTTTTCTTATGTGTTCGTAGACGCCGTGATCGGGGTCTAGGTAGAAGTCGTCGAAAATATCCATGAAGGAGTGTAACCATGCGCCGAGAAAGAGGCTGGCCAAGAAGAGGCACTTAACGTCTAGAATTATCCCGATGTATACAAGTACAAGTGCTAGTATACCGTATCCTATGGGGTAATGCAGTGTCTTTCTGTGGGTCATTCGTATGGGCCCTAGATGCTCTATTCTGTCGATGTCTGGTATAAAGCCTCCTAGGGCACCGCACACAGCAAGGAATCCGCTTAAACCTAGAATAGTGGGAGAACCTGTAAGCAATGCCAATATTAACGCGAGTGTAAAGCCGGCAACGAAGCCGCACCCCATGTGGGTGGTAACCATCATTACGGAACTCCCTCAAAAACCCATTATGTAAAAACAAGCAACTTAAAAAGTATAAATGTTTCGATATTACGTGGCAAATCTAGATCATACAGATGATTTCTGGCATCGGGCGGGGAAGCATTGAAGCTCCCCTCAGCAACTTTTTCTTTGTAGAGTGGAAGAAAGATTGTGTTATTTTCAGTGTTATTCCTAAATAATTCAATACTTAGAAAATATACTGTGAGCTACACTATGTTTAGCTCGGTACGTCAGAGAGGGAAGGTAAGGACAGAGCTACAAGGGATATGGTTTCGCAAGCTCACGGTTTTTCTTGTTTTTGTTGCCGTGTTCTCGGTGTCGCTTTCGTCATCGCTTGCAGAGCCAATTTATAGGGACATAGAAGTGACGCTTTTAACTCCGTTTGGGACGCCGATGGTTGGTGCTAGGGTTTTAGTTAGGAAGCCCGATGGTACTCAGCTTGTTGCTGTGGCAGATACGTCTGGGAAAGTCCTTGTGCACCAGGTTTCAGGAGGCGTTGTCGATGTGGTTGTTCTTTCTTGGAGAGGTATGCCCATAAACTTTGTTGCGAGAAACGTCACAGGTGGAGTAGTCATTGTAGAGAATATTGGCAAGCTAATTATTGTCGTTACTAGTGCGAATGGTTTCTCTCAGGAAAATGCCTTGGTCATAGTAAAAGGTGATAACTTTACGCTTCTTGATCTTACAGACGCCAGTGGGAGGTTTGTCGCCGAACTCCCTGAGGGGACTTACTTCGTAGAAGCTGCAAAAGGACAATGGAGCACAACTGCTCAAGTACCGGTAAAAAGTAGAGAAACAACGATACATATCTTTGCTCTTAACTATATAGCATTGCCAGGAGTCGCACTCAGCCCCAGTGAAATGTTAGGCCTTCTCTTACTGTTAGTGCTCACATACCTCACTTTAAATATAATAATCGTGGAGTACTTAATCTATAGGAAAAGACGCATACAAGTCATACAAATACGCCCGCATGGGAGTTCAGAAGAAAGTTAAACTATACTTGTGTGCTTTAGCTCACTAAGTGATGTCCCTTAGGAACTTGTTTATGTCGTCTCCATAGCGTATCCTGAGCTCGGTTGATATTTCCTTTATTTTTGCGTTTATGAGGTCGAAGATATTTATTCCTGTACCAGATTCCCAGATAGCGTTTATTATTTGCTCATAGTAGCTAGGGTCTCCGAGGAACTCTTTAAACAGTTCCCTACCTACTAGGAGGTACTCCCTTGGATCAAGCTGGTGCGATCTAAAAGTTGACTCGGCGACCATAAAGGCCCGCTTTCCATAGGTGAGTGCTAGGTAGGGCTTATAGCCATCCTTCTCTGCCTCCCGTGCATGCTGTATGAATCTCTCTATAATGTCTTTATTGATATCCGCAGGGCCAGACTTTACTGATATGACAACACCTCTGTACTTTTTGCCATTTCTCTCGAGTTCCCTGTCGATTACTATGTCCCACCAACAGATCCAGTGCTCTGGCTTCCGTTTCTCCTTGCACTGGGGGTACTCCTTACCACTTTTGCCCCCAAAGAGGTCTCTAAAGAAAGCCTCTATTATGTTCCCGAAGCTAGTCCCCAGAGACCTTTCAACGCGCTTGTAGACAAAGAGTTCCGCTATGTCTTCAAAGCTGCTGATATTTAACGCGGCTATCATGTAGGGGTTTAAGCCGGCTTCCTCCAACAGCTGGCTCACACTTATCTCTTCGATTAGTCTTCGCACTTTTTGCGAGAATTCGCGGATATGGGTGAGCGCTTTATCAATGTTGTTTTCCAAGGTACTGCACCGTGAATATGTTATTTTCCTCCTTTTATACATTCTATAACCAAAACATATATTTGGGTGCATGTATGTTTGCATGTAGAGTTGCATGTGAAGCACAGGGTACTTGGCAGATCAAAGGTATGGGGCAGAGGCTATACTACGATACCGCTCACTGTGAGGAGGTTTTTAGCTTTAGAGAATGGCGATGTCTTGGAGTGGTATGTAACAGAACGGGGGGAAATAATTATCAAGAAGAGGGATAAGCCTTGACAACCGCCTACAGCGCATCAGGCTACGACCGCCTGAAAGTATCTACCTGGCTATTCATTGAGAAGTTTAATGGCCAAAGAGAATTCAGTATGGGGGACGCCAGGGCATACATCTCAATGCTGGCCGACATTACGACGGTTGAGAACGGTGCAGGGTACGTCCAGGCCCTGGCGACAGGGCTAGAGCACGCAAAGCAAGTCTACGTGTCCGGTGGGCTCCGAAACCTAGTGGAGGACTACCAGAGGACTTACAGGAAGTGGCTGGAACTAGACCGTAGCGGCCTCCAAGGCGCCCCTAGCTACGATGGCATACCGGAAACACCACAGAAAGATCCCATAGAGGAAGAGCTCACAGTCATATCCCTTTTCACAGGCGCATATGGGCTCGACTTAGGCTTCGAGCTAGCTGGCTTCAAAGTCGCCGTGGCACTGGACATCTCAGAAGACTCAGCTAGCAACTTACGGGCAAATAGACCAAAGATACCTTTTCTGTTAGGCGATATAAAGAAGTTTAGTACCGAGGACATCCTCAAGGAGGCGGGGCTCAAGCCAGGAGAGGTAGACGTCCTGGCCGGAGGGCCCCCCTGCCAACCCTTCAGCCCGGCAGGCAAAAGGCAGGCCCTCAATGACCCCAGGGCAGCCCCACTTATGGAGTATATACGGGTAATTAAGGAAGCCAGGCCCAGGGCCTTCGTAATGGAGGAAGTTCCAGGTATACTGAGTGCCAGAATAAAACACGTACCTATAAGAGAACGTGGAAAGAGGCCTCTGCTCCCAGAAGAGGAGCCGGGCTCTGCCTGGAGGGTCGTCTTAGACGAGCTCAAAAAGACCGGGTATATCATTACATGGAACGTCTTAAACGCCGCTGACTATGGGACGCCCCAGGAAAGGGAGCGTGTAATAGTCATAGGTGTCAGGCCGGATCTAGGAGTTTACCCAGAACTCCCAGTCTTTACTCATTCAAGAAGACCCACAGGGTTGATTGAGAACACCAGGCCTTGGCTATCTCTCCTAGAGGCCCTATCAAATATCAAGAACCATATAGGCTTTGCACCCCTTTCACCTAAGTATGCCAAGTACATGAGGTACGTGCCCCCAGGCGGTAACTGGAGACAGTTACCAGATGAACTCAGGCCCGAGGCCATGGGAGGGGCCTACACGGCCGGGGGCGGAAGGATGGGCTTCTATAGGAGGCTAACCTGGTTTGAGCCATCACCAACCCTTGTCACGTCGCCAGCCATGAAGGCCACAATGATGGTTCACCCATGGGAAGACAGATCACTAAGCGTGGGAGAGTACCTGAGAATACAGGGCTTCCCCGACACCTGGAAAGTAGTAGTGTCTGTAGCAGCCGCCTACAGGCTATTCGGAGAGGCAGTCCCAGTCCCCTTGGCCAAAGCCATAGCCAGGGCTGTCAGAGACAAAGTCCTCCTCAGGAAGACAGAAAGCCAGGTACAGAGTGCCATGAAGTATGGGGCCTAACAGACACGAGTGCGACGCAGTAACCATAGTCGAGGAACTGAGGAGGCGGGTCATAGACTGGGAGAAAAAGCACTGGAACCCCTACCCCTGGAGGATAGAGAGAACCCCCTACAAGGTCTTGATTGCCGAAATCCTCCTAAAAAGGACTACGAGACAGGCCGTCCTACGGGAGTACCCAAAGTTTATTGAAAAGTTCCCTAGCCCACAAGAGCTCAACAACGCCCCTACCGAGAAGATAGCAGAGGAACTGAAACATCTGGGCCTATACAGGCAACGAGCAGAGCACTTGAAGGCCCTAGCAGAAGCTCTAGTCAAGGCATACGGGGGCAATGTCCCCAACTCCTGGGACGGCCTTGTGAAGCTCCCAGGTGTCGGCCCGTACATAGCTGGCGCTGTCCTCAGTTTTGGCTATGGTAAACCTGCACCTGTAATCGACTCCAATGTTATGAGGCTTCTAGGCAGGCTAACAGGGTTAAAACTCGGCAAGGTCGAGGAATATCTCCGGTTACTATGGAGGCTCGTCCCAGAAAAAGACCACGAATGCTTCAACTACGGGCTCATTGACCTCGGCTTCTCTGTCTGTAGGTACGGACAGCCCAAGTGCACTGACTGCCCACTTAGTGACCTCTGCGTGACCCAGACAGAAAACAAGGAACCAAGCAAGGCGGAATGCCTAAAAGAAGTATACCATGCCATTTACAGCGAGAAGCTATAGATATTTTCCGTCCGCTGGCAAGGAAAACGGAAAAGCCTCACGCTTTACGACCCCTGGAGCCCATCTATTTCGGGCCGCAGAGAGCGGTGTCTATGCGTTTAGTGCCTTTTGGATTTTGTCGGGCTTTGTGTTGTGGAGCCACAGGTAGAATGGTAGTCCCTTCTGCTGGAATGGCCAGCTGGAGACAAGCCACTTTGCCACGTCTTCTCTCTTCTTTATCATAAAGTCAAAAGCTTTACCGGCGAATACTGAGTAGAGAGAAAGGAGGGGCTGGAGGTACTGATACACGGCTAAGGCGCCCGCCGCTAGGGTGAGGGTTCCCCCTGCGACAAACGTCCCTTCCACGATTTTGCTCCTCCTATAATAGCTTCTTGTCTCCTTGGCGATCCTCTCCGCTATGATCTCATTAATGGTTTCATTCTTTTCGCGGAACTTTGCGAAGTCATAGCTCTGGAAAGCCCTCATTGCTTCAAGCATGTTTCTTTCCAGCTCCTTGTCTCTTTCCCTCTTCAACGAGCTTCTCAAGTCATCCACGTCGAACCTCGCAACTATGGGGAGCTCGACTGCACTCCCCACTACGCTGAAGCCAGCAGGAGAAGCCATAATAGTTTCCTCCTCGAGCGGTAGAGCACCTCTCTCCTTTTTATTAGTGGCTCCCAAAAACCTAGACAACAGATCCCTCTTTTTGAGTATTCTAAGAAACGTCATCAACTCTAAATCATTTCTGTCATACATCCGAAGGCCGCCTAAATTATTTGCGTAGCCAGAAACCAAGTAATCATGATAAGCAAGCAAGGCTCCAAAACCAAGCCAGGGGTTTTTCCCAAAAGTCTTTAGAGATAGATTGACTAAGTTGAAAAAGCCAAATACTGACAGGCTGAAGGCATCAGATACAAGATAAGAAAACACATACTCCTTATCCGGTATGATGATAGAGTATTTCTTCGCTAGAATCTTTATCTTCTCTTCATTGAGCATGCTTTTCGCTTTTCCCATCCAAAATTCAATATCATATTCTGGATGTTTTTGCAGAACAAGAGCTTCCCATCCTTCCTCTAGTGGAATTCCCTCCTGAATAGCTGATGCATAAAGCGAGAGTACCTTCATGAAAGCCAATACTCTACTCAATAGAAATGGAGGAGGCTGTTGTATTTCTCCTTCTTCACATACTTTTACTATATCTTGATAAAAGTCTGCCTTGTAGAGAATAATATCTCCGGTGAGAATCGGAAGAATTCTGCCCTCCCTTATTTCCTGGAGAAAATTCTCATAGGAGAGGCCTCCTTTTTCCGGCACGAGACCGTAAGCGGTCATAAATTCAGGTTTGTTTCTGTGTATATTTATGGGGACAAGGAGGATTGACGGGACAGGCATTCTCTTGTCAAGCATACTGGCTAAATTTGCAATGGGTTTCTGAAGCATAGTTTTAATGTCGCCTGGTGGTCTCCATAGACCGTATGTTTTATCCCTCAGGATACTCTTGTACTCTGGCGCAAAGTCCAGCAATGATATTTTCTCTCCTCCCACCACTTTCTTAAACATCGAAATAACAACTTCTTTTGACCTTTCCGCCTCCTCGTTACTCCACTTCTCAAGACCCACCAAGACAAGTCCACATATCATGATGGATAACTTATATTTATCTTTGAGGGACAGCGCGCATGCTTTAGCTCTGGAGCACCCTTGGCTTGAAGCTTCCTAGATGCTTCCTTTATTATGTATTGACAGCATCACTTAGGCGTTTAAAGTTATGGGCTAAGTACGTGTTCCGCGTCTTTCAAGGTTTCGTTGATCATGGCTAGCTGTTTTGGCACGATGTGCTGAGATTTATAGAAAGTTGATGCGGCTCAGATGGCGAGTAAGCAAGTGTTGCACGCACTCTTGTCAAGACAATAATTATTAAAGTCATATAGGCAATTTCTTAGTGCAGGTGTTTTATTAATGGACTTTGTTGGCGGCACTAAAAAAGAGCCAGGGCAACATTGGAAGAAAATGTATGTATCTACGGGAGACTTTAAAGTTATAGATGAGCTGGGAAACTTCCTTTTGTTGCAACTATCAGAGCCAAAAATCCTTTTTAGCTCTTCTTATTCTTCTTTTCTTTTTCCCCGAGAGTTTACAGCCATAAGAAGGTTTTATACCAGCGATGAACCTTACCAGGCTACCTTAAAATTTTTCTTTTTTAAAGGTGACAAGATTGTTGAAAACCTTCTAGAGAGAATTTATAAATATACAAAATGGAATGAAGGATTCAACTTTACGTTGAATATTCAACCGTATCAAGTAGACTCTTACTCAGAACTTTGCGATAAGATACTTAATGCATTAGATGTGGCTGGGCAAGACGATAAAGTCATTGTGGGTGGTGTAATCGGTTACTCAAATGAGGGTTCTTGTGAAAATTTATTTGCTAAAGCAAAAGCTAGTTCCCTAATTAATCAAATCGCTACACACTTAATTAACATAAATAAGATCCGAAGCATGCTAGAGGAATGCAAAAGCAAAAAGGGAGAAAACCTCTATGATTGCAATGCCTATAAGGCATATATCTACAATAACATTGTCCAGCTATATGCTAAGGCAGGGGGAATCCCATGGATACCAGGGGAAAACCTTCTTCAAAACACAGCTGTAATAGGTCTTGCTACCGCTAGAATGGACAGAGAATACGTTGTTGGTGTAGCATTTGCAATTGCGTTTTTAGGAAAGGAAATTAAAAGTTTTTTAACAACAAGTACTTACAATTTAAACGAACTCGACAAAGATATTCTTAAATCTAAAGGAATATACATACCTAGAAAAACTGTTGAAGAACTGCTTAAAGGAATAGTCGCTTCTTGCAAAAAACGGATTCTAACTATCAGGAGGTTCGTTATTTTCCAAACACCGATTATTGTTCAAGAAGAGCTGACAGGGATAAGTGAAGTCCTACGAGAAAACGACTGGTTTCTTGTTCACGTTAAAAACTACGGTTTTCCAAAGAGAATATATAATACTCAAACAAGCGATTGGGGTCCCTACAGGGGAACCTATCTGTTGGATAAAGATCACTTAGATTCTTTCAAAGATACTGGAATCCTAAAAGCAGTCCTAGCGACAACTGGGAGAGCATTCGTAAGGAGCAATAGGGGAGAGGAGGAGATTCCGCTTTACAAGGCTACACCTAGACCAATTGAACTAGAAATCCATGCCAGCCGCATTGCTGGCTCCAAACCCTTAAACCTATCCATATATATTGGCAGGCTGATTCTTCTGTTGAACAAGTTAGACTGGGAGGCCTACACTTATTGGCCAAAGTTACCCTTTGTAATTAAATATGCGCAGAGAGTTGCAACGATCATTTCTAAGGTTGACGAAAAGACTAGGAATAAGCTTAAATATGCTTTAAGTCTTACACCTGAACTAAGATATATCATGTAACTTTTTGAATTTAAGGATTATTTCCTCAAACCTGTCACCAAGAGGATCATAAATATAACCATTAATCGATATTACATTATCAATATTCAGATAATTTTTCAATAAATCATTTATTTTTTCTGCGCGGTCTCTTGGATTCATCCTTGCTTCTCGCAAGTACTTATCGTAAAGATTTATTGATAAAATTTTGCCCAGTGTTTTCATCTCTCTGTGAGAAAGGGGTTTAGTTTCCCTATCAATTTCATTTTCTTTGAATGCCTGCGTTGTAATGTCGAACCACAAATAGCCTCTGTGTTTGGGTGTGACCTCAAAAAGGATTCTTAGTCCAGTGCAGATTCTGTAATTATACTTGCTTGAACTAGCGGCGTCTTCGCAGGTAAGATAGACTCTCAGTCCTTCTCTAACCATGCTTCTTCTTAATAGTATTATCCTGCTTTTGTTTCGCCATGTTCTTTTAAAATAAGAATAGAGGAGAGACCTAGTAATGACAAAGTGGCTTGGATTATCGTATGGGATTAGTTCCTCTAAAGAGGGCGTCCTCCATGTATAAGTTAAAGCATCCTTGCTGTTAGTATAGAACCTATCAAGAGTGATTCTTAAATCATTTATTATTGATTTTTGGTTGTTGCCAAACATAAAATACAACAAGTTATTATGCGGAAACGCATCGATACCTATTAGTCTCAAAGATGGGAGCAAATCTCTGAAGATTAGAGGATAACCTTTCTCAGGCTTCTGCACGGATAATGGAATTGCATTAACTCTCAATTTTTCTAGAGCTTTCTCATCTGTTAAAAAGATATAAAACAAAATTCTTGGTCGAGACAATTTTTCGCCAGATGAAGCATGGTTACTCGACATTGTCCTCGCTCTCATTGCTTCCTATATGCTCTGATGATTTGAAAAATTCTTTTAAATTTTTGAGTTGTTGCTGAAGTTCTTTAGTTTTTTTCCTATCACCTATTAGATCAACTGTCAACCTACCCATTAAGACTAAAATTATGAAAAATAGAAGAACGGCTACAATATTTTGGAGGCTAGGTGCTGTAAATGTTTCATATAACTTCATGAGAAATCCGATAATACTTACAGCTAGAGACGATGCAGATGAGATTATTTCATATTTTCTTTCGAGAAATGATTCCAAGGAGCTTAAGACGTTGAGTATCTCTTTTGATTGATTTTGGGAGATAATAATGTTGTCACCTGAAACATAATGTATAGATTGAAGATGATTTGTATAGAGTGCCAGTTCAACTATTATCCAGGAACTTTTAGTCAAAAATCTAGGCTTTGAGGCATCAAGGTCGGTAAGCAATTTTTCAAAGAGCTTTATTTTTATCTCTTCTCTCCATTTTTGCGCGACCTCTGCAATAAGACCGTATGCTAACATGTTTAAAGCTGAAAGATGAACGCTAGGAGAACGTTGCTTAATGTATCTTTCTATCCAGTTTTCTATTCTCTTGAGTTCTCTTTCGGCCTGACTTTTGTCTCGATTCATGTAGATTTTTAGAGCTTCTGCAAAATAGGAATAAGTGCAAAAGGTAAAATATCTAGCCATGTTGCTATCTTCGCATAGGTCTTTCATGTTAGAAAGAAGTGCTTTATGCTCTAGCTGATCAATAACATAGGAAAGACCTATGCATTTGCTAAGTATTGGAGAGGAACTAATATTGTCGGTGCGTTTTGATTCTTCAATATAGTAGTTAAAGGCTGTTGCGAGAAATTTTTCTAGCTGTTTTTTCTCGGGCGAGCCAACGGACAATATTGTGAAAAGAATGACAGCAGCTTCAATGTCTTCATCTGTGAGATACTCTATTGGCTTACCAAGGATTTTCTTTGAGAATCGTCCGGCTTTTGTTTTAATTTGATCGCAAATTAGGCTGTAATCTTTATCGCATTCGTTAATATAGTAATCCTTAAATAATTCCCAAGCGCTTGTTAAAATTTTTGAGTCAGACTTAGACAGTTGACGAAACAGCTTTGTAGCAGTAAACACAGGGTTTTTATGGAACTTTGCAGATGGAGCCTGGATCGAGGCAATATTCGGTGTTACAATGCTAATTTTTATCCCCATATTACGGTTTCGACAAAAAAAATTTAAAAATTTCACCATACAAGTGTGCGCTACACAGCATTTGCGCGCAATAATAGTCTGTGCTCATAGATAAGATAATGAGCATGAGTACACTGTTGTGAGTTTGTCTAAGCGTCGTGTTGCCGTGCTTTCTATTTCATTCATTGTTGCAATCTGCCCTGTTCCCGTCGAATCCTCCACAGTTCTGGGAAATAGCAATGTTCACCAAATTGTTACTAGCCTGTCTGCCTTTGTGTTCAAAGTTTTTCGCGAGGAAAAGCAACGATTATAGATATCCTAAATATGTAAGAATAACACGTGAATAGTAGTAGCCGGCTACACGACGTTTATAAGAAGGTTTCAATAGCACATGTGCATCATCAAAGGCTAATATCAGAAGCGCAGCATCCACTGCAGGGACGCTCCAATCGAGAAACAGACCTGAATAAAACCTTAGGCAGAAGTGTAAGTATTAGGGCTAGAAGTGAAAATAGAAGAGCTTCAGGAGAGCGAGCTTAAGTTCCTCCTCGCTCCGCGCCTCAGCCGCCTCGCGGAAAAGCCTGCGGGGAAGCTTATTCTTGTATCGCATCCATGCTAGTTTCGCATGCGCTTTCGCGAGTTCCTCGTCGCTATTGACTAATGCCCAGAGCATTAGAGTGAAGCTTGCTAGCGAGCTTACGGGCGCCCAGAACTGTATCAAAGCGCTCGCATTCCGCCTATATATGAAGTCGAGTAGCTCACGGTAGAAGATCTGGACAAACCTATTCTCCTCAAAGTCTTGTAGAATATCTCCCCCAAGTAAGAGATTTAGTTTATGGCTTAACACTTTTATAGATCTTAATCTTAGCTCCATAATAGCATCTTTATCCCCGTTTATAGCATTAACTGCTATGCGGCAGATTTCTCTCTTTGCACCTATGAATTCGTTGCACTCTTTTAGCGCGTCTCTAGGCCGACCCATAAGTGTGTTAAATGCCGGCCGAAATTCAGCATTAACATCGTTATTCAGTGCAGTTGCAACCTCCCGTGCTTCAGGCTTTCCCACCCCCACTCCTAATCGCTCGAGGAGGAGCCTTGTGGTGACATATATCCTAGGAAAGAGCTGGAGAAGCCATTTTTCTCTCTCAAGTAGCATAGAGACTTCATCCTTCCTATCCTCGAGCGCCAGGAAGACTAGGTATCCTGCTAAGGCAAAAGACTCTTTATGGAGATACGCCATTTCCAGCGTCTCTTGCTTCTTCGCCTCATCCCACAATTCTTCGAAAGCTCTAGCCCTTTCTCTCAGCTCTTCCAAGTTCTTAGCAACAAGCACACTGCAACGCGTAGCCCGCAAGTGACTGTCCAGGTAGTTCACCCAATATTTGAGCTCCCTATAGATTTCAGCGGATACCGTGAAAAGCTTCCTAGCAGCTTCTAAGTCATCATTATCCATCTTGTACCATGCCAGCGAAAAAGAAAGCATTCCTCTGATATGCTTCACTAGTAGTTTGAACCTCTCCGGTTTGAATGCCAGTACTGTTGCCCACTCTGCAGCCTGCCCGTTTGGCTCTTCTTTCTCCATCTCCTCGAGCCTTTTAAGGAGCTCCTCAGCCCTGCCTGCCGGGTCTGCGCCACCGCATGGTTTCAAGCCCTGCTGTAGCGCCGGGTTCAATGCGATAGCCTCGGCTATATCCCGGAGCTGACCCTCTAACCACTCGAGGAGCTTACACATCCTCTCCCGTAGTCGCTCTTCTTCTCCCAAGAAGTGCTCTCTATGCTTTGTTAGGAGGTTAGAGTATGCCCTAACGGCCTCTACCAGTGGCCATCCTCTTACCTTCAGTTCCTCTCTTTCGAGTGCTTCTTCGAGAACATCAGTTATCTTATGAACAGTCTCCTCGTTGAGCTCTATAAGTGTGGATGTTGCAGACGCTAGGAGAATGTAGTAGTGAGGTTCTAGTTCCTCGTGTCTTATGAGAGAATCTAGAATAACGGTAGCGCTCTCCTTACTGAGGACTTGATGAAGAGCAGAGATTGCTGTGTAAAGCGCGGCCTCGGCCTCCCAAGCCTCTACGCTCTCGCCGAACCAAAAAGCACCAGCGACTGCGAGGGCTAGACCAAGCCCATAGAGATTTTCGTCAGGAGACGCTTTTTCCCTGCTACGCCAGGCCTCCAAAAGCTTCTCAAGCTCCTTTGCTGCCTCTTTGTGTCGCAGGGCAAGAGGATGCGCAAGCACGCTCGGCCTTTGAAGTACAACTCTAACGACTAGCGATGGGATTTCGCTGCCTACAAGAAGGTAGCTATCCAGCTCACAAGGTTTTAGAGCATCGCCTAGCAACGGACTCATTTCTGTCACTGCAAGTGGAGCTTGAGGGTGTGCTATGAGGATGCAACCAGCTATCAGTGCCAGCTTGCGCAAACATCTGGATGAAGCTATCTTCAAGGATATTAAAGCAGGGGCAAGTCTTCTCTGAACAAAGAATAGCAATATATCCGGATATCCGGAGATATGTTTCTCGCTTTTTTTCTCCATAATATCTGTCTGGCCAGCAGTCTCGTTAACTACTTTGCTTGATACCTCATCTAATAATTTTATAAGTTCTCTTACATCTAAGTACTTCTTTTGGGCCATCTTCCCGCGGACTCCAGATATCTCCTCTAGTGTTTCTTCAACTAGATCCTCGTGTGGTAATGAGAGCCACTTTGCTACAGGCTCCAGCTCTTTTTCGCTTAAGTCGGAGGGTAGCTTGCCTTTAACTTCCTCTGGCTTTAGGAAGCGCCAGTAGCCCTCGGGGTTTACTGCCTTTGTCAGGTATATGATGCCTATGGGTACTGGGCCAAAATATGCATGAAGGAGTAACGGCACTGCGAGCCTCCTTGCTAAATCCCCCTTGTTCTCCTTGAGGATAACGCTCCAAAGGTAGTAGGCTATGAAGCGTTTTGCGTCGCCCTTAGCCTCTTCAAGAAGTTTTTCGGCATCCTCAACTCTGTAGCCTTTCTTGCGGAGCGTGATGCCTACATACTTTGCAACAAGCGTGTAGCCGCCCTGAAGGCTAGCAATCTTTTCTGCAAGAGGCTTTATCTTGCTAAGTGATTTCTGATAGGCATGTTTATATGTAGTGCTTTTTGGCTTGGCATACTCCCTTACTATTTGTTCTAGGAAAACAGGATCCCTGAAGTTTACATGAAGCAAGTATCCTTCTAGCCTGGACTTGAGCTCAGGGTACTCCCTAGCTATAGTTTCGTAAGAGCCTCCGGGCAGGACGGCTAGCACATAGACACGGCTGTTACTCTCTGATAGTTTAATTAGTTCTTCCAGTGTTGTTGCTAGGCTCTGTATATTGTCTCTCGTGAAGGTTGAGACGGCTCTTGTCTCATAGTATGCATGGATAGGAGAAGGATCGTAAGATATAATAAATTTCTTCCCCTGTATTCTCTCTAGATAGTTTAAGATGAACGATCTTTCTCCACTCTTAAGCTCATTAATCTTTATGACCGCGTCGGCTTTGTGCCTGAGAAGAGCTAGCCAGGTGGCGTATGCGGCGAGCACGGATTTGCCTGTCCCCTTGGGACCTTCTAGCACCACCACGAGGCCTTTCTCAAGCTTGGATAGTACTTCTTCAACGCTGTCTCTAAAGGTGCCCGCAGTCACTACTCTAGCCTTTCCCTCGGCGTCCTCAATAAGTGGCACACCCATTTTCACTTTAAAGCCGGCAGAAAGGCCGCCGCTCTCAACATCAACCGTTCCCAAAACCTTAACTCCTAATACTACCTGGGCATGCTCTTCCTTCAGCTCCTCTTGAACAGCTTCAAGCTCCTTCTTAAGCATCTCTATCTCGCTCCAAATCTCTCCAAGCTTTTCCTTGATACTTTCCTCTAGCTCCCGCAGTTCTTGCTGTGTAGCAACTTTGCCACTAGTCATCCTTGCTAGGTTCTCAATAAATGCTTTGAACGGGTCTGTCCTTACGCCCCACTCCAATGCAACTTGGTCTACAATTGTTTCAAGTTCTTCCCTGTTTAAGTAGGGAGTAGCCTCTTTAGCTGTTCTTACGAGGCCTGCGATACCAGCCGCGACATTATTCCTGGCTTCTGGCTTTGACAAATTCTCAAATACTTCTTGGACAAAACCCTCAGTTTCACTATTGAGGGTCTCGCCTGCTCTGCCCAGGATGTTTGCTACAATTTGGCGGGTCTCTTCCTCGGCTAGTGGCAGTAGCTTTACTATGGCTAGGAGAAATGGTAGCCCGTATGAACCCAGTAAACCTATAGGTATTGTAGCGAGAGATAGTGCGGATTTGCGTAGAAACTCTAGGACATAGTCTTTAAGCCCAATATTGCCTGGGCTCAGCGCTAGAATGGCTTCTTTAGCCTTTTTCAGCTCTTCAAGCTCCTCCTTTTTCCAGTCTCTGAGGAGGGTCGAGGAGTAGCCTTTAGCACTCCGCCTCCACTTGTAGGCTTTCCCGAGCCAAGTGTGCTCTACTGTGGCAAGATTCTTCACATCTTTGCTGGGCCAGTTGAGCTCCTTGGTAGCCCTGCTGTACAGGGCGGGTAGATAGAGAAGCCTTACTCTGATATTCGGCAACACCTTCTTCAGCCTGTCTTTCAGTAGGAGTGCGTCAAAGGAGCTCTCAGGGACAACTGCTAAGGAGTTCCCAGCTTTGTTCTTCAGCTTGTCGATTAGCTCATCTATGCTTTCGTATTCCTCGACTTCCTGACTTGGACACTTGAGTTTCCCTTTGAAGCCCCTGTAGACGTAGGCTTTGGAAAAGTATCGTGTGTTTACTAATAAGCGTCTGAGAAGCTCAGCCCTCGAGGAGCCACATGGAGCCAGAACAACAACATCACTCTTCGTCGCATGCTTTCCTAGCCACTCTGTAGCCAATGAGAAGGTTTTACTCATTAGTTTCTCGTAGTTTGTCCCAGGATGCCCAACATTTATACCTCCTAGAGAAAATCTCATTGTGTCTAATATTTCAATAGATGGTCAAATAAGTGTTACTATTCTAGTGTGCTAAAGAATTTAAAGAGTCTCTTGCTTAGTGTAAATGCTCTGGTTATCATGTATGCTATACAACTAAAAGGAATTAAAGCGCATGACTCACACCTCTCCACGACGTACTTAACGATTGAGAAGCAACTAATGAAGAATTGAAGGAAAAATGGGAGATATCATTTTTCTAAAGATTTAGCCGATCCGTGTTAACTTTTAACGTAAGTGGGGAATATATAGGTGAAGGAAATAGTAAAGTAGATGCACTGAAAAAACATGCATAAAATATATCTTTCCTAGATTCTTAAGCAAAGTATGGGTGCAGAGAAGCCGGCCGAAAGCAGGGATGTTAGATTTGAGGATCTTGATCTCATTTACATCATTCCTTTCGACCTAGGAGCCCCAGTTGACGAAGATCTAAAAGAAACGATACAACGGGTTTCTGAAAGATGTGAAATGGTTGAGGAGTACTGGATCTTCTCTGAGGAAACCAGCGCAGGGCTTAAATCACCTATTTTTCAAATGATAATTAAGGAGGATAAATCTAGGCTTGACATTGACTACTTAAAGCGCAAGCGTTATGCAAGGCTCAAATTGTCTAGCTTTTATCTCAGAACTGAGGATCAAGGGCTCAATCTCCAACAGTTAGAGTGTGAGCCGTACCTTCTCCTACACAAATCTGGAATAGGCGTCTTAACAATATGGATCCACCTGTATGGAGGATTCACGGCAGACGAGCTGATAGATATCAAGAAGAAGCTTTTTGATGCAAAAAGCAAAATTAAGTATTTTGCGGGGGATGCATCAGAAGAAACACTACGAGAATTTGTTGATCACAAAATCATGCCTTCTCTGCGAAACGCTGTCTTACTTAGTGAAAAAGCGCGCGTGCAGCCAGATCTTAGGACGCGGTATGCTGGGCTGTGGAGAGTTATATGCATAAGAAAACACAGCTGTAATGATCGATGTTCGACAGCCGAGGATGCCATTAAGAGGCATTTGAGAGAGTTAGCTGGGATTGCTATGCGTGATAAAGGGTGGAGGGATTATCGGGAGGAGGCCGCAAGGGATATTTTGGGTGAAAATCTTTCCTATTCAAAGGATTATGCCATGTTTGTAACTAATAACGTGTCCCTTTTTCTGGGGTCTGCCAAGCTAGATGAAAAGCTCAAAGTTAAGGATGATAAAGATCTTGCATATAGAGAAAAGGAACTCCCGCTTATACAGACGATGGAAATACTCGTGCTTTCAGACATGATTCTTAGGGTTTATACCTCGATATATCGAAATAAATTCAGTATGCTTAAAGGAAGAAGGAGAAAGGTAATGAAGCCTAGTGAGATTGCAGAAATGAGAGAGGACTTGTTGGATGCTCTTGAGGAGTACAGGAGCGTCTTGCTCTTCACAGCAAGTATAAATAGAAGAATTTTGGAAAAAGGTAAAGAGAGACTAGAACTCTTAGATGAGGCTGATGCATTAAGATTGGTGTTACAGGAGTTGGATGAAATAGCTAGGACTATTTACGAGGAAGATATTTCGAAAACTCAGGCCGTGTTGACAGTTTTATTTGGCATATCGACTGTACTTCCAGTAGCGGAAGTTCTTGAATTTGTATTCGGCTCAATACTTACAAAACTTAAAGCAATAATTATTGCTTCTGCCATTATACTTCCGTATCCCATCTATAAATTATCATCACTCTATGAGAAAAAGTGGATTGGGATTATATTAATACTCATGCTTGAATTATTCGGAATATACCAGGTATTTTGAATCAATCAGTCAATAGGTCAAAGAGGGGCAAAAATTAGCGTTTGTCTTGTTTGTGGCGCCCCCGTTGTGCCTGGTGCGAGCTATTGCTGGAGGTGTGGAGCAAAACTAAGCTGAACATAGGAGCCTGCACCATCTATCTCTATCCTCGTTCATAGTGACTATAAGCTTTCTCGTTCTAAATTTAAGCGTCATCTGCTTCGAGCGCGCGCTAGGGATCAAACAAACTTTGAGCTTATTTTTCCTCTGTTATCGACTTTCATGTAGAGTGCTTTTGCTCTTTTCTTCTTAGCAAGTTTTCGAAGCCTGTGTTTTCCCTCCTCCTTAGACTTGACGTCCCGCTTTTGACCTGTATTAGTAGCTTTCTCCCACCTTTCAAGGCATAGAGATCGTAGGGGCCCCTGCTTCCCTTGCTTTGCTTAACCAACCAGCCTCTTTTTTCGAGTCTTTTCTTTACAATTCTTTCAGCCCTAATTCCCTTCGCGTAGCTCGATTTTCTTCCCACAGGTTTCATCCTACTGATACCTATATATGCATATCGCGCCTGTAATCGAATGTTTTTAAGGTAGCTTTTGTTTGAATTTGTGGGTTTTTCTTGTTTTATTTTTGTTGTATGTGTTTTTGGTATGGCGGTGTGGTTTGGTGTTGATGCTGTTGCTGGCGAGATGTGGCTTGGGCCTGTTTTTGCTTCTGGGGTTAGGAGGCTTGGTGTGGCTAATTTTGGTAGGGGCTTGCTGATAGGGGTGGGGGAGAGGGATGCGGGTGTCTTTGAGGAGGTTGCTGTCAGCGCTGGCTGGAGGGTTTGGCGTGTTGAGCCCTTGTTTCCCGAGGCTCGTTTTTTGAGGATTCGTGTGCCTGTTGCTGTGCCGCTTAGGGGCCACGTGGGCCTCGTGCTGTATAGGCGGGACGCTACTAAGTTCTACGAGGGGCTTCAGAGGGCGTATAGGTACGGGTTGCCGAGCGCATTTGAGCCGTATGTTTCGAGTGCTCTGCTGTATGGCTCTGTGTATAGGGGCTACGCCGTGCTCTTCGGGAAGGGTAGCAGGGGGCTGGCCGAGAAGTTTTCGAGGCTGAAGGCGCCCCTGCTTGCCAGGTTTTCGTGGCTTGACCCGCTGTACGTGTTTACGCCGCTGGACGTGGATATTGCTACGCGTGGCATGGTTTCTGGCGGCTATACTGGCGAGGCTGGCGGGGCAGTGGAGATACCTGTTTTCCACGGCCACAGCCTAAGGGTCAGGGAGGGCTCTGACAACAGCTTGACTATTATCGGCGCGCCTGGCACTGGGAAGAGTAGCTTCCTGGACTACCTGCTTAGCAAGCTCGATGGCTGGAACGTGCTCGTGTTGGACGTCACGGGCGAGCACAGGCTCCTCGAGAGGCACGGCTACAGGGTCCTAGAGGCTGGGGTAGACCTATTCATCAACCCCCTCGCTATGGGCGTAGACGTCGCGTACAATGTCATATTGGGCGTTATAGAGGCAACGTGGAAGGAAAAGGCTTCGCCAATCGTCGCCTACACGCTCTACATGGCTCTCCAGAAGAGCGGGACACTCTTGGACGCCTACAGCCACGTCGAGAAGCTGCTGTCCTCTTCCAGGCAGGAGGACGAGCGGGCGGCAGCGGGCGCCCTCATTAGGAGGCTTAGGCCCATGATCCACCCAGCCCTCCTCGGCCACGGCGACCTGCCCAGGGGGAGGACAGTGGTCGACCTCAGCCCGCTGCCAGAGGAGGCGAAGAACATCTTCAGCCTATCGGCGCTCTACCTGGCATACTTCTCCGCCGTGAGGGGAGGCTGGAGCGGGATAATCGTCCTAGACGAGGCAGACAGGCTGGGAGACACAGAGGTCGCAAACAGGATAGCAGACGAGCTCAGGAAGTACAACGTCTCGATATGGGCCGTTGGCCACAGCCTCGCCAGGGTGGCCAGGAAGCTCGCGGACGCAGGCACACTCATGGTCTTCGCGACCAACGACCCAGACAACCTCGAGACACTAGCCACAGTCACGGGCTGGAGGGACGCCGGCCTCCTCGGAAAGCTCGCATACGGCCAGGCACTAGTAGTCAGGAGGGGGCTCCAGCCCGTCATAGCGAGCCTCTACATACCCGCAGAGTTCAGGAGCCGCAGTGCAAACGTTAACCCGTGCCTCAGGTTCGAGGACACGGCTAGACGCCACGGCGCCGACCCCCTAGAGCTAATGAAGCTATACGTCGAGCTCTTCCCACACAGACATGTCGTCCCCAAGATCATCGAAGGCGGAGCCGTGCCACGCCAAGAATTCGAAGCATTCAGGCAAAAAGCAGGCAAAACACCCAGACAAACACTAGAAGCCCTAGCAGAAATCTACACCTGCCTAGAAAACAGAGAAAAACAGGCAAGCACGCCCTAGCGACCCCTAATTGTCCTTGTAGCGACACTGTCACCATTGCCAAGTTAGCATGGATAAGTTTTCGTCAACCATTTACCTACGTGCAAACTAAAAGTTGTTTATGAAGTTTCTCAACGAGAGGATTATTTTAAATTTAAGTTTACGGGAAAACTTCCCGTCTTAAAACGGGGCGTTCCGGGAAGCTTCCCTATAGGGAAGTTTCAGAAGTTTCCAATGTGTAAATTTGTGTGCTAGGGCTGTTTTGCAGACTTCTTCAAAAAATTAAACGTTAAACATATAAACCACACATGGGTAAAACAATTCGGATGCAACTCAGAAAGAATTGAAAGACTACGTTGTTCTAGAATTGATTTCCACTGGGTTATCCACTGATGCAACTAAGAAAGAATAGAAAGGTGAAGTCGCAGAGCTGTTTTTTGGGCTGTGGATTGGTTTGTAATAATTTTGTTATTTTTGTGTATAACTTTGTTATTTTTGTTTTTCTCTGTTTAAAATACATGTGATAACATTGTTATCATTTATAATAACAATGTTATGCTATGTGATAACTTTGTTTTTATGGCTTTTCTGCTTTTTGGTTCTCGGTTTATGTGGTTTTGTTTTCTAGTCGCTTTTCTGGGTCTAGTTTGTTTGAACGACGTATAGCAAGGCAAAAACAGATAAGTGGGGGTGTGGCGAAATAGGCTCTAGGGGAACGGTTCCAGAAGAGTATGGATTGAAAATTGTGGGGGTGGCTGGTGGGTATGCGGATTGATGGCACTGTTGGGGCTGTTATTAATCTGGTCAGGGAGGGCTTGCATGACGTGGTGGATGCTGGGACTGTGTAAAGCGTGGTGAATGCCTTGTTGGAGCTGATTGATGGTGACCCCTCGCAGTATAGGCCTGTTGGGCTCGGGATTGGTGACGTGGAGGGGTCTCTTGAGGGGTTTGTGAAGGAGGGGTATCTTGAGAAGAGGAGGGAGGGGTACCTGGTTACGATGAAGGGTAGGGAGTATTTTAGGGAGCTATGGATGTCTCTTGATCCGTTGACGGAGGCATACCTTGTTGGGGCCTATATGTATTTCGTGGCGAAGAGGCTGGAGGCAAAGAGAACCAGTTGAAAATAAATGGTAGGAGCGTGTTTTTGGGTTGCTGGTTCCTGTGGAATTCCCGCATCATTGTCTTGGTCTTTCAGGGGTTCTGGCTGTGTGTCTTGTGTTTTGTATACTATAATGTCTTGATGGCGGGCCCGCCGGGATTTGAACCCGGGACCTGCGGCTTTCTTCGTGTTTTTTGTTGTTCGCGGTTTTTCGGCCTAGAAGGCCGCCGCGCTTCCTGACTGCGCTACGGGCCCAAGGGTTTTCTTGTTTTTTGTTGGTTGTTGTTATTTATATTTTTCTCGGGGCTGGGGTTGTCGGGGTAAAGGTA
>Ga0080005_161291_pt1 | contig 27144 bp, 28 predicted proteins | sample JossMetagenome_2_FD_69208 | JGI IMG/M metagenome (GOLD analysis project Ga0080005, IMG submission 69208) | Hot spring sediment microbial communities from Joseph's Coat, Yellowstone National Park, USA - JC3_ASED (SPADES assembly) (version 2) | ecosystem: Environmental > Aquatic > Thermal springs >...
TTTAGCTCCTAACACGCCTCCTCTAGCGTTAATTTCTTCAGCAGCCATTCTGGCTCCTTGTTCAATAAACTCACCATAGGTGGCCCACAAACCTGATCTTATTCCGAGAACACCTATCTTGATAGTATCTTTAGAAAGCTTTCTAACTACAGAAGGAGTTATAGTGACCTCCCTAGGGATCGTGACGGTACTTGTAACTTCTCTAAGCTCAGCAGGTTTTAAAGTCCAGCCTAAGACAGATCCTACGGCAAGACCTATGACCCCGGCCCCTGTCAGCTTAAGAAAATCTCTTCGAGAGACTTTCTTAGAAGAATCTTTTGACATGATCTAACCTCCTTTAATAGATCTAACCTCCTTTAATATGCTTATGTTCTAAATATGTATATCAGTTTATAAATTTGATTTCTCCCAACCTCTTCTTAAAAATTATTATATGGTATTTTTTATATTATTATATAATAAAGCTTTTTAATAAAAAATTATTGATATAAGTTGTCTCAAATAACTTTCTGTTATTTCACATGTTCAAACTCGATATGTTATGTAAAGATCTGTAGAAGGTTATGATGATTTTGATATAAAGAGCTCATGTTAGTAAGTTCTATAATGCTCAGCATAACATTAGTCGAAGTATTTCTTAATAAATGCTAGTCACAATAGATCAATGTCCTACCTTTCTTTTATAATTCTTTATAATGTGAATATGTCAGGTGGTTTTATAGGAGGATTTGTGTTAAGATCTGAGGATGATGTCTTGGATCTATTGATGGGGCTTGGTTTGATGGGTGCTGGTGGTGGAGGATCTTTTGAGATGGGTAGGAAGCTTTTGCTTAAAAATATCGAGGTAGGCTTTTTAGAGGCTAAAGATGTTAATTATGTTTCTGATGATCAGTTTGTTGCAGTTGTTTTTAGAATGGGTTCTATGGCTCCTATGACTGAGGAGAATAAGAGATTGTTAGAGAGGCGAGTCTTCACAGAATATTTTTTAAGGATCTTCGTGTCCTAAGACAATTCTTTCTAAAAGATTTTCCTCAGTAAAACGTGATCTAAAGAAATTCTCAGTTCATCCCCACAGATCTTTAATAAAAATTTTTGAATGACGACCTAAAAGATGTTTAACATGATATTTTTATATTATAGATAAGATCCTCTTATCAAAAGCCTCATATAAAAGCTTATACTCGTTTTCTCTAGCCATCACAATGAGTATTATGCTAAAACATATATAACATAAATGATTCCTCAATTTATCTTTAAGCCATTCTTTATCAATTTCAACATTTATTACAGCAATTTTAAGACGTATATTTTTCTCTCTGCTAATCTCATCGACTAATTTCAAAGCTTTCTCAACATGAACATCAGATCCGCCGCCACCCACAGAAGCTATAAAAGGTATGTTCGTTTTATAAGCAACATCTATTATAAACTCAAGGTCTTTTTTCAAAACCTCTTCAGGCATCAAAAGACTTCCTGAGCCAAGAAAATAAGGACCTGGATATGTACTAGTACCTTGAGCAACAATAGCATCTACACCTGTTCTTAAGACGATCTCAAGACTATCTTTATCAACACCATGACCTACAAAAGATGTTGGAGCATAAATCTTGATCTCCTCCGTAATCTCACCAGATTATTTTGGCTTAAAGGAACATATATGTGTGCTTTTCATTAAGTTTTAAATATAAAGGTCAATTTAATAATTAATTTATTAATTTATAATTAATTTAAAATTTCCATATTATAGGGAAAAGTATTTGTCTAAAGGAAAACAACTTAGAGAATTATTAAAAAATGAGAAAATAATTGTAGCACCTTCTGCCTATGATGTTTTATCTGCTAAATTAATAGAGAAGGCAGGTTTCAAAGCTTTAAATACTACGGGATACGGTATTTCAGCAGGCTATCTCGGTGTTCCTGACATAGGGTTGTTATCATTTTATGAGAATCTTGAGATGAATAAAAGGATCATATCAGCAGTTAATATTCCTGTTATAAGTGATGTTGATACAGGATATGGAGGTCCTTTAAATGTTATTAGAACAGTAAAAGAGTTTGAGAGAATAGGGCTGCAGGAGTTATAATAGAAGATCAGGTTGAGCCTAAGAGATGTGGTTATATACCTGCTGAGAGAAGAGTTCTGCCCATTGATAAAATGATTGAAAAGATAAAAGCAGCAGTATATGCTCGTGAGGATGAAGATTTTCTAATAATAGCTAGAACAGATGCCGACGACATATCTACTGAGGAGGCTATCAAACGTATGAATGCTTATTTGAAGGCTGGGGCTGACACGGTTAAATCACAGCCTAAATCAATTGAGCAACTAAAGAGAGAAATTAAAGAGGTTAATGGCCCAATGCACATAGGATTAGGAATAGGGCCGCTTCTAAAGGTGTCTGTGAAAGATTTAAAAGAGTGGGGGCTGGAAATTGGTATAATATCTTTTCCTTTAGCAACATTATTCGCTGCGACTAAAGCTATTATAAAAATTTTAGAAAACATAAAAGTGAGAGGCTCTTTAGCAGATAGTGAGGATCTTATTGTGTCATTTCAAGAGTTTCTTGACATCATGGAATTAAATAAATATATCGAGCTTGATGAAAAATTTAAGGTTTTAGAATAAAAGCTTCAGAACAATTAATACACTAAAATCTTCTCATAAAAATTTATTAACTTTCTTATATATTTAATATCGATGATTTTTATGGTAAAAACAACAGTTTTTATTATATCAATTATTATATCAATAATAGTCGCAGGAGTGGCTGGATACTATATAGGATTAAGTAGTGGAGGCATGCCTCTCACACAGACTATCGCAACACAGACTATATACCGTACTACAACTGAAACTTATACTCATGCCTTAATTACAACATATACTTATACGCTAACAACCAAACCAACACCTGAGACTCTAACAACTCCTTCGCGTGAAGAAATGTTGAAGCCTATAATAGAGGCTGCTAAAAAAGAAGGTAAGCTAGTGATCTATAGTACCTTAGATAGACCTACTGCAGAACCTCTATTAAATGCTTTTAAAGCAAAATACCCGTTTATTGATATAGAGTATGTAGAACTGGGGACTGTAGCTATCTACAATAGATACTTGCAAGAAAAAGCTGCAGGGGCTCCTACAGCAGATATTCTATTGTCTACGGGTGTAGATCTTCAATATAAGTTAATTCTCCAAGGCTCAGCACTGCCTTATAGATTAACAATATATGATAAGTTGCCAGAGGAGGTTAAATATAGAGAGATGGCATATATACCATATTATGGTTTAATTGCACCTATATATAATACCCAAAAGATACCAAAAGAATTAGCGCCTAAAAGTTATGCAGACGTCTTAAAACTATTAACGACCAGAACAGATCTTTTTCCTCCAAAGAGTATTGCAGTATTTGACATCGAGAAAAGCGCCCTCGGACTGGTATTTACCTATTATCTATATAAAGGAGATCCTGTTTTAACTGAAAGCTTATTTAAAGCTGCCGGAAAAATAGGTTATCTATTATATCCTGTATCAGGGCCCCAGATTGAGGTTGTAGGTAAGGGAGAGGCGATATTAGCATTAACTCTAGTATCAAACTATGCTTATATTCAATCTAAAACTAATCCTAATATAGGAGTTTTTGTACCCAACGATATAGCTGTTTTACAACCAGCGATTGTATTTATAACAAAGGAAGCTCAGCATCCAAATGCGGCAAAATTAATGCTAGAGTTTATAATGTCTGAAGAAGGCCAGAATTCCCTTGCTAAAGGAGATCTTGTAACTTCTGTTGTAGATAATCCTTATACACCTCAATATTCTCTGAGTTATCTAATGAATTATATTAAAAAACCTATAATTGTCCGATTAGGAGACGGAATCATAGATGAATTACTAAAGGAAGACGTAAGAAAAAGCTTTATTCAGATGTGGAAGAACTGGTTAGGTGCTGGTTAATGTTATCATCATTTTTAAAAGGATTAGGATTTTTTTTCTCTATATTCGTATTTCTCGTGTTACCTATAATATTATTACAATCGTTTCTTGAAAAACCTTTTTATTACGGTATCACGAACATATCATTTAAAGGCTATATAAATATTTTAACAGATAAAGTCTTCTTAGTTTCTTTATTAAACACATTTATAATTTCATTATTAATGCTTCTGGCTATACCTATATCTATATTTCTCTCCATAGCTATTCATAAAATAAACATTTATGGAAGCAGATATTTGGAGCCTTTAATACTTGCTCCAATGTTTATCTCACCCTTAGTCTGGGGATTTGCATGGATATACGCGTATGGAAAAACAGGTTTATTAACTAATTTATTTGGAGAACTTTATGGAATTATTCCTACGGGGATAATCGCTGCATTAGCATACGTTCCACACGCGTATTCGATCATATCCTCTAGCATATTAAACATTGACTCTTCGTATGAAGAGGTGGCTAGAATACATGGCGCGTCAATCTTACGTATGACTATCAGAATTTTATTGCCGTTATTAAGACCAGCAATTATTTACACATCGATATTATTAATAATTTTAGGAGCAGAACAATTTGGAATACCATTGTTGTTTCTATCAACAATAGGCCAAGACACCATAACCACTTATATATATAAGCTTCAGACTTCTAGCATTTTTCCGCCATACACAGAGCAGGCGGTGTTATCATCAATTCTGATCTATATAACATCTTCACTCATAATTTTACAAAGATATCTAACTCTCAGACTTAGCAAAAGATATGTTACAATATCTTCTCGAGGGAGGGGTGTGAATATTTATAATGTGAGAACTTTTCATAGAATAATAATAACTATAGCAGTGCTACTATATATTATCTTTGTTATAATGATACCTATAATATCAATTGTGATAAGATCTTTAGGTGGAGCTTACGGTATTGTATCATTTACACCCGAATTTTATAAAATTATCTTCACAAGCGAATATCATAGAAATATTGTCTTAAGGACTCTAATGATCGCTATTTTAACAGCCACATTAGGCGTCTTGGTATATACTGGGTATTCTATTGAAATAGCAAGATCATATTCTAAAAATCTCAGTAGATACTTCGAATTCGTAGCAACACTTCCTCGGAGTATTCCTAGCATCATTTTAGCTTTGGCATTTCTCTGGATATATCTATTTACTCCATTAAGAACTTTAGTATCAACGCCACTGGCATTATCAGTGGCGTACATAACTGCATATTCTTTTGTTTCTACAAGACCTATAGTCTCATCACTTATACAGATCTCGCCGGAGCTTGAGGAAGTTGCAAGAATTCATGGAGCGTCTCGTTCAAAGACTATTGATAAGATCATTCTTCCTTTAATAAAAAGATCCTTGATAGTATCATGGCTTATATTATTTGCGTATTGTATGAGAGATTATTCAATAGCTATTTTTATATCATTTCCACAGACATTTGTGATAGGGGCTTATCTTATATTTGCATATGGTAGTGGTGAAATGGGATTGGTATCAGCGATGTCCTCGATAGTTATTCTTATAGCTCTGATCATATCATTTATTTTATTTAAAATAGGTTGGAAACCTTATGGGTGAGGATAAATGAGTTTAGAAATATATGATATTTCTAAAAAATTTGGAGATGTTAAAGCACTTGATCTCTCGGGAGTCTCTCTTAAAATAGATAAAGGTGAGATCTTTGTTGTTATAGGACCTTCAGGCAGTGGTAAGACAACGTTTTTAAGATCTATAGCAGGTTTAGAGACGCCTGACAGCGGAAGAATCATATTAAACGAAAAAGTTTTATTTGATTCTCGAGAGAGAATCAATGTTCCTCCCGAGAAGAGAAATATGGGATTTGTGCCACAGACATGGGGTCTCTGGCCACATCTAAAGGTATTTGATAATATAGCCTTCGGCCTGAATCTGAGGAAGATACCTAAAGATGAGATTAGAAAAAGAGTTATACATATAGCATCAATGTTAAGAATAGAAGAGTTGCTTGATAGATATCCCTGGCAACTTTCAGGAGGTCAACAACAGAGAGTAGCATTAGCCAGAGCTTTAGTCTTAGAACCTTCATTATTACTATTAGATGAGCCTATATCTAATTTAGACGCTGCATTAAGAGATGAAGCAAGGATCTGGCTGAAAAATGTGATAAAAACTTTAAATATAACAGCTCTTTATGTGACACATGATATCAAAGAGGCGTTCGCTCTTGCAGATCGTATCATGGTATTATCAAAAGGTATACCAATTAAAATAGCTAAGCCGAATAAATTAATTGAAGAAATAGATAATGAGGTAGTTGCCTCATTATTAGGGATGAATATTTTAAAGGGAAGAGTAGTAAACATAAATAATGATACTGCAGAAGTCTCATTAGATGACAAGATCTTAATCTCATGCAGATCCTCAAATAAAAATATTAAAAAAGGACAGGAAGTCATCGTTTATATACATCCAAGAGATATAAAGATCGTGCCTAAAGGTTTTGATGCAAAGATCGTTTCTACAATCTTTACAGGAGCCTATTACGAGATATTAATAAAAATAAATGATATAAGTATTAAAGCTATTAGCGACGAGCCTGTTAACTCTACTAATATCAATATTGTTATATCAAAATGTCATGTATGAATCAAAGAAATAAACTAGTTCGTACTCAGATCAAGAGATAAATCAAGATCGTTTATATTAAGTCCCAACTGATCATTATACAAAAAAAGTCAGTTGTTTTATAGAGACATATTGATGATCTTTTTGGAGAAAGTGATGAGACCGCTCTAAATATCTAGGCTATCTATTAATCCTTATGAATATATGTTAGAAGACAAAAAATTATATTTATATGGAGAGGTTCTTGGCTTATGATCTATGCTCGCTCCACTGAATTAATGTTCGTGCTGCGAACGTCTTTACTTTTCTGCCTTCGAAGACGTCTAGTAGATTTCGGGCAACCTCGATCTGTTCTTTAACAATGTTCACTAGGCTCTGTCTTTCCTCTTTGTTATCTATGTCTTTTACTGCAACGGCGAAGTCCAAACCCACGTTGTGAACGAAGAACTTTAAAGGAATATAGTCTTCTCCGCCATCTACTAATCCATATCTCACGTAGGGGTATATTGCTTTATGTTTCAACGCCTTCTCCGAGTAGGCTAAGACATCATGAGTGGTGAACCTTTTATGCTTTACCTCGATAACAACGAGTGGGAGGAAACCACTGCTCTTCTCTTCACCAACCGCTATATCTGTTTGAAAAGCATATCTGCCTCCACGTATACCTCTCTGGGTTATCTTGGGATCCTTAGGTCTATACTCGAGATTTCTGTCAATCATCACCCAGTAAATCAAGTTAACCTTCTCCTTGACGCTGTAGCCTGATCCAATCTCCTCCTGTAACACCTTTACAAGTTTACCTCTAAACTCCTCCTCACTCATAAACAACAACTCCTACACATCTCGTATTATAAAACCAACTATTAAATGAATGCATGACTCACAGGGATCGCAACTCTCCGTTGGAGCTTTACATTTATAAAAAATCCTCAGAACTCGCACATTTATAGTTTAAGTTTAATATAATGTGCAAGTAGCCACCACGATTGAAAATTATATTAAGTGGAGAGTAGAGCCAGTCTCCTCCCTGACTAAAAGGTGGGATTTCCATTGTAAAGCATGTTATTTGAGTATAGACTTCATTAAATCTATATATTGTATTTAATTTATGAAAATGTTTATGATAAGCTTAACAAGCTTTTCATAGGAGTAGCACCTAAGTAGATGCAAGAGCTTGCGGAGAGAGCTAGAAAAGTTGCTGAAGAGATAAGAAAAATAGGTGAGGAACTAGAAAAAATAGCTGGAACACCCAGCTAATAGATTTAGAGAGAATAATTTAATTTATACGATTCCAACTACTAACATCTAGAGATCCATATCTCTCATACGTCTACCCTGTAAGTTTTGTAATTTTTGTTTCACAAATATTCCGAGTAGTTTGCTGAGACTCTTCTATTATTTACCTTTATGCCCCTAATAATTCTTAACTCAAACAATATCATTAACAAAGCTGAGAATCTTTTTAACATTCTCGCTTAGTATATATATCATTATGATTTATTGTTTTTGTGCTCGTGATCATAATTATAAGGATCAACGTCTTCTAGGTCTTCTCATTTGTCTGCTCATCATGTATACAAGTCTATAATCTATAACCTCTTTTTGTAGCATATTTTTCAATGTGTTTATATCTTCGACAATTTTGTTATAAATAGACTGATCAGTTATCCATATGAAGCACTCGATGTTTGATGTAAGTCCGGCTTCTGTGAAATTTAATGAGCCTAGTCCTATGGCGTTCTCAGTTAGTATAAGTTTTGCATGTAGCTTACTACTAGTCACGAGAAGCTCTTTTAATCTAGAATAATACAGTTCTTCATAGACAGGTTTATATTTTAGATATAGGAATAGTCCAAAGCTTAAAATAGGTAGACCAATAAGTGGCAATATTAATAGCGGAATTCCTATGACAAATAACAGAACGCCTAATACAGCAAGTCTCGGTCTACCAGGTTTTTTAACTCTTCTCTCAACATTTATCAACATAGACAACCCCCTTAACATGAGAAGGCAAAGGATCATTTGTAGTAATTAAACCTACTTCAACACCTACAGAAGTTAATTCTATAAGTATCTTTGCTGTCTCCTCAGATATCCAAGGAGAAACTATAGTTATTTTTCTAGAGAAAAATTTTAATAAAGACAAAACTAAACATTAAATAACACAGAGGACAAGACCAAGGGGCTAAGCTCATATTCATAGTAAGAGGCAGAGAGAAACAGAGATAGACAGTATATGTAGCATTAGACATAGTTTAATCTTCTTACATGGATCATAAAAGAATTATAATTCTTAAGGTAATAGAATCTTTCGTCTCTGAATCTTAAGTATAAATACGAGTACCTGAAGAATTCTATTGACTGAAAATAAAAGTAGCGAGAGCGTGAAACGTATGAGTTCTTTTCTATGTAAGATATGTCAATTAGAGTAAAGAGAATTGCGTCGGTAAACATTAATATATTCAAATGATGCTTAGAATATATCAAGAAATTTGAACATATTTTGATCAGGCTTGAAAGTACGCATTACGACAGTGACGTATAAATTCATTCGTCCTTATATCAGGTATTGTTCTCAATGTCTAAGCTCATGTATGATTTGATCTCTCTCTCAATATCATTCATAATCAGCCTACTGTTATAAACATTTTATTGAAAGTTCCTTGAACACTTTTGATTAAAATTACACCTAGAGATGTGACCATGTTCTTAAAAATTGTTTACATTTATCTGCCGACTGCTCTTAAAACCTTTTCGTTATTAATTAATTCTTCATAGGTGCCTTGAAATATGATCTCACCTCTTTCTATAACATATATTCTATCTGCTATGCTCATAGTTCGTATATTTGATTCTGCATAAAGTATCGATATACCTTCCTGTTTAATATCATAAAATGCCTTAAAAAGTCTAGAAACCACTACGGGAGCAAGGCCTTCAAACGGTTCATCAAGCAAAAGTAATTTTGGGTTATACGCTAACGCTCTTCCTAATGCTATCATTTTTCTTTGACCCCCGCTTAATTGACTTCCTTTTCTATGTAATAGATCCTTTATCTCTGGAAGAATTTTAAAGATCCTTTCATATTCGTGATCTCTATCTTTAATATTTCTAATGATCATTGGTACATCTAAGTTTTCTTTCACAGTAAGGTCTGGAAAAATTTTAATATCCTCAGGCTGATAGCCTATACCTAATATGATCCTTTTTTCAGGTGATAAATTAGTTATATTCTTTCCATCGAAAATTATTTTTCCTTTAATAACTTTTCTTAAGCCTATAATAGCTTTTATCGTAGTTGTTTTTCCTGCACCGTTTCTTCCGAGCAAACCAACTATCTCTCCCTTTTTAACGTAAAGATTGATTTTTCTTAAAATATGAATGGCTCCTACATATACCTCTAAATCTATAATATCTAATAAAGTATTTGAGGACATATTCATCGCTATACACCGAAAAGCGTTTTCTTAACTAAGGGATCCTCTAATACTTCATTAGGTTTTCCTCTTGCAAGGATCCTACCTTCATTTAATACGAGAACTGAATCTACATAAGATGATATTATATCCAGATCATGTTCAACTATGACGGCTGACAACTTATTAGCCCTGATTGCATTTATAATTATATCCATGATCCTAAACTTATCTTTTGTAGCAACACCTGATGTAGGCTCGTCCATTAATATTAAACGAGGATTAGTTGCATAGGCGATTGCGATATCCAGAAGTTTTTCTCTCACCCTCAGACAGCTCGCCAGGCATGTAGTCTTTCTTATGAGATAAACCAAAAATTTCCAGGATCTTTATTGCTTCCTCCTTTACATGAATATAAAAATCTGCTGGTTTAAGCATTTTTCGAGTCATGCCTCTAGATGAAAATATGCTTGTAGTTACATTATCGATAACAGGAATTCGCTCAAATAAGCTCACGATCTGAAAGCTTCTAGCTATACCCATCTTTAATCTAATATGAGGTGGCAAATATGTTATATCATGGCCTAAATACTCAATCCTACCATCATCAGGTAGTAAAAAGCCGCTAATAAGATTTATGAGAGTAGTTTTTCCAGCTCCGTTAGGTCCGACGATTCCAACGATCTCATTACTATCTATCGTAAAACTCACATTATCTACTGCACGAACCTCTTTAAAATATTTTTTTAGATTATATACTTTAAGTATCATATACTTATCTTAACCTCCGATTCTTTCTCTTATTTCTTTTCTTTCTCTCTTTATTGTTAGAGGAACCAAAAATTTATATGCTCTCAGGAAAGCTCCGCCTAAACCCTCAGGAAACAATAAGGAAATTATAAGAATTATTATTCCTGACGCTAATAACCAGTACTGAGTAAATATTACAGTATACAGCTTTATTAATGTATATATTATTGCACCTAATACAGGTCCGAGAAATATTGTATATCCACCTAATAACGTCATGTATACTATGTCGCTCGAAAATGACCAGTGAGCTATCTCCGGACTTGTGTACATATTAACTATGCTCCATAAAGATCCTGCAAGCCCCACGTACGTACCCGAGATCACAAGTGAATAATATTTATAAAGTTTTACATTTATTCCTATCAGATAAGCTCTGTTCGGATTATCTCTTATAGCCTGTAATGCCTTTCCAAATGGTGAAAAAACTATAAGATACATTATGATTAATGAAACAATAAATATTGATAGCAAAATATAGTAATAATATTTCACGATAAACACATCTCGTGAGACCCCGTGAATGGTTAAACCAATAAATTTAGGGATTGGAACCTGGAGCCCATCTGAACCTCTTGTAATAGTATAAAATTTTAATATGAGAGAATATATAATCATGGAAACAGCCAACATGAGAATGGCAAAATAAGCCTCTGAAACTCTTAAGGCTATGATCCCTATCAATGCCGCAAATAGCGCACTAGAAATTAATGCTATCAGTATAACTATTTCAAAATAATATATATTTGGTAAATATCTAGCAATCAAAGCAACACTATATGCTCCTATAGCAAAGAATACTGCATGTCCAAATGATAATAAACCTGTATACCCAAGCAATAAATTAAACCCCAAAGAAGCTATTGCAAATGATAACGCATAGGATATGAATATTATATAATAGCTAGGAAGAATATGAGGTAATATTAGCAAAATGAATATAAAAATGATAAGTGTCATTAATATTTTCGTCAGTTTTTTTAACTCATATATATAATTTATATATGGCCTCATTATATCTTCCTAACCTCCTTTTCTCCCTAGGATACCCTCTGGTTTTGTAGCAAGTATTATAAACACTATTAAATAAATTAAGGCCAGCTCAATCTCTGGAAACATCGCTATCATGATAGATCTTGTTTCTCCAATTATTACTGAGGCAATAAGTGATCCCCAGAAATTACCCAGACCTCCAGCAACTGCGACCATGAAAGATAATATCAATGGCTCTAGCTCCATGCCTAATGACGCTGAGGTTATAGGTACCATAAGAGACCCTGCTAATCCCCCTAATAAAGCACTTATAAAGAATGTTAACGTACTTATCTTCTTAACACTAATACCTAGTCCAGAAGCTATTTCTCTATCATACGATACGACTCTAAATAATATTCCAAGATCCGTTTTATATATAAGAAACTGTATAGCAATCCCTATAGAAAAAGCGGTGATAATTATGAGTAGATAATATATGGAATAATGATATCCATTAATGCTTAGTTCTCCCAATAACCATAGCGGCTGAGGTGCACTAATAATATTTCCCCCCCATATCATTCTCTCTAGATCCATAAATACTAAGAGTAATCCATATGTAGCTAATAACTGCCTTTCCAGAGGTATATTGTAAATATATTTTATTACTGTTTTCTCTATTAAAAGACCTATAAGACCAGTTATTATTACGCCTAGCAAAATACCTGAAAACGATATAAGCAATGCATTTCCTTTCAATATATGAAAAGATAACATAGTACTAATAAACCATGCCGTTATATATGCTCCTAATGAATAAAAAGAGCCTTGAGTTATATTTATTAGCTTTGATACTCCAAATATCAGATTAAGACCCAATGATAAAAGATATAATATTGAAGCATAATAAAGACCGTTTATAACAATTATTAAAAAATATGTATACATTTATAAAAATCCTCACCAGGTGTTGATCCAGTCACCTGGAGATACTCCTGGCGGTGGAGTAACTAGGATTCCTGGTATAAGTTCTATGGTAGTAGGATCTAATGTTACAAATGGATATTTAGGATCTCTTTTTGTAATACCTACTAATGAACCTACTCCTGTATCATGATCCTTTTTTATATAAACCAATCCTTGAGCTCCCTCAAATGCAAATTCTTCAAGTACTTTTACAAGATCATCCACATCAGGCCATTTTCCAAGCATTTGATAAGCACGTTCAACCGCATACTTATAGGCGTATATTGAATCATAAGTATAATAACTGCCATATTGTGGATAATCGTTGTACCTAGCTTTATAATTATTAACAAAGAAGGCATTTTTGCTATATATATTAGGTGGGGGATACAAAGGATATGCAGGACCTGCAGCTTGGACAACAATCCCATCGGGCATTTCTGGCACTAGATGTAATAGCGATTCTATGTGGGCATATGCTATCTGCACCTTAGATGGCAGGCCTGCAGCTATGGCCTGTCTCATAAAGTTTACAGCATCTGAGCCGAATATGCTTGTTTGAAGAAGATCCGGTTTTGCCTGAATAATTTGAGATATATGGGCTGTAAAATCTGATGTGCCCAGAGGAACCCACCACGTGTTCACAACCTCTATGTCAGGCTTTAGTTTTTTCAGTGCGTTTATAAAGAAATTCCATTCGTCCCTTCCGTATGCGTAATCCTGGTTTATTCCGGCAACTCTTTTAATATGAGGGAAGTTTTTTATAAACATATAATGCTAATCCTATACCATCTAAGGCCGCATTCGATCCTATGGGTCTAAACACAGTTTTATACTTAGGTATTTTACCCCCTCCCTGCAAAAGCTGATTAGTTGCGCAACTCACCATGGTTATCACACCCAATTCTTCGACAACGGGTGCTACAGCTAAACAGTCAGATGAAATTCCTAGTCCGATTATTAGATCCGGTTTATATTGTTCAACAACGCTCCTGACAAGTCTCGCTACAGCATCTGGACTTCCTTGATTCTCATCAAAATCTCTCAGTGTTATTTTTCTACCTAATATGCCTCCGCTATTATTTATTTCATCAACAGCCATTTTTAACGCGTTTACCGCTGGTGTGGCGAAAGGTGCACCAGGCCCCGATAGAGGATTTATATCAATAAGCTCTATTGGTTTAGAAGGTATGCCAGTTTGAACAGGCATAGTTATCTTAGGTGAAGTAATAGTGATAGTTTTTTCTATGATTTTCTCAGCAGGACTTACACGTGCTAGCCAATAACCTGCGACCGAACCTACCGCCAAACCTGCGACTCCTGCACCGATCATTCGAATAAAATCTCTTCTATTAACATCGACCATGCAAATCACTCCTACTCTGTTCATTCTTTATTTATTTTTAGACAGCTTATATCTTAAAATAATCGATCATAAAAGACTGTTTGAAAATTTATATAGAAAAAATATTACATGTTTAATCTATGGATTTTTTGGATTGTTATGAAAAAGGAAGATTTAATAATTTTAAAAGACAAAGCATTTAAAACTATAGAAAATGAGATCGATAGAATAAAAAAATTTCTTATTAATATAATATCTATACCTACCGTATCACCTGAAGGCCAAAATTATTTAGAATTATCAAAGACTGTTGTAGAGTTTTTAGCATCTTATGGAATTTCTTCTGAAATACATCAGATCCCATTAGAATATACAGATCCTAAGCTTCCTGAAGAAGGCAGAGGCAAACCTCGATATATTGTTATTAGTAGAATCGGTAGACCTGAGAATACTTTTATACATTTTAATGGTCATTATGATGTTGTTGCAGGAGGCTCTGGATGGACCGCCACAGATCCTTTCAAACCTAAGATGATCAATGACAAAATCTTCGGTCGCGGTGCTTGTGATATGAAAGGAGGTATAGCGTCTATGCTACTCTCTATGATAGCTCTCCAGAGATTTGTAGACACCTTAGAGTATGGCATAGAAACCTTTCTGGTTCCTGATGAAGAGATCGGTGGCGAGACAGGAACACAGTATATAGTAGAGAATAATATGATAAGAGGTAAATATGTTATAATAGCAGAGCCTACAGGTCTCGATAAAATTTATATTGGCATGAAAGGACGAATAAGAGCACTTGTGATCGTGAGAGGTAAATCAGCTCATGGAGCCTCACCATGGCTAGGAGTTAACGCATTTGAAAAAGCTACTAGACTTGCTGTAAAAATGTTTGATGAATTAGTGCCTATGATAGAAGCTAAGAAGAGTAGATATAAATATGATTTTCCAGAGGCTTCAAAGGCTACATTAATGATAGGAGGTTTAGTTAAGGGAGGGAATAAAATAAATCAAGTACCAGATGAAGTTATATTCAGCCTTGATAGAAGACTTATAGTAGAAGAAAACGTCAATGAAGCATGGAGTGAGATCGAGAACTACGTGAGGAAAGCGGCTAAAGATATGAATATGAATGTTGATCTAAAATTACTATTGGCACAAGATCCTATTATAGCTAAGGAAAATTCAAAAATATTTGCCATAATAGATGCTTCAGCCGAGGAAATTATAGGAAGAAAACCCGAGAAAATAGTATGCTACAATGGTTTAGATATGATATATTATCTACAGCGAGGCTATGAAGCCGCTACATATGGTCCCGGATGTTACAATATACACGCACCTGATGAATATATCGAGATATCAGAGATCGTGAGGACGTCAAAGATATACATAAATTTCATTTTAAATCTGTTTCATGAAAAATATAAAGAAGTTTAAATTTTTTCATAAAATTTTTCTAATTTGTTTAAAGAGTTTATAAATAATATAAATTTAGAGTCTGGGTTCGTATCTTCCATCAATTGCTGTCCATCCGCCATCTACATATATCACTGTACCTGTTATATATGATGACGCTGGCATTGAGAGAAATACTGCTACACTTGCAATTTCTCTAGGATCTGCCCATCTTTTTAATATAGTCTTCTCAGTATAAGCCTTATACCAGTCAGGATCTTTTTTAATCTGTTGTGTCAATGGAGTATCCACTACTCCTGGAGCTATCACATTAACTCTTATACCACGTTTACCATATTCTGCTGCTGCTACTCTTGCTAGTTGAACAATAGCCGCTTTAGTTGCGGCATAAACTCCTTGTCCAGGCTCAACAACGATATGTCTTATTGAAGAAGTGACCACTATACTTCCTCCATCTCTCATATAGGGATATGACTCTTTTAACATTATGAAACATCCTCTAAGATTTACATTAATAACTTTCTCAAACTCTTCATAAGTATAATTCTGTATAGTTTTTCTAATATTGATCCCGGGAACTATATATAACGCGTCAATCTCTCCATATTCTTTCTGTGTAAATCTCAGAAGATTCCTCACATCATCTACATTAGTAATATCAGCTTTAAAACTTTTAACTTCAAAACCTTTTTCAACAAGATTTTTAACAACTTCTTTCAACAACTCCTCATTTATATCGCTTGCAACAACTTTACCACCTAATTCAGCGTATAATTCTGCAATTGCTCTTCCTATACCACTTGCAGCACCAGTCACTAAAGCAACTTTATCTTTAACTGAAAACAGATCTTTAGCAGACATAGGAATACACCCAACTATATATATACATATACAAAAAAATAATAAATAATAAAAGTAAAATATTTTGATTAAGGTTATGCGATCATCAGCCTCTCAAATAATATTTAAGTTCTATAGTAGTCTTTATTAAATCGGTGATTGACTTGAAAGGCTTTAATAAAAAATTTAAAATTGCCGTAATTCCTGGAGACGGGATCGGGCCTGAGGTAATTGCTGAAGGCGTGAAAGTGATAAATGCTGTCTCAGAGGTCTTGAATATTAATATTGAATGGGAACACTTTCCTTTCGGAGCCGATTACTATCTTAAGACTGGCAAATTAATCACAGAAGATGATCTTAAGACTCTTAGAAAATTTGATGCTATATATCTTGGCGCGACAGGAGATCCAAGAGTTCCTCCAGGAATTCTAGAGAGAGGCATTGTCCTAGCCTTGAGATTTTATTTTGATCAGTATATTAATTTGAGACCTGTAAGACTATTGCCAGGAGTAGAAACACCATTAAAAGAGAAAAGGCCTGAACATATAAACTTTGATATTATAAGAGAGAATACTGAAGACTTTTACATAGGATTGGGAGGAGTTATTAAAAAATTTAGATCTAAAGAAGAGCTGAGAATTATCAGAGAGATCTATAAAATAAAATTTGATATAGATATAGAGACAGATTCTAAAGAACTAGCTTATGATATAGGTGTGATAACTAAAGAGGGAGCTGAGAGAGTTATCGAATACTCATTTGAATATGCATTAAAAAATAACAGAAGTAAAATCACATTTGTTGATAAAGCCAATATAATAATTCATATGTATCATCTGTGGAGAGAGACTATTGAGGAAATAGCCAAAAGATATCCTGAGATAAATTATGAATATGAATATGCTGATGCAATAGCAATGCATTTAGTTAAAGCTCCAGAACGTTATCAAATAATTACAGCTCCAAATCTTTTTGGAGACGTATTATCAGATCTTGGTGCATCATTGATAGGAGGCTTAGGCATGGCTCCTGGAGCAAATATTAATCCAAAAGGTATAAGTATGTTCGAACCTATACACGGGTCTGCACCTAAATATAAAGGAAAATATGTTGCAAATCCTATAGCAACTATATGGGCTGGAGCTCTAATGTTGAGAGAGCTTGGCATTAGAGAAGGACATGACCTTATTCTTAAAGCGATTATAGAAGTTCTCAAGGAAGGTAAGGTAAGAACATATGATCTTGGGGGGAACTCAAAAACTTATGAAGTTGGTGATGAAATAGTTAGAAAAATTAAAATACTGGGAACATAATAATAAAGTATCTATATTAATGTCGAAACTATACTTTAGAGAAGATATAAATTAAAAACAAAATATCATGTGGGTTAATATATACTCACTGCATAGAATTTTTAAAGCTCTAAATAAATTGAATCCTTAAAAGGACGTAGTATTTATTTATTCTTTTAAATTCTAAAGTATGAGAGAACAAGATCTGACCGTAAGTATAAATATGATGTTAGATAAAAACAAGCTTATATCATATCAATCTAAAAATATCTTGTTGAAAATGCAACATATTTTGTTTCCGTTGCGAAATACAAGAGTATATTTTTAAAATGCTATTAAAAGGTTATGTCTTATTTGAGGATATATATCAGTAGATCTTTATAAAAATTTAAATTTTTTCTTAGATATTTTTATACATGAAGTGATAAGCATGGGTGCCGACGATTCTATTTCTGAAAGGACAGCTGTTAAAGAAGGTTTGGCAACACCGGAAGAAATTCAAAAGATGACCTTCGCTAAAACGCCGAAGGAGGTTTTGCGTATAAGAACTATTATAATTGCGGGTGCAGGTTCGGCTCTTCTTACTGCAAGTTCTTTATATATCGCGTTGAGAATGGGTGCTTTGCCTTGGCCTTCTATTTTTGCAGCATTAATTTCTATGGCTATTTTAAAGGCTCTTGGTAATACAAATTTAAATGAGATTAATGTCGCACATACTGGTATGACTGCTGGGGCATTACTTGCAGGAGGTCTTGCATTTACAATTCCTGCATTATGGATGATGGGATATCACGAAACTCCATATTTGCAGATCCTTGTAGGAGCAGTTGTTGCAGTGCTCATAGCATGTTTAATTGTTTTACTTATTAGAGATTACATGATTATAAGATTAAAGTTGCCTTATCCTATAGGTACAGCAACCTTCCTCACTCTAAAGACAGGTGATGTAGGTGGAAAGAAGTTTTATACTTTAATTACGTGGATTCTTATTGCCGGAGTGATAGTGGCATTAAGAGATCTGCTCGGAGTTATACCGGCTACAATAGTTTTCGGAGGATTAGTTATGCATAATATATTGTTAGGAATCGGTATATTTCCTATGGCTACTGGAATAGGTTATATCATAGGTCTTTTATATATGGGTACATGGTTTATTGGAGCAATACTCTCATATTTAATAATTATACCTATAAGCACGAACGTTCTAGGATACAGCCTAGATTCAGCCTTAGCTTTTACCAGAAGCTTGGGAATCGGTCTAATAATTGGGGGAGGCATAGCTATCATTATCAAATCGTTAATAGACTATTTAAAACGTGCTAAGATCTCTTTTGTTTTTATTGCGAAAAGTAGTGAAAACAGAGGAGTCCTTAGATTATTATTTATAACTTCTGTAATTATTATACTAATCTTACCTTTGTTTAATGTTATGAATATTTATTTAGCAATAATAGCAATTCTAGGTGTGATGGTTACATCAATTATGGCAGCTACATTAACAGGACAGACTGGCATAGATCCTATGGAGATATTGGGTATCTTAATCTTACTATTTGCAATGGCCATTATTAAAGGTATTTCGCCAGTTGAGGCTGTCCTTTTAGTAATGTTTATAGCGATAGCCGCCGGAATTGTAGGGGATGTTTTTAATGATCTTAGAGCGGGATATCTACTTGAGACACCGGTTAGAAAACAGGTATTTAGTGAGCTTATAGGCGGTCTTGTAGGAGCAGTTGTTGGTCTGCTTACTTTATATATGTTAGTATCAGTGTATGGATTAGGAGCGTTTGGTCCAGATAAATTCTTTGTTGCACCACAGGCATATGCTGTGTCCATAATGATAAAAGGAATCCCTAACTTAACAGGATTCCTATCAGGAGTTATCATAGGTCTTGTTCTTGGTCTATTGGGTGTGCCTGCAATGACATTGGGGATAGGTGTTTATCTCCCAATGATAATTAGTGTACCAGCTCTTATCGGAGGTCTTGCCAGAGTATACATAGATAAGAGACATCCAAAGTACTCAGAGTACGGTATAATAGCAGGGTCAGGATTACTTGGAGGGGAAGGAATCACTGGAGTAATAATATCTTTGATATACTTTATAATGGGAAGATAAGAGGTTATTTTTCATGAGACTTACAACTGTCTCAAAACCTATTCATGCAGGCAATATACTAATAATGCCTTTCACGGAGTTCAGTTATTTCACAGAGCCAAGAATAATTATTAACGATATAGAAGCTATTCCAGAGCATGTTGTGAAATGTGACGCAAGGGTTGATATAATGGATCCGTCTTCTAAAAAAAGATGCTTTCTAGTGGAACATGTGTTAGGACCTCTTAGATTGATAGGAATCACCAATGCAAAAGTTGTCGGAACTGATGTGACCTGGAATTTCATGCGTCCAGAACATAGATTTGCATACTCCATAGGGTTGAGCCCTAAATTTGTTGTAGGAGAAGAAGATGGCAGACAAAGACCAGCCCTCATATCCATAATCGATTCCCTAGATCAATACGTTATGAAGAGCGAATGTAAAGTTTATAAAAGTGTTTCAAAAGAGGTGATCTATGAAAATATGGATCCTTTTGGATACAGAGGGAGAATCGTTATATCTCCTCGCGATGAAAATGAAGGTATAACACTAACCATAAGATTATTCAAAAATTATATTGAAGATATACATATAACTGAGAACGGACTTCAAGATAAAACTTTACTTAAAAAAATTCTATCAGCAAGAACTCCTTATTTAATAGGCATTGATAGCGAAGAATCACTTTATCACGCAATAGGTGATGTAGCAGCTGATATAATAGGTCTAGGGGGACTTACTGATGCTGATATAAAAGTTGAATTAAATTTCTTCTATCACGCTCTCACGGTAGGAGCTATAAAAAGAGCACAGTTCATTAAAAGGGTGAAAGAATGTTAGAAATTAATAGTTATAAAAAGCCGGAGGATGTTTTAAACTCGTATTTAAAACTAGATCCTATTAAATATATAACGAAAGATCACTGGCACATGCTGAGGTATGGCAGATCACCTTTGGTCGCAATATATATACCAAGATTTCATCTAACATCAGAATTAACGTGTTTTGACTACGAGTATATATATAGGAATCTAGCTGTTATAAAAACTATAGAAAATCTCAAAGCATTAAAAGATCCTGAGGTAGATATATACATATCAACCGAAAAATCAGGTTTACCTGAAGACTTCTATGCTGATTTGCCAAGCATCATAATTGAACCTACAGATTTAAATTTCTCAGTGGTACATAAAGGAGAAGGCGTTGTAGAGATCTTGTTCAAAAGCCAAAAGCCTCATATATTGTCTAATATATGGTCACATGAGGATCTTCTTACTCAAATACATGATTTAATATGGGGTATAATAAACATAACTCATAAATATTATCCTGTTTCGAGAGGGAATGACATAATTTTTAGAGACGTATTTATAAGAGGAGCCATTATCATAGGTGTTGAGCATATTAGGATTGAGCCCGAGGGAGATGTAAAACTAGACTTGAGACTCCTAATACCGCCTGAAGCAACTGAAGAAACCATTAACTCAGAGCTTAGCAACAGGTTAAAGTCTTATAAAGATAAGATAGAAATAATAGACATAAAAATAATAGAGCCTGCAACTCATATACTTCCTGATAAGAAAATACATGAAATAGCAACACAGGCATATCTCGAAACTTTTAAGAAAGAACCTGAATACGAGTGGTTCCCATTTCCCACAGTATTTAACAGATTGGCCCTAAAAAATACCTCATTACTTGCTGTAGGTCCTTATTCACCCATTAGCTTAGATATGTGCAACAGAAAATTATTTGTCGATAGTAATCTTTTGGAGCTTTTCACTCTTTTCTTAACTAAGACAATATTAAATCTCTTGAATAGTTAATTTATTTTTTATTTTTTTGTAATTATGTAATATTAATGCACAAAAATTAAATGAACACTAATTTCTTCTCTAAGTCTAATAATTGGCTATTTTTATATTTCTCTTTCCCCATAAGGTTTTAGAACTTCATTTTTTAACTGATTCACATAATTATCAATTTGCTGATTCTTTTCTTTTTCAAAGTCCTTTTCTAATGTGCAATCATATATGACAGCCAAATGCTTTCCAAAGACAAAGAATCCATCTGGCCGACCTTTCTGCTTAAACATATCTATGTATATCATGTATATCGATTAATTTCAGAAGCATGAAAACGTATTTCTCAAATTCTTTGAATTCTTTCCAATCTTTTGTGGTCGGCAAAGAATAAAAGAAAGACGGATATAAATAATGATCTAGTGAAATTATTCTCCTCAAACTCTAATCAATCATATACCAACCTTCTTTAAGAGAAAAATATTCGTGAGGAACCTCTGCGAGAGAGATCTCTCTTTCTATGCCCACTAGAAACGAATCCTATCTTTCTCATCTTTAAAACCATAAACATATCATATCCAAGCTCTCTCCGGAACTTTTGTTTCATCATTAAGTAGTTTAATTTTTATAAATAAGGTCGAAGCATTTTCTACGAGATTATTTAATACTTGTTTATCTATCAATCTTTTTGTATAAAAAGTCTCCTGATAAGGTAGATCATCCCAGTGTTTATCCCAATGAGTTATCATAATATACTTTATAGAGCTAATACCAGTTCCCCCAAAATAATTTTAACTAGACTGATCTTTTAAACTTTATCATTTGAGACGAGAATAAAGTTCTTTACATAATCTACAAGAACGATCTCTAAGGATCTTAAGATTCTGAAAACATCTAAATATTATGGAAACATTATAACGAGGAATTTTTCATGTTCGATTCATGATCTAAAAGAGACCTTAATTTGTCTATAAGATCTTTAAATAAGATCTTAGACCTCTACTTTTATTTCTATAAAAAAGCTTCAATGATATTGATTCACTTTTTTGTGCTCCGAGAATTTATTTAATAAAAAACAAATATTTTATTTACGAGAACTACCGTGAGAGACTAAGACCTTTTAAAATTTTAGAAAAACTCGTCTATTGTAAGCCACAGCTGTGGAGGCACAGACTTCTCCATCATCTCGTCTGTGAGAAGAAGGATCTTTTTAATCTTCTCTCCCTCCTCTGGAGATATCTTTCTGTTCTCAATTCTTCTAATTCTTCTCACAACATCTATAAGACCTAGGTTTAGAAATATTAGAAATGCTGGCAGATTATTCTTCTCTTTAGCCTCTCTCATTTTCTCAAGAATCTTCTCGTCAGCCTTAAGCTCTGTCAATAATCTGTATATCTCCTCCGCATTAGTCATGTCGCATGATATACATTCTACTTTTTTCTTCAGAAGATTTTCTCCTCTCTTCCACATAAGTTCTTCTTCAGAGGACATGTTTCTCCCGAGAAATATAAGTGAAAAAAAGATATATTTATTCATTCATAGTGTTGTCTATGCTGAATTGTTTCAGACTGTCTATCTGTTCTCTCATCTCTTCTATAAACATTCTCAGACTGTTCACAGCCTCAGGATCTTTATTCATCAGCCCTGAGATCACTTCTACAACTAGATGAGATATAAACATCAGAAGACTGCGTAGATTTTCATAACTTTCTTCTCCATCTAAAAGCTTTATATACTCCCTAAGATCTTTCTGAAGAAATATGTGAGCTTTCATATTAGCATTAAGCTTCTCTCTTCTTCTCGTGAATATTATCGATGCGAGAACCTCTTCATCTTCATTCAGATAACCTAATGCATCTCTCAGAAACTCTTCAGAGGAGGACATGACGCTTCCCGAAAAAATTATTCTTCTCTCTCTTTTAAAAAACTCCAGATCTCATCTCTGTATTTAGACGCAGTTTTATACACAACATCTTTAAATCTCTTATAAGATCCTTCTCCAGCGACAATATACCAGCTTGTCTGAGGAGAATACCATATCGCTCTGCCAACTCTCACAGGCTCAAAATAATCGCCTTGCAAAGTTAATATCACAGGCTCACGATATTTATAGCTCTCATGTTCAACATATTCTCTAACAACTTTATTGAAAGCCTCGCCACTTGAGACAACTTTAACCCAAAGCTCTCTCTCTTTAAGCCATCCATAAAAATCAAACGGAGGATCAAGATCTTTTGTGTCATCAAAAAATATTCTGAAGATCCTAGGAGCATAATCTCCCAACATAGTCACTATAGTTCTCTCAAGCTTAGAGATGTTAGAGGCTCTCCCAGCTATCGCATGAAGAAATATATTGGTTTTTCTCTCAAGAGTAGATCTTGCCCTGAGACGCTTCAAAACATCTTGATAAAAGACCTCAACAGTCTTCTCAACCAAAAACCACTTCTCTTCAGACATGAGACCCCCGAGAAAGAAAAAGAGAGAAAAACTTATAATGAGAGTCCGTCGAAAATTTTCTTCAGATTTCTCTCATATCTTCTTATAGTCACTTCTGTGACCTCAAGGATTTTCGAGAGATCCACAGCTGTGAAGCCACGAGGATCTGTTGAATACATCCTTGTCTTTGGGTCGAATCCAAAACATTTTTTCGCTGACAGTCTTATCAATGCTGACGCAACAGCCTTGTCATTAGAAAGATCTTTTTTGATGTCAGGACTAGTCCTTAACAACTCAACGACAGTGTTGAACATTTTCATAGTGTTCTCATAGACGCATTCATTATATGTCTCTCTGAAGACACGTTCTATATTGTTTCTCATCTCATTGATCTTCTCTTCTATAATGTTCTCCTCAGAGACATCTCTTTTGTTTATACTTATGATCTCTTCTTCTTTCAATATCTCTGTGATGAGAAAATGAACATGTCTATATACGCTTCGGAAGGCTCCATGAGTCACTTCAAGAGGCTCTCTCACATCTTTCTCTCTAACTTTGATCCCAAATTTTCTCATGCTGATATATAACGTCACAGCAACCGTAGGCTTGTAGAGAATTTGAGAAGTGTTATAAATGATCTTGCGGATGAGCATTCCAGCATGTTCAACTACATGTTTCGGAATATTATATTTATTGTTCAACATGCCCACAAGATTATGAAGGATCTCTAGAGCTTTCACAAGTCTTCTATTTTCTTCTCTTCTAATTTTCGCATGAACTGTTCTAAGTCTTTTTTTGTTCACATTAAGACGTCTGTTTTTAGGCTCTCTTCTCTCTATCCACGTCGTAACGCCGAAGTCTGATATCGCCAGCTTCACAATCTCTCCATGTCTTCTCGTCTTTCTCTTTCCATCAATAATCTCTCCTCCTCTCATATCGACAGCTTTTTCCTCAACAACCTCTCCAGTCTCCTCATCTATATATTCTCCACGAACAGGATCATATATGATCATTTATCTCGCCTTCATCATCTCTTTTTTCAACTCACTGACGATCTCTCTATAGCTTTTTTCAACAACATTCTTATGTCTTTTTTTCACATGATCCTCTGGATACATTCTGTAAAATCTTTTGTTGCAAAGCAGACATATGAAGACTGTCTCTTTCTCTTTCTGAACGATCTTCGGAATCTTCTCAAGTATTATAGGGACTGAGGCTTTTACAATCTCTCTCACATAATCATCGTTTAAGAGAGAAGCTTTAAGTCTGTAGATGAAGCCTCGCAAAGCAATTTTAGACACTTTATGCCTTGAAGCAACTACGCTGAAATGATCGTTATATATGTAGAAATCATATAACGCTCTGAGAAAATTCTCTTTATCACCAAGCTTCTTGAGGATCAGAAGTCTCAAAGCTCTTCTAACATCAGGTCTTTCAGCCTTCTTAGTCATATAGATCCCGAGAAAAAAAAGATGGAAAAAATTATTTTCTTATCTCAAGAACTTCTTATCTCGATATCGAAAAATATTTCTAGAACAGGTTGAAGACCTACTGACCAGACATATAGAGAGTCAAAACCATACATTCGTGGAGGCAGACGAAACTCAGGTAATTTATCAAGAGTCGCACGTATATACCTCTCCGTTAGTGATTCAATGTTGATGGCTATAGAATCTACCAGCGATCCTTCTTCAATAAGAGTTTCACGTGTTATATCTCTCTCTAGATAATGTTTCAGTCTTCGTAAAATGTCTCTCTCGCTCCAGAACTTTATTATCTCATCAGTAAGATCGTGAACGCCTATGATAAAACTCTCTTTGCCTCTGGACTTCGCTATTCTTGCTAAAGCTATAACTATGTCTGCTGGAGAGACAAAAACTCTTCTCTGAGTATCAAGGAAATATTGCGTTAGTATAGGAGATATGAAGATTATTTTAGAAAGTCTTTGAGCTACCCATCCGTCCATCCATTTTCTTGGAAGCATAAAGTCGAGAACGTTCACAGTCTTCTCAGTCTCCGCAAATCTTTGAATCTCTGAGACATATGTCGCTAAGAGATATGTTACGACATCTCTGTTGAGAAAATCCTCCCATTTTTTCTCAACATCTCTTCTCCACATCCTCACGAGAAGCATTGCTGACTGAAGTCTTTTAAGACTCTGACATGATTCAAAAGATTTGTGACAGCTTATGAGCCTGTCGAATACATCGCTCTCCATCATAATATTGATCCACCATAGAAATGGTGCTACTCTCATGCTTCTCTCAAAGCCGTTTCTCTCAAAAACCTCTCTGATTATCTTGTCTGCTTTCTTTTCTCTTCTCTTAACTCTCTCTTCAACAAGCTCATCAAGGATCGGCTTGACATCCCCAGGCTCTATTGTTTCAAACGGTAGAGGATCTCCCCAGGTCTTTATGTTTCTAACAAAATCTTGAACCACGAAATACATAAGCAGAGCTCTCCAAGCTCTTCTAGTCTTCTCATCTTCAACATTTGTGATTTTCTCTTCAAACATCTTCTCATCATAAATCTCTCTAAATTTCTCAACAACATAACTTTTCGCTTTACCTCTGTAGAAGTAGCGATACGTCCAGGTAGACTCTCCTAGATCGCCTATCTCTCTGAAAATTTTCGCCTGTCTTCTCAATACTTCAAGCCACTCTCTTTCGCTCATCAAACAGCTTACAAATGAGATATCTACAAACAGATCATGTTTAACATCTATTTTTTTCATATACAGTCCCCGAAAAAATTAGAAAAAAGAAAAATTAACGTAATTTTACAACTGAAAGCCTCGCCCTTTAGGGCGGGGAGGGGTCATTCGCATATCCATAGTGGATTTCATGTTGATAGTGGCTCGCAATGTCGTAACGTTTTTCTGGTTTTCATTTTTATTATGACTCGCACTCGCATATCGAGAATGGATTTCAAGATTCCTTCGGCTCGCATGTTTTTCTTGTATTCAAATTTAAATATGGCTCGCAATCAGAGAATGGATTTCATATCCATTGTGGCTCGCAGTATTACAGTGGGCTTCATCTCCAATGTGGCTCGCACGCTAGGTTTGGTCTTCATGTTGATATCGGCTCGCATTTTCCTCTTGTTTTAATGTGGGTTTTGGCTTGG
>Ga0080005_122251_pt1 | contig 27058 bp, 30 predicted proteins | sample JossMetagenome_2_FD_69208 | JGI IMG/M metagenome (GOLD analysis project Ga0080005, IMG submission 69208) | Hot spring sediment microbial communities from Joseph's Coat, Yellowstone National Park, USA - JC3_ASED (SPADES assembly) (version 2) | ecosystem: Environmental > Aquatic > Thermal springs >...
TAAACTCGATTTCAACACCCCTGAGGCTGCTTTCTTCGATGACTATTTCGGCGACCCTCCTAACGGGTATCGCGTCCTCGGAGCCCACGTTGAACGCGTCGAACCCCTCCTTCGAGCGCCTCCACGCGGTAATCGTCGCTTCGATCGCGTCCTCAATCCAGATGTAGGACTTCGTCTGCGTGCCATCCCCGAGCACGACGAGGCGCTTAGGGTTCGCTAGCAGCTTCCTGACGAAGTCGTAGATCACCCCCTTGCGGTTGCGCGGTCCCACGACGTTCGCGTACCTGAGCGCTACGCCTTTGAAGCCGTAGGTGTGCGCGTACGACGAGATGAGCGCCTCGCAGGCGAGTTTTGACGCCCCGTAAACCGAGATCGGTTTCGCCGGCCCGTAATCCTCGGGGGTGGGGAGCTTCTCCGCCTCGCCGTAGACCGTGCTGCTCGAAGCGAAAACTATCTCCTTCACGTCCTTCCTCCTCATCGCCTCAAGAAGCGTGAAGGTGGCGAGGATGCCGTGCTCGAAATGCTCCCTCGGGTCGCCCACCCGGACCTCCGGGTTAGCGGCTAAGTGGAAGACCGTATCGACCCCCTCGAGGTTTTCCTCGAGAAGCGCGCGGTCCCGCACATCCCCCTTCACCACCTTGAGGTTCGGGTTCCCAGCCACGCCGCTGAGGTTGTCCACCCGCCCGCTGCTGAAGTTGTCGATAACCACCACCTCGAGCCCCTCGCTGAGGAGTTCCTCGACCAAGTGGCTCCCGATGAACCCCGCACCCCCCGTGACAAGCGCGCGCATCGAGCAGCTCAGGGTCAAGCCATATATATGAGTTAGCCGTCGCACCCGCGTGAAAGGCCTGCTGTCACCTAGGAGCGCCGAGGAGATCGTAAAGGGGGTGGCTGCCGAGTTCGGCAGGCCGTTAAAGGCCGCGTCCGCGCCCGGCAGGGCCGACTTCCTGAACACGCACCAGGACTACAAGGGGCTCCCCGTGGTCCCGGTCGCCGTCAACCTCCGAACGTACGCGATCGCCGTGGCCGAGCTCCCGGACAGGTTCGAGGTCATCAGCTTGAACATGAAGCGAGAGGGGCGGGAGTTCCAAGACGCGTTCCCCCTGAAGCCTAGCCTGAGGGGGGGAGGCTGGTTCGGCGACTACCTGCGCGCGTGCGTGATCGCGCTCTCGGAGCGCGGGTACAAGCTCGAGCGCGGCCTCCGGGTCGTGATCGACAGCGACGTGCCCGCGGGAGGAGGTCTCGGGAGCAGCGCGGCGCTGGAGGTCGCTTTCCTGAAGCTGCTGGACTCGTACTACGGCTTGGGGCTGGAGAGGAGGGAGCTGGCGGAGCTGGCGTTTAGGGCGGAGAACGGCGTCATGGGCATCCCTTGCGGCAGGCTAGACCAGTACGGCTCGTCGTACGGCGGGGCGATACTGCTGCACACGCGCCCACCCTACCAGGTTGAGGAGCTCCCCCTGGGGAGGGTGAAGCTGGTGGTCGCGGACTCGGGTATCAAGCACAGGGTGGCCGCGATACACCCCGTGAGGCAGGCCGAGATCGAGCGGGGGTTAGCCCAGCTCCTTGAGATGCGCGAGCTGCCAGAGGGGGTCCGCTCCCTGCTGGGCAGAAGGTACTGGGAGCCTAAGTGGGAGGAGCTCGGGCTGGAGGAGCTCGAGCCGTACCTCTCGAAGATCGATCGTAAGCCCGCGGACAGGATACGATTCACCCTCCTCATGCACCGGACGACGCTGCTCGCTCTGAAGCTCATCAGAGAGGGTTCGCTGGCGCCCGACGAGGCGAGGGAGATCGGGGCCGAGCCCGGAGCCGGCTTCCACGAGACCCTCGGCGCGATAATGAACAGGCAGCACGAACTGCTGCGCGACCTTTACGAGGTCAGCCTGCCCGAGCTCGAGAGGATCAGGGACGCGATGCTGGAGGCGGGAGCCTACGGCGCGAAGATCAGCGGGGCCGGCTTAGGCGGAGCCCTCATCGCGTTAGTGAGCGAAGATAGAGAGCGGGCTGTCGCCGAAGCTGCGCTGAAAGCAGGTGCGAAGAGAGCTTGGGTGGTAGCGGTGGACGAGGGAGCGCGCGAAGAGCGCTTAACTTAGCGCGCGCTCGGAGGCTAACTTTATTAACCTTTCCCCTCATCATTTATACATGCACAGCGAGGAGGAGATCGCGCGGGACGAGGCTCGCGTGGAGGAGTACAGGCAGATATACACTGGCGTCACCTTAAAAGCGGCGAGGACGGTTGAGCTGCGCACAGGCATAATCCCCGCGGCGCGCTTCGCGGACAAGCTGAGGCGCGTGGCGCTGGCCGCCTTCAAGGGTTACGCCCCCCGCGACGTGATAATACGGGATGTTTCGGAGTTCAACAAGAGACTGTACGACGTCATCGTAAACAAGATGGGCTGCGCGAAGGGGGATCTCATTAGGATAACCGTGGACGTATCCTACGACGAGGAGGGGCAGAGGCTGGTTTTCGGCGAACCGAAGATCGACCGGTTCGTGCCGGAGAGCGAGGTTAAAGCCGCTTACGAGGCGAAGATCAAGGAGCTCGAAGCGGAGCTGGAAAAGCTGAGGAGGGAGCTGGAGGAAGAGCGGGGCAAGCGCGAAAGCCTCAGGAAGAGGCTCGAGGAGCTGTTGAGGGAGCTCGGGGGCTAAGCCGCGGAAGCTAGATAAGGCGGGGCTAAAGAACCTCCCGTGGAAGAGGTAGCGTACCTGCTATTGGCTACTCTGAGCGCGGTTGCCGCCGCTTACGCCTTCCACAGGCGCTACGCCCCAAGGAGCGGGCGTGGCGCCGGAAAGCTCGCTCCCTACGCTTGCGGCGAGGACTTGCCGCCGGAAAGGGTGCCGGTGCGCGTTACGCTCTACAAGTACATCTGCCTCTTCGTCGTAACCGACGTAACGGCGATGCTCCTCGCGTTCTCGCTCCTCCCCCTGCCGCCTGCGGAGCGCGCTACCGCTCGCGTCCTCGTCCTTGCATACTGCGCGGTCCTCGTGCTAGCGATCGCGAGGTCGGTGAGCTGAATGCTCGCCGGGCTCGTCAGGTGGGCGAGGTCCAGGAGCCTTTGGGTCCTATTCATCAACACGGGAGCGTGCAACGCTTGCGACATCGAGGTGCTAGCCGCCCTTTCCCCCCGCTACGACGCGGAGCGTTTTGGGGTACTCCTCAAGGGCAGCCCACGCCACGCTGACGTCCTGCTTGTGACGGGGCCTGTAACGCGGCAGGTTAGGGACAGGCTGCTGAGGATTTACGAGCAGATGCCGGAGCCGAAGTTCGTCGTAGCGGTCGGGACGTGCGCCACGAGCGGCGGCGTCTACGACGCCTGCTACAACGTGTACGAGGGTTTGGACAAGGTTCTCCCCGTGCACGTGTACGTGCCCGGGTGCCCCGTGAAGCCCGAGTCGGTGCTCGACGCGATAAAGCTCCTCGCCGAGAAGGTCGCTAGGGGTGGCGGGTCTTGAAGGGCCGCGAACCGAGCGAGGAGGAGGTGGTCAGCTGGCTGAGGGAGAGGCTGGGGGGAGCCGTCCTGGACGCTAGGGTCGCTAGGAAGCGCAGGGTTTTCGTGCGCGTGGACCGTGAGCACTTCAAGACGGCGCTGATAGCGCTGAAGGAGCTGGGCGTGGACTTTCTCGAGGCCCTGACGGGCGTCGACGCGGGGGACAGCATCGAAGTGATAGCCCACGTCGGTAGGAGCGTTTCAGTAGCTGTCGAAACCGCCGTGCCAAAGGGCGACCCCCGCCTACCGAGCCTCGTGGACCTGTACCCGGGGGCCGAAGTCTACGAGCGCGAAGTGTGGGAGATGCTGGGCGTCGTCTTCGAGGGGAACCCCCGGCTTGCCAGAGCCTTCCTCCCGGAGGATTGGCCGAAAGGCGTTTACCCGCTGAGGAAGGACTACGAGCCGAAGCACCCTGAACCGCTGAGGTGAGGGGGGCATGGGGCTCTACCTCCCGGTGGGGCCGCAGCACCCGATCCACCCCGAGGCCACGCTGATCAAGCTCAAGGTGGAGGGCGAGCACGTGGTGGACGCGGACATCGACGCGAGCTTCGTGCACAGGGGGATCGAGAAGGCGTTGGAGCACAAGACCTACGTGCAGGGCCTCTTCCTGGCCGAGCGGATATGCGGGATCTGCAACGTCGCTCACACGACGTGCTACACGCTCAACGTGGAGGGGTTGGCGGGGATCGAGGTTCCGCAGAGGGCCCTCTGGCTGAGGTTGATCGTGGAGGAGCTGGCCCGCGTGAGCTCCCACCTCCTCTGGCTCGGCCTGCTGGCTCACGTCGTGGGCTTCGAGTCGTTGTTCATGCTGGTCTTCAGGGACAGGGAGGTGGTGCTAGACCTGATGGAGGAGATCACGGGAGGGCGGGTTACCAGCGGCTACAACGTCATCGGCGGGGTTAGAAGGGACATCGACGCGGCTACAGCGTACAAGATCAAGAGCTCGCTCGCGAAGCTGAAGGAGCGAGTGGTGAAGTACAGGAGGCTCCTGGAGGAGGACCCGATCGTGAGGGCTAGAACCGTGGGCGTCGGCTACCTGAGCCCGAGCGAAGCGAGGGAGCTGCTCGCAGTCGGGCCGGTGGCTAGGGCTTCCGGTATCGCCTACGACATCAGAGTCAACGACCCCTATCTGGTCCACGAGGAGGTCCCCTTCAACCCCGTCGTGTACGACACCTGCGATGCGTGGGGAAGGGCCATGGTTAGGGTGGGCGAGATCCTCGAGTCCATCGAGATGATAGTTTACGCACTGGACCACGCTCCCTCGGGCGAGATCCGAGCCCGCGTACCCCCCGTTTTCAGGCCCCCACCTGGCGAGAACGTCACTCGAGTCGAAGCGCCTCGCGGCGAGTTGCTGCACTACGTGAGATCCGACGGCTCTGAGAAGCCGTACAGGTACAAGGTGAGAACCCCGACGCTGGCTAACCTGCCAGCAGCAATATCGATGCTTAAGTCCCGCGGCGATAGGGTCGTGCACATAGCCGACGTACCAGTAATCTTCGGTAGCATCGACCCCTGCATATGCTGCACCGCCAGGGTCCTCGTCGTGAACGAGAAGGGCGCGGCTAAAGAGTTCCATCTCGACGAGCTGGCGGCGAAAAGGTGGGCGCGATGATCGCGGAGGCGCTGCGGGCTTTCGTGTACCCGGGCATCGCCTACATGGTAGCGCTAGCTCTCCTCCTCGAGTGGCTGGACAGGAAGATTGTGGCAAGGCTGCAGAACAGGGTGGGGCCGTACTACGCGGGGCCGCATGGTCTGCTTCAACCTCTCGCGGACCTGATCAAGCTCCTCGCTAAAGAGGACGTAGTACCGCTCGGCGCGGACAGGATCCTCTTCACGTTGAGCCCGATCGCGGCCTTCGTGGTTGTAACAGTCGCGGCTGCCTTCGTCCCCCTCGCCTCCACGAGCGGGCTCGTCTCGGCCGAAGGCGACGCCGTCGCGGTGCTGGCTTTAATCACCATCTACTTGCTGCTCGTGTACGCAGCTGGAGCGGCGTCCCCGAGCAGGTACTCGCAGGTCGGAGCTGTGAGAGCGGCGCACATGCTCTTGGGCTTCGAGATCCCGCTCATGCTTTCGTGCCTCGGGGTTCTCGCCTCGGCCGGCAGCTTCAGGTTGAGCGAGCTAGCGGCTCGAGGCTCCGTGAGAGTTTTCGGGCTGCACGCGGTGGGTTTCGCGATCTTCCTTATTGCGGCTCAAGCCGAGCTCGAGCGGTTGCCTTTCGACATCCCGGAGGCTGAGCAGGAGATCGTCTCGGGGTGGTTGGTCGAGTACTCGAGCTGGAGGCTCGCCCTCTTCCGCCTGGCGAGGGACATCGAGCTGCTCCTGCTCTCCGGCCTCGCCGTCACGCTGTTCCTCGGGGGACCGGTGGGGCCTTCGCCGCCCGGCGCCGAGCCCCTCCTTTACCCGCTGTACTTCATAGCGAAGGCTGCGCTCATCGTTTTCCTTTTCTCCCTCGTACGGGCCTCAACGGCGAGGATCAGGCTGGACCAGTTCGTGACGTTCTGCTGGCGGTACCTTGTCCCAACCTCCTTCGCGTACTTCGCGTTAGCCGTTTTGGTGGCTTAGCATGGCTCTGGTGTTCGATGTAATAACAAACTTGTTCAGAAAGAGGGCCACGGTGCTCTACCCTGAGGAGCGAAAGGAAGAGCCCGGCACCTTCAGGGGGGTGCTAGGCTTTGAGAGGAGCCTTTGCATCGGTTGCGGTTTGTGCTGGAGGGTGTGCCCAGCCTCAGCCATAGAGGCTTCGAGAGACGAGAAGGGCGCGCGCCCGGTGTTCCACCTGGATAGGTGCATCTACTGCTACCTTTGCGTTGAGGTGTGCCCGAGGAAAGCGATAAAAGCCAGCTCGCGGCGGGCTCCCGCCGTCGAGGACAAGCGCAAGTTGGAGGTGGGCTAGCTTGCTGCTCGGCTATATCGTGCTTTCGGCAGCTGTCGCCGCCGCGCTAGCGGCTGTGGAGCTGAAGGATCTGAATAGAGCTGTGCTCGCGCTCGCTGCCATGAGCGTGCTCGTCGCGCTGGCCCACTACCTCGCGGGAGCTTGGCTGCTAGCGGTCTTCCAGCTCAGCGTCTACGGGGGAGCGGTCACGATGCTGATGCTCGCGGCCGTCCACTCGGGCGGTGAGCGCGGTGAGTAGGCGTCTCTCCGCGGTCGCGGCTGCGGCAGCGGCGGCGGTGGCGGTTCTACTGTACGGGGTGGAGATCGGCGTGCCAACCCTGTGGGTTGAAGCGCGCACTGTGCCGCTAAGCTACATGTGGGTGGTTAGGTGGGCGGAGCTGCTGGCCCAGCTGCTGCTCCTCGTTGCCGTGCTGGTCGCGGTAGCCCACATGTTCAGGGAGGGTGAGGCGGCCTGGCGTCCCTCAATGCATACACGGTAGCGGCTGTCGCGCTGTTCGCGGTAGGCATGTACTGCATCGCGTCGAAGCGAAACCTCATCAAGTTGGTGATGGGTCTCGAGATAATAACCACTTCCGTGAACTTGAGTTTCATGGGGATGGGGCTCAGGGAGAATGGCGTTGACTCGCTCGCCCAGATGTACGTCGCGCTGAACATGGCCGTGAGCGCGGCGGTCCTGGCGCTCGCCCTCGGTTTCGTCGCGCTCCTTTACCGGCACTACGGCACGCTCGACGCGTCCAAGATCGCCAGGCTGAGGTGGTAGCTTGAACCCCCAGAGCCTCTTGCTGATACTTGCTTCCACGGGAGTTGTAACCATTGTTGCCGGCTTCCTCGAGGAGAGGTTCAAGCACAGGAATTTATCCGGTTACCTCGCCTTCGCTGGAACCGCGTTAGCGTTCGCGCTATCTTTCAAGCTGGAGCCGGGCACCTACAACCTGGCGCCGGGAGCGCCCCTACCGGCGGCGGAGCTTAGGGTCGATCCCCTCTCGAAGTTCCTAGGCGCGCTCTTCCTCGCGGTGTTCCTAGCGGCTATCGCGCACTCTTTCTCCTACATGCGCGAGGAGGGCGAGAGCGGCTACTACACGCTGACAGTTCTGATGGCGAGCGGGTTGGTGGGAGCGCTCTTCTCGAACGACCTGTTCACCTTCTTCTGCTTTTGGGAGCTGGCGTCGGTGTCAGGTTACGCGCTCGTCGGCTACAGGTGGTGGTACTGGGAGCCTGCGGAGGCGGCGTTCAAGTACCTGCTCGCGTGCACGGTCGGCGCGCTCACGACGCTTTACGCCGCTTCGCTGCTTTACGGGGTGGCGGGTACCACGAACCTCGACGCGCTGCGCACGGCCTTGAGCCAGGTCGGCGGGTCCCGCGCGTTTGCGGCAGCTACGGCGCTGCTGATCGTTGGGCTCGGCACAACGGCTGCGGTGGTGCCCTTCCACACGTGGCTGCCCGACGCCCACCCGGCCGCTCCGAGCCCGATCAGCGCGGTGCTCTCGGGCGTAGTTGTCAACGCACCCCTCTACATGCTAGCGCGCCTCCTCCTAACGGTTCTGCCGCGAGAAACCGGTGTCAGCTACGCCCTGTTGGCGCTCGGCTCCTTATCGAGCATCGTCGGTAACGCGGCGGCGCTTGTTCAGCTTGACGCAAAGAGGTTCCTGGCGTACTCCACCATAGCGAACGTGGGGTACATGCTGGTCGGTCTCGGTGCTTGCTACAGAGCTGAAGCAGCCGGCGCCGCTGGGGTCGCCGTCGACGCGCTCACCGGAGTTTTCGTCCAGTTAGTCAACCACGCAGTGAGCAAAAGCTTGCTCTTCCTCTGCGTCGGCAACGCCGTGCGGGAAACGGGGAGCAGGCTCTTCACGAGCCTGGAAGGTTACGGGAGGAGGATGCCAGCTACCGGTGCGCTCTCGCTGGTAGCGCTTCTCAACCTAGCCGGGATACCCCCAGCGGCGGGGTACTACGGGAAAGCGCTCATCACGGCGGGCCTAGCCTACAACCTCCAAGACCCAGCGGCTCTCGCCGCGCTGGCGGCTCTAGAGGCGAACTTCGCTTTAGCGGCCGGCTACTACGCGTACTTCGCGTTTCGAGCCTTCAGGGAGAGAGGCCGCGCGCTCAGGGAGGCCCCTCTCTCCATGCTGGCGCCCGAGGCCGCGCTCGCCGCTTTCGTTGCAGCTTCGTCCGTTTACCCGAGCCTCCTGGTGGAGGGGGTGCGAGCCGGTGTTAAAGCGCTGCTGGGGTCTCCCTAGCCAGGATTCCGGAGGGGTGCACCTAACGCTTAAAAACCGGCGTAGCGGCGCGCGTCGCCGAGCCCTTAGAGGTGGCGGGAATGCTGGAACTGCTTAACTGCGCCTGGGCCGCGCCGACGATCGCGGCGCTGCTCGAGCCAGCAGTAGCCAAGCTGAGCCGCCGCGCGAGGGACGGCCTTGCCGTAACCGCGTGCGCCGCCGCCGCCCTATCCACGCTCACCCCGTTCTTCGCCAATGCGCAGGGAGCGTTGCGCTGGGAGTGGGTCAGCCTGCCCGGTCTGGGGAGTGTGGAGTTCGGCCTGCTCCTCGACCCGCTCAGCTCGACGCTCGCGGCTGTGGTAGCGTGGGTTTCGCTCGCGGTCTTCGTCTACTCGCTGGGGTACATGCGCGGCGACCCCGGCCTCACTAGGTACTGGGCGCTCATGCTGCTCTTCGTCGGCGGGATGGAGCTGCTGGTGCTCTCCGAGAACCTCGTGCTAATGCTCGTCGGTTGGGAGGTTGTCGGCGTGTGCAGCTTCGCTCTGATAAGCTACTGGTACCAGGATAGGGAGGAGGATCGGGCTACCCGCTGGGTCGGAGAACCCCCGGAGGAGTACCCGCCCTCCCACTGCGGCGTCAAGGCGCTCCTCGTCACTAGGCTGGCCGACACCCTCATGATCGCTGGCGCGCTGGCGCTAGCGCTGGCCGCGGGGACCTTGTCTCTAGCGGAGCTCGCGGAGCGGAAACCCGACGCTCCGGGCGAGCTCCTGCTGGCTTCCCTCCTCCTGATGTACGCCGGCGCGCTGGGAAAGAGCGCCCAGCTCCCCTTCATGGAGTGGCTCCCGGACGCTATGGCCGGGCCGAGTAGCGTCAGCGCGCTCATACACGCGGCGACGATGGTTAAAGCGGGGGTTTACCTAACGGCTAGGCTCGCTCAGCTGGCGCTGTCCTGGAGCCAGTTCGTAGACCCCACTCCGTTCTTCGCTGTAGTGTCGGCGTGCGGGGTAGCGACGGCGCTTGCAGCGAGCTTGCAAGCCGCCGTGAGCGGGGAGCTGAAGAAGACGCTGGCCTACTCTACGGCCAGCCAGATCGGGTACATGATGGCGGCGCTGGGGGCCGCGCGCTGGGCTGGGAGCGCCGCGATCGCGGCCGCCGTCTACCACCTGGTGAACCACGCGGTCTTCAAAGCGGCGCTCTTCCTTGCGGCGGGAGTCGTGATACACGCGGCTGGCTCCAGGTTCTACAGCGGGATCCGGGGCTGGGGCAGGCGGCTCAAGGCGGTGGCGCTAGCGTTCCCGCTGGCTACCGCCTCGCTTGTGGGCGTTCCGCCCTTCGGCGGCTACTGGAGCAAGGAGCTCGTGCTATCGGTGCTGGAGGCGGAACCCGCAGTGCTGGCTCTCGCGGTTGCGGCAGCATTCTTCACGGCCTTCTACGGTGTGAGGATGCTTTTGCTCACGTTCACCGGAGGGTCTGCAGCCGAGCATGCTCACGGGAGCAGCTTGCTCGAGGATCTACCCTACCTAACGCTCGCTGCCGCGTGCTTAGCTCTCGGCCTGCTGTCGCGCCCCCTCGAGGCCGCGATCGCGGCGGTGTTCGGAGCGGAGCTTCCCGAGGCCCGCATAGTCTCCTACCTTTCCATGGCTGCTGTAGCGGCAGGTGCGCTTTCCGCTGCGATAGCGCATTTCCGAGGTTCCAGCGCTGGCTGGGCCGAACCTTTCGTGAAGGTCCTTCGCCGCCGCCTTTACTTGAACGCCGCTTACTACAGGATCGCCAGCGGCGTATCGAAGCTGGCGAGAGCGGTGGACGCGCTCGAAGAGGCTTACGCTCACGCGCTGCACCAGACCGCAGCCGCGTTGTCAGCCGAATCGGAGGAGCTGGCTAAGATCCAAACCGGGATTATCGAGCTGAGGGAACTGGCGTGGGTAGCCGGGGTCCTCCTCCTGCTGCTCCTCCTGCTGGCTTCGAGGTGAGGCTCGTGCTGCTCCTTGCTGCGATACTGTTCCCTTTGACCGCCATACCGGCAGCCGCCGCAGTTAAGAGCTGGAAACGGGGAGCGGCGCTGGCCTCCTCCTCGCTCATCGCCTCAGCCGCCGCGCTAGCCCTTTCCGCTGGGCGCGGGCTGAAGGAAGCCTACATCGTAGAACCGACGCTGGGTTTGATAGTGCTCGATGGTAGGGGCTACAACGTCGCTTTCTCCTTGCTCGCTTGCTTAGTATGCGCGGCGGCGCTGCTCGCGGCGCCGCGCTTCTTGGAGCGCGCGCGGAGGCGCAGGTCGCCCGCGTCTTTCTACGCGCTTTACCTCGCGGCGTCCGCCTCGCTCGTAGCCACCCCCCTTTCCGGGACCCTTACCACGTTCTTCGCGTTCTTCGAAGCCTACTTGATCGCATCGTGGCTCCTCCTGCTACTGTGGGGGGGCGATAGGCGCAGGGGGTCAGCGGCGCTGACGTACCTGGTTTTCACGGAGGTTGGCGCGCTGCTAACCCTGCTCGGGATAGCGGTGCTCTACGACGCCTATGGTACGACGAGCTTCGAGGGTCTGCGGTCGGTACTCCAGCGCGCTCACCCCGCTGAGCTGGTGCTGCCCTTCGCGCTGCTAGGCGTAGGCCCGCTCGTGAAGATGGCAGTCGTACCGCTTCACGCCTGGCTGCCTGCTGCCTACTCGAGCGCCCCCATCCCGCTCCTGGTGACAATGACTATCGCCGAGGGCATCGGGGGGTGGGCCCTGGTTACGCTCCTATCGTTCACGGCGCCCAGCGTGCTCAGCGTAGCTTGGTTCAGGTTGCCGCTCCTCGCCCTGGCGGCTTTCACGGCGGTCTACGGCAGCTTGGCGGCGCTCGCGCAGAGGGATCCCAGGAGGCTGCTGGCCTACTCGAGCGTGAGCCAGGGCGGCTACCTGCTGCTGGGGATCGCTTGCGGCGGTGACGCAGCGGCTGCCAGCGCGCTCCTGCTCTTCGCAGCCCACTCGCTCGCCAAAGCGGCGCTCCTCGCGGCCTTCGGCTACCTTGAGGAGCTATCGGAGGTCCGCGACCTCGAGAAGCTGGGGGGCTTAGCACCCTACATGCCGGCGACCGCGGTCTCGGTGCTAGTTTCCTTCCTGAGCTTAGCCGGCGTACCGCTAACGCTCGGGTTCTGGGCGGAGCTCGAGGTCGTGGCCGGCGTAGTGGCGCTGCTCGCTCGCGGCAGCGTGAGCGGCCTAACCGCTGCAGCGGCGCTGTCGGCTTCGACGGCTCTCTCGCTGGCGTACGGCGTGCTCTGCTTCAAGCGCGTATTCTTCGGCCAACCAAAGCTCCGCTTAAAGGAAGATGTGAGGAGCGCCCCCGTGGTGCTCGCGCTGGCGCTTTCGCTGGCTAACGTGGCTCTGGGGGCTCACCCGGGTTTGCTCATTGCGGCGCTCCAGCGCTAGCGGCTCACGTCCTGCAGGGGCGCGGTACCGGTTGCAGCACCGCGCTCTTAACCTCAGCGCGCTTGAGACCCTCCCAACCCGCCTCCTCTAACCACTTTTCCACCTCCCTCGCCTTCCTCTTGACGTACGCGAGGAAGAGCTTCAGCGTCCACCGCAGGGGGGCGTAGCGGGCGCCCTTGAAGTAGAAGGTGGAAACGATGTCCTCAGCCCACCTGAGCGAGTGCCACAAGCACTTGCGCATGATCTCCACGTGCCCCTCCTTCAGGTGCTCCCTGAGGAACCACCCCCGGTCCCTGAGGACCCCCAGCGGCACGAAGAACATCGGTACGATGAGGCTCCTGTAGTCCTTCAGCCTATCCAGGAGCTCCGCCGTTTGCGCTAAGTCGTCCTCCGTCTCCTCCGGTAGGCCTAGGATCAGCGTTAAGGCCGGTACGATGCGGTGCTCGTGCATTATCGCCACCGCGTCCTCGACCACCTGCGGCCACATCTCGATCGGGTAAGGGGCGGCTTTCGCCGGCATGATCTTCTTCGCCAGGTTCACGGATCCGGTTTCCAGGCCGATCTGCACGCCCAGGTACTGCTGGTGCTCGTCGTAGATCAGCTCGGTGAGCTTCGTGATCAGCTTGTACTTCTCCTGCGCGTACTTCACCTCAGCGAGCGTGGCGTGGCTCCACGCGAGCGTTTTGCAGTACTTTTTAGCCAAAGCGTGGAGCTTCAGGAGGGCGTCGGGGTTCGGCTCCAGCCCCCTCGCCCCGTATATCAGCACGTCCTCCGAGTGGAGGATGCACCTGTCGAGGCCGGCGCTCGCGTTCACGCGCAGCTCGCGTTCGATCTTGTCCAGCGGGTAGTAGCGGAGGGGGCGCAGGGTCACGGGGCAGAACTTGCACCCCCTAGGGCAGCCGCGCATGATTTCGACCAGCCCGTTCACGCTGGCGCCTTTGATCTCGGGGATCTCCTCGATGGATGGTACGTCCTCGGGGCCCACGTAGACGTAGAGCGGCAGCTCCTCCCCGTTGAGCGCTTTGGCTGCCAGCTCAACCACGACCTTCTCAGCTTCTCCGTCCACGACGGTGTCGATGCCGAACTCGCGCCAGTAGTCCAGGTTCCAGAGCCACTGCCAGGCGGCGGGGCCCCCGGCGATGATCTTCAAGCCGCGCTTCTTCGCCTCGCGTATCTCCGGCCTCCTCATGAGGCGCAGGAAGCTCCTCCTGTTGACGGGCTCGCTCCCGGTCATCAGCCACCACTCGATGCTGGGCGACGCCATCGCGAAGTAGTCGTGGTGGCCGATCATCAGCACCTTAGCGTGCTTCAAGTGCGGCCCGAGGTGGTCGGGGTCGATGATCGCCGCGTTGAAGCCGGCGTTGACGAGCGCGGCTTCGATCTTCCTCAAGCCGTACGGCGCCTCAAGGGGCCTACCCCACCTGTCAACCTTCGGCTTGGGCGCGCAGATCCACATCCACAACCGCTCGGGCACGCCGACGGGCGGGCCGGTCGTGACGAAGCCGAGGAACTCCTTGCCGTGGTGGTTCGTGATCATCGTCCGGTCGGAAGTTATTACGATGTCAAGCTTCATCGCGCTCACCTTCAACGTAAACGATCACGCTCCTGCTGATGTTGTTCACGAGGAAGCTTCTCACCCGCTCAATGGACGAGACCCCGTCGTTGGCGGCTATGCGGATCACGAGCCTCCTCGCTGAAGGCTTCGACCTCACAGCCTCCTCCACCTTTTCGGCGTTCTCATCCCCCTTTAGTTCGATCACCAGCTCGCTCACTCGGCGTCACCCCCCAGCTTGGATATGAGGCGCTCGAGCTCGAGCTCCAAGTGCTCGAGCTTCTCCCTCAGGGTAGCGTTGGCCCTAGCCCTTAGCTCGCGTACCCTAGTCCTCGTTCGCTTCAGCAGGCTGACCTGAGACTCCAGGAAGAGCTGGGAGAGGCTGACGCTGGGGGTGTACGAGCCGAGCCTCCCCTGCCTCAGCTTGCGTACGAGCTTCCTCCCCTCCAGCATCTTCATGGCAGCCGATATTGAGGACTTGCTGTAGCCCGTGATGTCGATCAGCTCCTTGCTGGTGAGAGGCCTGTCGGAGAGGTAGAGAGCGGCGAGGATCCTCGCGCAGCTCCTGGGGAAGCCTAAAGCGTAGAGCAGCCGGGCCAGCACGGGCAGCGCGTCGCTAGCGGTCGAGAGGGTTTTCACAGGGCTGTGCATCGCAGGCACCTCGGTCCACAGAGGTTTGAACCGAACCCCTTTTAAGCTTGCCTAGAAGCGCGAGCGCGCGAACGCATTTTAACGACCCGCTCCCCGCTCTAGGTGTGAGCGGGGTGGAAGCCGTTTGCGCTGGGGAAATCCTGGTCGACGTGATCCCCAGGGAGGTGGGCCCCTACCGGGAAGGTACGCTGCTGGAGGTGCACTTCGGCGGCGCGCCCGCTAACGTGGCGGTCGGGGTCGCGAGGTTGGGTCGCCGCTCGGCTTTCGTGGGGTCTGTGGGCAAGGACCCCTTCGGCGACATGCTGGCGGAGTACCTGGCGAGCGAGGGCGTGTACACCGGGTGGCTGGCTAGGAAGGACGCTAGGACGAGCTTAGCCTTCGTCGTCGCGAAGCCCCAAGGCGAGCGCGACTTCTTCTTCTACAGGCCACCCTGGGTCGCGACGGCCGACGCGATGCTCGAAGATGGGGACGTCGACTGGGAAGCCGTCCGGAAAGTCAAGGTGGTGCACGTCTCGGGGGTCGCGCTATCCCAGCCCCCCTTGCGCGACACGGTGCTCAAGCTGATGGAGGTGGCGAGGAGCGCCGGCGCTCACGTGTCGCTCGACCCGAACTACAGGGCCGATATCTGGCTGGGAGGCGTCGAGCGCGCGAGGCTGGAGTTCAAGAGCGCGCTCCAGCGCTCGACCGTGGTCATGCTGGGGTACGACGAGATGGAGCCCTTGCTGGGCACCAGCGACTACAGGGAAGCCGCGGAGAAGCTGCTCTCGATGGCTCCCCACCTGGAGTACGCGGCCGTGCGGTTGGGAAGCAGAGGGGCGTACGTCGCGACAAGAAGGGGCGAGCGGGTGCTCGTGGAAGCGTTCAAGGTCCCCGTGGTGGACACGACGGGCGCTGGGGACGCGTGGGCAGCGGGCTTCATCGTCTTCGCTCTGCTGGAGGGCAGGAGCTTGCACGAGGCCGTTCTGCTCTCGAACGCCGTGGCCGCGGTGAAGTGCACCCGGAGGGGCGCTACGGCCGGGATGCCTAGGCGCAGCGAGCTCCGCGCGTTCCTCGAAGAGCGGGGCGTGCGCGTTGAGCTGTGATTCACCTCCTCCTTCTACCGGCTGCCTCTTTCGCCAGCTCCTGCCTTATTTTTTCGAACTCTTCGGCGCTGATCGAGTTCGCCAGGCTCTGCCCCCACGCTGTCAACCGGGCCTCGTACTCCTTGACGTCGAGAACACCCCACTCGGCCAACTTCTTGACGGATTTCGCGAGCTTGGACACGAGCTCCTCGTACTCCCGCGTACCCTGCTGCGCTCCCGTCAGCTCGGCCACCGCTCTGGCGACGAACTCGTACTGGCTCATGCCCCCCCTAGAGAACAGGAGGCTCCCGAAGTACTCGCGGTGGAGCCCCGCTATCACCATCTTGTCGTACTTGTCGAACGCCTCCTCCTCGCTCACGGGGGAGGCTCGCCCGCTAGGTCTATAAGCGTTGCGTGAACGCTCCCCAGCGTGGCGATCGCCTCTCCCGCGCTTTTCCGAAGCGCGCCGCCACAGCCGCGGGGGCAGAGCCGCTATGGTCGCCTTGGCGGCTAGCAAGCGCGCACCCGCGCGGGTTAGGCCCGCGCTTTTCTGCCCCCTCTGGCCCGCCTGTCACTGCTCCGGCGGGTCCACGGGGGCGTTAAATTCTTCACCGCCCGAGACCCGGCGCCGGGCCTCGGGCTCCGCCCCCGAGCTTCATCCTTGGTCCGCTAGGGGCGCCCGGCGCGCGCACGGGCAGCGGGGCGGCGCCTGAGGCGCGACCCCGCCAACTCGCGGTCCAAGCGCGGCATCTAGCTTGGGGGCTCGGGGCGCAGGCCCCCTCACCGCTTGCACCCTTACCGCGCTGTTTCCGCGCGGCATCGGGCTTAGGGCGAAGCGGAGGTTTATAAACCTTGCCCAGAGTAGACCGAAAGTAAAATTTTTTAACCGAAAAGTTAAAGAAAAGAATAAAGAATACGCAGGAACGCTATGGAGAACGCTCCAGCGGAGCTAGGCGAGCGAATTGCGGGAGGTAGGGAGGGTTCGCCAGCGCGTAGTCGAAGCGCGCGCAGTCCTTATGCTCAAGCGCAAGAAACTGGTCAAGCAAAGATTATTTATAGCAAAACATTTTTATTTTTCAATGCGACGGCTTGCAGCACGCGCGCCATGAGAAGCAAGCTGAGGGTTGTGGCGGCCTTCATCGAGGCTCGCGGCTCGGTTTCGGAAGCCGCCGAGATCGCCGGCGTTTCGAAGCAGTACGTCTACGAGGTCCTCGGCAGGTTGCGCAGCCTCGGTTACAGGTTCAGGGGCTTCCCGTCGCTGGGGGCTTTGGGCAGGGTCCTCCTAGCCCTGTCGCGGGGCGGCGCTTTGCCGAACGGTGATTTCTCGGCCGCCCGCTTGAAGGTGTACTCCTTCGGGGGCGAGGAGCTGCTCGTCGGCGTATACGTACTCCCAGCGCGGGCTCGAGCCGCTGAGCTGCTTAGGGACTTGAGCGGCGCTGAAACCGTCGAGCTCCTCGACATCCTGCCGGCAGCCCCCTTCCACGACTTAGCTGAGCTGAGGCCGCGCGAGGGGGCTAGGCTGCCTAAGCCGCCCCGCCGCGAGCTGGACGGCATCGACAAGGCGATCCTAGCCAAGCTCTTCGAGGACGTGTCCTCTCCGGTCACCGCCTCAGTGCCGGGAGTGAGCAAGAGCCTCCTCTCCTACCACTACAGGCACCACGTGAAGCCGATGCTGCGCGTCCTGCTCGACACCCACCCGATGCTTATGCACGCGAGACCCCTGCTGCTGGCTGAAGTGCGCGCGGAGAGGGAGGAGTGGATACCCGCGCTCCTAAAGGCCCGCCAGGTTTACCTGCTCATGCCCCGCCCCAACCTCCTCTCGGCTTACGCGCTGCTGGACGTCGAGGACCCCTACACCTTCCTCAAAAGAGTAGCCGAAGCCAGGAGGGAGAGGGGGCTCGGCCTCCAAGTAGCGCTGCTGGGGTACGTCGACCCCGAGAAAAGCGAGAAGCTGAGGATCCCGCGCGCGTTCCTATCCTAGTGGCTACGCGGGCCTGCGCACGGCGAAGAAGGCGGTTACCGTGCGCTCCACGTACACGTAGGTCGAGAGCATCCTCCTCAGATCCCTAACGAGCTCGCTCAAGCCCGGCGAGAACGCGGTGAGCACGATGTAGCCCTCGTCGTCGACGTCCAACCTGATCCCCGTCGGCCCCAGCTCCCTCGCCAGGGTTTTGAACGCCGCCAGCGTCGGTAGCGCGCCGTCGAAGAAGGCTAGGGGCTGGCTCTGCAAGTAGAAGCCGTTGTCCTCCACGGTCACTTCCACCCCCAAGCGGCTCCCCGCCCCCTCCACGAGGACTCCGACCAGCTCCTCGCCCTCCCACGTGTGCGCCGCCGCCTTCAGCCCAGCGTCCCTCAACGCCTTAGCCACCTCCCCCTCCCTCCCGTAATCGGCGTAGGAGCTCAGGCGGACGGGCGTGCCGTCCTCCACGGCTGAGAGGAGGTCGGGCACCCCGACGACGGCCCCCAGTTTGACCACCGGCGAGTAGGGCTGGGAGTACCCGAAGAAGAAGCAGAGCGCTTTGCCTGGTTTCCAGAACGCTACGTCCCCCCTCTCCACAACCGCCGCCTCCTCGCCCGCCAGATCAAAGGGGGTTTCGAAGTAGATCTCGTGCCGCCACCGCCTGGCCGCGCTCTCGATCGGAAGCCCGCTCAGCTCCCTATCCAGCCACGCTACAACCTCGCCCCTCTCGCCGAAGAGCGCTTTGACGTACACGCGCACGCTGCTGGGATCCGGGTTAAAAAGGTGCGCGCTACACGTACTCGACCTTTAGCGAGAGCTCTTCCGCGACCTTCTCCACCGCCTCCCTCCAAGCCCTTCGGAGCTTCCTCTCGACCACCAGCTTCCGGGTGGGCACCGAGCTCTTCACGGCCGCCTCTCTCACGATCCTCTCGACGAGCGCGGGCTCCTCCAGCGACTTCAGCGCGTAGTTCGCTATCATGTGGCCGTAAGCTTCGGAGCTCGAGAGGGCCCGCGCGGTGAACGCGGCTGCGTAGTGGTTGCCGCCGACCCCCACGCACGCCTCGTAAGGGGGTGGGGGTAGCGTTAGGGCGTCGACGACCGCCTCCGCGACAGCCCTGCGAGCCTCGGCCAGTGTCCACTCCCGGGCGCTGCTGCCGATCTCAACGAAGGTGACGGGTCTCTTGAGCGAGGATGGTCCGTGGTGTGTGACCTCGTACGTCACCTTGAAGTCGGGCAGCGAGTCTGCGCGCTTGGCGAGCGAGAGCAGGAGGCTTTTGGCGAGCGGCGGGTTGGACGGCGGTAGCTCGAGCGGTCTGCCTCCCGCTAGGGCCTCGCGCGTGGGGTTTCCGGGGTGGTGCACCGTGAGGGACCTGATACCAGCTTCGCTCGAGTGGCGCGAAAGCACGAGGTGGAAACCGGCGTCGCAAACTTCGTCGAGGAACTCGAAGTAGAGGACGTCCTCCTCGAACCCGGCGAGCAGCGCGTCAATCTCCGGCAGGTAGTAGGCGCTGACCGCTCGAGCGGCGGTAACCGGCTTAGGCTCGAAGAGTCCGAGGAGCTCGCCCGCCACGCCCGAACCGGCAGGGTCCCCTACGCTGTAGGCGATGCAAACCTTCACCTTCACGGCTCGCCGCAAGGATCGTCAATTGATAAACTTCGCGGCCTGCGACGCTGGAACCGAGGGAAAAAGAGGAAGAGAAAGAGAGAAAAAGTGGGATTTAAAGGAGTGGGGATTTCGGGTTCCAAGTTCCGCGCTGCACGGGCGGGATGTAGTCTTCGACGAGCGCCGGGTCGAAGTTCAGCTTCTGGCCTTTCTCCGCGCTGAGGTAAGCTAGCATCATGAGCTGGACGATCAGCAAGCCGTCGTACCAGTTCTCAGCCGGCTGAACCCCCTTGAGGAAGCACTCGACCATGTAGCGGTCCTCGGCTTGGTAGCCGTACGTCACCGCCTCGTCGGGGATCACAGGCATCAAGCCTTGGTCAGCGTTCTGCTTCTCCACGAACTCCTCGCTCGGCGGGATCTTAACGTGCCTGCTGAAGAACGCGAAGAGCTCGGGCTGGAGCGTGTTTATCCAGAGCGAGTACTCGGGCCCTAAGACCTCGAAGGTCAACCTCAACCCGGCGCCGATGTAGGACCAGGACGTGTGCGTCTCCGTCATTACAGCGTTCCCCTCCTCGTCCTCGTAAACCACGACGGCGGTGGCGTAGTCCTCCGCGGGCTCCACCGAGTAGTCCACCCCGTACGTCTGCTTGAGCCTTTCCACGTAACCCTTCCTCGTCCACTTCAGCGAGGCCACTTCGCCCCACACCTTCCTCGGCTTTATGCTGTCCTTCCCCTTCTCGGGGTCCCACAGGACGTAGCGCGCCGCCTCGAGGCTGTGGCACATCATGTCCAGCAGCACGCCGCCGCCCGACTGGGTGGGCTTCCAGAACCAGGGCGCGTGGGGCCCGCCGTGCTCCTCGGCCGCTCTAGCCAGGTAGGGTCTCCCGCTGTACTTCGCGCCGAACCTCCAGACCACCTCCTTACCCCTCGTTACGGAGGGCATGAACACCTGGTTCTCGAGGTAGCCGTGGAGCAGCCCGGCCCTCTCGACCAGGTTCACCATCTCCCTCGCCTCCTTCACGTTGCGCGCGAGAGGCTTCTCGCACGCTACCGCCACGATGTTGCCTTTACCCTGCCTAGCCTCCTCGGCCACAGCCCTGACAGCGTCGAGCCTGGCGTAGTTGGGGGAGAGGATCCAGACAGCGTTAACGTTGGGGTCCCTGAGCATGTCGAAGATGTCCGTGTAAACCTTCGGTTTGCCGACGCCGAGCTGCTCGGCGAGAGCGGCCAGCTCCCTAGCTCTGGCCTCAGTCCTGCTGTGCACCGCCACGATGTCGGCTCCGCGGACGCCCACCCAGCCTCTAACGTGGAACCTAGCTGCGAAACCCGCGCCGACCAGAGCAACCCCAAGCTTGCGCTCCATCGGGAACCTTTCGTCGACATCGTATAAAAGCAGATCGCCGCGCCTCAATTAAGACGCGAGCATTCCGTGCCATATGGAACATTTATAAGAAGGAGTGAAGCGCATGCGTTTCACGCGTACCTATGCTAGAGAAAGCTTTAAATATAAAAAAGCTTTATACAACGCCGGAAAAATCGAAAGAAAGAGAAAAGCATAAAAGCTAACCTGAAGGAAGCGTCGCCAATGGCGGGCTCGGGATCGGCACCTAAAGGTGGAGCTCGCAGCAAGATAATAACCGCCGCACTAATCGCGATCATCGCTGCAGCCAGCTTCGCGGCCGGTTACTTTTCGCGCACGATCTTCGGCGGCGAGCAGCAGACGGTGACCGTCAAGATCGGCGCGCTGCTGCCCCTGACGGGGGATCTGGCCTCCTTCGGTAAGCGCAACCAGGGGAGCCTGCAGCTGGCGATTGAAGACATCAACAGGTTCGCGGAAGCCGCGGGAAGCAAGTTCCGGTTCCAGCTGGTGGTGGAGGACACGGGCACGGACCCCCAGACGGCCCGGTCGAGGATAGAGGCACTCGCCGCCCAGGGAGTGAAGCTGTTCGTAGGGCCCATGGCGAGCAGCGAGGTCTCCCAGGTTAAACCCTTTGCGGACGCCAACAAGCTGGTTATCGTGAGCCAGTCCTCCACCGCTCCAGCGCTATCGATACCAGGCGACTTCGTCTTCAGGGTCGTCCCGCCCGACACCTACCAGGGTAAGGCGCTGGCCAAGGTGGTCTGGAGCTCGGGCTTCACGAAAGCCATCGTAATCTACAGGAACGACGCGTGGGGTGTGGGCTTGCGCGATAGCTTCGAGAAGAACTTCAAGGCGCTGGGAGGGGTCGTCGAGAGCATAGCCTACGACCCGGGCGCCAAGGAGTTCTCCGCCGAAGTCTCGAGAGCCGCCGACCTGGCGGGTAGGATGGGTGCCGGCACGGCGGTCGTGCTGGTGTCGTTCGAGGAGGGCATACAGATCATCAAGCTGGCGGCGCGGAACCCGGTTCTGTCCAAGGTGACGTGGTTCGGGACCGACGGCCTGGCGAACAGCGCGAAGCTGGTCTCCGAGGCTGGTTCGGAGGCCGTAGCGCTGGGCGGCATAGCCTCGACCACATTCATCCCCTCGAGCAACCCGATGCAGGAGGAGTTCAAGAGGAGGTTCCGCCAGCGCTTCGGCGAGGACCCCGACAGCTACTCGATGAACGCTTACGACGCGGCTTGGCTGCTGGCCCTCTCCGTCATGCTGACGGGCAGCGACGAGGGCGCCAAGGTGGCGAGCGTGCTGCCGCAGGTCGCAGCCCGCTACTACGGGATCACGGGCACGATAACGCTCGATGCGGCGGGGGATAGGGCGGCCGGCGACTACGGCGTGTTCAAAATCGTGCAGACCCCCAACGGCCTGGCGTGGAGGCTCGTGGCCGTGTACCACATCGACACCGACACGATCACGCCCGTGGGCAGCTGAGGAGCCGGACATGACCTCGGACGACCTTCTTTTTCTCGCGAAAAACGTTTCTAAAAGCTTCGGAGGCCTCGTGGCCCTCGACAAGGTCACGGTCGCGGTCCCCGAAGGCGCTCTCACCCTGATGATAGGCCCCAACGGCAGCGGGAAGACCACGTTCCTCCAAGTGGCGTGCGGAGTGCTCAAGCCCGATAACGGCGCTCTGCTCTTCGCTGGGCGCAATGTAACGGGGTTACCCCCTTACGCGAGGTTCAGGCTCGGCATTGTGACGACGTTCCAGATCCCCAGGCTCTTCCCCTCTCTCAGCGTCCTTGAGAACGTCCTGCTGGCTGCGCAAAAGGTCCGCGAGAGCCCGCTCTCTCTTTTGAGCTCGCGGAAGGGGGAGCGGGATCTCGTCGAGAGGGCTTTCGAGGTGCTGAAGCTGCTCTCCCTCGATCGCGTGTGGGATAAGCCGGCTCGGGCGCTGAGCGGCGGCCAGATGAAGCTCCTGGAGCTCGCCAGAGCCCTGGTGAGCGAGCCTAAGCTCCTCCTCCTGGACGAGCCCCTAGCCGGCGTTAACCCGGCGCTAGCCGGCGAGATAATGCAGTTCCTCTCGAAGGTCCGGAGGGAGAAGGGGGTAGCGATGCTGCTCGTGGAGCACAGGCTCGACATAGCCCTCAAGCACGCTGACTACGTTTACGTCCTCCACCACGGCCGCGTGATCTCGGAGGGATCGCCCGAGACGGTCGTCGAAGACCCTCTGGTTGCGAAAGCCTACCTGGGTGAGTAGCGTGAGGGTGCTCGAGGTTAAGGGGTTGCGAGCCGGTTACGGCCAGATGGAGATCGTTTCGAACGTCACCTTCGATGTGGGGGACCGCGAGGTTGTGGCGGTGGTCGGCCCCAACGGGAGCGGCAAGAGCACGCTGCTCAAGGCGGTCTTCGGTCTCTGCAGGGTTTTCTCCGGCGCGGTCCTGTTCAAGGGGGAGGACGTCACGAGGCTCCCGCCGCACAAGCGGTCGCGGCTCGGCATGGCTTACCTGCCTCAAACTGGCAACGTGTTCGAGAGCCTGACCGTTAGGGAGAACCTCATGCTGGCGGCGCACGACCTGGGCGAGGAGGAGGTTGGGAAGAGGCTGGAGGGCGTCCTCTCGCTGTTCCCGGAGCTCGGGGGGTTGATGCGCAGGAAGGTTAGGACGCTAAGCGGCGGCGAAAGGCAGATAGTAGCGCTGTCGATGAGCCTGCTGAGGAACCCCTCTCTCGTGATGCTGGACGAGCCCACCGCCGCGCTGGCGCCGCGCCTCGTCAAGCAGGCGCTTAAGAGGGTGGTCGAGCTGAGGGATGAGGCGGGCGTGTCGATCGTGCTCGTGGAGCAGAACGCCCTGTCGGCCCTCGAGGTCAGCGATAAAGCCCTCCTGATGGTTTCGGGGACGGTGAAGTTCTGGGGGAGCTCGCGCGAGCTCCTCGAGGATCGGGAGCTCGCGAAAACGTACCTAGGCTTGTAGGTGGTCGCGGTGCTGGACCTGCTCGTTGGCGCGCTCGTCTACAGCAACCTCCTTGCGCTGATGGCCGTGGGGCTCAGCCTGGCGCTCATCACCTGCAGGGTCTCCAACTTCGCGCACGGGGATTTCGCGATGGTCGGCGTTTACGCGGCTTACACGTTGAGCGTGGTCGCCGGGCTTACGCCCTACGCTTGGATCCCCGCGGCTTTCGCCTTCGGCGGTCTCGTCTCGCTCCTAGCCTACCTGCTCGTGTTCGAGCCTCTGCGCGAGAGAACCGACCTCGTCACGCTCATGGTGGTCTCCATGGCTCTGGACATGGTGCTCCGCTACTCGCTGCACGTCTACGCGGACCTCATGCAGCAGTGGCTCAGGGTTTACACGAGGTTGTTCATGTTCGACGATTTCCTCGTCGAGGCGGCCGGCTCGAGATTGCCCGGTGTGCTCCCAGCGTCCACCGCGGTCGTTGCCGCTCTTCTGGCCTCGCTCTACGTGCTGCTGTACAAGACGAGGGTGGGGGTCGCGATGCGAGCCGCGATCGAGAACCCGGGCTTAGCGGAAGCTCTTGGAGTGAGCGTCGAGAGAGTTTTCGCCCTTAGCTGGTTCCTATCCGGCGCGCTGGCGGCGACGGCTGGCGTGTTCCTGCCGTTCAGGATCATGGTGAGCCCAGACACGGGGTGGTCGATGCTGCTGCCGACGTTCGCCGCGGTGACGGTGGGCGGGATCGGCAGCCTCGGCGGGAGCGTTCTGGGGGCCTACCTCATCGGGTTCTCCGAGACAGTGCTCGCGTACCAGCTGGCTCAGGTGGGAATCAGCACAGCGTACAGGCCCCTGCTCACCTTCGCGGCGATAATCGCGACGCTGCTCGTGTACCCGAGGGGCCTCTCCGGGCTCTGGAGCGGGAAGGGGTGGTCGCTACGTCGGAGGTCCTAGCGTTTGCCGTCAGCCTGGGCACGCTCTACTCGATCTACGTGATCCTCTCGTCATCGATGGAGCTCGTTTACGGCGAGCTCGGCCTCCCCGATTTCGCGAAAGCCGCCTTCTTCGCCGTGGGGGCTTTCGCCGCCGGAGCGCTGTCGGTCAGGCTCGGAGCGGCGTTGGCCGGGATCGCGTGGGAGGGCGAGTTCAAGCTTCGCAGCTACTACTACGCAACGCTGGTGTCGGCGAAGGTGGCCGAAAACCCGCTGATGGGGCTTGTAATCTTCGCAGTGCCGCTGCTGGTCGCCGTCCCCTGCGCGGTGCTCCTGGGCGTCTTAGCCAGCTACCCGGCTCTCCGCCTCCGCGAGGACTACCTGGCGATCACCCTCATCGCGTTCAGCGAGATCGTGAGGGTTGTCGCCCGCAACTACGAGCCCCTCGTCGGCGGCACGTTCGGAGCGGGGGTTGTGGACGTGTTTGCGTGGCTCCGCAGCCCGTGGCGGGAGCTCGCGATGATGCTGACCTCAGCTCTTTTCGCTTTCGGCGCTTGGCTCCTGCTGTACAGGCTGTCGAGGTCCCCCTTCGGGAGGGTCCTGAGGGCGGTCAGGGACGACGAGGTCGCGGCAGCTGCCTACGGCGTGGACGTCGCGAGGGTTCGCGCTTGGGCGATGGCGCTGGGGTCCGGGATGGCGGCCGTGGCGGGGGTCCTCTACGCGTTCTACATCGGCTCCGTCAACCCCGACGACTTCACAGTCTCCCGCACCTTCCTCGTGGTGCTGATGGTTACGGTGGGGGGTCGCGGGAACCCGAAAAGCCCGCCGCTCGGCGCGGCCGTGTACCTCGCGCTCGACAGAGCGCTCCTGTTCGCTAAGCGCTTCCTGCCAGTGCCCTTCGACGTGAACTACGTGGCTTACGCGGCTTTGGGCGTACTCCTGATACTGTTCGTGATGAAGAAGCCGGAGGGCTTGGCGCCGGAGCGCCCGCTGCTGACCGTCGACGCCGAAGCTACAGAGGGGGTCACTTCACGTACCTGAGCAGCAGGTCCCTGCTCTTCTTAACTCCGGTCGAGTAATCCTCCCTCCCCTCGTACTCGAGGGAGATCCAACCCTTGAAACCCGCGTCCCTCAGGATCTTGAACACCCGGTCGTAGTCGATGTCGAGCGTGTACCACACCCCTCCGCCGAAGTATGTTTTCGCGTGAACCATCACGGTGTAGGGGGCGATCGCTTCGAGCTCGCGGTAGGTGTCGTAGAGGAAGTTCCCCGTGTCCATGATGGCGCCGAAGTACCTCGAGTTCACCCTGCGCAGGATCTTCAGCATCGTCTCGGCCCTCGTCGTCAACCCCCAGTGGTTCTCCAAGCCCAGCGTCACCCCCAGCTCTTCCGCCTTGTCGAGGCACCGGTAGATGCAGTCCACGACCCACTCCACCGCGTCGTCCTCGGTGTAGCCCTCGATGGGCGGTTCCACGCCCCTCCTCGCCATGAGCTCGTCGAAGCTCTTTACCGTCCCCCACCTGCCGGAGTTTATCCTCACGACGCCGGCCCCCATCTCGTAAGCGGCTTCGAGCCACTCCGAAACGTACCTCACTTGAGCTTCCCGCTCGGCAGGATCCGGCTTCACGAAGTTGTTGTGGATCGCCAGCGCGTACACGGGCATCCCATACTCCAGCGACAAGCGCCTGATGCTCCTGAGGTAGCTTCGCGAGCGCGACTCCACGTGGTTGACGAGGACCTCCACCCCGTCGAAGCCGTCGCGCCACGCCATCTCGATGTACTCCTTCAGGGGGAGCTTAGGCCCCCTGAAGTGCCAGTACGAGTAGGTCGAAACGCCCAGCTTCATCGCGCGCCACCCCCCGAAGCGGTGAAAAAGCCTTTCCTTCACCGCTCGGCTCCGGACCAAGTCTCCAGGATCCTGAGGAGGCGGTCTACGCACTCCTTCACTCGCTCGACGTTCCCGCAGTCGATCACGGAGAGCCCGCTCCCGCAGCCGGGCCTCACCGAGAGCTTGCCCAAGCCCCCTCGCTCTCCGATCAGCGTCACGCACGCTGACACGCCGCCCTTGGCTACGGTGAGCTCGACGTGCTCGCCCCTCCGCAGGGTCACTTCGTAGCCGAGCCCCCTTAGAGCCTCAACAACCTCGGCAACCGCACGCTCGAAGGAGCTCATACCGCGTTAGTGATCAACCCGCTGCTTTTTCTGCTTTTTGCTCAAACTCTAGCCCGCCGCTTTGAGCGGGCAGCTCCGCTCGCGGGAGAGCCGCGCTCCCGATCTCGCGCAGGGCTAGGTAGCACAGGTAGATGTTCCGCGCTCTCTCGCGAAGGTACTCCTCGGCTTTCGCGGAGAGGTACTGCGTGAACTGCAGCCACTTGGCGTAGGGGAGCTGCCTTATCCGCTTCAGGCTCTCCTCGTGCTCCCTCCGCACGTCGTCCAGCGTGTACCGAGCTCGCGCGCCTAGGTACGAAGCCAGCTCGTCGGCCCCAACCCGCCCGCCGAGCTTCTCGGCTGCCAGCTCGGCCGCGTCCAGCAGCTTGCCCTCACTCCTCAGCCCGCTGAGGAGCGCTCTGAGGCCGGCGAGCCCTCCGGCGCCGAGGTCGCTGCTGACCCTTTCGAAGTCGTACACGACTACGCTGAACCCCTCGTTCACGTAGCCAGCCACGCTCTCCACCACCGCCGCGGAGGCCCTATCGACTAGGTGGAACTCCTTCAGTAGCTTGGAGCTGCGCTCCTCCTCCCCGTCGAACATCGCTACGAACACGAGCGCCACCTCGCCGTCCTCGGTTAAAGGGACCCTCAGCGTGTCGAAGGAGAGCAGCTTCAGAGACTTCGAGGGCCTCGGCACGAAGACTTCAACACCGCCCAGCGCCACCCTAACTTTCTCGGAGGCGACGACCCTGTCGAGCACCGCCAGCGCGTGCGCCTTCGCGAGCTCCCACCGGAAGCCGATCTCGACGAGCTTAGCGTAAGCGAGGGAGGCGCCCTGCTCCACCACCACCCCCCCGG
>Ga0080005_130629_pt1 | contig 27040 bp, 30 predicted proteins | sample JossMetagenome_2_FD_69208 | JGI IMG/M metagenome (GOLD analysis project Ga0080005, IMG submission 69208) | Hot spring sediment microbial communities from Joseph's Coat, Yellowstone National Park, USA - JC3_ASED (SPADES assembly) (version 2) | ecosystem: Environmental > Aquatic > Thermal springs >...
TCCGTATCATCCGTGATTTATAGATTGGGTCGGGTTCCGTATTGCCATCAGGCCTCATGAACAAGCCCTCGAAACCATATACACCGAAGGAGTTTAATTGCTTAATTGTGCATTCCCTCATAGGCTCCCGAATCTCCCTAAAGGGAGTAAAAGGCGTTTTTATAAACACTTGATGCGTGCGACTACTGACTTCAGATGCATAGAACGACCCCGCCCCTAGCGGGCATGCTGTACCAATTCTAGGAGGATGCCGTGTAGGCTCTTGGGGTGTATAAAGGTGACAATACCCTCAGCGCCCCTGCTCGGTTCGCCTGTGATTGTCAGCCCTGCGTTTTTTGCGATGTTTATGAATTTGTTTATGTCGTCAACCTCAATGGCTATGTGGTGAATACCCTCACCCCTTTTCTCTATGAATTTGGCCACCGTGGTCTCTGGTCCAAGTGGCTCGAGGAGTTCGATCTTAGTATTACTGAGCATCACCATGACGACCTTAACGCCCTGTTCTTCCACAACTATTGGATCACTAACCCTAAGTCCGAGTTCCCTAAACTTCCTGGCAGCCTCATCAATATTTTTAATTGCTACGGCAACGTGATCAAGCCTTGGCTTATCATAATAATTAAGTAGCCTCCTTGCCGCATCCCGTGGTGATAGCTCGCCATTGATGACCTTTGACTCCAAATCCTTCGCCTCATTGAGGGATTTCTCAAGTAGATCATAGGCGTAGAGGCGCATCTCGAGGGTCCTCCTACTCCTTAATGTATTGTCTAACCTACCATTCTTCATTAACTCCCCAAACCTGTCGTCAATAACCTTCAGAAGTTCATCAACGCCATAACCATAGAGACCAGAGACCTTCAGCACGGTGGGTCTCCCGGTCTCGCCCTTTATCTCCCTCACCATATCCACCATCGCCATTAAGTCCCTGTACGTCGATTCGGATGCTGGATTGTCCGACTTAGATACTACGTATATGTCGCCAATCTCCATAAGTCCGCTCTTTAGGGCTTGGATTTCGTCGCCGGATAGTGGTGGTACGAGGACTAGTATGGTATCGGCAACGTACTTAACATCGGTGTCTGACTGCCCAGCTCCGACGGTTTCCAGGAATATGTAGTCGGCGCCTGCGTACTCGAGGATGTTTATTGCGGCGACTGTCGCATAGTTAAGGCCGCCACGTATGCCTCTGGTTGCCATGCTCCTGATGTATATGTTGGGTTTTGATGTTAGTTCCTGCATCCTAATTCTATTGCCCATGAATGAGCCTCCTGTGAATGGGCTTGACGGATCTATTGTCAGTATTGCAACCCTCTTGTCCTGGGGTATCTTCCTGGCCATTGTATATATTAGCGTGCTCTTTCCAGAACCTGGTGGGCCTGTTATTCCAATGACATGGCTCCTCCTACGAACATCCAATTGGGGTTCGACACCCTCCTCAGCCATTGTTATTAACTTCGCAATAGCCAACTTATCCCAATTCCTAGCCCTTTCGAGTAACTCCTCGATTTTCATTCACGAAACACCCGTCAATTTTTTAACGATATCGATGATTTCCCTAAGTGGTGTTCCAGGTCCATAGACACCGGCCACACCCATCTTAAGTAATGCATCCCTGTCTTCAGGCGGTATTGTACCGCCGACAAGGACAGGTATACTCACGCCCCTCTCCCTCATAATTCTCATTAACTCCCCAATAAGCTCCATGTGGGAGCCGGACAGTATGCTTATGCCTATTAATTTAGCATCCTCCTGTATTGCAGTTTCAATAACCTGGCTTGGCGTCTGCCTGATGCCAGTATAAACAACCTCAAAGCCAGCCTCGGCCAACGCCCTTGCGATAACCTTGGCTCCCCTATCATGTCCGTCAAGGCCCAGTTTGGCTATGATTACCTTAGGCTTGGGCATTTAACCTTACTACGTTAATAATTCTATAAATCTTTTTTCGTTTAATAAATACTCGGCGGCTTATACTCACCCCAAACCTCGCGTAACACACCCGAAACCTCGCCAACGGTTGCCTTAGCCCTAATGGCGTTGAGTATGTATGGGAATATGTTCTCATCCTCCAACTCTGCAGCCCTCCTTAGGTCATTAAGTGCCCTCTCCCAAGCCTCCCTATCACGCCTCTTCCTAACCTCCCTCACCCTCTTGATACTCCTCTCCCTAGATACAGGGTCAACCCTGTGTAATTCTATGTGTAATTCCTCCTCCTCCCTGAACATGTTGATTCCTATAACGGCGATCCTACCCTCCTCAACCATCTTCTGGTACTGATACGCTGACTCAGCAATAGCTCTCTGCGGGTAGCCGATCTCGACAGCCCTCGTCATACCACCGAGCTTATCCACATAGTCTATTATCTTCATAACCTCTTCCTCGATAGTATCCGTCAACCACTCAATGTAGTAGGAACCACCCAACGGGTCTATTGAGTCGATTACACCACTCTCGTAGGCAATTACTTGCTGAACCCTCAGGGCAAGCTTGACGGACCTCTCCGTGGGTAGCGCCAGGGCTTCATCATACGCGTTAACGTGGAGTGATTGGGCACCGCCAAGCACGGCGGCTAAGGCCTGTATTGTGGTCCTTATTATGTTGACCTCAGGCTGCTGCGCAGTCAATGTAGCTCCCGATGTTTGCACGTGGAATTTAAGTTTCATTGATTCAAGTTTCTTCGCGCCAAACCTCTCCCTCATTATTCTTGCGTATAACCTACGTGCAGCCCTAAACTTCGCAACCTCCTCGAAGAGGTTTGTTGTTGCAGCGAAGAAGAATGAGAGCCCTGGTGCGAAGTCATCAACACCCATCTTCCACCTGTTGATGACCCAGTTTGTGTATTCAATTGCATCAGCAAGTGTGAAAGCAACCTCTTGCACCGCGGTTGCGCCAGCCTCCCTGAAGTGGTAACCACTGATGCTTATTGGGTGCCACTTCGGCATGTTCCTTGACGTGTACGCTATTATGTCCACGGCGTACCTCATTGAGTGGAGTGGTGGGTATATGTATAGGTTCCTGGCTATGAACTCCTTAAGTATGTCATTCTGTATTGTACCATCGAGCACGGCCTTATCAATACCCATGCCCTCGGCCACGGTTATGTACATGGACAAAATCTCAGCTGCCGTGGCGTTTATCGTGAATGATGTCGTTATCTTACTAATATCTATACCATTAAATAGTATGGACATGGAGACAACCTCAGGTACAGATACACCAACCTTACCTACCTCCGGGTATGCGAGTTCATGGTCAGGATCAAGACCCAACTGGGTGGGTAAGTCGAATGCTACACTTAGGCCCGTCTGCCCTTGTGATATCAGGAACTTGTACCTCTTATTCGTATCCTCGGGCGAGCCGAAGCCTGAGTATTCCCTGAACGTCCATAGTCTCGATCTATACATTGTTGGGTATATACCCCTCGTGAATGGGTACTCACCAGGAAATCCCATCTTTTCCAAATAATCGCCCTTAACATCCAATGGTGTATATAATGGCTTAATCTCTACGCCGAAGGATGTTGCGAATTTACGCCACTCGGGAACCCTCTTAAGCGTGGGTATTAGGAATTCCCTAACCCACTCGTCGTACTTTTCCCTAAGCCTATCCGCAACACTCATTAATAATTTACAAATAATTATTTGTTAATAAATCTGTCCTTATTACGAAATACCATTTAATAAGTATTCCACGGCATCATCGACAGACCTAAACACACGACCACCAAGGCAATAGATGGCCTGTGCAACCAACTTATCGGCATGGTTTAGTACACCAATTATGTTGGATGATTGTGGGTAATCATCAAGCATTGATGATGCGATCCTACCGCACTCCCTAAGTTTAACCCTCATAGCATCGATAGCCTGAAGCTCAGGCGTCACTGCAATTACCCAACCAAGCGGTCCCCTAAACCCACGGCATAAACTCACGATCTCACTCATTAAGGTATCCTCAACCTCCTTAACCTTGCCTAACCTATCATCAGTCCCCTGTACCAGGTATGCATTCAATTGCATAGATAGGGCCATGACTATTGAGGCTATGCGGCCAGCATAATTGCCATCAAAACTCAACCTAGCATTGTTCGCTACGTTCACCAACTCATCTAGACAACCCATGAGCCTTATGGGCGCTGAGTCCTTCCTAATCCTCACCCTCTTACCAAAGAGCGGTATTACACTGTAGCCACCATCTCCAGGGCATTTAACCTCATCATTAACCTCCTTACAATCTGCGAACAGGGGGAGGCGGCAGTTATCACTCATTTTCTCGTTATTAGAATTAGTAATTTGTTTAAATGCCTTATCATTCTGTTAAAGCGGTGATTCTCCCTAGTTGGGGTATTACGTAGCCAAGCCCTAACCTGTTAAGTGTTGATTTCCTGGGTATCCCCCTCTCGTCCCAGCCCCTTAGTTCGTAGTACCAACTGAGCATTCTCTGATAACCATCATAATTGAGCATTGCACCCTTTAGTGGCCCCTTTGTCAGCGGTTTCTTAAACCACTTAGCTGGTGGTGTGTCATATGCCCTATCCCAATGCCCATACTCCCTAACCCAAAAGGCCCTAATTAGTGTGTATATCCTATTGTTAATCGTACTAAGTATTTCCATGTTCATATCCATGCCTGTGGCAGCCTTGAACAGCCTAAAGTACCAATCAAGCTCAAGCCCGACCTCAACCCATGGGAACCTACACGTGACAATCGTCTCGAAGAGCCCACCCCTTATGTCCTGCATCTCAATCAGTTTCTCAACCTTCTCCCTAGTGTAGTCAAACCTACCCCTCTGAACCTCCCAGGATATTAACCAAGCATCCTTATGGTGAGCGCCTATGGGGCTTGTGGCGAAGGCAAGAGCCATGCCAGGGGCAGCGTGGCAATCATACGCACTAATCTCCAGGCCCTTAACATGCATTGCGAACTCTGTAGCCTCCTGACCAAGCCTCATTGACACTGCCCTAACGCCGTTGCTGAGCAGCTTACCAAGTTCTGTTCTCTGTAGCGCTATGTCCATGGCAAGCTCTGCAGCCTTCTTATAATCGCCCCACTCGATTCCATCAGTTCTATTGATTAATCCCCTCTCCGTAGCCTCCATAGCGAATGCCATCGTATCACCCAGGCTTATTGTGTCCATACCCATCATATCGGCAATCCTATTCAAATGGGCCACCCTGGATAGGTCACCAATACCGAGGTTACTACCGAGAATCGCGATATTCTCATAATCCAACTCAGCTAATTCGCCCTCAGAGTCCTTAACCACATGGCCGCAGGCCATGACGCACTGTGGGCATGACCTAGTCATAACCTTATTCCTCTCAACAGAGAACCCGCCTATCTTATCGTAATCATCAAATTGACCCTCACTGAAGTTGTACGTCGGTAGCACACTGGCCTCCTGGGCCCACTCAACAGTTGATGTGGTGCCCTGCCTCATCCAGAATGGGTAGTTGGGTTTCGACTTCGTGGCTACCATGGCGTCAACACCGATTTTCCTAAGCATTGGGTCGGCGACCTTAACATCGCCGTGTCCCCTCATAACCACAGCCTTCAGATTCTTGCTACCCATGACGGCCCCGATACCGGGCCTACCACCACTACGCCCCTTCTGGGCAACTATCGTGGCGAACCTAACCAATCTCTCCCCGGCTGGGCCTATCATCACCATGCCCACGTCACTACCGTGCATCTTCTTTAATCGATCCTCCGTGGCGAACGCATCCAGCCCCCATAGGTCGCTGGCATCGTTAAAGTCGACCCTTATCTCCTCACCCCTATTCTCTATGTATAGGTAGGTTGGCTTCTCAGCCTTACCCTCGATAATCACCATGTCGACACCAGCCCTCCTCATGTGCACCGCAAGCCACGTACCGATATTCCCATCACCATAACCACCAGTCAACGGGCTCTTTGCGGCAACCACCAACTTACCACTGTTTGGTATTGGTAATGCTGTTAGTGGACCTACGGCGAGTATTAACTTGTTCAGTGGGCTTAGTGGGTCGACACCAGACGGTAATTCATCCCACAGGGTCTTTATTGCAAAGCCCCTACCACCTATGAAGTTCATGGCTAGGGACGGATCGAGAGATTGCACGGCATATTTCCTACTTGAAAGGTCAATCCTTAATATTCGCCCACCCCAACCAAACATAACAACCACGTGTGGTTGGGCGTGTTTTATAAATTTCCTTTCCCATTGTCGTATCTGATTATACGATTGGGGCGGGATATGTCCTAGTCTCCTTAAGAGTCGAGAACGCATTAGAGTCAGCAAATTCCCATTTCGTGATACCTACTAATCCTGCTTACAGTTATCGTCTACTACATGAACCATCGTATTACTCTACGTAGATGAGCCTATGCCCATTAAGCCTTAAAACCCTAATGTTTATTCCATAGAGTTTGGATAATGTGTCTTCATTAATTATATCGTCTGGGCTCCCCATTGCCAATAACTCGCCATCCTTTATTGCGACGACCCAATCGCTGGATAGTGCTAGGTCTATATCGTGGCCTGCGGTTATCATGGTGATGTCCCTCTCATCCACAATCTTCCTGAGTATGGAAATTACCCTATACTTATTACCAAGGTCTAGGTTGGATGTTGGTTCATCAAGTAGTAATAGCGGTGCCTTGGAAACCAGGGCCCTAGCTATTAAGACAAGCCTCTTCTGTCCAGTGCTTAATTCATTGAACATTCTATCTACCAAGTCCTGGATGCCCAGGAAACGTAGGGTGTCGTTAATATCCTCATCACTAACCCAACCATCACCACCCCTGGCACTGCGCATTATATCCCTAACCGTTAGGATAACCTGTGGGTTTATCTCCGCTGGTGAGTACGACATGTACCTGGGCAAGTCCCTTATGGGTATTGAATCCACGCTCTTGCCATCTACGTATACGTACCCACCAAAGATCCTGGCATACTTAATTAGGGCTCTGAGCATCGTTGTCTTACCAGACCCATTTGGGCCCAATATCGTGGTTAGGCCAGGCCTCGGTATATTAAGCATGATGTCCCTGATGATGGGCTCATCATAACCAATACTAGCATTCACAAACCTAACCGCGTAACTACCCATGCCCAACACCCCTAAGCAGTATTAGCAATACGGGGACTCCAAATAGGCTCGTTATTGCCGTAATCGGCATAACCACACCAGGGATTACCACCTTACTGACCACGTTTGCGTAAAGCATGATTGTGGATCCCGAGATTATCGATAGGGGTATCACCCTGGAATTATCGGAACTCTTCAGCAGTAGTCGTGTTAGGTGTGGGGTTACGAGACCTACGAAACCTATTATTCCCGTGAAGGATACGGATATTGCGGTTAATAGGCCGGTTAATGTAATGAATATGGCCCTTGAAAACCCTGGATTAACACCACCTGCCTGGGCAACCTCATCGCTCATCATCAATAGATTCACCTCACGGGCACTAACTATTATGTACGCCATGGTCGGTAAACTGACGCAAGCCATTGCCAAATCCTCATTCCAGTTAATACCACTGACTGTGCCAAAGAGTAGGTAGACGATGGCTGGTAATGTCGGTATTATCGTTAGTAAGTATGTGTCGATCATCATCACAATTGATGAGAACATTATGGAGACTCCAATACCGGCAAGTACGAGCGATAACCAACCACCCCTACCGAAGGTTAGAACGAGGGCTATGGCAACCATTGCACCAATGAAGGAGAACACGGGCATCAGCACGATCGAGAATGAACTTCCAATCCTGGAGGTAATGCTGATTAAAAGTCCAATTAGGGCGCCAAGTAAGGCACCTGAGGCTGTGCCTGTGACGTACGGTTCAGCGAGTGGGTTCCTGAATAGTGATTGCATTACGGCACCAGCCACGGATAGGTTTGCGCCAACCACGATGCAGGCTAGTAACTCGGGTAGTCTTATGTCCAGGATTATAACCCTATAGACTTGGGGTGGGTCAAGTAGTTTATTCACTGGTATTATAACCTCGCCAACCATTATGTTCAGGATTATGCCCAGGAGTAGTAATGGTATGAAGATCCAGAGGTATTTGATGAGGGATTTGTTGTGCGTGAATCATCACCCACTTAACGTCAAGTTTAGGTTAGGTTTCACATACTCCATAACCCACTGGGAACTTATGTAATGGGGGATCTCCGTGGAGTTAAGCCCAAAGGAGCTTGGATGCAGTATCATTGCCAGAAGCAGTGCGCCATAGACAGACAGGGGTCCAGGTTCCTCAACGAGACTTTGGGCTAGGTTGCCCAATATGTAAACATGCCCTTCCTTAACCGCATTCGTGGTGTTAATCCCGGGTATTGAGAGTATCGCCTGCAGGGTAGCGCTATAGTTACCCATGAAATCATCAGCAATTATGTAGTCCGGGTTAGCAATTATTAATTGGGTTGGAGTTATGGTTGGGTACATGCCAGTAAATGGGTCATAACCACCCACAACGGTTATGTAGTAACCAATGAATGATGAGTTGCCGGCCACATATATTGGGTTATACCAACTTAGATAGGCCACGGTGACGGGTTGGGCATTGGTTACATGGCTTCTCACATAATTGAGTATATCACCCATCCTACCCACAACCAACTCACCCCTACTCGTAACACCCAGGGCCTTAGCCACGAGCATCACGTCATTGTAGATGCCCGTCACGTTGGTGTTGTCGGTACCTCCTATGAAGATCACAGCTATGCCACTATCAGCCAGCGTCCCTGTGTCCTTAACGAACTGGTAATTAAACCCAGCGTCTGCGCAGATGAGTGATGGATGGGCAAGTAGTATTGGCTCTAATGGCGGTGTTGGGTATATGCTACTTATTATTGTGGCATTACTCGGTACAGTCACACCCAGGTAGTTAAGTAGTTGCTTTGAGTATATGTCTAGGAGGACGACCTTATTACCAAGACCTAACATATACACTATCTGGGCGCAGTCAGGACTTACTATGCCTATTGTACTCGGTTGAGACTGTATCGTGACATTACGCCCAAGGTAATCAATAATCGATAAGGGATAATGAGGACTTTGTGGCTTATGCGCCATTTGAACTAAGTAGTATGCTACGGCTACTATCACGACTATTGCTAAGACCGCGCCGACTATGGTGGCCTTCGAAATTCCACTCGACATACGGCGGTAGGATTCATATCCTATTTATAAACACTTCCTACCACGAAAAACCAACAGGCAAACCATAATTATCACTGACCGAGTGCCAGCCCATCACCTCTAATATCAGCATGAAGGAGTCTTCTTCCATAATCCATGAAGGCTAGTATACTCGCCACACCAGTACTGCCTGGGTACCTAACGACTTGGTGGGGCTCTGTTAGTCCCGCAACCTCAAAGCCATCCTCAATTATTAAGGACTTCCTATCCCATAGGAATCTCGGCGCATCTATCGCCTCAACAGGGCTTAATCCGTAATCAACCATGTTCGTAATAAACAATGTGTGTTGTTGTGGTCTAAAGTGGGCGCCTGATGTACCAAGTGCATACTTCGGTTCCTCCTCCTTGGTGATTATCACCGTGCTGAGTGTGTGTAATGGTCTCTTCCTAGGCATGAGGATGTTTGATCCATCCATTGAGAAGTCCGATGCCCTGTTGTTGAGGGTTATGCCATACCTTGGCTCGGTAATTAGTGATCCGAAGTGATGATAGAGGCTTTGGATTGCGCTGACTATGTTCCCTTCCTTATCAACAACCACGAAATACGTCGTATCTCCAGATCCACGTAATTGGGTCCTAGACCTGGTGCTATATTCGGAAAGTAGGAAGCCAACATCGAGTAGCTTATTCACAGGCACCTCAACGAACCTTGGATCACCAACATACTTATCCCTTAGCTCATACGCAATCCTGTAAATCCCTAGGTAAGTCTCTATCCTCCTGCGTGAGAAGACCTCGCCTGCGTCCTTTATGGTCTCGAGGATCTTGAGTATCATCAATGTCGTTATTCCCTGGGTGTTCGGTGGTGACTCGTAGATCGTGAAGCCCCTATACTCCGCACTCAGTGGGTCGCGCCACTCGGGTTCGTACTCCCTCAAGTCGTCCATCTCCATAACACCACCCATTGATTGCACGTACTCAACCAATGCCTGACCAACCTCTCCCCTGTACAGTATGTCTGGACCATGCTCCATCACCAACTCGAGGGTTTTCGTTAACGGCTCTATCCTAATTAGGCTCCAGGGTCTCGGAGTTAGTGGGTATGTCCTCCTAAAGCCCTCGTTATCCTTCACCTCACCAATCACGGCATTAATAGCCCTGGTGAAGCTGGGACTTGCTGGGAATCCCTTCCTGGCGGTCTCTACGACAGGCCTAACCAATGAAGCCCACTCGGCACTACCAAACCTTCTCCACAGTGCATGAAGACCAGCCAGTAGCCCTGGGACGACTGGTGATAATGGGCCCTTCAAAGGCACGGCACTCAATCCACGCTGGGCCAGTAACTCCTTACTTAACCTCCTTGGCGCCCAACCGCTGGCATTTAGGAAGTAGACCCTGCCATCCTTGGCTGAATAAACCATGGCGAAGAAATCCCCGCCCAAACCACCGAGGTGCGGTTGCGTTAGTGCGAGGGCTAGGGATGTGGTTATTGCAGCGTCTATTGCGTTGCCGCCTAGGTTTAATACATCGACGCCTAGCCTACTCGCAACAGGGTGTTCTGAGGAAACACCACCTAGTTCTGTTATCCAGGGGGGTTTAACCGCACCACCTGACTTCACGGATATTGGTGATGACACAGCAACCTGCAAATCTAGCCTTAAAGAGTATTGCGCAGAAAAATAGTTAGTGTGCTCAAGGAATCATTTAAATTATAGATAACAAAATTAATTTAACACTAAGGAGATAAATCATGGACACCGAGGCCAAGTGGACCTACATAGGGAGTGTCACAACCCCCGTTGGGTTCGCCAGATTTTCATTATTCAACAAACATGGTGCGAAACTTAGAGCGGCATTGATCATGCTTAATGCAATCCTCGACTTCCTAGGATCTGGGGTATTGGATATGGTACCCATGGATCCCGAGAGGGAGTTGATAAACAGGGATACCGAGAAGTCCCTCAGGGATTACTTTGATGTTGATAAGAACGTAGTGATACAGAGGCTCGGTCGAGATAGCATTATCACGTTAAGGGTGAGCCCATCGCTCATGGTGAGGATGTTGATGTCGTGTAATGGCAATTGTAAATGCTATGTTGATGATGTAATAACAAAGGCTAAGGGTAATATTACGAAGTACCGTGACATGGTAATGAACGCGTTATCTAGGTTAGGAAGGATATTCAATATCGAGACACCTAGGGTACTGCTTACGCACAATCCCACGGTCTTTGGGAAAATCATGCTGATGGGGAGAGAGGAGGTCATCACATTATCGGTGTGGGATATACTCAGGGCTCAGGTTTTCATTGGTGGTGAACCAACAGTTGATGGCATAAGTGACATAATTGATACCGTGGTTCACGAGTTCCTGCATTACCTGCTTGATAAGCGATACTTAATACCAGCAGCGTTTATTGAGATGACGAAGAGGATACCCAGTGTTTTTGATGATGGGATTGTCCATGAGTTAATAACGTGGACATTAACACCTAGCGTAAGCCGTTATGTCGCCCAATGCATTAAATATGGGAATGCGAACAAGGTTAATATCATCGATACATACCTAATTAAGTATCCTGTTAAGAGGAGACACGTGATTGCTGCCAGGAAGGTAATAAATGAGTTAGTGAGTTTCCTAGATGGAAGTTGTGGATGAATTTCACGGAAAAATTAATTAATACATTTGTAGAGACATAATGCAATATGGGTAAGAGGGTCGTAATAATAGGTGGAGGTGCGGCAGGTGCTTCAGCCGCCGCCAGGGCTAGGAGACTCGATCCAGAGGCTGAGATTATCATGATAGATAAGGGTCCATTCATAAGCCATGCGCCCTGCGGGATACCTTATTACGTGGGTGGCGTTGTTAAGGATGCCCATGAACTAGCCATATACTCACCTGAGGAGTTTGCTAAGGAGAGGAGGATAATCGTTAAGATAAATGCCGAGGCCTTTGATATAGATACTAAGAACCAGGTTGTCCTAGTCAGGGAGGGTGGTGAGGTTGTTAAGTATCAATGGGATGTGCTCATAATAGCCACGGGAGCTAAACCCATAACCCTCCCCGTGGAAGGTCATGACCTAAATGGAATATTAACACTCAGGCTTCCACATGAGGCACCGATGCTTAGGGAGGAGGTTGAGAGGGCTAGTACTGTTGCCGTTGTTGGGGGTGGCTACATAGGCCTTGAAATGGCTGAGGCTCTCAGGGACCTTGGTAAGAAGGTCCTGCTCTTCGAAATGATGCCTCATGTACTGCCGACAACGTTTGATGAGGACATGGCTAAGTTAATCCATGATGAGTTGGTTAAGAATGGGGTTGAACTGCACCTAAATGAGAGGGTTGTTGGGTTTAAGGGTGTTAATGGGCATGTGAATAAGGTAATTACCGAGAAGGGTGAGTACACCGTAGACAAGGTGGTGATGGGCGTCGGCGTCAGACCTGACACAGAGCTTGCCGAAAAAGCTGGCGTTAAGCTCGGCGAGACGAAGGCGGTCTGGGTTAATGAGTACATGGAGACCTCGGTTCCAAACATATACGCTGCAGGCGATGTTGCTGAGACGTGGAGCCTAATAACTGGTAAAAGGATGTACGTGGCACTAGCCCCACCAGCGAATAAAATGGGTCAAGTGGCTGGGGCAAACGCCGTTAAGGGCAGGTTTTTAAAATTCCCTGGCGTACTTGGCACGGCTATAACTAAGGTCTTCAATCTATACGTGGCCAGAACAGGTCTTACGGAGAGGCAGGCTAGGGAGGAGGGGTTCAAACCGGTATCGGCAACCATAAGAACCAGGACAACGGCGCACTACTATCCGGGCGGCGTCCAGGTGAACATTAAGATGATTGCAGATGAACAAAGCGGCAGGATACTTGGTGTACAAATAGTAGGCCCTGACAAAATAGTTGCCGGTTACATAGACACTGCAGCGGCTCTGATAGGTAGGGGTGCAACGATAGATGATGTGTTCTTTGCCGACCTATCATATGCACCACCGACAGCCCCTGTCTGGCACCCATTAATTACGGCAGCGAGGGTTCTATCTAAGGGCAAGTATTGATAGCGTGCTAATGCCAAGTCTCGCCTCTTTTTGTTGTGGGTGGTTTTTAAGTCTGGTTATTTATTTTTCCTGTGGATGTTGCGTAGGGCTGTTGCTGTTGAGCTTGAGGTCACTAGGGAGCTCAATAAGCTACTTTACTCCGTTGAGACTGCATACCTCAACATCGTTCGTGAGGTTGTTGAGTACGCTGTTGCGAATAATGTTACGGGTGCGAATAAACTCCAGGGGTTGTTCTACAGCAAGTATAGGCGGGGTATCCGGGTTTGCACGCACACCTAATCATCCAAGCAATTAGGCAAGTCTCTGGTGTTGCAAAATCATTCGTTGAGAGGAAAAAGAAGGGCTTGGTGAGCAAGCCCTACCCTGAGGTTAGGAGTGTCTCGATTAGGTTTACGGAGAAGGCATGGAGTTATGAGCAGTTCGTTAAATCAGTAGCCCCAGTCAGGCTTGAGCTATCCTTACTTGGTGTTCGTAGGGTTGTTTGGTTGAGGTTGCACAAGCGCTTCTGGCTCTACTGGTGGAGGGTTTTTGAGTGGTGAAGCTGAGCTAGCCAGTACGCTGGTTGTTAAGAGAAAGGCTAACAAGTGGTATGCCGTATTCATCTTCAAGCTGAAGCCTAGGGAGGAGGAGCCAAAATCAATTGTTGCCTTCGACATCAACGAGAACACGGTAGCAGTGGGTAAGATCGACATCAAAACCACCGTGAGTAAGGTGGTTGATTGGAATAGGCGGTACACAACGCCACAGCTCTATTTGATAAAGACGGACTTCGGCAGATTGGCTAGGAGGTATGGGGGAATTAGGAACACAATCATCGAGAGGTTAAAACCGCACTTCACATTACCGAGTGGTAATTACGTGAATGTGACGAATACTAGGGAGTTTAGGAAGCAAGTGAGGAAATTACGAGAAAGGGGTAGGAAGGTTGGTAGGGTTAGGCATGTGGCTAATGAACTAACAAGGACGCCAGCGATTATCATAACCGAGGAGCTTGGTGAGAATACGCAGGAATCGATGATCAATGAAATCAAGAGGAACGAAACAAGACACCGTGTAAAGCAGACGCCGTTCAAGGCTGTGGAGAGGGCTGTTGGGGATAAGGCTTTGGAGAGGGGTTCGAAGCTCATTAGAGTCTCATCCTACAGGAACAGTAGGGTTTGTCCGATACACTTCACAAGGCTTGGGGAGACCAACGACTGGCACACCCTTTATTGCCCAGTAGGTCACTATGTGAATAGGGACTATGCCTCCGTACTCAATATGGCTTGGAAAACAACACCAGGGTCTTGGACCAAGGCATTCTGGTGGAACATGAGGAAAAGGATGGACTGGAGAGAGTACGAAGGCGAATCAAACTCACTAATACCATACGAAATCGTGAAGTACATACACGCAGCACTAAAGACTTTCACGGCCAGCGAACAAAGCCCCGCAATGCCGGCCCGGGCCAAACCCATGAACCCAGCCGGAGAAGCCAATGAAGGTGGCGGCGAGGGTACTCCCCACGCCCTCTTAGGGCAGGGAGGAGGTCAGAAAGCAAAAATCAAACCTCCCAGAACGAGGCATTATCATGGTGGGAATGGGTCGATGAATGATTCGTTATTGCTGTGGGCTTTCCTTTTCAATACGCAGGTTCTTAATTACATTTGTGAGAAATTCTATCTCTGATATTGCATCAACCTGCTCGAGCTCCGTATCATCACGAGGGCACCTAAAGTCGTATTCATAAGCCTCATCGAGCGTATACCCTCTAAAGCATGTTGGGCATATGTACAGTGTCGTCGTGCTTAGCGCATTCAGTCTATGCATTAATTTTGACGCTACATTATTTATGTGCTGCACCAGGAATTTCCTAATGAATTCCTTATTCAGGAACCACTTGTATTCATACCTGTATTGATCCGTTGACTCCCTAACAAAACCCACGAGACCGACCCTATGCATTGCATGTAAAGCCCTCCTGATCTCGGCAGCACTCACGCCGAGTATTAATGCCAGTGTTTCATCGGGTATTGTCTCATTCCTCTCGAATAACGCTCTCAGTATTTTCACAGCCAACTCCCCAGTCTCCTCGTCATACTCGAAGGACATCTTCCTGCGCACATACTCAAGGAATAACGAAGTCTCCAAATCCTCCTCCATTAGGTATTTCTCGGCAAAAATAATTATTTTATTTCTTACTAATCCTTACCTACCAATCCCAGTCGCTCTAATCTATTACGTATTGTATTACGAAGATCGTCAATGCCAATCCCCAGCTTTGCCGATATTACGACATACTCATTAAATTCCTGCTTAACAAGCGATACCTTATTGCTTATGTACGAGTCATTGGCTGCATCCACCTTATTTAATACAGGCAAGATCTTGCCCTTGGGGACTCCAAGGTCCATGAATATCCTGAGGGAGCTCGTGAACTTCCTATGAAACTCGGAATACTCATCGCTCATGTCTATTACGAAGAGTACGAGGTCGGAATTAAGAACCTCCGCTATTGTTGCGTAGAATGACTCAATGAGCAGTGGTGGTAGGTCGTCAATGAACCCTATTGTGTCGGTCAATATCGCGTTTACACCGTTGAAATACGCCAGCCTTGAGTACGTATCCAATGTGGCGAAGGGTTTACCATCAACATACTTATTCTCCCGGGCGAGCCTGTTGAACAACGTGGTTTTGCCAGCGGATGTGTAACCCGTCAGGGCGACCTGTGGAAGACCGTAATCCCTCCTCCTCATGACCAGGGAAGCCCTCCTCTCCCTAATTTTCTCAAGTTCCTTCCTAATGTGCGAGGCCCTCCTAACCATGTGCCTATAGTAGGCCTCTATTGCATACTCACCACCACCGTAAAACCCAATTTGTTCGCCCAACTTGGCTAGCCTAATGAATTCCCTAACCCTTGGGATTTCGAGTCTTAATCTCGTTAACTCAATCTGTAGCTTAGCCTCCTTAGAACCAGCCCTCCTTTCGAAAATCTCGAGGATAAGCCAAACCCTATCCATAACCCTAATCCTCAACCTACGCCCAAGGTTGACGTATTGTACAGGATTTAACTGGTGGTACGTAATGACCGTATCCGGTTCATAACTCCTAATAATCTCCTCAACCTCGCCCAACTTACCAAGACCTAGGTAGTAACGTGGATCTGGTCTCCTTCTCTGTATTATCGTGTCCAATACCTCATAATCACCAGCCTCAGCTAGGGACTTAAATTCCCTAATCTTTCCATCCTCAATATCGTCAGCAACAAGCAATATTGCCTTACTACCCACTACCAACACTCATACTTGCATTTAATATAAAGCTAATTTCCTGCACTCACTTCTTGTTCTTTTCACGTATCATAACAACATCACCGAGGGTCAATGACTTATTCACGGGTTTTTCCGTCATTGTACCGACATTCTCAGCCTCCCTGAGTAGGCTTATACCGAGCACCTTCTCGAGCTTCCTAGCCAACTCTATATCCGGTATTAATTGCCCATCCTCAATCCTCTTGAGGATGCTATCCTTAACCCCAAGGACCCTCGCTAGCACATCCCTACTCATGCCGAGGCTCTCCCTAGCCTCCCTAATGAGTTCTGCGTAGTTTTCTACAACCTCGTATTTATCGACGTTAATCCTCGGCTTACTGACCCTATACGTAGTGCCCCTCCTGGCCTCATACCTAACCGCGGTGATGCCCTGGGAACTAGTTGATACTTGCGATGGACCTCTTATGACCTTGACCCCCTTCGTGCCTACGTACTTACGGGCACACCTCTGGCATAGTGTTAATACGGCACCGTCTATCTCGACAATGACAGGCTCGCCATCTATGGGTGCACCACAGACATCGCAGGTGAGAACCACTACCACACCACCTAGGTAGTTTCTCAAGAACCCCCTTAAAAACCCAGTGTTTCTGGTTATCACCATCTGTAGATCGTGATACCCAATAACGGGCAAAATCCTTATAAATCGCGAGCCTACCCCAAGCACGTGCAGGTTAGGATCTATAGGGTTATTGGGCATATGAGGATTGGGACACAGTGGCGGAAGTTCACGATTGAGGTTCCTGCAACAAAGCCTAGCGAGGCTATTGAGAAGGTTTATAGTGATTTGGGAAGTAGGCATAAGTTAGGGAGGGGTTTGATAAGGATTGAGGAGGTCAAGGAGATTGGTAAGGATGAGGTTAGGAGGACAGAGCTGCTCCAATTAATGAGCCTTGAGTCATTGATTAAGTGGTGAGGCGAGCAATGTCGCAACAACCACAGAGGATTGTCATAACCAGGGAGGATATTGAGAGGTTGATTGAGGAGAGGAACTCATTAACAGCGTTGCTCGACGTTGTTAGGCAAAACCTGGCACTAATAACGCAAACACTGAATGAGTTAAGGAGCGCCAAGGATATGCTCTCCATGCTAAGTGGTGGTAATGTCCAGGACACATACGCGGGAGTTGGTGGTGGCGTCTTCATTAGGGCATCCCCAGTACAGGGTGAGAGAGTCCTCGTTGGTGTTGGGGCAAACTACGTCATAGAGATGGATATACCCTACGCCATTAACTATATTGAGTCCAGGATCAAGGAGTTCGAGGATCTAAAATCAAAACTCGATGCCCAATCAGCCGATATAGCCAAGAGAATAAGCGACATAGACAACTTCCTACTCTACATAAGCGCAGCCATTAGGCAGCAGCAACAATCTCAGCGGTAGGTTGTTATGGTGTTTGATAAGCTCAGGGATGCGTTTAGGTCGTTCACAAACTCGATAGCCGCCTCAATAACCACGGCAGAGCTTAGCGAGAGTAAGCTCAGTGAAGTACGAGACGATTTGTTCATGCGGCTTGTCGAGGCTGACGTAGCCGTTGACGTGGCTGACGCGATAAGTGATTCCGTGATTAACCAACTCAGGGGTCTTAAGGTGCCTAGGTTTGGGGATAAGGAGTCGGTGATAAAGAACGCGATAGTTGAAGCCCTGGATAAGTTATTCAGTGATGTACCGAATGTGGACTTCATGAGCGAGGTTATCAAGATGCACAATGCAAAGAAGCCCGTGGTTCTTCTATTCCTTGGACCAAATGGTTATGGGAAGACGACAACCATAGCCAAAATAACGCATCAATTAATGAAGGGTGGGTATACGGCAGTATGGGCCGCAGCGGACACGTACAGGGCAGGTGCAATCGAGCAGTTGGAGGGGCACGCAAGTAGGCTTAATGTTAGGGTTATTAAGCATGACTACGGTTCCGACCCGGCTGCCGTGGCTTATGATGCAATAAACCACGCCAGGGTTAGGGGTATCGACTTCGTGATGATAGACACCGCCGGTAGAATGCACACTGACATTAACCTAATGAATGAGTTGAGTAAGGTTCAGAGGGTTAGTAAGCCTGATGTATCCATATTCGTAGCCGACGCACTGCTCGGCAATGAAGCTCTGGACATTGCCAAATACTACAGTAAGTATGTTAGGATAGATGGTTTAGTGGTTACCAAGGTCGATGCCTACCCGAAGGGCGGTGCAATACTGACGTTCCTATACGAGCTTAAGAAGCCCATATACTTCCTGGGCGTTGGCCAGGGCTATGACGACCTAAGGCCCTTCAATAAGGCTGAATTCTTTAGGCAGTTAATATTTTAGGTGTTAGGGAATGTTTTAAATTTAGGGTTGCATTGAGATCGCGATGAGTAGTGAGGGTTGGGTTAGGAGGTTGATGAATTGGCTAAGCATGTTGGTTTGGATATTCAAGGTTTCTAAAAAGCCAACTAGGAGTAATTACATGGTTGTTTTAAAGCTTGGTGCCTTAATAATAGCCATACTGGGAATATACTCGTTCCTATTCAATATAGCGGGCGAGTATTTAGCGAGTAGTGCCAACTTTAACTTACCATACCCACTAAACCTAGTTGTCGTACTAACAATAGTCGTAATACTAGGCATAATGCTCATATTGGTAATACTAAGCACGAGAGGCTTGGGTCGCAGATAGGGCATCGTAATGAACAAGTTTTAATAAACCAGCGCCTATAGCGATGACTTAATGAGTGAGGAGGGTAAACCATCGAATTGTAGGGTTTATGCAATAAGGGCTGTGGGCGGCCAGGAGTATGGTGTTGCGTTCATGCTTAAGGCTAGGGCTGAAAATAGGGGTTTAGATAAGGTTAGGATATCGGCGATAGTCGTGTTGCCGGAGCTTAAGGGCTTCGTCTTTGTCGAGGGTACGATGCCTTATGAGATCCAGGATCTCGCGACGGGTATTAAGCATTATAGGGGCATGGTTAGGGGTGTCATGAGCTCTGACGAGTTATTACGTAGCTTGGTTAAGCCTGTCGAGGTCAACGTCGGCGATGTTGTTGAGATAATAGTTGAGCCCTTCAGGGGTTATAGGGGTAGGGTCGTGGATATTGATAAGCAGAAGGGGCAGGTTTACCTTGAGCTTCTTGATTCATCAAGCACGATGCCGATAATCGTGAACATAAAGGGTATTAGGAAAATTGAGGGTAAGTAATCGTAGACAAAAACGTTAAATACCAAGCATTAACCGAGGTCTCCCGAATATGGTTAAGAGGGTTGTGAAAATAGCCGTTGCGCCAGGGAAGGCTGGAGGCCCTGCTGTTCAGCAGTTGGGTCAGTATGGTGTGGATATCGGCAAGGTGACTGATGAGATAAATAAAAAGACGAGAATCCTGGCTAATTACGGCATTAACAATGTGTTTGTTGAGCTGGAGATTGATGAGGACACGAGGAATTTCACCGTTAAGCCTGAGTTACCACCTATCACGGACTTAATAATGCGATCTATTGGAAAGGATACAGGGAGTCACCAGGCAGTTAAGGAGTTGATTGGTGATATTAATATTGAAAAGTTGGCGGAGATAGCGTACATCAAATGGGAGGAACTTAAGAGCAGGGACTTCAAGGGCGCCCTTAAGCAAGTCATAAGTGTTTGTAGGAGTATTGGTGTTACAATAAATGGGAAGGATCCCAAGCAGGTGTTGAGAGAGCTGGATTCTGGGGCTTACGATAATGTCATTAACAAATACGAGGAGTTGCTTAGGCAGGAGGGGAGGTTTTAAAAGAATTGAAGGAAAAATTTATTAGGTATTTCAACTTATCAATAATGTCTCAATTATGAAAAGCTGGGGTATTTCACACCCACTAACGACGATAATACTGACGGTAATTGCCATAGCCCTAGCAATAGCCGTCGCAATGTACGTATTTAATATACTTAACATGGCAAGTACGAAGTATGGAATAAGGGTTATGGTTAACGGCCCATACTACGTAAATGGTTCCGTAGAATTCACAATTATGAATACGGGGAGGGATGCGGCTGTAATACCGTACCTGGAGATAAACAATGCCGTACTCACCGCAAGCAATAGGTGCTTGATAATGCCTGGGTACTCTGGCGTATTAACGTTGGTTGGGAATGGTACGTACATAGTGGGTGCTAGGTTCGTGGTGGGTGGATGCACGGTAGAGTTTAATGGCGTGGTTAAGCTCTATGGTATTAACTCAATATCAATACCGCTTACGAACGGGCAAGTATTCGTGTATTCAGAGCTTCAGTTTAGTTCCTGAGTCGGTATGCGACATTGATGTGTTCTTGGGAAAAATACTTTAATAGGGTGTTTTCCATACCATGCTGATTATGAGCCTGGACATAAACGCAGTGATGAGGGCTGTGGAGGAGGCGAAGGCTAAGGCAAAGAAGAGGAGGTTTAAGCAATCCTACGAGTTAATAGTTAGGTTCAGGGATTTCGATGTTAAGAATCAAAATAATAGGTTCAACGTAACGGTGGTCCTACCACACCCACTACAGGGCAAAACACCGAAGGTCTGTGTAATGGCTACAGGCGCCATGGTTCTAGCCGCTAAGGAGGCTAATGCCGATGCAGTGCTTACTAGGGAGGATATTGAGAAGTTGGCGGGTAATAAGAAGGAGATTAGGAAGTTGGCTCAGTCATACGATTATTTCGTAGCGACCCCGGATCTCATGGTCCTAATTGGTAGGGTTATGGGCCAAATACTTGGTCCTAGGAATAAGATGCCCGAGGTCGTTCAACCAAACGCTGACATAAAGGCTGTGATTGAGAGATTAAGGAGGAGCGTTAGGGTTAGGGTTAAGGATCAACCCCAGATCATGTGTAGGGTCGGCACTGAGGATATGGACTCAAAGCAGGTTGCGGAGAATATAGTTGCGGTGCTTGAGGAGGTGCTGAAGAGAGTGAGACCGGAGCAGTTGGGTGAGGTCAGTGTTAAATTAACAATGAGCCCGCCGATTACATTCTCGCCCCTACAACAGAAGTGAGCTACATCGGTAGAAAAATTTAATTAAGTCATGCAAACAACGCCTTTTTGCTGAGGTATGGCTTCGCAACCAATATTTAAGCGAGCATACGTTAGGACAAAGCCCTATCCGGAGAAGAAGGTTAGGATTGTTAATGAGCTGAAGGAGTTGTTCTCTAAGTACGAGACCTTATTCGTGATCGACCTACACGGTACATCCAATAAGGTTGTTCAGGAGTATAGGTTTTGGCTTAGGAGGAGGGGTTCCAGGATTATTAAGGCAAAGAATACCTTAGTGTTGATAGCCCTAAGGCAATTAATGGGTGGTGTTGATGAGAAGTTGAGGAATTTATTTACGGGCGAGAACCTGTTAATATTCACTAACGAGAACCCGTATGAATTGGCCAAGTGGATTTGGGAGAATGGAGTTAGGAGAGAGGCGATGCCTGGCGATATAGCCCCCTTCGATTTAGTGGCACCTGCCGGTAATACTAACATGGGTCCGGGCCCAATAATGAGTAAGTTTGGTAAGTTGAAAATACCAATTAGGGTTCAGGATGGTAAGATATGGATAGTTAAGGACACGGTGGTTGTGAAGAAGGGCGATAAGGTTAATGAGGATGCGGCTGAGATCCTTAAGAAATTGAACATAAAGCCCATCTTCGAATCCCTGAAAATAAAGGCAGCAATAATCAAGGGCAAGTACTTAATCCCAGGGGAGGAACTAAAGCTAGATACCAAGGCCTATAGGTCGATGTTTGAGGATGCCGTGAGGTACGCACTAAACCTGGCGGTGAACGCTGCGTACCCAACACCCGAGGTCTTAAGGGTATCAATAATGAAGGCATACACAGAAGCCCTAAACCTAGCTGTTAATGCTAGGTACGCGACACCAGAAACAATACGTTACATACTGGGTAAGGCTGCAGCTGAGGCGAATGCACTAGCCGCGGCAATAGCACCAAAGGCGCCACAACTTGGGCTACAAGTCCCACAACCAACTCAACAGGCCACGGCGGAGACTACTACACAGGGTGGTGCTGAGGCTAAGGCTGAGGAGAAGAAAGAGGAGGGTGGTGAGGAGAAGAAGGAGGGTCCGAGTGAGGAGGAGATCGCAGCCGGCTTATCGAGCTTATTTGGAGGATGAGCATGTGAAAATACATCCTCCCTAGACAAGCTTATTAATTTCCGATTTTCCTGATTACTCATGGTGAGGATAACCGAGGTTATGAGGAACGTGTACCAAATAGACCTGGAACCAGGAGGTTACAGTAACTTGGTATCGGTTTATGCGGTTAATACGGGGAAGGGTTTGGTTGTGTTTGAGGGGGGTCCCGCCGTATCAAGCAGGGATTTAGTAAGCGCTGTAAGGAATTTACCGGGTGCTGTAACTCACGCATTTGTAACTCATGTGCACATAGATCATTATGGCGGTACAGGGGCACTAACTGGGTTAAATCCTAACATTGAGGTTTATGTGCACCCAAGGGGCTCTAAGGTATTTCCAAATCCTGACATTATTTGGATACCTGCCAAGGAGGCCATGGGATGGCTTGGGGAATTGTATGGGAGACCACTCGAGATACCTAGCAAGAATGCCAGGGAGACCAGGGATGGTGATAGGATCACGATAGGGGATGTTACGGTGGAGGTGATACACACACCTGGCCATGCAAGTCATCATCAATCATTCATTATTGAGCCTTGGAGTATACTGATTGTTGGTGATGCGGCTGGGATTTACGTTAAGGATCTCGACTACATAATACCAACAACAATGGAACCCCTGAGGTTTGATATGTACGTTGACAGCCTAAAGAAGCTCATTTCCAGGAACCCAACGTACATAGCCTACACACACCACCTACTGGTTCCAAACGCCATGGATTTATTAAATAGGCACTTGAGGCAAGTAGATATTTGGGGTAGGACGGCGGAGGAGGCTGTTAGGGAGGGGTTGAGCGTAAAAGACCTGGAAGGCATGCTCGTTGAAAAGGATCAAGACCTTAAGCGGGTTTATGATAGGCTGAGGAGTATGAGAGCTCATTACCACCTCTTTGGTATGGCTATTGATGGTTTGTATAAATATTATCAGGGTGTTGAAGGGCGTAGGCAATGAAGTGTCTTTATCTCAGGAACAAAATATAAAAATAATCTCATTTATCCATTATCGTTTAAGTTATGGAGGAATTAAGGACGAGAATGTTTACTGGGATGAATTTCTACAGGAAGCAGTGCCCATACTGCAAACACCACTTCTGGACGTTAAATAAAGATCAGGAGAGTTGCGGTGACCAGCCCTGCACGCCATACCTATTCATAGGTAATCCACCGGGTAAGTTCAGGCCTGAGTCCATTAGGGACGTTAGGGAGAGGTTCCTGCAATTCTTTGAGAGGCATGGCCATGTGAGGATCAGGAGGTACCCAGTCGTTGCCCGTTGGAGGAGTGACGTGTACTTAGTCGGTGCGTCAATATACGACTTCCAGCCCTGGGTTACCGAGGGCATAGTACCACCACCAGCAAACCCATTGACGTTGTCCCAACCAAGCATTAGGTTTACTGACATTGATAAGGTTGGCCGTAGTGGTAGGCATCTAACTGGTTTCGAGATGATGGCTCACCATGCCTTCAACTACCCTGATAAGTATGTTTATTGGATTGACGAGACTGTCGAGTATGCCCATGAATTCTTCACAAAGGAGCTTGGGCTTAGGGATGATGAGATAACCTATAAGGAGAACGTTTGGGAGGGTGGTGGCAATGCTGGTGAGTGCCTCGAGGTTCTGGTTGGTGGGTTGGAGGTCGCCACGCTTGTTTTCATGCACTACAGAACCGTGGATGGTAAATACGTCGAGATGCCAATGAAGATTGTGGATACGGGATATGGCCTCGAGAGGATATATTGGCTATTGACCGGTAAGCCTACGGTTTACGACGCAGTGTTTGGTTCATTCATTGAGAGACTTAGGTCTAAGCTTGGGCTTCCAAAGCCCAGTGATGAGATGCTGATGCACATGGCAACGTACTTTGGGCAGCTTGATCCCGAGGTTACGAGTATTGAGAAGGCCTATGAATACATATCCAGCAAGGTCGGCCTTGATGTTGGTGAGGTTAGGAACATACTCAAGGCCCAGGAGACCCTGTACATACTGAGCGATCATGGTAGGACCCTATCCTGGATGATGGCTGATGGGGCAATACCGAGCAACTCGGGTGTTGGTTACCTGGGTAGGCTATTGCTTAGGAGGATGTTGAGGAGTATGTATGTTGTTGGCATTGAGATGTCTCTTACGGAGATCATGAACATGGAACTTGAGTTCTTAAGGGACGATTATCCCGAGGTCTATGAGGAGAGACAGACGATATTGGAGCTTGTGAATCTTGAGGAGAGGAAGTTCAGGGAATTGCTAAGGCAGGCCCCTGGGATTATTGAGAGGGTTATTAGGGATAGGGAGAGGAGGACGGGTAAAAGGGAATTGAGTGTTGACGACCTAGTCACGCTATATGATTCGCAGGGATTACCACCAGAGATAGTGCGTGAGATCGCGTCGTCAAAACTAGGCATCAGCGTTGCTGTACCTGATGACTTCTACTCAAGGCTGGCAGCCAGGTACCAGAGGCAGGTTGGTGAGGAGAAGCCAAAGGTTGATGTGAACCCAGTGGAGGTCCAGGACTTACCACAGACTAAGGAGTTATTTTACGAGGACATGAGACTATTTCGATTTAATGCGAGGGTTCTTAGGGTGATTAGGGGTAAGTACGTGATCCTTGACCAAACAGCCTTCTACCCAGAGGGTGGTGGTCAGGTTGCTGATCATGGTGTGATTAAGCATGGTAGGGGTGAGGCTAGGGTTATTGACGTGCAGAGGGTTGGTCCTGTCATTGTTCATGTAATCGAGGGCGAGGCACCAGGTGAAGGTGAGGTTGTGGAGGGGATAGTTGATGGTGTGAGTAGGCTCGACCTCATGAGAATGCACACTGCAACACACATACTGTTGCAGAGCATTAGGAGGGTTTTGGGTAGGCATGTTTGGCAGGCTGGTGCTGAGAAGAACGTCCCATTTAGTAGGCTCGATGTTACTCACTACAAATTACCTAGTAGGGATGAGATTAGGAAGATTGAGGAATTGGCGAACCAGGCTGTGCTTGCCAATCAACCGGTCATCATTAGGTGGTTGGGAAGAACAGAAGCCGAGTCCAAGTTCGGTGTTTACATATACCAGGGTGGTGTTGTTCCAGGGGCTAAGTTAAGGATAGTCCAGGTCGGCTCTGACGATGAGCCATACGATGTTGAGGCCTGCGGCGGTATGCACGTAAGTAGGACTGGGGAGATCGGTATGATAAAGATTGTTAGGGTTGAGAAGATACAGGAGGGTGTTGTTAGGTTCATATTCACAACAGGTAGGCATGCATTAAGTTACGCAGAATCGCTTGAGGACTCAATAAGTGAGATCTCCGAGTTAACAGGCGTGAGTAAAGATGCTGTGGTTAAGGGCGTCAACGAGTTGGTGAGCGACGTAAGGAGGATGGAGGGCAGGGTTAAGGCATTAATGAGAAAGGCAATTAAGAGTGATATTAGTGAGGCGTTGGGTAGAGAGGTCGTTATTGGTAGAGTTGGTTTCACGTATATTGAGTACGAGGGTGAGGATAGAAGCTACATACAGGAATTCGCCAAGGAGTACCTCAGCAATAGGCCTAACACGGTGTTGCTGGTGATAAATAGGCTTAATAATGGTACGGAATACCTGGTCTACCTAGGTAGTGAGAGCAGTAAGCGCGTTAGTGTTAAGGACATAATGGCTAGGCTAAATGAGGGGGTTAACGGAAAAGGCGGTGGTTCAGCAACGTATGGGCAGGGGTTCACCCAAACCAAACCCTCAATTGACGTGTTTGTGAATATCGTGAAATCGGTACTTCAAACGATAAATATAAATTCATAAACTCCTTCTCACGATTTTCCCCAGTTCATCCTTAAAGCACCAAAATCCCTCACCAATATCAATGAGCACTATACCCAACTTACTGACTAGCTTATCGCTCAGTAATGCCTCATCCGCCTTGTCACTAACCGCAACATGGGCTGTAACACCCCCAACCACCCTGTCGCTCTCAATGACCCAAACCTGAACCGCACCAGGTATGAGTATTAGCCTAGTTACCGTTCCATCAGCCAGTACGTAATTCCTAACCTCGGAACCACTTGGTAGCTTAGGCATTAGCCCTAAATCCTCAGCCACAGACCTTGGTATCAATATCTCAGGCTCCTGGGATTCATAACCTGTGGTAACCAATGCTTTAATTATCGTGACCTTTCCCATTATTGAGGAGAGCTTAACTCTGACCCTAATTGCCATTAAGCAATGTATTCAATAAAAGCCTATATGCATTTCCCGTGTTGCTTACATGTGTTAGTAAGATTTTTAATCAATCCAGCCATAGATAGGAGGCTATGTCGAGAAACACGAATATAAATAAGGCATTGTTAATAGCCGTGATAGTACTTGCCGTAGCCTTAGTCGGTGTGCTTGTATACTTCCTGGCGCCAATACATAAACCCGCAAGCACCCAACCTAGCTCGAAAT
>Ga0080005_129103_pt1 | contig 27000 bp, 33 predicted proteins | sample JossMetagenome_2_FD_69208 | JGI IMG/M metagenome (GOLD analysis project Ga0080005, IMG submission 69208) | Hot spring sediment microbial communities from Joseph's Coat, Yellowstone National Park, USA - JC3_ASED (SPADES assembly) (version 2) | ecosystem: Environmental > Aquatic > Thermal springs >...
AAAGACTACATTGTCTTCGGGGGTAGACCCGTGGCGGACAAGGGGCTGGCAGAGGCGTTGATAGTCTTCAAGGCCCTCTCCAAGCGGTACGCGGGGCTCAAGCTCGTGGTGACGGGGAGGGGGAGGCCCAGGGTGAAGTGGAGGCTGGGGTTCATGGGGGGGAGCTTCGGGCTGAGCGGTCGGCGGGAGCGGCGAGCCCTAGGGCGGCACCGCTACGTCCAGTCCCTTGGCCGCCAGCTGCGCGCGGAGCTTCTCGTCGAACGTTGCCAGCTTGCAGCCCTCGCGCAGAGCCAGCGTCACGTAAAGCGAGTCGTAAACCGTGATCCCGAGCCTCACCGCGCTGTCTAGGGCGTCTTCCAGCAGCTCGTCCGCCCTGAACACCGATGCTGTGCTGTAAATCAAGGGCTTGATAGCGCCCTTGAGCGCCGCGTACGCGTCTTCGCGTATCCGCCTCGCTAAGTACACGTGCTTCCATAGGACGTTCGCGACCTCCACCACGGCGAGGTCGACCGTAGCCACTTTCCCCTGAAACCTCCTCACGAAATCGAGCGCTCTCCTGTAAAACTCGTCCTTCACCACTATGCTGGCGAAGACGCTCGAGTCCACGACGTAAGCCGGTTTCACCGGCTCTCCCTTACCTCCCTGATCGCCTTCCACGCCGGCTCGCTCGACACTGGCACGTCCTCGAGGGCCCTCTCTACGGTTTTGATAATCCTTTCGAGCTCCAACTCCTTCAACCTGTGCTCGATGAAGCTCTCTATCTCTTTCCTCCAATCGACATCCCCGAACTCCCTCATCTTCTCCTTGAGCTCCCTCCTGATCCTGATGCTCAGCACCTCGCTGGCCACAGGAATCCTTCTACCCTTCCTGTATATTAGTTTTGTCTACGATTTCGTTTACGGAGCCCGGCCGCGCGGGCTCAGGGTCTCGACCCGGTCGGGCCAGCCCACGTACACCTTGTCGGCCATCCCGATGAAGAGGCCGGTTTCGACGACGCCGGGCATCCTCAGCTCCCCTTCGAGCGCCTCCGGGTCTTCGATTGGCCCCGTGTAGACGTCGACGATCACGCCGCCCGTGTCCGCCACCACGGGTCCCATCTTGCCGCGAGCCGGGTAGCGCGGCTCGGCCTTGAAGCCTTTCGCGGCGAGTCTTCTCAGCACGAGGCCGAGGGCTTGGGGTAGCACCTCCAGCGGGACTGGGTGGCGCTCGCCGAGCTTGGTCACGAGCTTCGTGTGGTCCACGATGAACACCCGCCGCTCAGCGTGGTAGGCCAGGATCTTCTCCATCGTCATCGCCGCTCCGCCGCCCTTGATCATGTTCAGGTTCGGGTCCACCTCGTCGGCTCCGTCCACGTAAACTTCGATCGCTGGCGCGAAGGAGGGGTCGAGCACCCGCAAGCCCATCCTCGCGAGCTTCAGAGCGGTGTCGATGGAGGACGCCACGTACAGCTTCTCCCTGAACCCCTCCAGCTGGGGTAGGAGCTCTAGAAGCTTCTCCACCGTCGAGCCCGTCCCCACGCCGACCACAGCGCAGCCCTCAAGCTCCCGCAGCGCGGCCCGGGCTGCGTTGAGCTTAGCCAGCTCCGCGCTCACGCCGCCCACCTCTCGGCGCCGGCTTAAAAGCCTCCTGGCGGTGCCAAACCAAGCTTTAAATACATGCCACGCTCCGCCTGTAATGGTAGACATGGGCACTGTGGTGAAAATGGATAAGCAGGGTAGGATACTAATCCCCGCTGCTGTGAGGAGGAGGATAGGGGCGAGGCTCTTCGTACTCGAGGAGGGTGAGGGCGGCGAGCTGAGGTTAAAACCTATCAGGGAAATCCGGTTAACCGACCTCTTCGATTCAATCGAGGTCGACGTTGAAGACTTCACCGATACCCATGAGCTTAGAAGGGCGCTCGCTCGTGAAAGTTAGGTTTCTCGATTCGAGCGTCTTCCTCCACGCTTACTTAAAGCCCAGAAGGCCGCTAACAGGCGAGAGAAGAGGCCGTAAAAGCTGCAGCACAGGAGATCTTGAGAAGAGTTGAAGGGGGAGAGCCCGTTTTCACTACGGTCGTCCACCTTAGCGAAATCGCGAACGTCCTCGAATCGCGTGTTGGTCTCCGAGAAAGCCTCGGCTTCCTCGCGCGTCTCCTCTCGCTTGAAAACGCCGAGATTTTGCCCGTGTCTAGAGAGGATTGCGAGGAAGCGCTTTACATCGCTCAAAGGTTTTCGGTCAGCTTAAACGACGCTATCGCGTACGTGAAAATGCTCGAGAGAAGCGCGAGCGAAGTTTACGCGTTCGATAAACACTTCACTAACCTGCCGGGCGCGAAGGTTTTACCGGTTCTGGAGTGATCGGACAGACCTGCCCGTGCCAACACCTTCATAGAGTACGTACCTCTTTTACAAGATCATAGAAATATATTGTCTCATAGCCATCTTATAGAAATCTTTAGAGTTAGAGAAATTGGTTTAGTAGAGCTTAAAAGATAGGGGGTTCAAGGGGTTTCCGATGAGAACGATAGGAAGCAAGCGGATCAGGTCGCTGCTCCTAGCTGCAATCGCAGCCGCGTTGGCTACGGCAGGTGCCGTGGTGTGGTGGCAGCAGCAACAGAAAGTGGACATCTCTAATGTGGTCATGAACGCCGGGGGAGCGACCTTCCCTGCCCCGCAAGTTATCGCATGGGTTGAACAGTTTAGGAAGGAGCGGGGAACCGTGATAAACTACAGGGCTATCGGCAGCGGAGCTGGGCAAGCACAGTTTTTCGATGGAACATTGGATTTCGCGTGCAGCGATCCACCCCTTAAAACGTCCGATTGGGAGAAGTACAGGGGGAAGGTCCTTCAGATACCATGGCTCATGGGGGCCGTCGTAATCACGTACAACATCCCTGAAATCGGGAACCGCAGCCTCAAGCTGACGCCCGAGGTCATCGCGCGGATCTACAAGGGCGAGATCGCGTACTGGGACGACCCTTCGATCAAGAGCTTGAACCCGGAAATCGCCGATAAGCTGCCCCACAAGGAGATAATAGCCGTGTACAGGAGCGACTCCTCGGGAACCACGGAGGTCTTCACAACCTTCCTAAACAAAGCTGCACCGGACGTTTGGCCGAAGCAGCTCGTGGGCAAGGTGGTCGACTGGCCTGCCGCTAAGCTGGGCAGGGCGGTAGGCGGCCCAGGGAACGCGGGCGTCATGCAGGCGGTGAGAGCCAACCCGTACTCGATAGGCTACGTGGAGTGGAACTACGCCATAGAGCAGAAAACACCGATGGCTGCGATACGCAACGCGGCCGGCAAGTTCGTCCTACCCTCCAACGAGGGGATAGCGGCAGCTGCCGCCAGCGCCAAGCTGCCCTCCTCCCCCCTGGACAACTTCGACGGCGTAACCGCTGCAGTGGTCTACGCACCGGGCGAGAACGCGTACCCGATATCCTCCTTCACCTTCATCATACTGTGGAGCAGCTACGAAGACAAGCTTAAGGCGATCGCGCTGAGCGAGTTTCTCACTTGGGTGGCCAACGAGGGCTACCGCAACGTGGTGCCGGGGTACGCTGCGCCGCCTGAGAACGTCAGACAGCTCCTCCTGGAAGCAGCGAGGATCCTGAAGGGAGGTTGAGCGCCCCGGTGGGGGAAATGCTTTCCGAGAAAGATAAAATTTTTTACTTTTCCCTTCTACCTCCTGCGTTAACCACGTTGGGGTTGCTAGCGTTGATCGTATCGACGATAGGCGCAAAGGCGGCGCTCGTCCTCCCCCAAGCCTTAGCAATCCTCGCGGCTAACGTTTGGGATCCGGAGAACGAGCGCTATGGGCTTCTCGCACCGGTGCTCGGCACGCTGGTGGTCGCCTCGATCGCGGGCGCGGTTTCGCTCGCCCTTGGGCTGCCGCTCACGCTGGCTGTTGCCGAGCTCCTGCGCGGGAGGCTTGGATCGGTGCTCCAAACCCTCCTCGAGATGGCGAGCGCTTTCCCGACTGTAGTGATCGGCCTGTGGTCAGCGCGCTACCTGGCGCCTTTCCTCTCGGAGAACGTCATGAAGCCGCTGTACTCTAGCTTCGGCTTCATCCCCACGTTCTCGTGCAGACCTCTCGGCGGCTACTCCCTGCTGACGGCTGGCCTAGCGATAGGTTTTTCCGTGGTGCCTTACACCGCTTCGATCATGATCGAATCCTACAGGCTGATTCCCTCGACCTACAGGGAGGCGTGCTACGGCATAGGGGCTACGCGCTACGAGACGGCTAGGATCCTCGTCTCGCTAGCTAGACCCGCGATCGCCGGGTCGGTCCTGCTGGGCGTCGCCAGGGCTATGGGCGAGACGACGATAGCCGCCATGACCGTCGGCAACGCGATGAACATCAGCGCGTGCCTCTTCGAACCCTCCTACACGGTACCCGCCTTAATAGCCGCGCAGTTCGGGAACGCGAACCTCTACCGGTACGCGGAACCCGTGCTCTACCTGGCTGCGCTCGTCGTCCTCGCCCTCGCGCTGGCCCTTAGCGCGGTCGGGTTTAAGCTCGTTAGCGGGTGGCGGGTGAGGATCGTTGGCTAGCTGGGCCGTCCGGAAGCTCGAGGATAGGCTCTTCGTCGTTGCCGTGATTCTCGGCTCGGCGCTCGCGCTGGCGCCGCTAGCCCACGCCCTAGCAGTAACTCTATACAACGGGTTGTCGACTATGGCGAGGGCCGGCTTAGGCTTCTTCGTGAACCCTCCGCCGACCCCTTACTCGGCCTCGCTGGGGGGCGTGGCTCCAGCCCTGGTCGGCTCGCTCCTTCTGCTCGCGCTGGCGCTACCGCCTTCGGCTTTTCTGGGGCTGCTGCTGGCGGTTTTCACCAACGAGTTCCCCGGCTCGCGCGCCGCGGCTCTAGTTGAAGTCGGCGCGAGGGCGTTCGCCAGCGTCCCGACGGTGATACTCTCTATGGTCGCCTACTCGCTCATCGTCGTGCCGATGAGGAGGTACTCGGCCTTGGCCGGCGCGTTCGCCCTGACAGCGGCCTCTCTACCCTACTCCTACACGGCCTTCAGCTCGGCCCTACGCATGGTCCCCGAGATGTACAGAGAAGCCGCCTACTCGATAGGGATGAGCAGGTGGGCGACCGTCTGGAGGGTTTTAGTGCCTATCGCTCGGCGCGGCATAGCGTCGGGCGTCTTGATGACGCTGGCGAGGATACTCGGCGAGACCGCCGCGCTGCTGTTCGCCGTTGGAGCGCTAAGGTACGTCGTGCCGCTTAACCCGCTCGGCCCCGTCGACGCCCTCCCCCTGCTGATCTTCGACTACGCTCTCTCGCCGTACAAGCTCTTCCACGAGGTAGCGTGGGGGGCTGCCGCCCTCCTCCTCATCGTCAGCCTCGCGCTGTTCGCTCTATCTAAAGTGGTGGTCAAGGGGGTGAGATTGTGAAGTACGCGGTGGAGATCGAGAGGCTGAACGTCTACATCAACGGCTTCCACGCGCTAAAGGACGTGGACCTGCGCGTGCCTCAGGGCTCGATCTTCGCGGTGATGGGCCCGAGCGGGTCGGGCAAGACGACGCTGCTCAAGGTGATCAACAGGCTGATCGACCTTGTTCCGGGAGCCCGCGTGGAGGGGAGCGTGCGCGTGCTGGGAGTTGACGCCCTGCGGGCGGACCCCTACGAGCTGAGGAAGAAGGTGGGGATGGTGTTCCAGGTCCCGAACCCGTTCCCGCACATGACGATATACGAGAACGTCGCCGTCGCGGCGAAGCTCAACGGTGCGGCGGGGAGCAGGAAGGAGCTCGACGAGGTGGTGAAGTGGGCGCTGGAGACGGCGATGCTGTGGGAGGAGGTTAAGCACAGGTTGGACAGGTACCCTAGCGAGCTGAGTGGGGGCCAGCGGCAGAGGCTTTGCCTAGCTCGAGCCCTCGCGATGCGCCCGGAGCTGCTGCTGCTCGACGAGCCGACGGCGAACATAGACCCGGTGAACGCGAGGAAGCTGGAGGAGGCTATCGCTTCGCTCAAGGGCGAGCTCACCATCATCATGGTAACGCACCTTCCGCGCCAAGCGCTGCGGGTAGCCGATTACGTCGCCATAATCTACGACGGGAGGATCGTCGAGCGCGGGCCCTCGCAGGAAGTATTCGTAAGGCCCAGCCACGCTGTAACGCAGCTCTTCCTGAAAGGCGAAGTCTAAAGTAGGAGCGCGCTAGAGACTTTTTCCCCCTGTCATCAGGTCAGGCAGCGTGCGTGCAGGCGGCTACTTCGAGCAATTATCGCGTAACCTTAAAACGAGCCTGTAGCTTCGGCGAAAGCGAGCGTGGGATCGCGTGCCTGTGGGTGACGAGATGGAGGGGAGGAGGCTGGTCCACGCCGTATTCGAGGGCTTGGAGCCACCGCGCCCCCCTGTCCACGTGGAGTCGGACGACAAGCGCTTCGAAGCTTCGCTGAGCGACCTGCTGGGGGCTGGCGTCAGGGTCGCCGACTGGAGGAGCTTCTTCGAGGTCGGGGGCCCCTTCCACAGGAGGGAGGGGGAGAGCCTGGGCGGGTGGCTGGACCGCGTCGACCCCAGCGGCTACAGCTGGCCTGATCCCGGCGAGGCGGCGGCAGCGGCCGTCGAGGGGTTCCTGAAGCGCGTGAGGGGGCTTGCGGAGGGCAGGTTCCTCGTGCTCAAGGTGCTCGGCCCGACGGAGACCGCCGAGGGGTTCTTCGCGCCGCCGAGGGGCGGGAGGGGGGCGGAGCTGGGCCAGATGGCCCACCGCTTCGGCTTCGGAGCCCTCTACCTGCTCGACAGGGCGAAAGCCCTGCGTATCTACGGGAAAATCGCGGAGGTCGTGCTGGAGGTGGTGAAAGCGGGCTCCGAGCTGGAGGGGGTCGACGCCGTGAGGATCGCCGACGACGCCGCGACGTACGCGGGCCCGGCGTACAGCAGGAGCTTCTACGAGGAGGCGTACCTCCCCTGGCACGAGAGGTTCGCGGCCGCCGCCCGCTCCGCCGGGAAGCGCGCCATCCTCCACTGCGACGGGGACTTGAGGAAAGGCGGCTTGCTCGAGCGGCTGGCCCGCACCTACGACGGGCTCCACCCCCTCGACGTCGCCCCGAAGCCCTCGCTGCCCGACGCGCTCCAGTGGGCTTCGGAGGTGGCTGCGCTGAGGGGCTCGGCGGGGAGCGCCGTCTTCTTCACCGGCGCCCCCGTCGAGCTGGTGTTCAACGACTCGGTGGGGGTCGACGAGTTCCTCCAGGTGCCGCGCGCCCTCCTCGAGTCGCACGGCCTCAGGTTCCTCGTGCTGGCTACGACGCACAGCGAGTACCCGCTGCGCAGCTACCGTGAGGAGCTGCCGCGCCGCAAGGCGGAGGCACTGAGGCAGCTCGCCATGAAGCTCGCGAGGGGCTAGCGGAGGGCCATCACGCGCCCATTGGGGGTGCAGACAAACGCTCTAGCCCTCTCGGACAACCGCCAGGGCAGCGCCGCGGCGTCGCCTGCGCAAAGCGAAACCCAGAGGGCGGCGTAGACCCTTGGCAAGCCAGCGGCTTGGAGCGCCAGGGGTATGGGCGTTGCCAGCAGCGGGGCGAGGTAGACCAGCGCGGTCTTCCACGGCGGGAGGGGGTCGAGGAACAGCGTTTGGAAGCCGAGAGGGAACACCCTCACGGCCGCTCTGCTGCCGAGCGCCCTGGCGGCTGCCGCGTGGAGGAGCTCGTGGAGAAACGCAAAGGCTAAGGTTGCGGCGGCTACCGTGGCAACCGCGCGCGCCAAGACGCTGGCGGCTCTTGACTGCAGAAGTGCATCCAGGAAGAAGGGGGTCAGCAGCATGCATACGGTCAAGAGGTTCGCCGCGCAGACCGACATCAGCTCGGCGGCATCCTTGCGCGCTGGTCGCACGCCTTCTACCACGCTTCCCGCTTTATTAAGTATTCTCGCCTTATAAAGGGCTTAATCTCCGCTTGAGCAAAAGAAAGCTTTTATAGAGCTGGCTGAGAGGTTAAAGGCTATGATCGACGCGTGGAGCACGCTAATCGGTTTCGGGCTGAGCGTAGCCACACTGCTGGGCGTGACGCTCGCTGGAGCGGTCGCCGTGACGCTGCTGGCCAAGCTCCTGAAGCTCGTCGAGCGGCTGGAGTAGCCGGGCGCTCACCGCAGCACGACGCTGCGGACCCCCTCTGCTGCCGCCGCTCTGTGGAGGTCTTCGTCACCCGTGTACATTTCGCTCGCGTTCGCGTGCTTAGCAGACACGATCTGGAGCGCGTCGGCCTGGTAGATGTGGTGCTTCTCGACGAGCTCCCAGGCGCTTGCGAGGAGCCTCACGTGCACTGGCACAAGGAGCAGCAGCCTGAGCTTCAGAAGTCTCACGGTTTCGCCGATGAACATCGTCCTCGCGGCCGCGTAATCCCCATCCCCCAGCCACCCCCTCCTCCGGTACTTATCGAGAACCCCTAGTACCTCCCCGATGTTCCATACGGAAAAGGATAGGGTCAGTTCGCCCGCCAGCGTTGAATCGTACAGCTCGCAGACTTTCTCGCTACCGGCCTCCTCCACGTACCGCTTAACTATCGCGCTAGAGTCGAGGTACACCAGGCGGGGTTTCAAACCTCCCCGCCCCTTCTCAGCTCCCTCACAGCTCTTCCAGCGTCTGTCGGGACCTTCGGTTTCACGGGCTTGACTTCGAGGGGCGCGGGGGCAGCCAGCATTTTCGACAGCTCTTCCGCTACCACGCGCTCGGCAACCCCCTCTTCCAGCAGCTCTTCCATAGCTTTGCTAAGCGCCCTCAGCCCAGCCCGAGCGCCCACCTTCAACTTGAACTCCTCCCAAAGCTCCTTGTTGATGAGCAGGCTCGTCTTCACCTTACCGCTCATACTCTTCACCTTACCTACTCCTAGAGGTATAAAAACGCTTCGCTGTCTCCCTGCTCGTTTCCGTGAAGGTAAAGAACGTACAAATTGCGATGACGACACGCTCTATGCGACTTCGACCTTCGTGAACCAGGCGCTCCTGAGGTCTTCGAGCTTCGCGGTCCTCGTCACCCTGAACTTCCCGCGCAGCTTGATGTCCTCGGAGGACGAGCCGACCATCACCTCGTAGTCGCCGGCTTCGATGATCGGCGCCATGTCCCTGCCGTAGAAGGCGAGGAGCTGCGTCGGCATCCTGAAGATTACCCTCCTGCTCTCGCCGGGCTTCAGGTGGACGCGCTTGAACCCCTTCAGCTCCATGACGGGCCTCGTCACGCTCGCCGCGACGTCCCTCACGTACAGCTGGACCACCTCGTCGCCCTCCCTCCCCCCAGCGTTCCTCACGGTCACGCCCACGCTGACCGTAGCGCCCGGCTCGACCTCCTCCGGCTCAACTGACAAGTCGCTGTACTCGAACCTCGTGTAGCTGAGGCCGTGGCCGAAGGGGAAGAGCGGCCTCCAGTCCTCGTCGATGTACTTCGAGGTGAAGCGGTCGGGGCCGGGCGGCCTGCCGGTGCGCTTGTGGTTGTAGTAGATCGGGACCTGCCCCACCGTCCTCGGCCAGGTGACGGGCAGCTTCCCGCCCGGGTTGTAGTCGCCGAAGAGCACGTCCGCGATCGCGTCGCCCGCCCTCACGCCCAGGTGCCAGGCGATCACGATGGCTGGGATGTGCTCCGCGGACCACTTGATGGAGAGCGGCCTCCCCGACATCACCACCTCGACCACCGGCACCCCCCTGCCCTTCACCGCCTCCCACACCGCCTTGACGAGCTCCTCCTGGACACCCGGCAGGTCGAGGTAGGCCCTCGACGCCGCCTCCCCGCTCATGTCCGCGCTCTCGCCCACGACCAGCACCACCGCCTCCGCCTTCCGGGCCGCCTCCACCGCCTCCTCGAAGCCGCTCCTGTCCTCGGAGCGCACGTCGCAGCCCTTCGCGTACAGCACCTCCGCGTGCGGAACCTTCTTGCGCACGCCCTCGAGCACCGTGACCGCGTCCCGCGGGTCCCCGAGCGCCCGCCAGCAGCCGAGCGGCGCGTCCCTGTCGTCGGCGAGCGGCCCGATAACCGCGATCCTCCTCAAGCTTTTGCTCAGCGGGAGCGCGCCCTCGTTCTTCGCGAGGACGATGCACTTGCGGGCGATCTCGAGCGCCGCCTCGAAGTGCTCCCCGCGCTTCACGACCCGCTTGGCCCTCTCGGGGTCGGCGTACAGGTTCTCGAAGAGGCCGAGCAGGAACTTCACCCTGAGGATCCTCCTCACGGCCTCGTCGATCAGCTGCTCGGGCACCTCCCCCCTCTTCACCAGCTCCAGCAAGTGCCTCCGGTACACGTCCCCCTCCATGTCCATGTCCACGCCGGCTGCGACGGCCAGCTTAGCCGCCTCGGCGGCGTCGGCCGCGATCCCGTGCACGACGAGCTCGCCGATCGCGTTCCAGTCGCTGACGACGAAGCCTTGGAAGCCCCACTCGCCCTTCAGCACCTTCCTCAGCGTGAACTCGTTCGCCGAAGCGGGGATCCCGTTGAGGTCGTTGAAGGCGCTCATCACCGTCGCCACGCCGGCCGCGACGGCGGACTTGAACGGGGGCATGTACACCTCGCGCAGGGTCCGCTCGGAGATGTCGACCGTGTTGTAGTCTCTGCCGCCCTCGGCGCCCCCGTAGGCGACGTAGTGCTTCGCGCACGCCGCGATCTTCTCCGGGTCGCTGGACAGCCTGTCGCCCTGGAAGCCCTTCACCGCCGCCCAGGCCATCACGGAGGCCAGGTAGGGGTCCTCGCCGAAGCCCTCCGCGATCCTGCCCCACCTCGGATCCCTGGCGATGTCGAGCATGGGAGCGAACGTCCACCTGATGCCCTCGGCCGCCGCCTCGCGGGCGGCGATCGCGGCCGCCCTCTCGACGACCTCGGGGTCCCAGCTGCTGGCCAGCGCGAGCGGGATGGGGAATATCGTCTTGTAGCCGTGTATCACGTCGAGGCCGAGGAGGAGGGGTATGCCGAGCCTCGACTCCTCGACCGCGATCCTCTGGATCTCGTTAACGTTCTCGACTCCGACGACGTTGAGCAGCGAGCCGACCAGCCCCTTCCTGACGAGCTCCTTCAGCCTCTCGCTCAAGCCCATGTGGGCGCTGTACTGGCACATCTGCCCGATCTTCTCCTCCAGCGTCATCCTCCTCAGGAGGTCTTCGACGCGCTCCTCGACCGGCTTGGAGGGGTCCCTGTAGGCCTCCATCAACCTGGGAGGGAAGAGGGCGTAAAAAACGGTAGCGCGCCGGCTTCAGGCCTTCAGCCTGTTCCCGTAGCTCTCCAGGTGGACGATCTCGCTCAAGGGCTTCCGCGGCTTCGGCTCGGGCTTCTCGTCCGGGTAGCGCGCGCTAAGACCGCCGGCCGGTACTGGGTGGCTGAGCGCGTCAAGGACGTGAGGTCAATATCGAACGCTCTCTCCATCGGGGATAGCTGGGACCTCGCCTCGAGCGGGGTCGTCGAGCGCGCGAGGAAGCGGGGCTACTGCAAGGGCCGCTTCAGCTTCAGGGACTGCTACTCCGACCGCTTCTACACGCGCGTGGCGAAAGGCCGGGAGAGGCAGGCTTACACGCAGAAGGCTCTGGAGGAGGCTAAAGGGGCCATCGACTTCCGCTTCACGGCTTCTCTGCTCAGGAGCCACGCGAGGGAGCCCTACGACCCGTCCCGAGGGTCGAACGCGGACGTGTGCATGCACGCCGGGGGCTTCACGAGGCCATCCCAAACCGCAGCCTCGATGATCGCGATCCTCTACGAGGAGGCGCCGCTGGTCTTCGCCACGGGCACCTCCACGCCGTGCATCAGCGCGTTCAAGCCGCTCTTCCCAACCGCGGGGCTTCCCGACCTCGGCCCGCAGCCGGGCGGGGTTTGGGACGGGGGTAGGAGCTACTGGTGGAGGCACGAGCTGCTGAGCAGGAGGCTCGCCTGCAGCTACAGCCGCTACGCGCCCGCGATCAGGAGGGATATGATCGAGCTCGAGGAGAGGTACTACGCGAGAGCGGTGGAGGCAAGGGAAAGGCTCCTGCGGGGCGAGGCTTCGCCGGAGGAGCTGAGGAGGCTCACGCGCGAAGCTTCGAGGAAGCCGCGAAGCTGGAGGAGAGGTGGCTGGCCGCCGTCAAGCCCTCCCCCTGCTTGAACCCGCTCTACGCGCTCTTCTGGCGCAGGGTGAATAGGGCCGCCGGGATCCCGGCTTAAACCTTTATCGGCCCCGCCCCTCGGGGCCCCGTGCTCGAGGAGCGTTTGAAGGCCAAAGCCCTGGAGCGGCTGGGGAGGCTGCGGGGCGTCAGGAGGCCCGCCACCGAAGACGTGTTCGAGCGCCTCGCCTACGTCTTCCCGCGCGACTTGAGCGTCGCCGGCTACCCGAGGGAGCCGAGGGCCGCCTTCAACCCGGGCGCGCTGCTGAGGGGGGGGAAGCTCCTCGTCTTCCCGAGGCTCGTCTTCGACTACTACGGCTACACGTCCAGCGTCGGCCTCTTCGAGGTGGGCGTGGAGGAGCTGCTCTCCGGGAGCTTGAGCAAGCCGGTGGAGGCGAGGATCCTGCTGTGGCCGAGGGAGCTGTGGGAGTTCAAGGGCTGCGAGGACGCGAGGGCTTCCCAGCTGGGCGGGAGGGTCCAGCTGCTCTACACGGGCTACGGCTACCACCGGAGGGGCGAGGGGCTCGAGCTGAGGTGGGTGCAGGGCTTCGCGGAGCTGGACGAGGGGCTGCGGGAGGTCAGGAGGGGCTTCTTCACCGTCGCCGGAGGGGGCGAGCGGCTAGCGCCGAGGATGAAGGACTCCGCGCTCCTGCGCTTCTCCGGCGGCAGGGCCTTCCTCCTGTGCAGGCCGACGCTCGACGGCCTCCAGGTCTGCTGGCGCGCCGAAGCCGACGCGGGCTCCCTGGAGATACCCGAGGAGAGCATGGAGCCCGTCCTCGCGCACGAGGAGTGGGAGACGCACGTGGGCTGGTCCACCAACGCCGTCCAGCTCTCCGCCAACGAGTGGCTCGTCGGCTGGCACGGCGTGCTCAAGAGCGACCTCTCGTACAGGAACGGGCTGGCGGTGGTGGACGGGGAGGGGAGGCTGCTGGCGGTCAGCGACTACCTGCTGGTCCCCAAGGGCCTCGTCGAGGAGTACGGCGACCGCCCCCTCGTAGTCTTCGGGTGCGGGCTCGCAAGGTACAAGGAGCTGCTCCTCTGGGTGGGCGGGGTCAGCGACTACGCGATCGGCTTCTTCGCAGCGGAGCTGGACAAGGTGTTGGAGAAGCTCAGGTGGTTGAGCGCTTGAACGTCAGCAGCTCGACGATCGCGCCCAGCGTCTTCCTCGCGTCCACGTAGGCGTAGGAGCCGCCCTCGAAGTCCCCCCTCTGCACCAGCACGCCCCCCTCGCTCTCCAGCTTGCGTATCGCCGCCTCCATGTCGTCCACCACGAAGGCGATGTGGTGGATGCCGGGCCCCTGCTCCCCCAGGAACTCGCTCCACGTGCTCGGTCCGCCGATCGGCTCGATCAGCTCGAGCGTCACGCCGCCCAGGTTGAAGAACGCCAGCTTCGCCCTACCGCGCGAGGGCGAACCCCTGTACACCATCCGCGTCCTCTCCCACTCCTCCGTCTCGATCACCTGCGGCTTCGGCACGCCCAAGAGCCTCGCCCACCTCTCCGCAGCCTCCTCGATATCCCTCACGACGACCGCGACCTGGGTCAGCTTGCCCAACCCCTCCATCGCGGGCCCTCAGCGAGCCTCCCGAAAAACTTTGCCGCCGAAGCGCGCTAAGCGCCCTCGGGCGCTTCGTCCCCCTTCAGGCTGACGACCACTATCGGTATCTTCGCCTTTATCCTCTCCTCGTTCAGCTCGTCCAGCGGGATCGAGCAGAGCTTCGACGCGAGCTTGAGGTCTCCCGTCTCCACGAGGAGCTTTAGCGCTGTCCTCAAGGGCTCGGGCCTCGACTCGATGTAGCTCCAATCCGCCTCCCTCCTCCGAAGCTCCCTAGCCCACTCCAACTCCTCCCTGAGGACGGCGGTCAGCCTCTCGTACGCCTCCCAGTCCACCCTGACCCCTTTCTCCTCGAACAGCCTCTTAAGCAACTCCAAGCTCTCGGAGCCTCCGCGCCGAGAACCTGACACCCGTATCCTCCGCGAACTCCCTCACGGCTCTTAAAAGAGTTTCCCCGGAGTAGAGCGCCCGCAGGACGTCCAGCGAGTCGAGGACCTCCACCCCCTTCAGCTCCTCCAAGGTCAGCGAAGCGAGCTTCGGCGAAGCGTTGTCGGTGAGCAGCGGGAGCCCGGCGTGCTTCGCGAAAGCCAGCGCGTAGGCTTCCGGAGGGTCGATGGGCGGGAGGCTGGGATCCGCGTTCACGAGCTCGAGGACCCTCAGCGCCAGCGCGTCGACGGTCTCGAGCCTGGGCACCACGAGCAGCCTCCTCTCGGCCGCGAGCGCGAACGCGAAGCTCCTAGCGGGCTCGCGCTTGATCTCCGAGAACACGACGAAGGGTACGAGCAGCCGGTTGAAAAGGGAGAAGAGGTCCGCCCGGCGCCTGAACCTGGACCAGTTTATGAAGAAGCACGCGTCGACGACCGCCGCTGGAGCGCGCGCAGCCAGCTAGACCACCACTATCGGTATCTTCGCCTTTATCCTCTCCTCGTTCAGCTCCTCAAGGTCGACCCCCGTCAGCGCCGCCGCGTACCAGAGGTCTCCCGTCTCCACGAGGAGCTTGAGCGCTGTCCTCAAGGGCTCGGGCCTCGACTCGATGTAGCTCCAATCCGCCTCCCTCCTCCGAAGCTCCCTAGCCCACTCCAACTCCTCCCTGTACCGCTCCACCAGCCCCCTCATCACGGTTTACGATAATAGAAGGGCTATAGCGTTTACGCTCGCCGCCCTCTAAGCGAAGCCGCGACCCCTATCCCAGCCCGCCTCTAGCTTGCGGCTCCGCGCGGGCCACTTAGGGGGTTAGCGAGGCTGCCGCCTCCTCGACCGCGACGACCGCGGCCCTCACCAGCATGCCCGGGGGCAGGCTGGGCGGGGGCCCCGGCTTCCTAGCCGCGATCTCGGGCGTGTAGGGCACGTGGATGAAGCCGGCCCTCCTCGGGTAGCCCCGCAGGTCGGCGTGGCGGAGCAGCAGGTACATCGCGAAGTTGCAGAGGTAGGTCCCCGCCGAGTTGGAGATCGCCGCCGGCACCCCTTCACCCCTCAACCGCTCCAGGATCCTCCTCAGGGGGAGCGTGGAGAAGTAGGCGGCGGGCCCCTGCGGGTCGATGGGCTCGTCCACCGGCTGCGCGCCGTCGTTGTCGGGCCTGCCCGCGTCCATCAGGTTGATGGCGACCCGCTCCAGCCTCACGTGCGTGCCCCCGCCGGCCAGGCCGAGGGCCACCGCCACGTCCGGCTTCAACCGCTCGAGGAGCTGCGCGAGCGCCTCCCTGCACCGCTTGAACGAGACGGGGAGCACGGCCCAGTGCGCGTCGAAGCCCGCCCCAGCCAGCTCCGCGGCGGCCCGCTCCGCGGCCCACGCGGAGGGGTTCTCGCGCTCGTCGCCGAACGGCTCGAAGCCGGTCACGAGGACCGTTGGCACGGCGGGCCCCGGTCGCCGCCGCTTTTAAACCCGGCACCACGCACTTCCGCGCGTGAAGGTCGCGCCGGAGACCTCCACCGCGGCCAGGCTAAGGGCTCTCGCCGCGCTCGCGGCGCTCAAGATCCTCTCCCGCGCCGCTTGGGGGAGGCTCCGCTTCAAGGGGCTTCGAGTGGTCGTGCCGAGGGGCTGCTTCGCCCCCATCTTCGTCTCGACAGCCCTGCTCAGCGACGCGGCCGCCGCGCTCGCGAAAGGGGGTTTGGCGGTGGAGGCGGGGGCCGGCTGCGGCCCGCTCGCGCTCTCGCTCGCGCGGAGCCGGGGGGTGGAGGTCGTGGGCACGGACGTGGACGTCCGCTGCCTGAGGGCTTCGCTCGCCAACGCGAAGCTGAACAAGCTGGACGCGCTCTACCACCCGGTCGCCTGCGCGGAGGCGAGCTGCTTGAGGAGCGGCGCCTTCGACTACGCGCTGGCGAACCCTCCCTACCTCCCGCTCGACCAGCGCTTGAGCCTGCCCGCCTGCGGCGGCGCCAGCTTGGAGGTCTACAGGAGGATGCTAGCCGACGCCGCTCGCGTGCTGAAGCAAGGCGGCATCCTCCTCTTCACAGCGTCCACGCTCACCGGCCGGGTGGAGGGGGCCGCGCTGCTGGGCGAGCGGTGGGCCCTCTTCGACCGCGTGCGAGCGTACGCTTGGAGGAAGCCTAGCGGACCCTCACCCAGTCGACCTCGAGGTACGCGCGCTGCCGGTTCTCCTGCGTGAGGTGGCGGTAAACGCGGCCCGCGTCCCTCCTATTGTAGCCGAAGACCGCGTTGTCGATCCATAGGTCGGCCCTCGCCCTCCACCTGCACCCCTCGCCCGGCAGCCGGGCAGCCAGCTCGCCGTCCACGTAGAAGCGGACCTCCCGCTCCATCCACTCCACCCTGTAGACGTGCCACTGGGTGAGGTCCAAGCCCTGCATCGACGGTTTACCGGAGTGGATGACGACCCCTAGCCTCCCGCCCGCCAACCTCGTGAGAGCGCTGAGGAGCGAGAGGGAGCCCCCGTAAAGCTTGATCGGGTAGAGGTGGTTGCGCACCTGCGCGAAGAAGCCCTGGAGCATGTAGGGGCCCCTGCTCCTCAGGTGAATGAACCAGATGGGCATGCACGAGTCGAAGACCATCGTGTGGTTCCAGAAGCCCCAGCCGGCCGACCCGTAGTGGAGCCCGCTCAACCTGACCCTCGCCTCGAACGTCCTCCTGAACCAGGGCAGGTCGTCGAACTCTCCGTCCGCGATCTCCGCGTTCGAGTAGTAGAGCGCCTCGGTGGGCCCCACCCACAGGCGCAGCACGCTGCCCTCCTGCTCGAAACCCGCGAAGTTGTCGCGCCTGTAGCCCCAGTAGGGGCTCAAGGACTCGAAGTCGTCGAAGAGCTCGCCGGTCTCCCGGACCCTCCTCCGCAGCTCCTCCACGGCACCCTCGCGGGAAGGGGCCTTTTCAGCCTTCCCCCGAGCTCACGCTTATAAGCCGGCGCGCCCCGTCCACTTCGTGTCCGAGCAGCTGAAGAGGGAGTTCCTCGATCTGCTGGAGAAGGACAGGGAGTTCAGGTACGCGGTAGCCGGCTACCTCGGGCTCTCGGAGCTCCTAGAGCGGATGGACAAGGCTTGGGCAGCGACCGTCAAGCTGTGGAGGGAGGTTAGGAGGATGCGGAGAGAGCAGGAGAAGCTGTCGGAGGAGGTCAGGGCGACGCGCGAGGACCAAAGGAAGCTGTGGGAGAGCCACGAGAAGCTGAGCGGCAGGGTCGATAGGCTGGAGAGGTACGTGCGATCCGGCTTCGAGGGGCTCCAGAGGGCGCTGCGCTACACGTTCGAGGATTTCGCGAGCGGCTTCGTCAAGGTGATGCTGGAGGACATGGGCTACCCGGGAGCGAGGGTGGGGAGGGGCTACGTCCTCCACGAAGGCAGGGTGCTCGAAGTGGACATGCTCTGCGAGGACCCTCTGGTGGTCGGCGAAGCGACCCTGAAGGTCGAGACGCCCGAGGAAGCCGAGGCGGAAGTCGCGAAGCTCCTCGAGCGCGCGGAAGCGGCCAAGCGAGCGTACGGCAGGGAGCCGCTCCTCAAGGTACTGTGCGTGGCGAGAGCCGAGCCCGCAGCCGCCGAAACCCTGAGGAAGCTAGCGGCGGCGCACGGCATCAAGCTCGCGATGGGCGAAGAGATCGGCTGGCAGTAGCGCGCACACCCCCGCCCCTCCACCGCTCCGGGGGCACCCCGCCGGGAGCCTCCTCGCCCGCCTCGCGCTGGTTCATCCATCACGACTCGGCCCGTGCGCCAGCAGTAGCGGGTTGCGCGCGCTGGCAATTGGCTGAAGGCGCCAGCTGCGCCGGTCTGAAGGAGAGGTAGGGCGCAGCCGCTACGCGAGAGCGCTTTCGCGCCGAGCTCGAGCCCCTTCGCTGCCGAGGCGAGCGCGGAGCCTTCCGCGGTGGACGTGATCGAGCGCTTAGGGCAGGTTCCGCATCAGGCCCTCGGATACCCGCCACAGGCTCGCGGCTAGCTCCCCCACTGCGAGCAGCAGGAACAGGAGGACCGCCGCGTCGACGGCGGTTTTGAGGAGGAGGATGGGGAGCTGCGGCTCCTCGCGTAGCCCGTCGACCAGCTTGTACGCGCTCTTCAAAAGCAACGCTTTGACATCGTCCCTTCCCGTAGCGGTCACCTCCCGGCTCCCGCGGGGAAACGGTTTAAAAAGTTGACTGCGGCGAACCGCTGGGCTCTAGCCGCCTAAGGCGAGCGCCGGTTCGACGAACTTCTCGAGAGCGTAGAAGTAGGCGGCGACCGCCACGAGCAACACCACAGCTTGCGGCAGGCCGGCCTTCACGGTGCCCCTGCTGATCTTCCCGGCGACGAGCCCGCCCGTCACCGCCTGCACCGCGGCGGCGAGGAAGAAGGTGGCCTTGAAGAGCGGGCTTGGGAGGGGCGTCAGCAGCTGGGCGGCGGCGCCGCCGAGCTTCGCGAGAGGCTCGATGAACACGAGGAGGAGGACGGTGGCGACGACCAGGAAGACGGCGAGCGCGACGTAGACGGTGGCGGCGTAGGGGGCCATCGTCGCCCTCCGCTCCTCCTCGTAGCTCCTCAGCATCCCGTACATCTCCGCCGCAGCCCCCAGCACCTCGCCCACCCTCCCCCCGCTCTCGTAAGCCACGAGCACGAGGCTGGCAGCCCTCTTGAGGGCGGGCGCCGGGATCCTCTTGGCCAAGCCGCTCAAAGCCCCCTCCAGCGTGTCGCCCATCTCCACCCTAGCCACTACGGCCAGCATCTCCCGCGCGAGGGGGCCGCCCACGGCCTTCGCCGCCGTCTCCAGAGCCCTCACCAGCGGCATCCCAGCCCTCACCCCCTCCTCCAGCCCCTCGAAGAAGGCGGGGAGGCTCCTCTCGATCGCCTCCACGTACCTCCTGTTCACGAAGCTGACCGCGGCGTAGGGGGCGGCGAGCGCCGCGGCGGCGAGGGAGGCGAAGAGGTACAGCTCGCTCGACCACGGCAAGCTCAAACCCCGGACGAGATCGACCCACACGGCGCTGTCGAGTGCTCTAGCGGCTAGAGCCGCCGGCGCGGCCGCCAGCGCCACCGAGAGCGCGGCGAGGAGCGCGGCCCTCCTCCCCCTAACCTCGATGTAAGGCATCGCTAGCGGGCACCCCGCCGCCGTATATAGGCAGCGCGCATCCTTCCACCGGTGCGAGCCCTACACGCGGGACAGCACGCCGTCCAAAGCGACGATCACGGCGGCGGCCGAAGCGGGGGTGCCCACCACGAGCAGGAGCGCGATCAGCAGCTGGGGGGGCAGCCCGCCCACGGTCCCGCCGAGCATCGCGATCACAGCCAGCATCACAACGAACATCAGGGGGGCGGCGACCATCAAGGTCACGTAGACCTCCGCGATCATCGAGACCGTGTTGACGATCCTCCTCAGCTCGTACCGCTTGAGCTCGAGCATTCGCCTAGCCATGAACGAGGAGTACTCGAACAGGTTCCCAGCGGTCACGTAGGCGTCCCGGAGGCCGGCGAAGAAGAGGGAAAGCACCACCGAGGGGCTCAACCGCGACCTCCTCTCCAAAGCTGTTATCACGTCGACCCCGAGCAGCCTCAGCTCCGTGAGGAGCAGCTCCAGCTCCCTCCTCGTCGCTTTAACCTCCTCGACCTCCGCCACCCTCTCCACGATACCCTCCAGCCCCATCCCCGACGCGGCGAGCGCGGAGAAGTACGCGATCGTGTAGGGGAGCCTCGACTCGATGCTAACCCCCCTCGAGTACCTCCTGTAAACCGGGTAGTAGAGCGCGAGCATCAAGAACAGCAGCGTGTATATCACCAGGACCAGGAAGCTGAGCACAGCTGAGAAGAGCGGCGGGTACCTCAAAACCAGCGAGTGGACCGCCACCGCTAGGGCGGCGACCGCGGGCGCGCTCGCGGCGTAAGCCGCGATCAGCTTGGCGAGGTACGACTCGAAGGGCTCCTCGAAGCCCGCGGTGTAGTACACGTCCCGGAAGGCTCCGGCGCTCTCGGCGAGGCGCTTAGCCAGCCCGAGGACCCAGCCCCACACGGCGCCGCTCACCGGACGTCGTAGATGCCCCTCTCCACCGCCGAGTACACGGCCATCGGCCGCAGCGCGTAGTCCCGCACGACCCTGCTCACCCTCGCGAAGTCGGTGACGCCCCTGTCGAGCAGGTACTGGAGCACCGCCGCCCTCCTCTCCACCTCCTCCTCAACCTCCCGCGCCGGGAGGAAGCGCTCGCTCGCGATCGCCTCGAGCAGCTTGCTCTTCGCCGCGCGCTCCAGCCGGTCCTGAACCGGGTTGTACCTGTACACCGTGTTCCACTCGAGCCCCCGGTCGCCGGCGAGGGCTTCGCGCACCTCGACCACCCTCCGCACCACCCTCTCGCCCACCATCAACCTCTTGACCGTGATGAAAACGTTCATGAGCGGTACGAGGAACTCGGGCACGTTCATCGGCTGGGAGACGAGCCTCTTCACCGCGTAGTCCGCGTTCTCCGCGTGCATCGTGCACATGCCCGCGTGCCCCGTGGCGATCGCTTGGAAGAGCGTGAACGCCTCCTCCCCCCTCACCTCGCCCACGATGATGTAGTCGGGCCTCATCCTCAAAGCCGACTTGAGCAGGTCGAAGAGGTCCACGCTGCGGGCCCACGGGTCCGTCGAAGGCCTCGCGACGAGCGGGACCCAGTTCTCGTGCGGCAGGTTGAGCTCGGGGACCTCCTCGATCGTCACGATCTTCGCCTCGGGCCGGATGAAGGTCGCGACCGCGTTGAGCGTCGTCGTCTTGCCGCTCGCCGTCGCCCCCACGACCATCAGGCTCTTCCTCGACTCGACGACGAGCCAGAGGTAGGCGGCGAGCTCCAGCGAGACGGTGCCCAGCTTCACCAGGTCGAGGATCGAGAAGGGCACCTCCCTGAACTTCCTGATCGTGAACGAGCCACCCCTCCTCGCGACCTCGCCGAGCGCGGCGTGCAGCCTGTACCCCTCCGGCAGCGAGCCCTCGACGATCGGGTTCGCGACCGATATGTGCTTCCCCGCCTTGTGCGCGAGCCTCACGAGCGCGCTCTCCAGCTCCTCCGCGCTCTCGAAGACGACGCTCGTGGGCAGCGACTCGTACCTGCTGTGCCAGACGTAGACGGGCAGGCCCACCCCGTCGCACGAGATGTCCTCGATGAACGGGTCCCGCACGAGCACGTCCAGCTTCCCGTAGCCGAGCATGTCCCTCTTGACGTAGTAGAAGACCTTGTCCACCGCCTCCTCCGGCACGGGCAGCTTGAACCTCTTGATCGCGGCGAGCACGCGCTCCCTCAAAACCCCTTCCACCCCCTTCCTTCTCAGCTCCTCCAGCGCCGGCCTCTGGCTCTCCAGCAGCAGCCTCTTCACCTCCTCCACGACCGCGGCCTCGCCCCGCGAGAGGGGCGGCTCGACGACCTTGTACAGCATCTTCCCCGTCCTCCTATCCCTCACGATCGCCGCGTACGCGAAGGGGGGCGCCACCTCGTAGAAGTCCACCAAGCTCTCGCTCGGCGCCAGCGCTACAGCCTCCCCCGCCGAAGCCACGGGAAGCGGGAGCGTTTAAGCTATATATTTCCCTCGCCTTTCTCAAAGGGATGCCGAGGATCGAGCGTCTGGAAGCGCTCTACGAGGCCCTCGCGGCCATCCAGAGGTCGGGGCGCGAGGAGCTAGCGCCCAGCCTCTCGCTCAGCGCGGGCGCCGTCTACCCGGAGGCGCTCAAGGTGGCGGCGAAGTACGGGCTCCGCGACACCGACCTGCTGGAGGAGCTGGCGGAGCTCGGCGCGCTGGAGAAGCTGCCCCACGAGTCGCTCGTCGCCTGCCCCAAGTGCGGCTCGATCAGGCTCCTCTCCAAGCTCCGCTGCCCCAACTGCGGGAGCGAGAACCTCAAGAAGGTCTCCATAGTGGCGCACACGACCTGCGGGGGCATCAACACGGTCGACGAGGACGCTAGAAACCCCCGCTGCTCGAAGTGCGGGAAGCCGCTAACAGAGGTCACGGTGATCGGAAGGCTCTACCAGTGCCTCAGCTGCGGAGCCCGCTTCGAGGCCCCGCTCCCCGCGTACAGGTGCGCCGACTGCGGCCACGCCTTCGACTACAGGGAAGCGCGCTACGCGACCGTCTACAAGTACAGGGTGAAGAGGGAGAACCTGGAGAGCGCCGCCAAAAAACTGCTCACCGAGATCGCGAGGGAAGTCGCTGCGGCGGAGGGCTTCAAGATCGAAGCCGCCGCCCAAGTGAGGGGCGCGAGCGGCTTCCAGCACGCTGTCGACCTCACGCTCACCCGCGGAGGAGAAGCGATCCACGTCGACGTGGTCGCCGAAACCCCAAGGGCGATGAGCGAAACCCTAGCCAGCCTCGCCAAAACCCCCGACCTGCAGTCGAAGCACATCGTGCTGGCGCCGAAGAGCGTCGAGAGCGGCGTCCAGCGCCTCGGTAGGGGCAACGTGGTCACATACAGCGACGCGCGCGAGCTGGAGGAGAAGCTCAGGCAGGTGCTGAGGGGGGAGAAAGCGGGTAAGAGACCGGCTAGCGCCTCCTCACCCTGAACTCGCAGTACGGGTCCCCCTTCGCCAGGCACTTAACCTCCTCCGCAACGATGCTCTCGGGGGGCGCGCTCCAGACCGCCGCGGCGATGCCCGCGACAATCCCCCTCGTGAGCGCGCCCCTCGGCTCGCCGGCGCCCCTGAAAGCGCCGCACTCGACGCTATCGTAAACCCTCGCGACCAACTCCCTCTCCGTCAACTTCTCGATCTCCAGCACACCGTAACCGAGCAGCCTGAACCGCTCTGCGAACAGCTTCACGCACTCGCCCCTCCCGAACTTCTCGAAGCACTCCCTGCACTCCTCGACGGCTCCTGCGAGCGCGACGTGGTAGAGCATCGCGGCGAAACCCGTGCCGTACTCCTCCCAGCCGCGCTTCAGCATGCCGGCGAGGAAGGCGTAAGGCAGGATCGCGGCCCTCTCGTCGTCGAGGAGCAGGGGGTGCGACCACGCGTCCACAGCCACACCGTCGAAGAGCGGGGGAGCGTACTCGACCTGCTCCACGCTCGGAACCCTCTTCAACCTATCAGCAAGCTTAGCCGCTTCACCCTCCCTACCCTTCAAGTCCGCCGCGAAGAGGATCCTCAACCGCTCCCCTGACCGGGCGGCGCTCATCTTAACCCCGAGCAAGGGCGCACCCGACTCGGAGAAAGCGGAGGCGAGCTTCGCCAAAACCCCCACCTCCCAGAGAGCTTCGGGCCTGAGGATCACCTCGAAGAAGTAGGGTTTCGCGCCCGGCTCGATCAAAACCCTCCCCGCTCGGTAGGGCCTAAAGCGACCGCTCTCCACGGGCTTCTACGAACGTAAATATTATTTAAGCTTATCGGATATTATTGTGCAAATAACGTTTGAACCGCCGACCGTGCGTGCTAGCCCGTGGCAGCCTAACCGCTAAGGCCCGTACGCGTACTCGTCTCCTCCAACCACTTGGCTGAACGTTCTCTCGATCACTACCGCGCCCTGCGCGTCCCTCACGGTGATCCTCGCGTTCGCCACGATGGGTTTAGCCGCGACGAAGAGCCTTGCGGTTCCGCTGCTGTCCGCGTTGGCGCTCGCGAGCTGGTTGCCGCTAGCGTCGTACAGCTGAGCCGTCCAACCCTGCTGCAAACCCGAGACAACAACGTACCTCGGGTCGCCCGTAGCCACCACGAAGTTATCGAATAGGCCCGCTTTGTTCTTCCCGTCCGTCACCAGCCCGATGTACGCCGGTCTCGGTCCTGTGTAGCTCGTCGCGGGTATGCTCGCGAGCTGTTTGCCGCTAGCGTCGTAGAGCACCGCCGAGAAAACGTTGCTCGAACCGCTCCAGCTCCACTCCAAGTAGATCGCGTACCACACGTTAAGAGCCGGCTTGTAAGCCGCGTTAGCCACTACCTGCCACTTGTTCCCATCGTAGTATTGGATCTCGAACGCTTTATCTTTGCCCGTGAAGTCGAGGTCGATCGTGTAGAGGCGGCTAGTGTCCACGAGCAGCGCGAGACCGAGCCGCTCCACCCCATCGGGAGTTTTCACCTGCACGATCGCTCTCAAGCTGCTGTAGCCGGAGATGCTGCTCGCCCAGTAGTAGACGGATGCTTTACCCGGCCCCGTGTCGTCGTCGACGCCCTGCAGCGCGTTTCCTTCGACGCCCCCGCTCACGATGCTCCAGCTGCCTCCGATGCTGCTCCAACCGCTCGGCAAGCTTTCGAAGCCTGTGAGGGTCAGCGCGCTCCGCGCCTTCAAGTAGAGGTCCATCGCGTACACAGTAAAGCTCTTCGCATCATCCACGCTTCCGGTAGCTGTGTTTACCGCAATCACGCTCCAAGTGTAAGTGCCCCTTGCCGAAGGCAGCGTGATCGTCAGCGTGATCGTGCTCTGCCCGCCGGCCGGCAAGGTCAGCGTCGTGCTGTTAACTAGAGCGTTGTTGTGGTCGCGCACTTCAACCCTGACAGTGCCTTCGCCGTTGCCCGCGTTCTTGATCGTAGCGGTAAACTTCTGCCTGGACCCCACAGGGCCTGCGACACTCTGGTTCCAAGAGGTGATCGTAAAGAGCGGCTGCTGCGCGATCACCGTAAAGCTCTTCGAATCGTCCACGCTCCCGGTAGCCGTGTTCACCGCGCCTACTCTCCAAGTGTAAGTGCCCATCGTGGATGGTAGGGTGATCGCTAAAACGGCTGTAGCTTGGGAGCCGGCTTGCACGGTGATCTGCGTGCTGTTGACTAGCGCGCCCGCGCTGTCGAGCACCCTTACTTCAACGGTGCCCGCGCCGCTGCCCGTATTCTGGATCACAGCGACGAAGCGCTGCTTGGATCCTACAGGACCCGCAATAGTCTGGTTCCAGGAGACGATCTGGAAGGTCGGTGAGGGGGTTGTGGCGACGACCGTGAACGTTTTGGAGTCGTCGACTCTCGCGGTAAGCTCGTTCCACACGCTCACGCTCCACGTGTAGGTTCCGCTCGCGCTGGGGAGCGTGATGCCGATTTGCACGGTTGCCGACCCCCCCGGTTGGAGGGTCAAGTAGGCTGTTCCAGCGAGGTTCCCGTTGTGGTCGAAAACCCTTACCGTGGCGCTCCCGGCCGCGCTCCCTACGTTCTCAACGGTGGCCGCGAACACCTGCCGCGAGCCCGCGGGACCCGAAACAACGGAGGTGTAGCTGGTTATCATGAAGCGCGGTACCGGCGGCAGCGCTGGAGCACGCTCGATGTAGAACCTAACGGTGTGCACGCGCGTGGAGGTGACCGCGCGCACCTCGAAGGTGAGACCGCTGTACTGGACGCTGGTGAACGTGACGTTCAGCTGCGCGCCGGGCGATAGCACCCGCCTCGCGTCGACCCTCCAACCGTTCAGCCAGACCGCGTAGAGGTTGACCGGCTGGGTCCCCTCGTTCGCCACAGTGACCGTGACGTCCGGCGCCAGCTCGAAAGCTCTGACTTCGAGGTAGTCGAGCCTCAGCTCAAACGGTCGGGTGGAGTAGGCGTAGACGAGCGCTCGGCTCCCGCTGAACGTCGCGTTGAACCACGCGTACGGCTCCTTCGCGTAGTACTTTGACGCCAGCACCCACGCACGTCCCGCTGGGACGTAGATTTCGATGAAAACCGTGCTGTTCGCCGCCACTGTGATCGTACAGTTGCCGCTCACCGCCAAGTCGACCTCGAGCTCGACCGCGTAGGCGACAGGCACTGGGGAGCCGATCGCGTTCACCGGCGCCGATTCGATGCTCGCGAACTTCCCGTCGTTTAAAGCGTTGAGGAGGCTCGCGTCGACGCTCCCGCTGCCCGTCTGGACTGTAACGCTGTTTAAGGCCTCGGAGGCCGAGAGCGTGCGAACCCGCTTGTACGATACCGAGATCGCTAAGCGCTCCTCAACGTTGTTCTGCACGGCGACGTTCGCTACCTCGGTGAGCGCCGCTGCGGACTCGCTGAAGATCCTGAGCGCCAGCGCGATGAAGATGACCGCTACGATCGTGAAGAGGAGCGCGCCCAGCACAGTCGAGATGCCGCGCCTGCGGGCCATCCCGCTGGAACGGGTCCCTACCGCTATTTTACCCTTTCCCTGAAGCTCCGCCGGGCAGCTTCTGGCGGGAAGCGCGGCGGAGCCCCTCGCGGCTAAAAGGCCGCGCGCTGAAGCAAGCCTTTTAGCTTGGAGCTCCCAGCCGCCGCGTGGCTTCCAGCGGCGCTCCGCGGAGGCTCGAGCCCTCGAGCCCGCACGGCGTCTACGTGTGGAGGGGCGGGCGGTGGGCCGCCGCGGGCAGGGGCGAGCTCGACGGGGACGGGCTCTACTTCATCTACTTCAGCAACAGCGAGTGCGGGGCTTGCAGGGTGTTCGACGAGGTCTGGTACCCGTTCGTCGAGATGGTGTCCGGCAGGTCGGTCGCCCGCTTCCTCGTCGTGCTCTGCGGCTGGTTCACCCGCGACTGCAGCTCCGAGGACGCCAGGAGCCTGTTCAAGGAGTTCGACGTCCACGTGTCCCCCACCGTGGTCGTCCTGAAGCGGTCGAACGGGAGGGTCGAGAAGCTGCTCAAGTACGAAGGCTTGACCTCCGCGCTCACGCTCACCTTCGCCTACGCGAACATCCTCGCCGGAGCGCGGGAGGCGCAACCCGGCTGACGCGCCCGCGCGACTGCGTTTCCCGCCGCCTTGAGCGCGTTAGAAATATAATTGTCCGCGCTCTTTCCTCATTGAGAGATGGCTAGAAAAGGCGTGTCGCCGGTTCTAGCTTCGCTTTTGCTAGTGGTAATCGCCGCTGCCGCTGCGGTCATCACTCACATTTGGATTTCCAGCTACCTCGGCTCAGCCGGGCGGGGCGTCGAGGCGTCGCAGCTCCGCGAGCTCCTGAAGGTCGAGGGGGTGCGCGTGGAGGGCGGCAGCGTGGTCGTGACGGTGCGGAACATCGGCAACGCGAAAGCGACGCTGAGGGCAGCGTACGTGATGAAAGGGGGCGTGGCGGTGGCGTCGGAAACGCTGAACGTGGAGCTCGAGCCTGGCCAAGCGGCTGATGTGCGAGTGAGCGCGCAGGTCCCGCCCGGCAGCTACACGGTGAAG
>Ga0080005_142800_pt1 | contig 26931 bp, 38 predicted proteins | sample JossMetagenome_2_FD_69208 | JGI IMG/M metagenome (GOLD analysis project Ga0080005, IMG submission 69208) | Hot spring sediment microbial communities from Joseph's Coat, Yellowstone National Park, USA - JC3_ASED (SPADES assembly) (version 2) | ecosystem: Environmental > Aquatic > Thermal springs >...
AAGGAGCACAGAGTCTCTCTACTAATACTAAGCTATAGAATGTTGGAGCATTGGATTGACTGGCAATGCGAGAAAAACGGGGTGCCACTAATAGTTGTAGACCCAAAGAACACATCATCAACATGCCCAAAATGTGGCTCTAAGCTTGTTGAAAACAGCTACAGAAGATTGAGGTGCTCTAGATGCGGATTCGAAGCCGATAGAGATACCGTAGCGGTTCTAAACATCGAGAAGAGAGCTTTAATCAAGATGTGGGGAGCTCTGACCACCCTGAATGCCCCTCAGATGACAGATGTAGCCCCGAATAGATGAGGGGAACCTGTGAACCGCCCTCGCAGGAACCCTCGCCCTTTAGGGCGGGGAGGAGGTCAGATCAATACCCAATCAAATCGCATATAGGTGTTCTCGGAGAACCCGCTATAATGTCCTTCATTAATCCAACTGTCATTGCTAAGCATATAATTGATTCTACGCACCTCGATGAAAGACCGTATGAAACAAGCCACTCAGCTTCCTCAGCCTTTAGAAGCTTGCACCCCTCCCTGCCAAGCCTCTTTATACCCTCTTCTTTCAGATAACTCTCATCAAATCCATAGAAGCATTGAATGCCAAGCGATATGAATGACAACAGCTCTAGAACAGTGTAGTCCTCGTGGTGCTGAAAAGCTGTGTACATACACATCTGGTTAAGTGTTGAGTTCTTAAGCATGAGAAAACAGTTTTGATAAAAGAAAAAAATGTTTTTCGGCTTTTTAATCGACGCCGATTATGCGGCTCATATCAGCAGAGAGCTGTTGCTAGCTATGTTAGTAGTAGGCTGCTGTTGGAACCAATGCGTTAACTATTGCGTCAGCTACATCGCTTGGGCATCCAAGTGCTACAAACCTGTTCTTAACTCCTTGGGATGCTGTTACTAGTGTTGCTCCACTGTGGCTGAATAGCATCTTTGTGAGCACTTCTCCAAGAGCTATACAAACGCCGTAGATGCCTGATGGAAGCCCCTTGTCTGCTAGTATAGCCTTTACTCTATCTATGTTTGCTCTAACAGCCGCAACAGAACCTTGGTATCTTGGAACCATTATTGTGTCGTGTATGGCTGTTAGCACTGCCTTGACATTGTCTCCAGAGTACTTTGTTGTGTACTTAGTTATTTGTTCTGAAAGTGTGTATCCAGCCATGAAGCTCATATCATCTCACCCCCTAGCTAACAACAAGTGTTGCTAACTTGTCTAGAACTGCAGGGTCAGCACCTTTTGCAATATACTCGTTTTTAACGCCAGCGATAACAGCATCTGGCAACCTACCCTTAGTGGCTTTTGCAATTCTTAGAAGAGCCTCTGCAAACGCTATGTGAATACCCCACTTACCCTGTGGAACTCCGAGATCTATCAAAACCTCTCTAACCCTCTCAACAAGCATTCTGAATGGTGTTGCATAGTTGATGTACTTTGTTACAGCTATTTGCTGTGAAGCTGCATACCTAGTAGCTACTCTATCTGGCGATGTCTTGGCACTGAACATCTGAGCCATGTCTCCAGCAGACTTAGTTATAGGCATACCCTATTTCACCCACAACTATTGATAAAAACATATAGAGATATTAACTTGTGAGCAACAACATATATTTTGAACCATATGTAAAAACGATGGAAACCCACTTTATAGGTGACCACTAATATGTCTTCACATAAAGATTCAAGTCAACAACATGTTTCTGTTTCAACAAAGCAAGTAAAAGATGTTGGAGAACTCATAGGGTCGAGAAAAGTTCTTGAACTGATGAAGCAAGCTGTGAAAGAGAACATAGCGTCAACAGCATACATAGTTTCAAGGATGTACATATATTCGCTTATTCTGCACGCTCTTAAGTACTTCGATTTCAAGCTGTCCTACGCACCAATGTATGGTGTTAACATAGATATTTTAAAGGAGATTGTACCATTTGAGGACAGTTTCGAGGTTCGCATAAGGGTTGATATCAGAAACATAGATGTTAAAAGGCTTAAGAGTAACTGGAGACGTGTTTCTGCATCTATTAAGAAGACTGATGATGACTCTGTGAAGCTCATTATGAAGATCGGTCAGCATATATTTGTTGAGACGTGGAAAGAGTTTGAGATGGAGCACATGTATGGCAAGGTTGATGAGCTAAAAGAATTTAAGGTTGTTAAGGAAGAGCAAATTAATGAAGGTGAAAACAGTTGAGTGTTCAGATAACTATAACCCTTCCTAAGCCGCTTTATGAAAGGCTTCTTAGGAGGTGTAATGAGGCTGGCATGACTTTAGATACGTGCATTGCTAGGGCTGTTATACACCTAGTTGAGCAGGAGGTGAAAAAGAGTTGAGTATTGAGAGCTTCATCCAACTGCTTTCTAAGTACCTTGACATGCCTAGCGTTCAAAGCATTATGATAGCTCTTAGGATGGGTCAGGAGAGGTACAGCTCTGGAAAGATAACTGAGAGGGATGTTGATTCTGGTGCTAGGAAGCTGTGCAGAATGATTAGCGGGACTCTTGGAACCGATGTATCTAGGCTGGAGTCTGAGATTGGCTCAGCTTTCAGCGATTGGTGTGTAAACACTGTTAAGATGATTGTAATGGGTTCCCTAGCTGGTTTAACAGCGTCATCAGCGATAGACCTGTTCAAACCCTCTGATGAATCTGAGGGCGGGAGGTCTAGGGAGACAAGGCTCCTCTAGGGATCAGGGGTTGAAGCTCATAGCCGTATACACATCTCAGAGGGCAGTATCTCTGCAGAAGGTTTCTAAGACTATATGCGATGTCATGGCATCTGATGACATCATATGCGATTTTCTAAACCCATCTATACTAGATAAGCAGACCCTTAATCAGTTCGATTCATCACTCACTGTCATGCCGTTCGACCTTGCCCCATGCTTCAACTATTTCTATAACTATTGGAGGTGGAGATATGAGTTAAAGAAGCCATCAATATTCTATACAACAATAGAGGGCGATGTGCTTAACCCAAACATGTATGAATGGATAAAGAGGGATCTTGACTTTGTAGCTAACAGCAGGTATACTGAGTCTAAGCTGAGGAAAGGAGGCTACAAGGTGAGGGAGCTTATATACCACGGCATAGACCTCAACCTATACGACCCAAGCAAGTATGATGATGACGCTAAGAAGATTAGGGAGAGGCTTGGATTTTCACAGAACGACTTTGTTTTTCTATACATAGCATCTTCACATCCTAGGAAGTGCCATGACAAGGCTTCGAATGTTATGAGGATACTTGAGAAGAGGGATACATCAATAAAGCTAGTTGTTCTAACAGATGAAAAAGCTGCTAGCTATTACCAAGGCATTGGCAACACAGTTGTTTTGACGGATTTTGGAAGCATTGACGAATCATCTATCCCAGCACTGTACAGAGCTGTTGATGCCTATGCACAGTTCTCATGCATAGAGGGGTTCGGCATGCCTGTTCTTGAGGCTCTTGCAATGGGTAAGCTAGTTGTTCATGTCAACTACATGCCTTTGACTGAGATCACAACACCTGATACAAGTGTTAGGGTTAAACCTGTTAAGAGGAAGCTTGTTGAGGGAGGTGGTTCAGCAATACTATACGAGCTGTACGACTATGATTCATCTGATTTTGCAGAGGCAATGATAAAGGCTAAGCAACTTGTTCAGTCAGATCCATCTATTGTGGATAAGGCTAGGAAGAGGGCTCAGGAGTTCGATGCCCAAAAACTTTATAAGGGGTTTACCAAGTACTTTGTGTGAGGTTTTGAGAAATGAGTTCAGCACCTGTACAACAGTTTCCACAGCCCCCGATGGCTCCGCAACCACCTCAGCAACAAGCTGTATCAGTTGCAGAGCTTCCTCCTGAGGTCAGGCTTTTGCTTGACCTATACAGCGAGTCTAACCACCTTGTGTTGCTGTGCATGGAGATTGATGATGAGGATATAAAGAGGAAGCCTGCTTTTGCAGAGCTTAGGGAGCAGTGCAAAATAGTGGGGAGGCTTGTTAGGGAGCTTGACAGGATTATTAGGAGGAGGGCTGAGGAGATAAGGAAGAGGCAGTCTCAACAGGCTCCGCAAATAATGTGATTATCTGATTAAATAAAAATAGTTTTTTAATCTTTAAACACTTCTCTAAATAGCTGAGGAGTAGCTATGTCATCAAATATTTTGTTGCCTCCAGTTATTATGGATGTTGATGGTTGTACTGTCTATATATGGAACGTGATTATAGCTACGAATGTTTTTGGTAAGAAGAGATACTTGGTTACTGCACAGGCAAAATGCTACGGTAAGCTATCTAAGCAGGCGTGCTTCGATGTATCTGATGAGGATGACCTTAGAAACGTTTTAAAGAAAGAGGTAGCCCTGTTCAAGTCAATAGTTTTGTCAGGTGCTCACGATGTCTATGCAGAGGGGTGAAGAGGGAGAGTTTAGAATAGATGAGCTGTACATAGCTGCTGCAAAGGAGTTGATAGAATCTGTAGCAAGCAGCATTACATTGATTCATAGCTCAGGAGTTTATCAAATATCTTTTGATTCTATAAAACTTGAAGCACTTGCAAACGCCCTTAATGTATTTGGATGGACGGATCCAATTGGAGAGATTAAGAATTGGTTCTACGACAGGTTGAAAGAGATTGCTACGTTCTTCAGCAGCACTGTTGATGCAATAACGAAGCCCATAAAAGATGTTGTTAACAGTGTTTGGAGCTTTGTACAGGGAATACCAAATGCGGTTGTTAGCGGCGTCAAAGTTTTTATAGATACGCTTTCTAGCAGTGTTTCAAGCCTTGCTTCATCTGTGTCGAGCTATTTCACTCATGTTCTAAGCAAGCTCTCAGACATAGCATCATCAATATCGGCATCAATTTCATCAGCAGTTTCAAGCATTCTGCAGGGAGTTTTATCTGCTCTGTCAAGCGTTTCATCAACTATTTCAAGCGTTTTTCTAAGGCTGTGGGACTCGATACAGGTTATAGGTTCAAGCATATCTGATGCTTTTGGAAGGCTGTCAAGCATCTTATCATCTATACCGTCTGCAATTATTCAGGGTGTTCAATCACTGTTTGCACAGCTGTCATCATCTCTCCAAGGCATTGGTCAGAGCATACTTGGGGCGTTACAGAGCTTTGCATCATCTATTCAGGGTGCTATACAGGGGGTAGTATCATCGCTATCCTATTTTGCTAGCCAGATATGGAATGGTATACAGAGCATTGGAATCTCTTTGGCTGGTGTTGCTGATAGGATTTGGAGCGGTCTGCAATCAGTTGGTCAAAGCGTTTTGGGTGCTTTGCAGAGCTTTGCTGGGATGGTGCAGAGTGCTATAAGTAGTGTTGCTGGTACTCTATCTGGTCTCATTTCAAGGGTTTGGGAAGGTCTTCAGTCAATAGGTTCAGCGGTATCGGGGTTCTTCAGCAGGGTGTGGGAAGGTATACAGAGCTTTGGCAAGATGGTTTCAGATTTCTTTGGAAGGATATGGGATGGTATCCAGAGCGGGTTGAAGTGGGTATGGGATCAGCTACAGGTATTCGGTAAATGGCTGTGGGACAGCATTCAGGGGGGTCTAAAATGGCTTTGGGACGCTCTAACATCTATTGGTTCAAAGATTTGGGAGGGTCTTCAATGGTTTGGCAAATCTGTTTCTGACATGTTTATCAGGGTTTGGGACGGTCTTCAGGCAGTTGGTAAATTGGTTTTGAGCGGGGTAGAGGGTCTTGGAACAGCTATTCAAAACGCTTTATCAGCTATTCAGAGATTTATTGAATATGAGTTTAGCATTGTTGGTGGTGCTCTCTCAAGCTTTGGAAGGCTTGTTGTAGATGGCTTTACAAGGATTGGTCAATCTCTCTCTGACTTCGCCAAGATCTTCGACAAGTGGGCAACTACACTATATGGAGGTGTGCAGGCGATTGGAAGCGGATTCACACAGTTTCTACAGTATATCTCTAATCTGCCGAATGTGCTTCAGAGCATATTTGGAGGCATAGCTGACTTCTTTAAGAGGGTTGGTGAAGTGATAGCGGAGTTCGTTAGAAGCCCGCTTGAGTTTATAAAGAAGCACATTATTGAGCCTATTTGGGGAGGAATACAGTGGCTAGCTGGAAAGATGTGGGATGGGCTTCAGTGGATGTGGCAGAAAATAGTTGAGGGTGCTCAATGGCTTTGGGGTGCTCTTCAGCAAGCAGGTCAATGGATGCTTAACGCAATTGCAGGAATAGCCAGTGCTATTCAAAACGCTTTTACTGGAATTGCTAATACTATATCTGGTGTTGGTAAAACTGCATATGAGTTTATTATAAACATGTTTATGAAGATTAAAGAATTGGTTTCTGAATCTATGCAAAAATATGTTAAAGGAGTTATATCAGAGTTTATGAGTGCTGTTGGCTGGGGTTCACCCCCTGGTTTAACTTCTGATAACTTTGTAAAGGCTTGGGGAACATCGCTTTTCTGGTCACTGCCTCTATATGCATTTGCATTAGCTGTCGAGATACCGATTAGGGGGGCTGCGTATGGGCTTCAGCAGTTGGGCAATAAATTAAGTGGTATGGATTGGAAGATTAGACTGTCTTTGAAGTTTCTTGGGGCTGGAGGAGACATAGAATTCAACTTGGCTAAGGCTCTTGGCGATTCTCTTCAGAACTTTGGCAAAGAGATGATGAAGCATGCTGAAAAGTTCTATGAGCCGTTCTGGATGGGCATAGGTTTCTGGTTCGGCAGATATGCATCGACGCTTCTAATATATAATCTCAGGAACTTCATACCAATTGAGATGCCATCGTTTAGAGAGGCTGAGGAGCTGTGGAACAGGATAAGGTCAACTGCTCTAACATCTTTCAAGATTCCTGAGGACGTGGTTGGGAAGCCTGAGGACGCTGAGGATGTTATTATAAACTTCCTAAAGATGAGGGGCTACAGTGACTATGTTATCAAGCTTGCGTTTGCAGATGAGAATGAGTTCTATCTGGAGATTGAGGACAGGTTTGGCGTTAAGAGGAAGATACCACTGGCTGATGCGTGGAGAGTTCCGCCTCCAAGCGACATAATAACAATGATGATCAGAGATGTGATAATTGATCCTAAGTACTTTGCAGCAGTTATGAGGATGCAGGGATTCAACAAGGACACATCTATACTGTACTACTACCTTCACTTCAGGTACCCGCCTCCTGAGAGGCTTGCTGAGTTCTATTGGCGTGGAATGGCAAGGGTTCTGTGGTTTGACAGGACATTGGAGGAGGAAGGTCTAAAGACATTCCTAGGGCTTGAAGCTATCAAAGCAACACCTCCTAGAAAGATAAATGAGAATCCAAACATATTGAATAACATGATTATGATGTACATGAAGTGGCACGACTATGCACCTTTCGCATGGCAACCAGGGTTCCCAACAGATAAGTCAATCATGGTTGAGCTAATGGCTGACCTGCCAGACAAAGTTGATTTTCGATGGCTTACAAGGTACGGCATTATTGAGCACATGTCCTCCCTCGGAGTTAAGATGGATACAACAATTGATGGTATTGTGTCTGCTATTCAGGGTGCTAAGGGTGATGAGCTTACCAAAAAGCAGGTGACGCCAGAGATTTCTCTAGATGTGTCTCTGCTTTCAAGGTTCCTCATAGCTAGGGGTATGCACCCGTATCTAGCTTCAATTGTTTCTGTTGCTGAATCCCATGTTATGCTAGCAGATGAGATGACTCTTCTCAGATCAGGGTTCCTATACCTGTACAGATGGGGAATGGCTAATGTTGACCAGCTTGAGCAGTTGATGAGCGGTCTATTCGTTATTAAGTTCACGACGGGATACATAGACACCGATGGAACTCCACACACATATACATATAACAAGCCTGTGTTCTGGCTACCTGCTGAGAGGAGGCTTCTGCAGTTGAGGGCAGCTATGGATAGGTATTATGAGCTGTTCAGGGACTTTGTTAGGGAGGTTGAGAGGGGTGTTAGATCTCTAGCATTGCACACAAAGTCAACTGCTGAAGAGGTTAAGAAGTATGTTTCTCAACTTAATCTAGATAAGGAGACAAGCGAAGCTGTTAACAAGGCTCTTTCAAGCATTTCACAGGGGTTTGCAGAGGACTTGATAAAGAGATATGGAGGGGTGGTAACTGGGAGGCTTAGCGATGACATAGCTAAGATATCTGGGGTTAAGGTGTCTTTCACAGTTGATGATGTTTACATAGATTCTTGGATTAAGTCTGCAGAGCTTACTAGAACTATTGAGAGCAGGACTTGGATAAGGCACTACGCCACTAGGCTTGTTGCATGGATCCTATACAGAACTTCATATGGTTGGACACCTGTTGAGAAGTTCAGCAACTTGACAGCGATTCTTCTTGCAAGGGGCTGGATAACTATTGAGGAGAAAGAGTTCCTTGATACAATAGCTAGCTGGGTCTATGGAATTGTTAGGAGGGAGATGATACCAACACCACTACAGCTAGCAACATTCTCAGAATACATGAAGGTATCGGATGACTTAATTGAAAAGGTTCTTGAAGAGCACAGGGTTCCTGATGATTATAGACAGCTATACAAGCAGTACATATCGTACAGGTTCATAAAAACTGATTTCAAGACATATATAAACAGGGCTAGGAGAGCATATGTGCTTGGCATAATCAGTGATGCTGATTGGGGCAGTATTCTGAAGGAAGCTGTTGAGAAGTATGGCTTCAGAAATGAGGAGGTATCAATTATGCAGAGAATTGCAGATCTTGAGGAGCAGATGGAGAGCGTAAGGGTTTGGAGACCATCGCTAACAACAATCGCTACAATATCAGAAGTTGTACCAATACCAGATGACGTAATGAACAAGATCTTTGCAAAGTTCAGGATAGACCCATTGATAGCCCCGTACGTAACTGAGTATGTTAAGAGGAGACCTCTGGTAGATGAGCTTAGGAGCCTTGTTAACGAGTACTACAGGATGAAGTACTACTCGGCTGTGTACAAGCAGACAATACCTCAAGACATTGAGCAGGCTGTCCAGAAATACATGCAGCTGTTTGGATTGACAGAGGAGGAGAGGGCTATCAGAGACCTTGTTGCAAAGATTAGGGAGACTGTAGAGATGTGGAGAGAGTCTGCAAGGGAGTACATACCAACACCATCTATGCTGGCAACAATTGCTGAGTATGTACCGTCACTAACAGATGAGATGATCAACAAAGTGCTGGAGGCTAGGAGGGTTCCACAGGAGTGGAGAGCTATATGGATGCAGTACATAAAGGCTAGGACTCTTGCTGATGAGGTTAGGACGCTTATAAACGCTTTCTATCGTATGAAGAGATATGCTATGCTATATGGATATGCTGTTCCTAAGGATGTTGAGAATACTGTGATTAAGTACGCTAAAATGATTGGCGTAACAGATGAGGAGAAGAGTATAAGGGACTTGATTGCTGAGATCGAGGCTACTGTTGATAACTGGAGAGATCTTGCTAGAAGGGGAGAGAGCATACCAACTCTATCGCAGCTTGTTGTAATGGCTGAGTACATTAATGTACCTGTTGACTATGTTAAGAAGGTTCTTGAGGCTAGGAGGGTTGAGCATACATACGCAAATCTATGGCTTCAGTACCTCTATGCAAGGTCTATTTCTACAGAGGTTAACAGGGTTGTTAGAGCGTTTGAGGATCTATACATAAGGTTTGCTGTCCCAGAAGATGTTGTTAAACAAGTAACTTCGCTGATGGCTCAGGGTGGGTGGACTGAGCAGGAGCTTAAGATATTTGGCTTCGAGCTAGACCTTAGAAGAGCATACAGAGTTCTAACAATGATGATGCCGAGCATAAGGCAGTTCATTACAGATGCACAGTACTTGTCTAACTACGAGAAGCTTTTCCAAGACCTTCTACAGACATATGCAATAGATGCTGAGAAATATAAGAAGCAAGTTGACTACTACAAGAGGTTGCTGAAGAATAGGAGGCTTTGGAGACACTTCTCATGGTACAGAACACAGCTAACATATGCATTGATGTACGGCTCTATGACAGAGGATGAAATTAAGAAAAAGCTACAGCAGTTCGTTAACCTAGGGCTGATAGATGAAGATGAATTGAACGTAATAATTGATGGTATAAAGATTAGGGCTGCTGCTTACGCTGCTTACAGGGCTTTGAGATATAGGTGATAAACTTGACTAAAAATTTATTTCTCTTTTTAAACGATATTTAGTCAGGTGATTTAAATGTCCTCAACACATGTCAAGGATCAGAAGACTCAAACACCTCAGTTGCCTGACACTAGCGAGTTGCTTAAGAAGATGGACAGGGATTTGGAGGAGATGAGGAAGAGGTTTGAGCAGTTGATTAAGAAGATGGATGAGGATCTTGAGAGGATTAGAAAGCAGTCTGGTGGTTCAAGTGCAAAGCCTTAGCGATGTCGTTAGAAAGATTATTGAAGAGAAACAGAGGTATGCACAGAAAGTTGCGACTGAGGATGCTCTTCAGCAAAACGTTTTCGACATATATCTTTTTTCTGATCAGATAGGCTTCCAGTTTGATCAGGTTATCCTAGACTCTATATTCACCTCATTAGTTGGCATCGCATTTTATGGTTTAAACCCTTCTGAGATACCCATCTTCAACCTGTGCTTCGATACAAGCCTTCCGTCTTCTGATGAATACGTTAGAGGTAAGATAATAAACGTTCAGAACATATCCTGCTTAGATAAGTACCCAGAGATCTCAACATATATCAATGAAGCTGTAAATGCTTTGAAGCCTAGCATGATACAGAAGTGTTACTGGGGCGTGTCAACATATGGAGATTGCTATGTTGATCCATCTGTCGTTAGAGATTATTTGAGGTCAACAATGCTTAGAGTGTTCAAGATTCCTAGGGCTGAAGAAACTCAGAAGAAAATACACGACTCTTTCATTGCAAATCTAGATATGTTGCCTGACCCGATGAAGGCTGGATGGGAGATGAGCAACTACAGTTTTGAGGCAAAGATTAGGGATCCCTACTGGGACTATGCATGGTGGGATCTGAGTTTTTGGGCGGAGGAGGAATCATACATAGTTAACTATGAGAAAAACCCTGTTCCTGCTAACCCAGAGCATGCAATGGATGTTATGGTGGTGGCGTTCTGGGATCTTGGCATATGGGACTATAGCTTCTGGGCTGAGGAGACCCACAGCACTCCTGAAGGCATTGAAATGCTTGAAAAATTCGGCGATCTATATGATTCTGTTATGGCGATAGCTGACAAGATATCGTTCGAGGCTAAGTCAAGGTTGCTTACAACACCTCTAATTGTTGCTAATTACCAGACAGTTGAAGAGAGGAAGAACTGGTCAATTAGTAAGAGAGTTGATGAATTTGGATATTCAAAGGTATGGATATACACTATAAGAAATATTGTGAGGAGCATTGTTGGCGGTGTTCCCCCAGGTGTTTTCAGGGTGTATGAATCCGCTGCTATGAGCCTTGTGTCAAGAGTTGGTAGACAAGGTGGGTGGGGCTACGAAGCATTCAGGTCTATGGATATGGATACGTTCAGGAAGCAATGGATTGATGAGTGGAGCAACAAGGGGCTGGATCCAGACCTTCTCAGAAATATATTTGATGCAGTTATTAGAGAGGTTAAAACGTTTTCTGGCGAAAGATTTAAACAAAAGGTTCTGCGGCAAACTTTATATGGTGGTTTATTCTGAATAGAGGTGAGGGGAATGCTGGACATGTGGTACGACCCTCCAACAAGAAACCCCAAAAAACCATTGGTGTGGATACTGTTCGACAGCTTTGTGATAGGGTTGTTGGCTTTTGCAGCTAGCCTGCCATACGATAGGATACCTACTCATCTAGACGTCTACATAGCTTTGAGGGCTTTCATATATTCGTTTGCTATGCAGCTCTTTGTTGAGTACGGGGTTAAGCCCTATTGGAGGAATAGGAAGAATAACGGTTGGGATGAGGGTGGTGAATAGTGGGGAAATATGATTCTCTATATCCAGCACCTGGGAGGATTCTAAGGAATTGGGGTGTTGGCGTAGTTGATGCATTGAACGAGCTAGCTACCTCAATAGATAACATTAAATCAGCGAGATTCAACCATGCAAAGCAGCTATTCACACTAAATGCTATTGCTGAACAGTCTCTGTTTAGTGTCAAGGGTGCTGGGCTTGTTGTTGTTGAGCTTTCTGGTGATGGTGACGGGGTCTTCACTTTGAGGATATATGTAGATGGGAGTATAGAGAATGAGTTCCCAACAAACAAGTCAGTAACAGAGTCATATGCATTTGACTCTAGCTTTGAGCTGAGGCTGTTTAACCCTGCTAGCACCTCTCAATCAGCATCATCTGAGACAATAAGGCTCAGAGGATTGGCTAGGTACACAGGTTAATCAGCTATGAAGCTAAACCTTTGCTGTGGAGATGATGTTAGGGAAGGGTATATAAACATCGATGTTAGAAAAACTAAGCATAATGTTTTGGTTCTTGACCTTGAGAAGGAACTGTTAAAGCCTTTCCCAAGCAACTCAGCTGAAGAGGTAATAGCGAAGGATTGCATAGAGCATATTTCTTGGAGGAGGGTAGAGGACTTGTTAAGGGATATTCACAGAGTTCTAAAATGTAACGGAAGAGTCTATATACAAGTCCCAGACCTAGAGGCAATAACTAAGAAAGTTATTTTTAATCCTGACTTCTGTTTTGATATCTTGTGCGGGTGGAAGGCAATATCATACTTTGTATATGGGGGACAAGACTACGAATATAATTATCACAAATCAGGTTTTACAATTGGAACACTAAGAAGGTTGCTTGAGTCCATAGGATTTGTTGTTGATGATATTATGAATGATGGAGGCAGTAACATCATTACATATGCTAGGAAGAGGTGCTGAGTTTTATGAACCCCATCCTCTATACATACCCATTGAACCACATTGTTAGCTTCACGATTGTGGGGAGGAAACATGTGGAGTACTTGAGGAGGCTTAGCATTGCAAAGGTTTATGAGATGGATGAGCTTGTCTTCCCAAATTTTGTTCCGTCAATAAGGTATGACGCTGTTATACACCCATTTCTGTTCATATGGGAGAGAGTTATAAGCAAAATAGGTAAGGCAACACCTCCACAATTAAAGCACAAGGTTAGCAAGTATGTTGATGACTTCAAGAACCAATATGACCAAGTTGTAGCAGTTGATGTTTGCGACAGTGATAGGATAAGCGATTACGCTGTGAACTTTCTGAACTATGCCGACAAAATTATTGTGCCAAGCAATTTCTGTGTAGAGGTATATAGGAGTAGCGGGGTCAAAAAACCTGTTTACAGGGTTCCTCATGGGGTAGATGCAGAGTGGTATACCACTAAAAACATTTGGGGTACAGAGCTTAGGGAGAAAGTAGGTGATTTGGTGAAAGCTGTTTATGAGTATAAGGTTAAGAAGAATAAGAAGATTTTGCTTTTCTGGTTGTGGCACAGCCCCGAGAGGAAGGGGTTTGACGAGGTTCTCAAGGTTTACACAAGGCTAATGAAAGAGCGAAACGATATTGTACTGGTTATGAAGGTTGCAACACTCCAATCATTCCTAGTTGCTCATTTGTCTCCCAACTACCCGTCTAAGCCTGAGGATCTGGACATAAACTTTGTTGTTGGATGGCTAAGCGAATTCGATAAAATGGCTCTATACGACTTGGCGGACATAACATTGATGTTCAGTATTGGTGGAGGATTCGAAATTAACACGTTAGAAAGCTTAGCGAGAGGAGTACCTGTAATAACATCTAATAAAGGGTCGTGGACTGACTATGTTCCACCATTTCTACAGGTTAAAGCTGGTGAAAGGGTGAAGGTTTTTGACAAGCACGATATTCATGTCGGCTACGGCTATAAGGTGGATGTTGAGGACGCCCTGAACAAGATTCATGATATCCTAGATAACTATGATGAGTACAAGGCGAGGACAGAGGAGTGGAGTAGTAAAGTATTGGCAAACGAGTATCGATGGGACATAATAGCACAAAAACTTGTTAAGGTTATACATTGTTGAGGTGATTAAATGCCTGACATAGTCTTAGATTACCACAGGCTCAAAACACCAATTGACCACCCAGACACTAGTGTAACAACCTCAAAAATTGCCAGTGGTGCTGTTACACCATCAAGAATTGGTACATTGTTATCTGAAGGCATTAACGCTGTAAACTGGTTTATTGCTACAGGACTAAATATTCTTCATCACGAGAATCCTGTCGCAGACCATACAATTACATTGCTTAACAAAACGCTCTCAGATTATTCAGCTATATACATATCGCGGGACAATATGAGGATGTGGCACAGGAACCAGTACCCAACGTGGAGCTCCGGCTACACGCATGAGATGTTGACCGGTGCCTCGACAGCTGACCACAAGCTTGTCAAATGGGTTACAGGCTCATCAACAACACTTGGATATGAGGCTGTTGACTTATCTGACTACCACTACCTCTACGGAATAGATATATCTGGCTCATCGTTTAAGTGCTACAGGGCATGGGTGACAGCAAAAACTATAAGTACTGCTACACCCAAGTTTACAGCAACGGATACAGCGTATGTAAGCGGATATATAGGTATAGGGTTTGTACGTGGCTACTATCCAATACCGTATGCTGTTCCAACATGGTTTACTGCCTTCTCCAAAGGTGTAGAGGCAGTAGCAGTCATGGAGTTTGGTATTGCGGGTAGTGGAACTCCTGACGACCCATACAGACCAGATTTCTCAAGCCAACTAGTAGATATACTATCCTTGCAGGGGTTGCCAAGCTTCCTCTACCGAGAAGCTAAGAAGTATCAAATGCTGAAAAAGAGGGGCTTTGAAGATGAAGAAATAGAGCTGTTGCTGGGCTACTTACCACAACGACTAGTTGATTTGAACACCGTTACTGGGGGTGCATTTGAGTTTCATCCTGATAAGGCTTCAACGGTTATAGTAACTGTTTTTGGCGATAACCCATACAAGCCCGGTGCTGTTGATAGGCAGAAGGCAAAGGTGAAGAGAGTTATTGAAGTTCCTAAGAACTATGGAGAAGCTGTTAGCCTATATAATCGGCTTAAGAAGGATTATCCTCATTGGCTTGCTGGTGTCCACAACTGGTGCTACCAGATATTCGGCTTAGAGGAGTTTGACTGGCTTCAGAATGTTGATTTCTACTACGGTGAGCTTATTGAGCATAAGACTCATTATGACCAGCTCAAGATGGTGCCGGACTGGGAGATTAGGAACAGGTTGATGGAGCTCAGGGATAATATATCTAGAATGACTGTACTGACTGATGAGAGGGATAAGCACCTTAGAAAGATTGATGAGATTCTTAGGAGGGGGTGGTGATAGGTGCCCGTAGTGGTAGCCTCCAAGACTAGGTACTCAGGAACTGTTTCTCCATCTGCTTTGAATACCGAGACTACCGTGGTTGAGATTGGTGCTCAAAGCGATGACTACATTGTTGAGGGCTGGATAGACCTAGGGGCTCTTGCGAGCGGTGATGCAGTTGTTATCAAGGTTTACGTAGCTGTTGATGGAGTCAACTACCGTACATATGCAACCGTGACATACAGTGGGGCTGTCTCCGACCCAATCATAAGGTTTCACAGCATGCAGCTGCTGTACAACATGAAGTTCAAGGTAACCATTACTCAGACCTCAGGCACCCTCCGCTCCTTCCCCTACGGCTTCCTGCAAGAGGTGATGGGAACTGTATAACGCTTTAAAACCCTGTTACAAAATAGAGTATATTAGGTGAATTTTATATGAAAGACGTGGTTAAAGGTACGTCCATAACAAAGGTCTGGATGTTCAGAGACCCTGATGGAGCTATTGAGAGGCTTGGAAAGAGTGGTGTACCAGCGGATAAGATACGTGAGATGTTTCCTGACAGGCTTGTAGATGTTAAGGAGGTTAAAGGAAATGTGTTTCTGAACGAGGGTATCCAGTTCATTTGGCAAGCAGTAACAGGGCAAACAGGATTAACATACTTCGGCTCAAACAGTTGCTTAGGTGTTGGCGATGGTACAGCTGCTGAGGCTGCAACTCAAACTGGTCTTCAGGGAACTAACAAGTACTACAAGCAAGTTGACTCGGGGTATCCACAGATATCAGGGACATCGGTGGTATTCCAAGCAACATTTGGATCAACTGAGGCGAATTTTAATTGGTTTGAATGGACAGTGGCAAACGGTTGTGGAGATACCTATGTCAACCTTAATAGGAAGTATGCTGTGATGGGCACTAAGCAATCTGGTGCTACGTGGATTCTTCAGGTGACGCTAACGATTAGCTAGTGCTGAGGATGTGAATGTCATATGTAACTGTATGTAACCAGAAACTCTTTTTTGTTGCCCCCCACTCCCTCGTTAAGCCTGAGAACCACAAGGCTTTGATACAGTCAATTTCCTGTGTTCTTCAACAGATTCAGCAGTTGCTAGCATCTGTAGGAGCTTAGCGGGGTAGTGGTTAGTGTCGTTCACATCAGCATTACCAACAAAGATACCGCTATTCGCTGGAGCCATTAAACGTATTTACCAATCTGATTATGCAAAAGGTTCAGATACATTCAAAATAATAATTAAATGGAGTGATTCAGCTAGGGGTTCTGAATCATTCAAACTATCTTTGAGGATTAGTGATAGTGGTAAGGGTTCTGATGTATTCAAACTAATGGTTGTTGTTTCTGACATTGGCAGATCATCGGAGTTGTACAGGCTACAACTTCTCACTTTAGATGTTGGTAGGGGTGCAGATTCATATAAGCTGGCTTTAAAGGTTCTTGATTCTGGTAAAGGATTTGAGTACTTTGGTTCGTTTATAAGGGTTGCTGATTCTGCTAAAGGAATCGAGTCTCTATTGATAAAGTTGCGTGGCTCTGATAGTGGTTATGGATCCGAATCATTTAGACAAGTACTTAGGTTTGCTGATTCTGCTAAAGCGACAGATGTTTTTAGGCTGTCATTGTTGTCAGTTGATTATGGGAGAGGTGTAGATACGTATGGTGTATTGCTTAGATATGCTGATATTGGGAAGGGTTATGAAGCTTATAGTACAGCTCTGAGGGTTTCTGATAGTGGTTCGGGTATTGATATTGCAAAGATATTGATTAAAGCTGTTGAATATGGGAGTGGTTTGGATGTACATGCTGTAAAACTGCTGGTGTCTGATTATGGGAGTTGTAAAGAGGTGTTAAAGCTTTCTCTGATAGGTGTAGATGTTGCAAGTTCTGTTGAAAAGTTTGGCGTGGTTTCAAATATCTTGTTATATGATAGAGGGTATGGTATTGAGAGTCACTCAATTCTTGGATTGATTGGTGATCGTGATAGCGGTAAAGGCTATGAGGTGTGGACATCTGTTGGCAGGATACCTGTGAGCGATTCTGCAAAGCTGATTGATATTGGCACTATTAAGCTTTCCGTGACCGATTCTGCAAAATATTTTGACTCATTGCGATCTAGGTCATTTTTGTTCTCAGACTATGCTATTGGATTTGAACTTAGCATACCTGCTAGGAAACCGATTAGAACTGTTGATGAATGTCTAAGCATTTTGAGAGGTATTATTCCTGAGATCGACTATAATAAGGAGGTTAGGAGCTACCACATTAACTATCCTTTTGAGTGTGCTAATCTAGCTGTTGACCTTCTTGGAAGGGCTATTCAGAGGGTTATTGAGAAGGGTTTGTACAGAAAGAGATGGGGCGACGTAGTATCATTAAAGGATGTTATTGAGCTGTATCAAGAGGCTCAGAGGTTTGTAAATGCCTATAGAATCCTCAAGTCGATGGACATACTTACACCTGACCATGAGAACTTCCTCATAGAGATAATATACAATGTTTGGCAAGCTATTCAGAAGCTGAGCTGGGTAATAACGCAAACAGTTGGTATATCTGCTGAGGATTGGCTAAGTATCAGGGCTTGGTTAAAGCCTGAGGTTATGTACAGGGTATCACAAATTGATGTTGGTAGGGGGATTGAGAGGTACATAGCGTTTGTTAGAGGGGTTCTTGTTGCATCTTCATCAATTAGCCTTGAGGATGTTGCTAAGATAATCAGATCTGTGTCATTCGCAGTATCAGAGTCATTACAATTATCAGGCTATTCATCTATATATACAATCTTTTCAGGGTATGACATTAGCAGAGGTTCGGATTCATATAGAGTGTCTATTTTTGTGCCTATCAAGCCAAGCTCATCAATTAGCCTTGAGGATGTTTCCCAAGTTATTCGCATTGTAAGCATAGTTGCATCTGATTCGTTACAGTTGATAGCATCAGCATCACCAACATTTATCTACTCGATTAGGGTGCTTGACTCTGGATCTGGTAAGGAGTCATATAGTTTAAGTATCAAGGTCAATGTAATTGGCTTGAGCAACATATCAATGGCTGACAGCATTAGCTCAACAATTTCACGTGTTCTATCGCTTGCTGAAAGAATCTACATGAATTCAAGTGCACTAGTATCAGTTACTACGTCTATTTTGGGTGGAGATAGTGGTAGCGGCAAAGATTCGCATAGTATAAGCATTAGAGTTCCTATATCATCTGCTGTCTCAATTAGCTTGGCTGATAGCATAGGGATAACAGTATCACATGCTGTATCAGTATATGACAGCATAATCATAACATCGAGTGCATCAGCATCTGTAAAAGCTGGTGCATCATCATCAGATAGCGGTAGAGGATATGATGTGCATAGTGTAATAGCTAGAACTGTAAGCTATGACACATCAAAAGGTGTTGATGTCTATACAATTACCGCAAAGGTTGTTCCGATTGATAGTGGTAGAGGATCGGAGACATATGGCATCACAAGGATTATACCTGTTTCAGCATCTAGCAACATTGGATTGACTGATTCAATAAGCATAACTATAAAGCGTGTCATATCGTTATCAGATAGCCTGAGCATAAGCTCAACACCGTCTCTAGTTGTTAAGGTTACAAAGACATCATCTGATAGCAGCAGGGGATCAGAGTCTTATGGTGTAACTAAGAGAGAGGGTGTAGCAGCATCAAGCACAATAAGCCTTGGTGACTCTGTGAGTGTGAAAGCAAAGCACAACATATCATTATCAGACAGCATTAGCATAAGCTCAGCAGCATCTGTTAATATAGCTTAATAAATCTGTTTACTGCGTATTTTTTCAGGTGGGGTAATGATCTGGATAAGAAAGTTACTCAAATTGATTTTGCAACAAGGCTTAACTGTCACGTTTACAGAGGATGAAGCTAGAAAGATAATTGACACAAGGCAGAGGCTTAGACAGTGGTACAACCTAGCATCACAAGGTGTTTTAGCTGAAACAATTGGTGTTGGACTCAAAGATGCTATCATGGACATTGCAGATGTTGCTAACAAGCTTTATGGGTGGTATGTCCCTCAATTCCAAGTAAGCAAAATTGCTTTAACTGATGCCGAATTAGAATCTGTCATCAATGATCTGAAGGCGAAGGGTGGTTTGGTTGCTTGGTTTCCGCTTGATAGTCAATACATCTCTACAAGTCTTGATGAGTTCAAGAAGATTATCTCATGGGACTGGACAGATCATCTACACTACGAAATAAACACATTTGATTGTGAAAACTTTGCATTCTACTTTGCATCAAGGGTTGCAAGGATGTTTGGTATTAACACTGTTGGTATTGTGCTTGACTATAGCTCTGCTCATTCATATAACCTTGTCATTGTCAAGGATTCTCAGGGTGTTAGGTGGATGCTGTACGAGCCTCAACTAGATAGCTTGTTTACCTATGATCAGAGGGATCAAAGCTTTTATGCTATGAAACAGTATGTACTTCTGTTGTAGGGTAAAAACATGGCTAATCTATCTTTACCTGTTCCAATAGGTTTTGATGTTAGGGGCGAGCTTGGAATAGGCGATACAAAGTCGTCTCTACACGGATCACCTACAACAACTGTTAGACAACATGTTATATCTGCACTTGCTAATGGTACTAATCTTGGCACTATAAACAAGATTGTTCTTGTAGATACTGGAGGTACTGAGAGGGACTCAACAACATCTCTTAGCTACAGCATTAGCTATACAACTAATCAAGCAACATTAACAATTACATGTTCTATAAGCATCACTGCTGCATATACAATTTCGAAGGTCAGGTCATATAGCGGTACAAACCTATATTTCGAAACATCTCTATCAACAGCTATAAGCGTGGGGTCAGGTGACACTGCTAATGTTACTCTAAATATCACTATATCGTTCAGCGGTACACTAACATATGGTTCGATATCTGCATCGGCTAGTGCCACATACCCGACATACACTGTTTGCTATAGAATTGCACAGGTTCTAAGCGGAGGCATTCAAGTTGGTAACTTGAAGATTGTATCTGTGTATTTCGATCTATACTACTCTGGGACAACAACTGAGACAAGCAAGACTATTTCAACTACAAACACTGTGTCAGCTGATGGTCTATCTGTCACAATATCGTGTTCATGGACTGCTGATGCAGACTATGACCTTTGGTTTATAGCTCCCACTCTGTATGATGGTAGCCGTGGATGGGGATATACATTATTAACAACAATTAGTGTGCCTAAGAACTCAACAGTTACATACAGTGAAAAGGTATCGGCATAACTAGCCATTTAAATCAATACATATTTTTATCATTTCAAATAAAACATATATTGCTAGAATGACAAAGATAGCTGACGCCAGCAACTCAACAACTGCTATAAGTAAGTGCTGTGTCGATTCATAGATATTTCTTAATGCTATAGACGTGCAGTTAACTATTTCTATCCCTCCGCAAAACGGTTTAAACCCTTTCTGAAGCTCTAAAGATTCTCTCATATGGTTAAATGAATCAACTGCGAAGTATATTGACAGAGCTACTAGAACAGCAAATACTGTTAGAACGGGTATCAATAGCTTGAGTTGCATTACACCACACCTATGTTTTTTCACATGGTATAAGGTTAGTTATGACTAGGTATAGAATGTAGAATGAAAGCGATATTATCATAATCGTGTTATAAATGTTTAGATCCGCATAGATGTTTGGTGCCAGCCATAGTTTGAACTCTATCGGCTTTCCAAGAAGTATTGATAGAGAATACCATGTTAAGTGGTGTGTTGATAGAAGACCTAGTGGTGTAAGCAATATGAATAGTGTTGCCTGCAACAATGGTCTTTGCGGTGTTGGCATGACTATGAACTCGTAGCTAACAATCAAGGTGTAGAGCATCACTATAGCTGTCCATGTGAATGCCTTCACGCTCCAGTCATCTATGGCTGCATCTGTCAATCCAGTCATTATACCTGTCAAGGCTGCTAATCCATATGAGAATCTGTATTCGTGGTATGTGCACATCTCTATCATTTTGATTCACACCACAAACTTATTTATTCTATGAAAACTTATAAACTTTTTTACATGTTACATATAACTGGTGATATATAATTTGAAAGCACGTGAGCTTGTTGAGAAGTATGTGGATGAGGTTATGGCTAAGCAGAGGGAGGGCTATGTAAAGATTCACTACACAGATGTCATAGCTTCTACGAGGCTTGCTCCAACTGTTGCCATTAGGAGGCTTAGGGAGGTTTGCAAGGAGAAGGGAGGTGAGTACATATATGGGACATGCATAATATATGTAAAGATGTAGGGGGGTGTATTTCAAATGAGTAAGGCAGTCTCAAAGACATATCCATCTTCATTGGAGATTCTAAGCAGAATTGATGTATCTGTCAAGGAGGGTAAGACAATTGGAGTCTATGGATTTAGCATGGTTGGCAAGTCAATTCTTTCAACAATTATTGCAAGGGATTTTGCTGGCGATAATGGGAACGCCATTGTCTTCGGCACAGAGAACCACTATGCTGATGAGGACTATAGGAATATGGTCTCAAAGTTCCTTCCGAAGAACCACTTCATAAACTACTGCAACAATTTGGAGACTCTGTATAAATATATGTATATAGTTAAAAAGAAGAGCTTCGAAGGCAAGGTGGTGCTGATCCTAGACAGCTTGTCGTTCATAGCTATTCGTGAGACAGCTAGGTGGAATATGCAGGGGGTGTCAGAGCCAAGGGTCATAGCAGCCAGGGTTATTCCACAGCTCTACACGGTTGCAGCGGCTTTCAAGGATCTTGTTGTTGAGAAGCGTGCTCTCGGCATAATGATTATGCATGCTGGTACAACTGCTGGTACTGGGAAGTTCAGGGGTATAACTGATCTAAGACCTTCTATGGCTGGAAGGGTTGCACACAGCCTAGACTACCTGATATTGATGGAGGCTGAGGGTGCTTCCCTTGACTCTCCAAGGAAGCTAACATTGGTTATGTCTAGGCTTAGCCCCGAGTCTGAGGGTAAGTCGGTTAGGTTCAGGTTTGCTGGTGATAGGGTAGAGCTGGTTGAGGAGGAAAAGAAGGATAAGGGTGAGGCGTAAATGGTTGAGCCGTTTATTGAGCTAAGGCTTAAGCTGAAGTTAAAGACATATACAGAGGTAAAGTATTGGATGGGGGAGCTAGGCATTGAAAAGCCAGAGGAGCTAATAGAATACCTTCTGAAAGTGTTTAAAAAATGTAGAGAAGTCTATCTGAATATAAAAGAAATTTCAAGTTATATGGAGGGGAGGTGAATGAGTGAGGAGTTTGTTGAGGTTAGGCTTAGGCTTAGGCGTGATGTCTATACAGAGATTAGGGAGTGGATGAGGGAGCTGGACATCGAGGAAATAGAGGACTTTGTAAAGTACCTTTTAAATGTGCTTAAAACTGCGAGACATGTTTACCTTGAGCTGAAAGATGTTGTAAGATACTGAGGTGAGGAGAAGTTATGGTCAATGAAAAGGCAACTGAAGCTATCGCTTCAATGGTTTCACTATATTCTGAGTTTGTGAGGAGAGGATTGTAAGTGAGGAGGTGAGCAGATGTGGTTGCGGGGGAAGAGACTGTAAAAGAAAGGCAGTCAAGTGACTTGGTATTGGCAAGAGTATACAGCTTGCTTTTAGTGTACTTTGACCCGTACTACGACGCCGTGTTGGTGTACGACAAGATTACTAGTGCTTTATCTGATAATCAGAAGCGTGATAGGATAAGGAGCTGTTTAGACAGCTACTCTAGGGAAGAGGATCAGCTTTGGTGCATATTTAAGGAGGCTGGGGTTGAGGATATGTGGCTGAAGTACAAAAACGTGATTGGATCTAGGTCTTGCATAAAGAGTGCAAGGTGATTGGAACGAGCAAGGAGAAGAAAATTATGTGTGAGGCTATTAGACATGTTGAGGGGTGGGCGAGTATGGTAGCTGTTCAGCTTCACTATATCGGGTTTGAGCTGAAGTACTTGGCTGCTTTGGTTAGGAAGATAATTGTGGACAGGTTTGGTAAGCCTGTTGGTGAGGGATGGATATGCGATGAAGAGTCAAATGATTGCTACAAATATATAATGGTTTTCAGCTGTGTTGATGGAGATAGGGGCAAGTATGTTATGGTTTAGGTCGAGGAGAATGAGGAGTATGTGTTTTGGGTTTCAAGCTCGGTTCTAGATGAAAAGGATTTGCCAGTACGTGAAGATGGTGTACCTGTCCAGACAAGTCTGGAGCTTAGGGTTGTGGAGAGCAAGGATGAATCAAACATGTTTTTAGATTTTGTCGAAGAAATGGATTCCGAATTTGAGGTGGAGGATTAATGAGTGGAACGAAGGTGCTTTAGGAGATGAAATAGGGTGAAAAGGAGGATAAGAAAGGGGGTGAAAGCAAGTGATAAGGTTCCAAAACCTGTTTAGGATAAGGAGTGAAAAACCTCCAGTAGATCAATTCTTTGTATTAATGGATAAGGTGTGAGGCTGGTATGAATGTTGAGCAACTTAGGAAGGCTCTTGATGAGCTGAGGAGTATGTTGCCAATGAGCGAGAAGGAATTTGGTAAGGTGTTCTTAAATAAAACTGGCTGTGTATGGTCTTAGGTTATAGGAGATGAAGAAACTGTTGAGAAGTATTCTAATATAGAGGATGTCCTCATCTACGTGTATAGAAACTATCAGATAGTGATAATGTGTGAAGATAATGACTTCGATCTAAGGCTGAGCTACTATATATTTATGTTAGGAAGTGTTGATGGCTATGTAATTCATTTTGACTTTGACAAAATTGATTATATTGGGAATAAACGCAGAAATGTGGGTGAGAAGTGAATGAGTGACCCATTCATATGCTATGAACTGATTGATATTGGTAGAAGGGCTAGGTTTGACAGGGATAGCTTCTCTGAGGTTGTTGACCACCTAGCTAAAGATCTAATGGCTTTGATAGACAAGGCGAGGAAAGATAACGCAAGTGCATCGCTAGTTAATAGCATGGCGTTCATACACAGAATATTGTTGCAAATCAAGGAAGTCACAGCTAGCAATCTTGAACAGCTTGCGAAGTACATAGATGACCTGATAAAATCAAGTGTATGCAGCTTAGAGAAGAGCGATGTTTGTACAGGAGATGAGCTTGCAAAGTTGATAGCTGAGCTTGGGTATAGAAGTGGTGCTATAGAGTGCTTCAAGAAGAACATTGTTGCCTGCAGGGATATAACAAACATGTTTATCAATGTTGAGGAGGGTGAGAGAATAGTTGAGGTAATATATTATGACCCTATCTATGGCATTAAACGCACTAGTGTGCGGTATAAGAAAGGCAGAGAAAAGATTGGAGGAGCGTTCTACCCAGTTGTGCCAGCAGTTTATGAGAAGTGCCTAGGTATAAAGGTTGAGGTGGAGGGTGATAATAGATAGTTAGGTAGGTAAAGAAATGGGCAAGAGGAAGCTGATACTAATACACCCAGGTGCGACAGTGAGCGGAATAGAGTGCATATGTTTCGACATTTTCTGCGATCCTAAAGAGCTTCCGCCGAGTCTAAGAGATGAGCTTAAAGGTGCTGGCTATGAGATGAAGAGCTGTAGATATGTTAAGATGCTTGGCGATGAAGATTACTTCATATCTATGGATCTTTGTCACTTATGGGATGATAACATGGCTATACTTCTAATAGTGTTTGACCTTGTAAAGCTGGGGTTCGAAGTTAAGTACATTGATTCTGAGGGTAATATAGTGTAGGTAGTGGCGAAGTGTATGGTGGTAGCACCTGAGCTTGGTATTGTATTTCTGATAACCTTTTTTGCAATGATTATTGCTTGGGCTGTGACTGCATCACCCTTGAAAAAGTGTGATGAGTACTGTGATGAGGGGTCTAGGAAACTGATTTGCTTGCGTTACAAGCTTTTGGGTTACGTAGATTCATGCAATGGGTGACTGACTATGGGGGCAAGTTGCAAGGTGAAAGAGTTGCAACTTCAAGTTGCTAACATCTATATTAGGGTGTGTGGAGATGATGCCGAGGTAGGCATATCGCCGCCATGGGACATCGTTGGAAGGCATGAGTATATATTTATTGACAAAATTGATAGAGCTGTAGATGGCTTGAAACAGCTTGCAAAGGAAATCCTAATCGTGGTCGAGGAACTCGAAAAAATGGTTGGTAGAAGAGGTGGTTCAAATGAGCATCAAAGCTGAGAAATTGCTGATGCAATAGAAGAATATGTAAAGCAGCATTCATAGATCATGAAAAAATCAAATATTTTTTACAGATCCAGATATGTTAGCAGGTCTTTTACTATTTCCTCTGCTTTTTTGAGGTCTCCAGACTTAATCGCTAGATAGACTTCTACCAACTTATCCTTTACCATTGCTTTAAAGCGAATTTTATCGGCAATTATAATGTCTATGGCTTCTCTGCATGTTTCTGATAGTTTTTCGTTTGTCATTTTAATCCCTCATCCCTCCTCTGGCACCACAAATAGCGTTTTAATTTCATTTTCAGTCGGTACTAGTTGGCAAAACTCTACAAACTCTTTACATGCTAGAGTAGCTGTGAAGAGGTAGTCTGTCAGCATGTATCTTCTTAAGTTGACAAGCTTTGGAGCTATTTCAAACACAATTGTTTCTATTCTATAGTCTTTCTCTTTATACTTCTGCTTCAATTCTTTTCGAAGTTTGATTAGGCGGCAAAGATACTTTGCTTTGAAGTAATACAGCTTATTCTTTTGCTCAATCAGCGTATCAACTTCTTGCTCTGATGGAATCAGCTCTTCAAACACATTGAACTCTCTAGAAGCTAGATACAGTGTGAATATGTAGTCAGCTAGATCCATAGCTCTTAAGTGTTGAAGCTTTGGAATAAGATACAGGTCAATTATCTCAGCTATTCTCTCATCGTCACTATGCTGTTGCTTTAGCTGTGTTAGCTTAGCTATTTGAACAGCTTTGAACTTCTCCAGCTTCACTGCACCCTCACCACAGCCCTGAAGCTAAACTCCTTGCTTTTGTTGCATGAGGGGCTTTCATGGACATACATCACCAGCTCCTTCCCCCTGTACTTCTCCAAGAACATTTGCATATCCATGATTTTATATTTATGTGCATTCTTATGACTAGAGTTATCAACCCACTCCCCATCGTCAATGTAACTACCATCACTATTCAATAATATGCTCTTCCACTCCCTGCATGAACCCCAAGTATCGTGACTATATAGCACAACTTTCTTGACACCATCATATGAAGCAAACAGATATTTCTTTACTTGGCTCGGTATTTCTTCAGGCTTTATGTTGTATCTTTTCTCTATCTTTACAATCTCGATAGTTATATCCCCTACTTGAACTTGATTTGATTGGGTTTGGACTTGGCTTGACATGGGTTTTCACCGAATTATATATATGCACTCGGGGTTTAAAAGCGTTTATGGAACTCGTTTAAGGCAGGTGCAACTAGCAAGTGCAAATAGGTGAGCGGCTAGCTGTTTTGTCTGTTCTGTTTTTTTCGTCTCTTTTTCGTCTCTTTGCATATTTTTAGAGCGTTTTTTTGTTGTGTGTTTCTTGTCGGCAGCTTTGTTCTTCTCTTAGCAATGCCCC
>Ga0080005_128618_pt1 | contig 26888 bp, 27 predicted proteins | sample JossMetagenome_2_FD_69208 | JGI IMG/M metagenome (GOLD analysis project Ga0080005, IMG submission 69208) | Hot spring sediment microbial communities from Joseph's Coat, Yellowstone National Park, USA - JC3_ASED (SPADES assembly) (version 2) | ecosystem: Environmental > Aquatic > Thermal springs >...
AGATTTTTGAAAAAGTAGATGCTCCCGGCGGGATTTGAACCCGCGTCTGAGCCTTTCTCCATTTTCGAGAGGGCTCTATCCTTGACCGGGCTAGACGACGGGAGCACTATTTGAGAATTAAGATTAAAAATTAAAAAATAATGTGGAAGTCGGAAAAGTTTGTATCTGTATCTAATTTTTCTATTTTAATATCTTTAACTTCTGCTAGTGGGTGATTTTTCTTCATTATTTCTATCATTCTTTCAATATCATTTTTTTCTCCACAAAAAACAGCTTCAACTCTATTTTCTGACAAGTTTCTCACATATCCTCTTAATCCTAGCATTTTTGCGTATCTTTTCACAAAGTTTCTATAGCCAATTCCTTGCACTCTTCCATATACTAAAACTCTAACTTTCTCTTCCATTTTTTAACTTTTTTACATCAATCTATAAATTTTTTGTAATTCAAAAAATCAAAATGGAAGAAGAAAAGGAACCTTTATTAAAAGAAGGAAAGATAAGAATTGATGAAGAATTAGCTAAAAAATTAAGGCATGCTCAATATGGGGTTTTTGGCCATTCTACAGTAGATGTTTGTCATTATACAAAAAAGGCTTTGAAAAAAGAAAAAGTTTGCTATAAGAGAAAGTTTTTTGGTGTCGAAACGCATAGATGCATGGAATTTTCGCCAGCTGGTCTATTCTGCCATAATAGATGTATCTATTGCTGGAGACCAACAAATTTTTACAAAACATTAAAATTAGAAGAGGATAAAGTTGACGATCCAAAAGAAATATTCGAAAATCTCTTAAAAGAAAGAAACAAATTGCTAACAGGTTTTGGAGGAAACGAAAAAGTTGATAAAGAGCTTTACAAAGAAGCTATGATACCAACTCATTTTGCCATTTCTTTAAGCGGAGAACCAACTTTGTATCCAAAGCTACCAGGGCTAATAAAGTATTTGAAATCTTTACCTCATACAAAATCAATATTTTTAGTGACAAATGGTCAAGAACCGGAGATGCTTGAAAGGTTAGAAAGAGAGGATGCATTACCAACACAACTTTACTTATCGATGAACGCAGGTAAGTTAGAAACATTCAAGAGAGTAAATTGTCCTTTGATGAAAGACGCATGGGAAAGGTTTAATAGAAGTTTAGAGTTTTTATCCAAAACAAAGACTAGAACGCTAATAAGAATAACTTTGATAAAAGGCTTTAATGATTCTAAAGATGAAATAAAAGATTTTGCTGAATTGGTAAAAAAAGGAAATCCTCATTTTATTGAAGTAAAATCTTACATGCATGTTGGTTATTCTAAGAGTAGGCTAACAGAAAAAGAGATGCTAACAATGGAAGAAATAAGAGATTGGGCAAAAGAACTTCAGAAGCTATTACCAAATTTTGAGTTTATGGATGAGGATGAAGATTCGAGAATTGTTATTTTACAAAACAAAGATAGATACGTTGATAGATGGATTGTAAAGCCAGAAGAAAGTAGCTTGTTTAGATTTGGACTATGAGATATCTATTTCTCTTTTTGTTGCATCGTAAATGAAGTTTATTTGATAGTCTCCATTGGTAAATTCTTTAATTTTTATTGGCACATCGCATTCAATTATTTTGCAGGAATTTAGCATGCAAATTTTGTTGTCTTCTTTTCTAACCGGATAAGAAAAGTGGAACGATTTTGAGAATTTAATCTCCTTTTCCGGAAAGTTCTTGGCGCTCATACATAAATAATCTATTGTTCCAGAAAACTCTTCTAACTCTCCTCTAACAGCATAAACATACATTATTCCTTCTGTTGCAAAAGTTTCATTATATCTTATAGTTACGGGAATCGCTATTTTAATTTCTGCTTTTTTTGCTTTCTCAGGAGAAAAGCTTTGAGTACCAAAAGTTTTTTCTGATCCAACAGAAAAACTCCAAACCCTTTCCTCTACTTCTATCTCTTTGCTAGGCTTTATTTCACTCATTCCTAATTGGGCTCCAGTTTGAAAGCCTGTAAAGTCAGAATAACCATAGTGTGCTCCTCTGATCGTAAACTCACTAACAACGTTTAGGTCTTTGTCGTAAATTCTTATCCCTCCATCATTATAGCAAATAACCCATATGTTTCCTTCAGAGTCCATTGAAATTCCAGTTGGTGTGTTGCAAGTTGGCATGGATTTTATGAATTTTCCGTCTTTGTCAAGCTTAACAATTTGATTAGTATTGCTCCCGACAGCATAAACATTATCATCTTTATCGACAAAAACTCCCCTTGCACCTAATAAATTTATGTTCGCGTATTCCCATTCTTTTTTCATATCTTTGGAAATTTTTATTATGCTACCATAGGTCCAAGTTGTAAAAACAATTGAATCTTTACCTCTCCAAATTCCATAAGTAGTTTTTCCCGCTTTAAAAGTAGAAATAGAATCATCTTTAGGATTCAATTTTATAATTAAATTTGCATCAATTGTAGAAATCCAAACATTTCCCTCTTCATCAACAACACATCCATAAGGGGAGGCTGGAAGCTTCCATTCTTTTAATATCTTTCCATCTGGTGATATTTTAAACAATTTTTTATCACTCCAATGCCCAGCATAAACATTATCGTTTTTATCAATGCATACTGCTCTTATTTTCATATCTCCAGAATTACTTCCTAATCTTACGTTAACAACTATGCATTCATCCTCATCAAAAGGAAGCATTTCGTTTTCATCAACAATCCCATCTCCATTCTTATCTTCTGAAGTTTCTATTTTTCCATCTCCATTCTTATCTATACAGTCTTTCTTGTCGAAAGCGATTTTTACTAATGTATTAGTTCCTCTATTGCCAACCCAGGCATTACCTTTTGAATCAACAGCAGTTCTTGAAGGATCTCCATATATTCCAGCTGGTACAGTCCAATGTCTTCTTATTTCTTTTCCGTTGCTTGAAACAAGAGAAACAGAATTTCCATAGCCACTATTAGGAATCCATGCTAATGTTCCGCTTGTTCTTTTCATTCCAGGCAATACTGAAATTTTTTTTGGTAGTTGAATGACAGTTATAGTGTAATCAAAATTAATTTCTTTTGCGCATTCTGGTTCAATTCCTTTGTATCTGGATGCAAAATATTCTAGTTTATTGACATCGATGGTTCCCTTTTCGTTTTTGTATGACAAACATTCTTCACTCGAAATTAGCTTTTGAGCAAGATTTAAAACTTCATTTTTAAATTCTGAGCTTGCTTTTTCTTCAGCAACACTCTTTTGATAGCTAGAGAAGTAGTAAACTATAAATACAAAGATTAACGACGCTACCACTATTGAAATTGTTTTTACGAAAAAACTTACTTGTCCCTTTTTACTTTTGAAAACAAAAATAGTGATTAAAACAAGGATTAGTGCAATTACAAGTAGCCCATATGGAAAGTTGAGTTCTTTTGAAACTTTATTTCCTTCTATTGGTTTTATAACAGAAAAATTCAAAGAGTAAGTTTCATAAGCCGTAAATGCTAAAATTTGGTAGCTTCCTCTTTTTAAATTTTCTAAGCAAGTCGGCAGTTTCAGGGTTTCTTCTTTACTGCCGTAAATAAGTTTGAATTGATTTATTGGAGTTGTGTTTGAAAAGGAAAGACAAACTTTCTCCCCAATGTAAAAAATTTGTTCCTGATTTTTGCATTCCGCATCTAAGCAAGAAAATAGTTCAACTTCTTTCTTTTTTACTTCAAAAGTTTTGTTTAGCAAAAGAGATTCATTCTTTTCTGTCAGTGTAATTGTTAACAGATAATTTTCGCTTGATGGTAAGCTCTCATCCCATTCTATCTCAACTTTCTTCTCTTCAAAACCTTTCAATTTAACAAAGAATTCTTGAGGATTTATTGAGATATAAAATGGTGCAATTATTTCTGCTCTTACCAACACATCATTTTCTGCGTTTTCCAAATTTTTTACTATTAATTCAGCTTCTATCTCCTCTCCTTCAAAGAAAGCATTTTTCATTTCTATGGAAGATTCAATTTTAGCAAATGCTTGAGGTAAAAAAAATAGGAAAATTAAAAATAGAGAGACTTGTTTTTTCATAATTTTTTTTGTATTCTAAATTAAAAATAGATCATGTTAGGAGCTTTCACTTGTAGTACATGGTACTTCTCTTATTTCTCCAAAACATTTTGTACATTTTGGTGTACATTCTTCACAGCTTGTTGCTGAAGATGGACATTCACATTTAACTAAAGTCTTGCACCTATCTTGATCTCTGAAATAAGCATAAACACTAACAGAAAATGTTAGAGGTTTTGGTCCATTTGGTGAAGATACATAATACTTGTAGTCTTTACATGTGAAGATATAAGCTGCAGAAAATCTTGCTTCATACCAATAGTAGGCTTTACAATCATACTCTTTACACTCTCCTTTTTGGTCAGAACCTTGGAATGAAATTTTTCTATTTGGAGAAAATGTTGGATTATAAAATGGCGAATAAGAGGATGCATAAGAATTATGAGAGTATGGTGAAATACAGTTATGCTCACAACTCCTAGCACATTTATTACTCCATGGTATGCAATCGGTAGGCTCTAAACAAGGAGGACCTATACCTTGCATACAGCAAATATTTTCTTTTTCACATTTCACATATTCATCAAATTTTTTCTGCAAAGCTTTCAATGCATATTCTGCACAACTATCTGCATATTTTTTGCAGTTTGTACATTCTTCTTCTTCTGATTTAGATGAGCAAGCACAACCTAAATTAGAACAAATACAAGGAGAAAATGGATCTTCATTAGCCCATTCAGTAAAAATTCTAAACATGTACCAAAATCTATTTTTTGTAATTAGTTCGCTTATGTTAAAATCTTCTGAAACTCTAATCTCATCTTTTGTCACGCTTATTCTTGCATCGCTTGCATTAACAGTAAAATTACCTTCATCGTACAAACCATTTAAAACGCCAGATTCATCCAATTGATAGATAAGAGAAGAAAAATCTTTCAAATAAACATTTAAAGGTAGTGTAGTATTGAATTTGCTACCATAAATTGTCAAATAATACTTCGTATAATTTCCTAAGCAGCCTTTAGAAGTTTCTACTGGCAAAGGATTCGGACCATTACAAATCCATGGACCAGCTCCTACTGAACCCCCTGAAGCCGCTTGTTCTCTCATCGCTTGTAAAGAAGAGTAAACTAAGGAAAGTTTCAAATAATTCTTTGCATTCTCTATAACATTTCTTGCTGCATCTAAAATTTTTATTTCCAAGATTTCTTCCTCGTATTTCTTTCCGTAAAAAACGTTGTAGAAAATAAATCCGATTATTATCAAACCGACTGAAAGCAAAAGAAATGAGATTGGGATAATTTGTGATTTCATTCAACCACCAATTGAAATTATTATTTTTCCAACATTTTCATCGGGAACTGGTATTAAATTTTCCCACGAATACAAAACTTTTTCTTTTTTTAATTCACCATAAACTTGAGTATCTTTTGGTAATATAACTTCAATTCTCCATCTTCCTTTAAAACTTTGGTCTAGCAAAGGTTCAAGTATTTGGGTAATGTTTGTTGTGTTTAAAGCCTTTCCGTAATAAACAAAACTATAATCTTTACCTTGTAGAATTCCATCTATCATCGCTTGAATGCAATACTTTTCGAAAAATGGAAGTTTAGAATTAAATAGCATGCTTCCAATATTGGCTAGCTCCTCACTATAAATTCTTTCTTGAAGTGCTCGCGAAACTTCTTTTCCTCGTGTAGATTGTTGGTAGGTGAGAAAAACAATTAAAAGTATTCCAGAAAAAATTATTGCCGCCAAATAAAAAAATTCTTCAGTTTGAGCTTTCATAAAACTTTTTTGTTTTTCAATTATTATCATTAACGTTTTTTATTGGTCAATGGTATTCTAAAATCAAGTAAAAAAGCTTCGTAAGTCAAATCTACAGAAAAAGAGTTTATAATTTACTTCCAACTTTCAATCATTAGTGAGACCAAAGAGGAGCGGTATAAAAATTTTAAACGTTGGATTAAATTGAGGAAAAATAGAAAAGAAAGCTTATTAAAGCTTTAAGATTGGGGATGGAATTTTTTACTTTTGAGAATTACTATTGCTGCTAGAATTGCGATTATTAGAGCGAAAATTATATATATTGGAGGGGACACCGCTTTAACGCATTTGTTTTCTATGCATTTATAGCCAGAAGGGCAACCACAATCTTTACAACAATTTTCTTGAGTTTCACCAACTTCGCATATTTTATTACCACAGATAGGTTTTATGCAATCTGGATCAGCACCAGGTTCACAATCAGGATCACATTTCCCATCTTTAACCCCATCACATATTCCATCCTCACTGCCAGATGGACAATCAGAAGGGCAATTTATGAAATTTTCACCATATTTTTTTTCACATATGTGATTATGATTACAATCAACATATATTTTAAAATCGTTTGAAAAATATGATACTCCATTTTCATCAATAACTTGTGTTGGTTGAATTGTTATTAGCCCAACCATTAGTGGTTTAAAGACGTATATTGTTGAATTTGAACCATTCGCTTTTACTATTACATCTCTCCAGACAAGTCTAGGCGGAATAGTAGCAATCAAATTGCCACTTGTAGCGTTAGCTATTTTATCTTTAGGATAAATTACTTCACCTTCAAAAAATTCTATAATGTTAACGGTTTTTTGATAATTGCAATTGTTTTTTATGTTGATAGTTACTTCTATTGGGCTTTCTACAGTAGAGTTTGTGGCATTGGCTTCTTTTTCAACTTGAATACAAGAAAATGCTGGATAAAAAAAGAAAGAAATTAGGAATACTAAAAAAACTATTTTTTTTAACATCCCCACACCTCACTCTTCGGAGGACAATTAAAATAGCCATTATCATTCATGCATTTATAGTATTCACAATGTGGATACCAGTTGGTTGGATCTTGACCAGGTCTCCAATTAGCACCATTATTTCCTGTGGTATCTATTATTACATACTTATTTTGTCCCGGAAACTTTACTATATTATATCCATGCCCCTCTCCCAAGGCTGTAAAAACTTCATCCTTCTTATAGCCAGCTGCTCTTAGAGCAGTTGTTACAGCAACCGAATAATCTACACAAACCCCTGTCTTTAAAATACCATAGTTTACATGTGCTGGAAGATCAGAAAAATAACAACTATTTTCTTCAATATTTGAATCAGACTTCCAGCCAACAGGATATATGCTAACCTTCCCCTTACACGGCAATTTATCGAGTGGCGTCCCTTCGACAAGAGGTAAACATTTGCCAAGATAATCTGGCTTGCCTCCAGCTTCAAGGCAATAATCTATGCCAGCACAACAAACTTCTGCAAGATCATATCCGAACATCCATCTTCTAGCTGGTCCAAAGCCAGATGTTATGTAAAGCCCCATACAATATTTTAGTTTTTCGTTTGATTTATCGTTATTGTAACCTGAATATTTTAGAGCCTCTTTACAATATGAATGACAATCTCCATTACATTCGTTTATGCAACATTTGTAAGACTCTTCTACAATTTTCTGTGTAGTTGGATGACAAATTTCAAAAAGGTCACAAGCAAAATTTGGTTCATTAATGTACAAAAGCTCGCCTTCATGTGCAGGCCATCCACGTTTACATGGAGTATCGCTAGGACAATAGTTTATTTGCCCTTCTATACATTCACTTCCATTCCAACTTTTACCCTCTTCACAACAAGCTTTTTTATAGGCAGTAAAACTCGAATCAACAGGATTACATTTTAGATTAGAACCGCATTCCTCATCACAATAACACTCTTGACCTTTTTTCTTTTTATCAGGCAAATACAAACATCCATATTTATTGCTAGATGGATTTTCTGGACAGCAAACATAATTTAAACCAAAAGCGTTGCAAGAACAATCAGCAGAATTCTTACAATTTTCTCCTATGTTTATGTTGCAAAAACCATCATTCAAGCATATAGAATTTGGGCCATAGCAATCTGGGCAATTTGACTTGCACTCTTCTGCTTCGCAAATACCATTAAAATTACAACCTACTTCTTTTTCTTTCGATAAAACCACTTTGCTATCTTTTTTAATAAAACAGACCTTTGTTGTTTCTATTAGTTCTGAATTTTCAACTTCTCGAGGCACAAGAAGGATAAATCCATAGTTCCTGCTTTCATATCTCAATAATCCGTTTTTTATTGTTATGTTGGAAAGAGGCAAATTTAGGCAATAATGTAAATATGATGAAGGATCTTTTGAGATTTTGTAGATAAGCGAAGCTATAATTTCTGCATCTGTTCTAACTTCTGATTCTTTTGTTTGAGAAGATTGAATTGAAGTATAAATTTGGAAAATGCTAAAGAATGCAATTCCAATTAATACCAAACTCGCTAAAAGAAAAAATTCGGACGCCATAGATTATGTTAAATTTATAATCTAAAATTTATCAACCTCTACTGAAAAAGCTTTTTAAATTTGAATTTTAAAAACAAAAATGAAGTCTCAAGTTACATTAGAAACCATAATAATGCTTGTTGTTCTTTTGGTTTTAGCCGGAGTGATGATCACTCTAATCCTGACTACATTGAAGCCACCTGCGTCTCCAGAAAAAGTTCTCTCAAAACAAGAATTCTTATCTCAATGTGAAAATTATTGTAATGATCCGGAGAAAACGGCTGAATACTGTAGACTTTACTGGAATGGGAATGATTGGAATGAAAACAAAATTCCGTATGAAACAATTCCCGTTGGAGCTTATAATTGGTATGCTTGTGAAGACAGGGTTTATTGTTTTCTTGTGAAACCATGCGATAGATTAGGTTCAGGTTTAGATTTATTGAAAAGATGTAAAGATATACTATGTGGAATTTATTTGGATAAGTATGGAGATGTTAATTTGGCGACAGCACATTTACTTAAAGATATAAGCTTTTCTAACAAATGTAGCTTTTCCTCAATACCCCCAGAGGAAAATTGGTATGATAAAATTTTTAAAGAGGGGTGCCAAGCATTAACACCTAACCAAGGTACAATTTCCAGTACAACATCTACTATTCCTCAACCACCATCTCCACCCGAAGGGTGAAAGAATGAGAGTCACAAAAATAACCTCGCTTTTTTCTCTAATATTCTTGTTATCATTTTTCCTTATTCTACCATCTTCTCTTGCCGAAATCTTTGAAATAACACTTCACAAAGGATGGAATGCGATTTCCATTCCTTATGAAAATTTTATTGTTGTTAAGATTGATAAGGACATTTATCCAGATGGTTACGTTTATGAAACAGGAACAAGCTCTTATAGAGTAGTTTCCTTATATTCTTTATCCAAACAGGAAGGTGCAATTTGGATCTATTCTTTTAAGGAAGGAAGTAAAATAACTATAGATGGATGGAATCCTACTGCTTTCTATCAAATTCTTTCTAAGAAAATCTATACTTCCGCCCAAAAACCAACCTGGAATTTTATTACTGTGCCTAAAGGTAATTTGCGAACGAATGATTTGAAGTCAATTTGTGAAAACATTAGAATTTATCATTTTAATGCTTCAGACAACTGTTGGTATTCATATAATATTTCTTCCAAAGAGTATAAGAGATTTTGCAAAGATAAATGGGAAGATTTAGGAATTTCGGAAGATTTAGAATATCCTGAAGGAATAGGAATCTGGTTGAAATTAGACAAAAGCTGCCACTCTAATTTTTTCGCACAAGCCTCTAACTACCAAAAGAGTTGTGAAAGCGACAAGGTTAGGGGTCAACCAGACGATGAAAAATGTGATGATGGAGAAGCATGCATGTTAGTTTCTACTTCAACTAGTAGCGGTCAGACAGTAAATGTGTGGAAGTGTATATCATGTGAAGAATTGAATCAACTATATCCAGATCAAAATGAATTAGCTGAAGAATGTAAGCCAGAAAAGCATCCGAAATGCGGTCTACAAACAAAAATTAGTGAAGGCAAAGAAATAAAATTCTGTACAGCGGCGAGTAAATCTTCTTTAATTAGATGTGGTGATAGAGATTGCGAACAGGGGGAAAAATGCTGTGTATGGAAAACCTCGTTGTTAGGTCTGAACTTGTGGTGGAATTATGAATGTTACAATCCTCAATATTTTGGATGTGGAGACAACGGCATAAAATGTATAGATTCCACATGCGACTCTCTATGTAGAAGCAATAATTTAGGAATGGGCTCCTGTAGTAAGTCAACCAGCACCCCTGCCTATAATGAATTTACTATTGATGGTAAGAAAGTTGCATGCTATTGTGAAAAATATCCGCCATCGCGGTGTAAGATTGGAGAACCAAAGTTAGATTTAACATATTCTATTTCACCTGATGAACTTCCAAAGCAATTCACTCTTTCTAAAGACCTTTCAATTAGTTTTGAATGTTCAAATGTAGTATTTAAAATAGTAAAAGATGATGTAGAAAAAAGAGTAGTGTACTCTACACCCACTCTACCTGATTCAAATTTTAATATTTGTGAAAGAATTCCCAACTGGCAATACTGGAGGCCATGTTATGTTACATTCTCCTTTCCTATCACCGAGCTACCTTCTAAATTTTTAATTCAAGCTGACAAAGATGGGGGAGTTACCGAAAATTTGGGTACAATAACTTTCAAGAAGAGCAATGAAATAGTATTTAAACTCCAATTAGAACCTTCTAAAACTACATACAAAATTGGGGAAACTGCAACTTTACGATTAAAAGGTTATACTGATTATCAAATTGGATTTTTAGAGCTTGAGGGATGGGACAAAACTAGTGGTTCTAAGTATTCTTATGCGATAAGTGGTAGTAGTATACTCCCTGGAACAATTGATAGAATAATTGAAAGCATAAAATTCACTTGGGAATCTAGAGAATACTGTTTCAAAGTTAAAGGAAGGGTTCTTTATGATCAACGGGAAATAGAAACACCTCCACTTTGTGTTGAAATTAGAGGAGTTGCAACCACCTCCACCACCACTACCAGTTCAACCACCTCCACCACCACTACCACTCCATCATGCAAAGGTGAGAATGAATATTGTTCTTCTGGTAATGAATGTTGCTCAGGACTTAGATGCATTCCAGATGCTTCTGGCATAACTTATTGTCGGGATCCGTCCAAATTCAGATGTCAGAACGGCGACCTATATTATGTGGATAAGCGGTTGGGTGGTTGTTTGTATTGTTGTTCAGATTCAAATGCCTGTGGAGGACTCTCTGCCTGCTGTAAAAAGAATGAGGCAGAATGTAAAGGAGGAACTACTTCAACCACTTCCACAACATCTACCACTTTAACCACATCAACTACCACCACAACTACTCCGTCATCTTGTTCTGACATTAATGGTGCGTGTTTAAGTATTAAGCTTTGTAAGAATCTTGGAGGAACTTGTAATGAAGATAAACTAGGTTGTGCAGAATGCTGTTGTATTGATTATAAGGCTCTAGCAAGACCTATACTATCAACCTCTTTAAACCTAAAAAGTGGGTGGAATTTAATTTCTTTTCCATTTGTAGATTATGTCATATCTCAAATGAAAGATGTTCATCCATACGTTTACACTTATAATCCAATCACATCTTCTTACGAACAAATTGATATAGCAAAAGCAAGTGGAAAAGGATTCTGGGTTTACGCATCTAAAGACACAGCAATAGAGATAATGGGAACACAATCATTGTATCCTGAAAACATTTCATTAGTAGCAAATAAACCAAACTTAATTCCAATACCAAAAGACGGTTTGAAAGTTATTTCGCAAAAAGGAAACTGTAAAATAACCAAATTCTATTACTACAATTCAACAGACCAAACATGGTATAGATGGAACGCTACGAATGGAGAATATTCAAAGTTTAATTATGAGAAAAAACTCTATGAACTTGTGAAAATAGATAAAGATCCATTTATTCCAGAAGGTTTAGCAATTTTCATTTACACAGAAAACGATTGCAGGCTCTCTTCATAGAAACTCTTGTGTCATAACATGCAAGACATTAGTGGCACATGTTTAGCAATTTTTGAGTTGAAGTAATAGAATTTATTTATGAGAATGAAAAATCTAAAATGGAAAGAAGTTTAAGAGATATTGAATTTCTTCCTCCTTCAGAATACTTTCAAAATTTCGTTGAAAAAGAGGAAAAAGCTTTTTCTCTTTATGAAACTTTGTGTAAAAAAACACCACTAAAGCTATCTTCTCCTAAAAATTTAAGAAAAGGATTAGAAGAAGCGATATGGCTTTCTGGATTGAAAATAACATCTGATGAGGCTTACTCTCTTTCAATTTTTTCTTTTTTTGTTTCTCTTCTAATTTTCCTTCCCCTTTCTTTAATAGATTTGCCGTCAAGCCTGATTTTTTTCGTATTTCCGTTTTTGATTTTAATTCATTTCCTAACATATCCAAGGTTTTACGCTGAAGTTATTAGAATAAGAGCAGCAAACGAAGCTGCGAGCATCATTTTATACATGGTAAGCTATCTTTCTTTAAACCCAGTTTACGATGCTGCTATTGTTTATGCTGCCTCAAGATGCCATGGTCCATTAGGAAACGATATGAAAAAAGCTGTTTGGAGTGTTTTTTCCGGAAGATATGTAAGTATGAAAGATGCTTTATCAGCCTTCAGCAAAAAATGGCTTTTATGGAATGAAGAATTTGTTAATGCATTAACGATGATGCAGTTAATAGAAATCGTTCCATCAGAGGAAAGGAGAAGTGAGATTCTACAAGCAGCTACAGAAAGATTGCTTAAAGGAAATTACAGAAAGATGGAATCATACGCAGAAAACTTGAGAACACCATCTTTACTACTTCTATTCTTTGGAATAATGTTACCTTTAATGGGTTTGATAGCCTTTCCCCTAATAAGTATTTTTCTAACAGGAGCGATAAAACCATTTTATATAGCATTTGGTTATACAGTTGTTTTACCAATAATTCTTTTTTGGATGTTATACAGAATACTATCAAAAAGACCTGGTGGATACTCTCATACAGAAAAAATAGAGGAAGTTCAGCCAAACAAATATATAACAATTGGAAAAATTCAACTACCAATATGGCCACTAGCTATACTTTTCGGAGTTTTAATTATGATGCCAGGTCTATTGCATTACACCGAACTATTTTCTTATTATTATTACATTTCAACAAACTATTCTCCATATAAAGCGGCAGAGTTATGGAAAGAGTATTCTCTATCTTCATATTCACAAGAAAGAATTTTAAAAGATACTTTCATGGCAATGTTTGTTATTTGGGGACTATCTTTCATTATAATTTTTGCTTACTTCTATAGATCACATAGACCATTCAAATTTGATCAATACATAAGAAAGCTAGAAGGTGATTTTGAATACGGTTTGTTTGAACTGCATTCAGCTCTTCAACAAAACATACCAATAGAAATAGCTTTAGAAAAAGTTAAAAACCAATATGAGAGGATAAATAAAACGGATTCACCAATTTATCACTTCTTCAAGCAAATTTATGAAAAAATGATAAAAGAAGCCAGAAGCTTGGAAAGCATATTATTTGGAGTAAAAGGTTTGTTACAAGAAATTCCATCTTCTATGATTAAAAATATTATGAGTATTATAACATCGGCAATCTCCAAAAGCGCCACAATTGCAAGCTATGTGACCAAAAATATTTCTTACTATCTAGGTAGATTAAGTGAAATAGAAGATTTGATAAGAAAGACAACAATAGAAATAACAACTAATCTGGAGATGCAAGGAAAATTAATTGCACCTTTCATGTCAGCTATAGTAGCATCTTCTGCGGTAATAATAATTCAACTTCTTCAGGGAGTTGCTTACATTTTGTCTTCCTTCCAAAAATTGCAAGGAGGAGCTGCTATAAGTGAAACTTTTTCCGATATTTTTGAATTGTTAAAGATACAAGATGTTATGCCACCAACTATAATGGAGCTGATCGTAGGAATATACTTTGTGGAAAGCATATTGATAATAGCATACTTTTATGTTGGAATAGCCAGAGGATTTAATGCAGTTCACAGAGAGTATATAACTTACAAATGGCTCTTATCAGGAATTATAATGTTCTCTCTGATATTCTTTGGAGTTATTTGGTCATTCCAGCCAATATATAACCAAATATCGGGGAGGTTAGGATAATGGATGTTTTAAAGACAATGGTTTTGATTATAGTCGCGATTTCTTTCTCTCTTTTAATGTACTACTTGACCTCAAATTTGTGGTTTTTCCATAGAGAAGAAAAAGTATCCGGAAGCAAAGATGTGATTATTTCGGAAATAGTTAGAAAAATACACGATTGTTACCAAAAAAACCTAAATGTGAAATACAGTGTTATTTGCTACAGATTTTCATTGTCATCTAATGAAGATATTTATGCCAGCGAGATTATTTCCAAGATAAATACAAATATTGTTCCTGTTAATAATGTTTTCCCAGAAGACCTGCATTCAAATTCAAAAGTTATAATTAGGTTTGAAAATGGAAATATTTTTGTAGAGGAGGAAAAATATGAAAGCATTAGCTCTTGAAACTATAGTAGCAATTATAATAGCTATGGCTGGAATGATTACATTTCTTTATCTAACAGGATTTTTTAAGAATTCTTCAAACTGGTTTTATTGCAATGTATTTTTGAAGATTCAAAGCTTGTTTTACAAGAATCAGATATCTATGCCTGATTCTTGCAAGAATTATATTAAAGAGGAGGTAAAAGTTATTGAGTTAAACGAAACTAACAATAGAATTTTCTCAAGAATTTTGTTGGCATATATAATTGATTGCTGGAATGAAGCAGAGATTAAGGGTCTAAATAAAGACCATACTTGTTATGAAATTCATCTAGAAAATATCGTCGATAACGTAACAGAAGCAAACGTTACAAAAGTTTTGATAGATGAAGATAGATGCAAATCAATAGAAAACTCTGACTATGGCTGTGGAATACAAGATCAAATAATTTGGAATGTTGATGGTGAAGTTATAAGAGATCAGAAAATAATATTAATTAGATACAATAGCAAAGAAAATGCCATAGAGGTAGTGGGATGAAGGCTTTAGCTTTAGAATACATTGTCCAATGGATAATTCTCCTAACAGTCGCAATGGTAATAATAAGTATGGTCATATACTTTTCAGATGATATAAAAAGGTTCATTAAGAGGCAGACAGAGGACTCTATTGTTCAACCGAGAGAAATAAGAAAACAAAATTTTATGAGCGGAGAAATTTTGACTTATGCTTATTCTTGTTGGGATAAAACTGGAGAAAAATATAGAGAAGATGTTGTTTGTTTTTATCTCTTTGGAAATTTTACAAATGTAGATAAGGATTGGGTTTTTAATCAATTCTCAGAGAGGTATCCTGATGGAAAACCAAGAATCGATTTGACTAACTTCAATACATCAAAAGAATATGCTAAGATAAGATTTAGGTGGGTTGATTTGGCCATTGTTGTGGAGAATTAACATGAAAGCTATTTCTGAGTGGTTTTGGGTTCTTGCTGGAATTTTGGCAGGTTTGATAATTTTATCTTTTGCAGTATATCAAATTTATAATACGAATCAAGCAATGAGCGAGCAAAAAACTTTAGATCAATTTTACAAAATGAAAAATATTATAGACAATCTTTGCTGGAGCTTCTCTGGAAATACAGAAATTTATGAAATTAGCGTAGCTGATAGAGTTAATGGCATTTATGTTAGCTTAGATAAATACACTCAATATTCGTTAGAAGATTTAAAGGAAAAAATTTTGAATCAAGAATACTCATACGGCAATTACATTTGTATAAAAATAGAAAATAAGAGATTGAGATGCGAAGAATTATACTGCAATGCTACAATGCCTTTTATTGGTAGTGTTCCATCGAAGTTTTCTCTATCAGCATTAATAAACAAAATTTTTGGTAGAGGAGAAATTTCTGTATATAAGCTAAAATTAGAAAAAACAGGAACAATAGTTAATGTAACATTAAGCGAATAAAATATTTGGGACGGGTGGGATTTGAACCCACGACGCACCGGTCTTCAGCCGGTCGCTCTCCCGGGCTGAGCTACCGTCCCATTAATTTAGATTTTATTCAACATTAAAAAACTTTTTAAATTTGTTATTCAAAAATTTCAATGCAAAACATAAAAATTAATTCCTTCAAATATTCCTTGCCAAGAATTGAAATAGTTGAAAGAAAAGGAATTGGTCATCCAGATACAATTTCTGATTCTATTGCTGACAGATTTGCTTTGAATCTTGCCCAATACTATTTAAAAAAATACAATCAAATTTTTCACTTCAATGTTGACAAAGCTTTGCTAGTTGCTGGTGAAACTAAAACAAAGTTTGGTGGCGGAAAAATATTAAAGCCAATGAAGATTTTCTTTGGAGATAGAGCAACTTATAAAGTCAATGGTGAAGAAGTTCCTATAGATGAAATATTGAAACAATCTGTTTATGGATGGTTAAAAGAGAATTTGAGGTTTGTCGGCGAGAAAGAAGTTGAGATTATAAATGAAGTTAAGCATGGTTCTGAGGAATTAACTTCCATTTTCAAAAGAAAAGATGAATATTTGCCAGCAAACGATACAAGCGCTTTAGTCGGTTATGCCCCATTAACAACTCTAGAGAAAAGTGTTTTAGAGTTAGAGAGGTATCTAAACTCAAAAGATTTCAAGAAAAAGTTTCCTGAAAGTGGGGAAGATATTAAGGTAATGGGATTGAGAGAAGACAATAACTTTACTTATACCGTGGCTATGGCTTTTGTTGATAAGTTTGTGAAAAGTGAAGATGATTATTTCAAGAAAAAAGATGAGATAAAAGAAGAGATAAAGAGATTTTTGAGTGAAAAATTTGGAATTAAGCCAGAATTATATTTGAACACATTAGATGAAAAAGGTAAGGGAGAAGAAGGCTGTTATCTAACGGTAACTGGAACATCTGCAGAAGCTGGCGACTCTGGTGAAGTGGGAAGAGGAAATAGAGTGAACGGTATAATTGCTTTGAATAGACCTGCTGGCTCTGAAGCAGCTCCAGGTAAAAATATGGTTAGTCATGTTGGAAAAATTTACAATTTGCTTGCTTTTGATATTGCTAACAAAATTTACGAAAGAATAGGAAAATACAACTATGTTTGGCTTTTGAGCCAAATAGGAAGACCAATAAACAAACCTTTAGTAGTTTCAATAGAGGTTGATAATCTAGATAAAAAAGAGGAAGAAATAGTGAGAGAAATCGTAGAGAAAAGATTTGAAACTCTTAAGGACTTCTTGAAAGAGTTGATTGAAGGAAAATTTAGAGTTTGCTAAGTCTATACCTTAATCCTTCTTTCAATATGAAAATCAATACACCTAAAACAACTCTTACTCCCCTTTTAATTCCACTTTTTTTGTGATAGAAAACTTTTACAGGAACTTGTTTAACTCTTATTCCATTTTTGATTGCGTCACTCAAAATTGAGTTCTCTATTATATAGCCACCATGTATATTTTTTATCTCTTTTATTGACCTTTCTCCAAAAGCCATATAACCACAATTCGTATCTTTGAATTTTGTGCCGTATAGAATATTGAATAAAGTTTTCCAAACAAAATTTCCTAGTTTATGTCTAAAAGGTACTTCTCTCCAGTTTCTATATCCCATTACAAGATCTGCTTCTCCTCTTTTGATTGGCTCTAAAATTTTTCTTGCTTCTTCAGGCAAGTATTGCAAATCAGCATCTATAATAACAAAATTTTTTATTTTTCTTTTTCTCGCAAATTCAAAGGCAGTTTTTAAAGCTTCCCCCTTGCCCATATTTGTTTTGTGTCTTAGAACTATTGCTCCAGCTTTTTTTGCCAATTCATATGTTCTGTCTTTACTTCCATCATCGACAACTATTACTTTAAATTTCATTTTTCTAAGTCTTTTGACAACCTCGTATATATTCTTTTCTTCATTGTACGCTGGTACAATTGCATAGTCCATTAATTAATTTGTATGTCTCATATATGAATTAATGATATGTCCGAGATGTGGAAGGAATGTTGACAAGTTGTATGACAATTTATGTTTAGATTGCTACATAGATACTCTAGATATACAAAAAATTCACATAAGAAGATGCAAGGTTTGTGGGAGATATTTTGTTTCGAATAGATCATTTGAAAATAGAGAAGAGGCTATAGAATTTTACAAGAAAAAGTTTCTTTCTAAGAAACTTGGTGAAATTGTAAAGTTTTTGCCGAATAACAAAATAGAAGTTTTTGAAAAGGAGTTTGTTTGTAATGAGTGTAGAAAATTTGTTAGTAGAAAAATAGAAGCAATTCTTCAGCTTAGGGGAGAAAACGTTGAAGAGATTGTAGAGAAATATGATTTGATTGGAAAGCCAGTTAGAGGAGGTTTTGATATCAATTTTTCGTTGAAAAGATATGCTTATGAATTAATTAATAAGCTCAGAAAAAAATATAACTTATCGATGAAAGTTTCGAGAAAGCTAATGGGATTGAGAGAAGGTAAAAAAGTGTATAGAGATACGATATTGGTGAGTATAAATGGCAAAAAAATATGAGCCTACTCCAGAGGAAATGGAAATAGCTAGAATTAGGTTGCCCAGAGAGGGAGAAATTTTGGGTATTGTTGAAGCTATGGTAGGTGGAGATAGAATGAAGGTTATTTGTGATGATGGTAAAGAAAGAATTTGTAGAATTCCCGGGAAATTAAGGAAAAGAGTTTGGATCAAAGAAGGAGATTTGGTTTTGGTCATGCCATGGAAAGTTCAAGGAGAAAAAAGAGGGGATGTTATTTTCAGATACACACCAACTCAAGCTTCTTGGTTGAAGAAAAACGGCTATATAAAGAACCTACAGGTATAAAAATGGAAGATTTTTTATCTGAAGGAAAAGTTGAAGGAAAAGTTTATGATAAGAGAACTTTAATGGCAATTTTCAAACTTATGAAAAGAGGAATTATAAAAACGTTAGAATCTACTGTCAAAGAAGGGAAAGAGAGTGTTGTAGTTGCGGCTAAGAATAAAGAGGGAGAATGGTTGGCTGTAAAAATTTATAGAGTTGAACATTGTGATTTCAAAAGTATGTGGAAGTATCTAATTTCTGATTATAGATTCGAAAGAATAAGAAAAAGTAGGTGGCATGTTGTTATAAATTGGGCAAAGAGAGAATTCAAAAACATGCAAATAGCTTATGAAGCTGGGGTTACTTGTCCAAAACCAATTTCAGTTTATGAAAATGTTTTGGTTATGAGTTTTATTGGAGAAGAGGGAACTCCAGCACCAACTTTAGCTCAGCTAGAGAAAGAAGAATTGAATTGGGATGAAATTTACAATCAAGTTAAAAATGAGATGATTAAATTAACTAAGGCAGGAATCATTCATACAGACTTAAGTGCTTTCAACATTTTGTATTACGATAAAGCTTACATTATAGATTTTAGTCAAGGAGTAACTGAAAGACATCCGTTAGCTTTACAATTTTTAGAGAGAGACGTTAAGAATATAAATGACTTTTTTAGGAGAAAGAATGTGGAAATTGATGAGAATTTATTTGAAACTTTAAGGAGGTTGATTGAATGAAAGAAACAGTTGTTTTGACTGAAGAAAAAGCAAAAATGCTCAGAAGTAAAAAGGAGTGGATAGAGAAAATAGAAAAGCTTAGCAATTGCAAAATTTCTTTAGAAGATCAAGAAGTTACAATTGAAGGTGAAGACCCAATAATTGTTTTGAGAGTTAAAGAAGTTTTTAGAGCTCTTAATAGAGGATTTGATTTGGAGTCAGCTTTGTATCTTTTGGATGAAAGCTATTTCTTAGAAGTTATTAATGTTAAAGACTATGGAAAAACGAGGAATAGAAGAATCGAATTGAAAGGAAGAGTTATTGGCACTAGGGGAACTATTAAAAAAATGATTGAGGAAATGACTAAAACAAAGATTAGTGTCCATGGCAACACAATAGCTATAATCGGAAAGTGGGATAACTTATTGTTAGCAAAGAAGGCTGTAGAAATGATTTTAGAGGGGAAAATGCACTCAACAGTTAAAAGATTCTTAGAAGAGAATGTAATAGAGTAAACAATTTATAATGGGAGAATAAAAATATTGGTTTATGGAAGACGGAATATCTACAGAGGAACTTGCAGAAAAAATAAGAGAAGTTAGTATAGCGGAGTTTTTTGAGAAGAATAGACATTTACTTGGGTATGAAAATCCGACAAAAAGTTTATTTACTGTTGTCAAAGAAGCAGTTGATAATAGTGTTGATGCTTGTATAGAGGCAAGAATTTTACCAAAAATAAAAGTTAGTGTAAAACAAGTTGGAGAAAATATTTACAAGGTTAGAGTTGAAGACAATGGTCCTGGTTTGCCACCAGAAAAAATTCCAATAGCATTTGGTAAATTTTTAGTTGGAAGCAAGTTTTATAGATATAGGCAAAGTGTTTGGAAAAACGAGGTACTTCCTGTAAAAATGAATGACAGAATTAAATTTGTTAAGATTGGAGAATTTATTAACAAGTTTATTAAAGACGAAGAAGGAATAGTTAATGTTGAAGATAAGGGAATAGAAGTTCTCTCTTTCAATCCTCAAACTCTTAAATTAGAATGGTCTCCAGTTTCCCATCTCATTAAGCATGTAAACGATGAAGAACTGTTTGAAGTAGAAACCGAAACTGGAAAAAAGATTAGAGTGACAGGTTCGCATAGTCTTTTTGTTTTAACGAGAAGTGGAATAGAAGCAAGACAAACTATTGATTTGAAAGAAGGGGATTATCTTGTTGCAGCAAGAAAATTGCCTGCGCTTGATGCAATAAGCGAAATAAACTTGCTAGACTTTTTAAGTGAAGATTTTCTTAAAAAACATCTTTATTGGATTGAAGGTGTAGATAAAGAAATTTTTGAAGAGATAAGAAATAAAGCAAAAAAGGTAAGAAAAGGGAAAAGACTTTTCTACAAAATTGATGACTTTGAAATAAGGTCAGATTATCTAAGAAAATTGGAGAAGGAGGGAAAAATAAATGCTTGGATAGTGAAAAAACTTGGTTTAGAAGATTTTGTAAGGAAAGGAAAATTAATTTCTTACAATAGAGGGAAGAAAATAGAACTGAAGTTGAAGATAAATGATTTAGAAGGATTTGGTTTTATTTTAGGTTGGTACATTGCAGAAGGAAGCATCAATACAAGAAAGATACTCTTCGATCTCGGTAAAAATGAAGAAAGTGTTGCAAGAGAATTGAAAAAGAAAATAAAGAACATATTTGGATTGGATGTAAGCATTAGAAAAGAATCATCTAAAATCAGATTGTCAACTTCATCTACAGCCTTGATACATTCTTTAAGAAAAATGGGAGTTAAAAGTGGCGCGAGAAATAAGGAAATCCCATGGATCATTTTCAACTTCCCAAGAAACGCACAACTATCTTTTATCAAATCTCTTTTAATGGGAGATGCCCACTTATCTTCTAATAAAAACAACATTATTTTTACAACATCTAGCAAGAAATTGGCATTTCAATTCCATTACTTACTTTTAATGAATGAAATTTATTCTTCCTTTTCTTCCTTCTTCTCAAAGGGCGGAAAATTGAAGACTTTCAAAAAAGAAAGATATAAGAATTACAGACTTTACATCTTTGGTAGAGATATGAATAAACTCTTTGCTATACCAAAGGACACCCACTCATTAATAGTTGATAGATTGCCAACATTCTTGCTTGAGGATTTTGGCAATAATTGGATTAAAAGATACGAAAGAATTAATAGAGAAGAATTTGAAAATTATATAAGAATTGGTTATACAAAGACAACTGATAAATATCTCTCTTTACTAGAATCGCTTTCAAGAGGAGAACACATAAGTTTACAGAATAGCAGCTTTCTCATTAATAGGTTAGAGAATATGGGAATTATTGATGAGAATCTTAACCTAACATCGAGTGGTTTAAATGTCTATTCTCGTATAAAATTCCTTAAGAAGCTAGTCACTTCAGACTTATGTTTCCTGAAAATCAAAAAAATAAGAAGAATAAACTTAAAGAAAAAAGAGTATGTATATGATATTTCTGTTCCAGGAAAAGAGAATTTTGTTTGTGGTTTGGGAGTAGTTTGTCACAACAGCATTGGAACACAAGGTATAGGTATAAAGGGGGCAATTTTGTATGCTCAATTGACAACAGCTAAGCCAGCAAAAATAATAACTTATTACAAAAAAAAGAAGCATGAGTTTGAGTTAATGATTGATGTTTTGAGAAACGAACCGAAAATAATTTCTCATAAGGTTGAAAATTTGGAAAAAGACTTGCATGGAATTTCCATTGAATTGATTGTTGAAGGTAGGTACATAGAAAAAGGACAATCAATACCAACTTATTTGAGATATCTTTGGCTAGCAAATCCTTATCTTGAGATAACATATGATGGCCCAGAAAATGGTTTTAAATTAGAACCAGTTGTTAATGAGCTGCCACCTTCTCCAAAAGAAATAAAGCCACATCCTTATGGAGTCGAGCTTGGAAAATTTAAAAGAATGTTGCATTTAACAAATGCAAGGACTGTTTGTGGTTTTCTATCATCAGAATTTTCTAGAGTTAGTTCTCAAACTGCTGAGAAAATTTGCAAGTTAGCGAAGGTAGATTCAAAGAAAAATCCAAAAGAAGTTACTGATGAAGAAGCTGAGAGGTTACACAAGGCGATGCAAACTGTAAAATTGATGGCCCCGCCAACAGATTGTCTTTCTCCATTAAAAGAAGATTTTCTTGTTGAGGCATTGAAAAAAGAATTTCAACCAGAGTTTGTTACTGCTGTTATAAGAAAGCCAACTGTATACAGAGGAAATCCATTTCAAGTTCAAGTTGCCTTGGCCTATGGAGGAAAAGTCGCCGAACTTCAGCAAAATCAACAAACAGCAATTTTATTGAGATTTGCCAATCATACTCCATTGCTCTACAACCAATCTGATTGTGGTATAACAAGAGCTGTTGAGGAAGTTGATTGGAGAAATTATGGCTTAAGTCAGCCTTCCGGAAGCTTGCCTCAAGCACCTTTAATAATTTTCGTTGATTTCCTATCCGTTTGGATACCTTACAAAAGTGAGGGTAAGCAAGCAATAGCAGAATATCCTGAAATAATAAAAGAAATAAAATTGGCTCTGCAAGAAGCTGGTAGAAGATTGGCAATTTACTTACATAAGAAAATACGTGGCGAGCAATTAAGAATGAGAGCAAACATTTTTGAAGCGTATTCAAATGTATTTAGTGAATTTGTTTCAGAGCTAACAGGAAAAGATGTTGAATATGTAAAGAAAAAAATATTGGAGCTTATAAGAAAAGGAGAATATAAAGAAGGAGAAGAAAAACAAATAAAAGAAGAAGTAGTTGAGGTGAAGTAGATGCAGCTTTATATTAAGCCAAAAAAGAAAGAAGAAGTTTTATCTACACTCAAATCTCTTGGAGAAGGTCTGTTAAAAGACATAGAGCAAGGAAAAAATCCAAGTATTGATGTTCCAACCAGGACATTGAGAAACGTGAAGTTTGATGTAAAAGAAAGAAGACTTTATCTTGGTGGATACGTTTCGAGAAGATATTTGCTACACTTAGGTCAAATAAGAAGTTTTACCCAATTAGCTGGAGTTGCCGCTCTTGCTAAAAAGTTGATAGAAGAAAACAAACATGTAAGTCTGAGAGAAACATTTTACATTTTAAAAAGAACAATTCCTGGCTTGAATAAGAATATTGTGGATGAGCAAGAGGAGTCTAATAGAGCTGTTGAAGAATTGGAGTTAGTCATAAATGCTTTGAGAGAACAATTGCATATAAATGCTAACAAATTAGGTGCTGTTGCAGGTAATGTTGTTATTAGAGATAGAGGAGACCTTATTGATTGGTCAAAACTGGGTTCAGGAGGATGGTCAGTTCCAAGTAATGTAGAAGACATAGAATTTGTTAAGGTCGATGCAAAATTCATTCTTTATGTAGAAAAAGCCGCAGTATGGGAGAGATTGCATGAAGATAAAGTTTGGAAAAAACTAAATTGTATAATCGTTGCTTCTCAAGGTCAAGCAACAAGAGGAATAAGAAGATTGCTACAAAGATTGAATTATGAACATGGCCTACCAATTTATGTTTTAACAGATGCAGATCCATGGGGAGTTTATATTTATTCAGTTATAAAATTCGGTTCTATTGCCTTAGCTCATGTAAGCGATAGACTTGCTGTTCCATCTGCAAAGTTCTTAGGGTTGAAACCAAGTGATGTTAAAAAGTATGGCCTAGAAAAGCATCTAATAAAATTGAAAGAAATAGACATAAAGAGATTGAAAGAAGTTAGAAATTATGATTGGTTTAAGGATAATAAGGAATGGCAAAAAGAGTTTGATTTGATGGAGAAAATGGGAGCAAAAGCAGAATTAGAAGCTTTGGCTGCAAGAGGAATAACATTCATAAGCGAAAAATATCTCCCAGAGAAAATAAAAGAGCAAGATTGGCTAGACTAGAAATTATTTAAAGTGTGAAATTAATTTGGGTTTATGGATTTGCTTTTGTTTAGTAAGAGAGAAAACAGTAAGAAATTAGAGGAGAAATTGAAAAAGGATGATTTAGTTTCTGGTGCTTCAATAAAAGTTAGAGATGCAATTATTGTTAACAAAGATGGTGTATATTTTTATCTTGAAGGTACAGAAGATAAAATAAAGAAAGCAAAAGAATTGGCAAAAGATCTTGCCGAGGAAGTTTTAGGAGAGGAAAAAGAAAAGGTTGTTAAAATTCTCAAGGAGGAAGAAGAAAGAGCAATAGAAGGTTTTGGAGCAATTCTAGGTTAAAGTCGATACTTTATTTTCTCTGGAGAGAGACTGTCCTTTATTTTTTCCATTACTGTTTGTGGCTCAGTTCCAATTTCTACCTCTGGCATTTTTATTCCATATTCGCTAGCTGAGTAAAGTTGAATATAGTCACCTTTATATCCTCCAATTAACTCATATTCGTACTTGTTCTCATTCTCTTTCTCATCTTCTTGAAGAGAGAAATTGTAAACTGGAGTAGTCCAGGCATCTGTTTCCGATTGTTGACCCATCTAAGTTTTCACCCCTATTTATCAACTTATATTTATGCTTTCTTATTTAAAATTTTTATTGGTATGCAAAAACGACTTATAAAAATCAAACAAAAATTTAATAAATGCGCCAGTAGTCTAGCCTGGTTAGGACACGAGCTTGCCAAGCTCGGAGCCCGGGTTCAAATCCCGGCTGGCGCAAATATGGTTATTAGAGACAGCATTTCAAAAAACTTTATGAGGAACATAAGTCTAGTTCAAATTACTTTTCTTATTTTATTGCTTGCTTTGTTTCTTTTATTTAAGCTTTTCGGGCTATACTCAAATACAAAAATTTCCTCAAACATTATACTTTTTTCATCAGGTTTAACAATTATTTTCCTAGTAGCTATTGTAGCGCTTTACGTTTTAATTAGAGAGAATAGAGAAAGAGATATGATTAAAGAGTTGTATAATTTGCCAAAAGAGTTTGTTAGCAAGTTAAAAGAGATATACCAAATTCTTGATGAATGTGAAAGAAGAAGTTATAATCCTTCAAAAACGCTATCCAAAGTACTGCCTTATGTGATAGAGGTAGTTAAAAAATACAAGAATGAATTACACAAGATTCCCCACCATATCTCTTTGTCTTTTTACGAAATTTATACATCTACCATGGGAAAGCATGGACATTATAACGATAAAAGAAAAGAGAAAAATTTGAATGATTTAAAAAGAGGTATAGGTAAACTAATCTCATATTTAGAAAAATAAGGGCAAATGTATCAGAATTATCTTTAAATTATATCGCTTATCTTCTCTTCAATATTTAATTTTTAAATCTTCAAACCAAAATTAAAGCTTATGGTAAAAAGAACAGGTCCAACAAATCCAATGTTGAAAAAGCTAATAGAAGAGCTTAAGAAGAAATCTTTAGAAGAGAAAGTAAAAATTTGGAAGAGAGTAGCAGAAATTCTTGAAAGACCTACTAGAAGAAGAGCTGAAATAAATCTGAAACATATAGAAAGAGAGGCAAAAGAGGGAGAAACTATTGTTGTGCCTGGTGTGGTTTTAAGTGAAGGAGAATTGACAAAGAAACTCACTATAGCCGCTTGGAGATTTTCCGCTAAGGCTAGGCAAAAAATTGAAAAAGCTGGAGGAAGAGCTATTTCTATTGAAGAATTAATTAAAGAAAATCCAAAAGGAAGTAATGTTAGAATAATGGTGTGAGTATGAAGATATATGATGCTACAAATCAAATTGTTGGAAGATTAGCAACTTATGTGGCAAAAGATTTGTTGAAGGGAGAACAAGTTGTAATTGTTAATGCTGAAAAGGCTGTGCTATCTGGGGATCCAAAAACTAAATTCAAAGAATATAAGCAAAAAATTGATAGAGGAGACCCAAAGAAAGGTCCATTTTATCCTAAATATCCTGACTTGATGCTAAGAAGAATTATCAGAGGAATGTTGCCTTGGCATAAGGATAAGGGAAGAAAAGCTTATAGAAGACTTAAAGTTTATATTGGCGAACCAGAAGAATTTAAGAATAAGGAGAAAATTAGAATAGAAGAAGCAGATGCAAGTAAGCTGAAATGTAAGTATATTACACTTGGAGATTTGTCGATAATGTTGGGAGCTGAGAAAAGATGGTGAAGAAAGAAAAAACGATATTGGAAGTTGGAAAAAGAAGACTTGCAATAGCTAGAGCCGTTATTAAAGAAGGAACAGGTAAAGTTTTCATTAATTCTAAACCTTTAGACCTTTGGGGAACTGATGTTTTGAGACTTTGGATTAAAGAGCCTTTGATTTTAGCCGGAGATTTAGCTAAAGCTGTTGATATTCATGTTAATGTTAGAAGTGGAGGAATTGTTGGACAAGCTGAAGCTGTTAGACAGGCAATTGCTAAAGCATTAGTTAG
>Ga0080005_128988_pt1 | contig 26799 bp, 21 predicted proteins | sample JossMetagenome_2_FD_69208 | JGI IMG/M metagenome (GOLD analysis project Ga0080005, IMG submission 69208) | Hot spring sediment microbial communities from Joseph's Coat, Yellowstone National Park, USA - JC3_ASED (SPADES assembly) (version 2) | ecosystem: Environmental > Aquatic > Thermal springs >...
TCCTAATGACCCTGCCGATGAGCTGGACAGTCTTCATTGTGATGAAATCCCCCTCATCAACTCCCCTAGCCCTTAGCCTCCGCATCACGTTTGGTGGCAGTAGTGGTAAGCCGAGGATTACTAACCTGCTGAAGCAGTCTAGGTTTACGCCCTCGTTGAACCTACCGAAACTCTTCAACACAACCACCTCATCCCTATAGTCACATGGTGTTTTGCTTCCCAATTCGTCCTCCCAAACAACTTCGTCACTCAACAACGCCTCCCTACTCAGTGTTGCGAACACGACCGTGCCTGGCTCAAGGTACTTACTAACGTGCTTGGCAATCTCGCCCTTCCTCCTCTCGATATTCTCCATCGTCAATGCAAACCTATCATCAATTCTAATGGGTACCGACCAGCCACGTTTAACGACAATAGTGTTTGCGGTGCTTAGGAGTGATGGTGGCAATGTGGCTGACATAAACAGTGTAGGGACATTGGCACCTATGCTCGGCACCTCCAACCCAACTAGGCTTTCCTCAGTTTCATCGAGGAACCAGACCTGGGCGTTCATCATAGTTAGTAGCTCCTCAACGACTGGCTTGAGGTCACCATCCTCATTCACAGCGTAAATGAGCGTGTCAACCAACTCCCTAAGGACTACTCTTAGGCTCTCTGGGCTCCTAATGAGCCTAATCGCCTCACCCTCCTCAAACCCAAGTCTCTCGAGCAACAATCGTAAGGCCCTCGCATCAACCCTATGCACCACAGGCAGCACGGTGTTGTGAGCCTCATCAACAACAATGAGCCTAGGCTTCACGGATTTAACCAACTTACCCGCCCTACCGAAGTGTGCAATGATTATGTCATAGCCGTAATACCTCTCCATGAATGATTGTAACCTATAGGGGCACAGTTGCATTGACTCACCGACCTCCCTCAACCTGCCGAAGTCCATGTAAGCAAAGGCACCGAAGTCACCAAGCTCATCGAGAGTTATTAAACGATTGTACTTGCATGAGTGGCATACACCACGCATGAAGTCGATGGTTGTGTAGTTGTTGAGGCACAGCTTCTCCCTACCGGCGGTGGCTAAAGCCCTCAAGCCAAGGCTAATTGCGTGCTGGTAAACATGCAGCTCAGTGGCTAGGCGTGGCTCGAGCCAAAGCGTCGGCCTTGCCTTAAACTCCTTGATTGCGAATAAGGCAGTGACGGTCTTACCCCAACCGGTCGGTGCCTGCAAAGCCGCGTATCCGCTGCGTCTTAGGGCATCAATGATTTTCTCAACGACACCCTTTTGGTCCTCCCTAAGCCTTAACTCAGCCATATCACCACCTCAGGAGCACTACGATTGCTATCAGTATGATGACGGCAGTTATTGCCGGGTTTATTACGAAGCCGGCAACTATCGCTCCCAGGATACTCAAGCCAATTATCGGCAAGACCCACCTCCTCCTCTTCCTCCTCAGTATACCGCGTTTAACGAGCATTCTGTAGAACCCCTCCTCGAGCCTCTCCTCGCTCAACTCAGCCCTCAGCTTGGCCAGCTCCTCCTCGAACTTGGCCTCGGCCTTGAGTATCTCGTTCACGAGGTCGAGGACATCCCTTATGCCGCTGGACTGCTCATCAATCACGCTTAAAACATGCATGAACCTCTTATCGAGCTCGCTGAGCAACCTGTTTTGCACCTCACCGACTATTCGCTTAATAGTCTCAGCATCAACACCACGCTTACTCAATTCTTCTTCGACTTTGGCCTTGAACTCATCAAGCTCCTCCCTAACGATACTATGCAACCTAGCGACCTCAGCCGCAGCAGTCGCCTTGGCGATGGACTTAACCGTCTTCTCGTCGAGACCACTTCTGCGTAGCTCATCTATTACGTGCTCAAGCCACCTCTCGACATCCTCCCTAACCCTGTTGTAAATCTCGACCCGTAACTCCTCGATTAACTGCTCGATATCTCGATACTCATCCCTACCCGCCCCACGGCCGGTGGTTAGATCAACCCCAAGCACCCGCCCCGGCTAGACCGGAGTGGTTTGCTTAGGGTCTCATCACCTCCACTAAATAATTAATTTGACTTTAAAAGAGGGGTTAACGACACGCTCAGGCACCACAGTTTCGGGCCTTGGGGTAAATGGTTGTTTAGTCAATCATGAATCGGCGAGGCACAACCACGAACAAACAAAAACACAACAACCAAAGGCACCAACAAGCAGGACAAAGGCAGCAAAACCCGAAACCACACCCCAGGACTAAACGTGGTAGAAGAATAGCTTGGCGATGGCACGCCTAAACCCCTCACTACCTAAGTCGCAACACGCCCCGTAAGCCTCAAGGAACAACCTCCCGAGCAACTTACCGTAATAAAGAGCTCCCATGAGTGCGTGCGCCTTGGTTAGCTCCTTATTACCATTGATTAATGCATAGAGCATTAGGGCTAACTGAGCAATTGAGTTTGCGGGGGCTATTAGTTGGGCTAGGGACTTACCATCAAACCCATTCACCAACCCCCTAAACTCATTAAGCAGCGCATCAGCATCAACACCGAGCACCTTAAGCAAGCCCAGCTTTTCAAACAATACTCCCAGAAACCTATTGATTAACAATAATCTCAGAAACTTATTGATTAACCATCCTCTTAATAGCACAACAGCGGCATTGTCATTCATGGCCACAGAAATGGCATACATACAAGCCATTTCCTTCGTCAAATCATCAAGCAACATGCACATCGTAGCCCCATTCTCAGGCATCATAATACCAAGGGCAACTATCAACGCGGGCAGAGACTCACTAAGCATATCAAATATGAAGGCATCAATCAACTCCCCAGGGTTGACACTAAGCCTACCCTCAAGCTCACCGCTTAACTCAACCCTTGGACCGAGTAGAGCGTTGAGCATAAGCCTTGTCAGGGCAGAGACCTCGTAATTAATCTCCAGTGCCCACCAATGCTCCTCAAGCAACTTGCTCATCGTTTCGTGATCACCCGTTAGGGCTAAAGGACACGTAGTAATTACTAAGTACATGCGATGCTGCCTCAAGGATTACTTTCTCAACTGCCTCCTCATCAGCCTTTACGAACCTGGACTCGATGTAGCTCATGAATTCCTCATCCCTCATTAAATCCTGAACCCTTTCCCTCAACTTGTCTAGTCCCGCAAAGACCTTAATAGCCTCATCAACCACATCGATGCGTAACGCCTCCTCCATAAGCTCCCTCACATACTCATGCCTTAACGCTGGGGCTAACGCATATGCCCATGCTACGACGCCTAAGCTGGGACTGAGCTTACCCAGCTCATTGAGTAAATCAACAACTCTACTAACCACACTCTTAACATCCTCCCTATTGAAATATACAAGATGCATCCTAAGCAGGTTGGTGTAGGCACTTATTGCATGTACGAGGGACCAAGCACGCCCCTTAACCGCATCACCGTAAATCTCATTCAACTCCTTAAATATGTGCCCAACCGTATCACGGTCGAGGTTCGCCATATTCGATGCGAGGGCTAGGAGTACGATATACCTATGCGGCGCCTTATCACGCAACGGCTCTAAGGCACGTAGTATTGGCATAATGAGGTCTGGCGATGCAACGTCTTGTATGGTGGATGACGCTATGTGCAATGCCGCATCGGCATCGCCGGACTCGACGACCTTGCCTGACTCAGCGGCTTTGGCGATTATTGAGGCTAGCCCAAGACCATAAAACTCTTCAGCAACATTAATGCCTCTATCCCTGGCGATGCCAAGAACTCTCCTCACCTCGGCAACAGCCTCGTTGTACTTATCAACGAATGCCTCGGTCAAGGCATGTGCGTGGTTCTTGATTAGGTACCATATTAATGGTGGGATTTTGTCACCAACGAGTAGGTAATCATCGATTGATAGGTTGTTAGCGATTTTACACTCATTCAGAGCATCACCAAGGGACTCAACGACACTCTTCCTCAAAATCTTAGCACTTACCCTCTCCCTAAAAATCTCAGATAGGAGCACAGACAAGTACTTAAGCCAAGGCACTATAAGATCCCCAGCCAGGGCGTGCCCAATGATTAATGCAGCTCTCTTCCAGCACTCATTGCTGAAGACCTTTAATGTGTTTGTGAGTTTCTCGCCGTAGTTACTGGCGAAGTATTTAACGGCACTGTCTACATCACTCACCTTCTCCGAGACATCTCTCAATAATCCAACAGTTCCAGGCACCCAGGGCTCTAATGCATACGCATCCTTGAGATCCTCGCACCCCTCACCCTTACCCACAATGCAGTCGAGTAACTTCCCAATCGCCTCCTCGATTAGGTCATGCTGCCTAATAGCCAACCAACCACTCAGCTCAGAAACGCCCATTAACTTGACAACACCAGGCGTCAGTATTGGATCGCCAGGCCTCACCCAACTAACGAAAGGCCTCCTCAATGCGAAGACCTTGACTATAGCCTCCTTGGTTATGTCTGAGGCCTCATTAACCTTGAATAGTCCGTTTATGTGTAGTATTATGAACGTCTCGGCTTTGCCCTTGGCTTTGCTTATTAACTCCTCGACCTTACCCACGTCGCAGTTGTTCCTCGCCAGTTCCTCGCCGGCGAGCCTGGCTATTAGTGCGTGGCCGGAGTCGAACTTGGCTAACTTACCGACTAACTCACTAAGTTCCCTATCACGTAATGCACACCCGTTGGGGTTGCCCTTGGTCCTCGTGTACTCCCTAATTAACCCGGCTAGGAATTCGGTGTTTATGAGCTTCTGCGCAGCATTGAGGCTGTGGCTCTCCAATTTAGCTCTCATGTCATTGCTTAGTGCATTATAGATGTCGCTCGGCAGCACAATGAGCGTGAATGGTCTCGAAGCTTCGGAGCTTACTGCGTTTACAACCTTCATCAAGTTATTTACTGTCCTCTCGATGCTTGTTTGTATGGGTGCCTCCACGCCAATGTCCGCTCTCTCGTAGGCTTTGGTTGGCACTGGGTCGTAGAGTATGAGCAACCTACCCTCACCGTAATTCTCAACGAACGTGGCAAACTCCGAGTAATTCTTCGAATCAAGCCTATTAACACGTGCAACCCTACCAACATCGCCGTTCACGAGTAATCCCCAAATCACGGCTGCTGCCAACGTGGATTTACCAATACCCTTAGGCCCAACAACCACAACGAAACCATTACCCATAAGCTTACTCTCAACATCACTGATCAATTCATTGAACTTGCCAGCCCTAACAATGCTGTGGTACCAATCCCCAACCCTAATCCTCAACTCACCGCTTTCAACCTTGATGTCTGGGTAAATCCTACCTTTCGCGAACTCATTGACATCAGCCGTGACTATGCCCGCAGGCACCTCCTGCCTGAACAACCCAATCTTCTCCTCAAGCTCCTCAATTTTCCTCTCAATCTCGTTAACTATACTCTTCAGCTCATCTATGCTTAAGCCTGTTATGTCCATTAGTGCCTCCTTGGCTTCATCATAACTCATCCCCATTGTGTAGGCAACCCTATAGACCAACAATTTACCCAACTCATTGAAATCAAGCCTACCATCTGGTCCTTTCACCAACAACCCCTCAAGGCTTCTCCTTAACTCAATGATCTCCTTGAGGTAGTTCTCTCCCTCCTTCTTGAATGCTATGTACGTGAGCACTGAGATGAGGGCTAGGGCAGCCGCACCCATCAGTGGGGTTGCGGCTAAGCCGCCGATCACGTACTTCGCGTAGTTGTTCACGAAGTTGCTCAGGGACATCACAGACAATGACTCCCACTCAAACAACTCCTCCCCCAAACCCAGAACCTTACGCAAAGCCTCAATAGCTTCGAAGTACGCATTAACCCAGCCACCCAACACCTCCCTAGCCCCACCCTCACCCTTCTCCTTGATTAAGTCAACAACCTCCTCGACAAGGCCCGGCGGTATGTACTCAGCCCTAAACCACTTAATCCTCTTCTTATCCCCAAACGCCTCCTTGATCAGCTTCAACGCATCACCAACGTCCGCACCGAAGGCACATGCACTGGGCTCCTCCATGCACTTCCTCACCTCATCGCTGTCCCACGGTATGTAGTAAGCCCTGTGTGGTGAGTCCCCAATCATCCCCCTAGCCCCCTCAACAACATGCCTTGGGGCTCTATCACCAAGGATCCTCCTCAACTCCTCATCATCAACCCTCTCCTTATCCGCAAAATTCCCAATGAGAGGTATCATCCTCTTAAGAAGCATCATAGCCTTCTCACGAAGCCCCAACTCGCCCTTGGCTTCCTCACCCTCGGTCCTGGCGGTTGTGGTTATGCCTAGCGTATGCTCTTCAACGGTGACGCCAGCACCCAGCCTGTCCTTTAGGTATTTCTCTAGGTAATTCTCCCTGAAAAACGTCTTACCACTCCTCGGTGGCCCAATGAGGACGAACCTACCACAACCAACACACCTACGAAGAACCTCACTAACCTCACCAACCTCACCCTCATTAAAACCCCTAAACAAATCAACACCAGAGCCGCCCTCCATTCAGCGCAGCATGAAGTTCAATGATATATAAGGTTTACTGACATATATAGAATATATAAGATTTACTTCGGTTTATGATAATTTATAATTATTCATGGCTGATCATGAGTAATGCCGTGATGGTGGGCGCCCTTGGTGCTACATGAACCCACCACCCAACAACCCAAACCAACCAGAATAATAAGCCATGCGTTGAGGGTTTCGAAATGCGTGGCATCAATAAACGCCCATTACAACCAAGCCCAGCCAACACCGACCCACCCACAATCACAGGCATGAGCACTCGTTAAGGAAGTGTTATAAATTCCCTAGCATTCTACTTCTTAATGCCCGACTTAAGCGAGGTTAGGCGTTACGCCGAACTATTCGTTAGGATGGGTCTTGTTAAGAGTGAAGGCGGTGATTACGTGCCGGCGTGTGCTGAGTGTGTTGAGTATCTTGATGGGTTGTTGAGTGACGGTGGTAGGAGCGGTGTCCTTGGTTTCATAGCGTTCATGTGCCTCGTGCGTGACTTGCTCAATGACGCATCGATAGACACCAACATGGACGCAGCCCACGCCGAGTTAATCCTAAAGCACGTACTCGACAAACACGAGGGCGCCTCAGAAGCCGTGAACACACTCTACGAAGAAATAGCCGATAGAATAAACGCAAAGCAACCAAACAAGGCGAGGAAGGTGTGCAAAGCAGTACTAAATGATGAGATGAAATACTAGAATTTATTTAAGATTTAAGGAGGTCTAGAATATTTCCGCCATAGTTTTCTTCCTCCTCATTATCTAACCCTGCCTCTTCATCACTCCTGCCCCCGTTTGCTCTTAAGGACAAGCTTAATAGCCTCCTTTTATCTTGATCGATGTTCTCATCGAAAACACCGAAGGCAGTATTAACCTCACAGATCTCGAGCTCCACGAGCCATTCACACGCGGATGAGCATGCCGGAGAGCATTGCGAACACCCTACATAGCACCCTACATAGCAGGGCACCACCAAGTGAGTTCCACATATTAATTGCTCGCTACTGGAGCCCTAGGCACGAGAAGCTTAGAAAATGGTACTTGAGGTTTGCACCGAGGATTTGTTGTTGAATTTTTGTGGTTTTTAGTAAGCACCACATGAAGGATCAAAATATTTTGCCTTTATGCCACCAGATCAACAAAAGAATCAAAATTATTATCAATATGGAGTGTTTTGGTTGTATAATTGGTTCCGGGCAGAAAATAATAATATGAATATATTTTTCTTAATGAATGGAAATATTTTCAATTATTCTCTTGCTTTAGAAACATACAACTTTAATGGATATAGTGCAAATGCAATACCGCCAATGCCACCTGCGTATTTCCTTTGTCCACTTATGGGAGAATGTGGACCTTTATTTGTAAAATCATACATAAACGCATATAATACAGCGTTTAATCAACCTTTGAATCATCAGGTAGCTCTATACAACTATGTTGAATTCTCTTCTAGTGATGTAAATAACAACTTTATACCCGGAACTTTTGGATATCAAGAAGAATATAATAATAGGAATAATGGAGAAACATTTAAAGTAGGGTACTTGATAAACAGTATTAATAAGTATTTTGGAACTCTTTATTTATTTGTTTCAGCAGGTTCTGGAGGAGGATCTGGGTTTATGTACTTAAACTGGGTTATAGTAACATATGGAGTGCCTTATGTTGTGAATGTATCTTAAAATTACTAAAAAATTAGCTGGAAGGATTATATACCTGAGATGGAGAAGTAAAGTTAAAAAGGGCTGAACCAAGAGGACTAACAGATCCATATGGAATTATAGTTCCGTTAGGTAATACTAATACATGTCGTCCAGCAGCGTATTCAATATAGTGTTGGTATAGCATTGTCTGATATGCTACTGTTCCTGTTGTGTTTGTCCATTGGAATACTGGTGAGTTTCCTGGCAATACTGCTGCATGTGTTCCTGGCATATTCATTGCTACAACAACATTAGGTACCCATCCTTGGTATGTGTAGAATCCTGCAATGTTTTGTGGGTTTATTTTATCTGCTTCTATTACATAATATGTTTGTCCATTTATTGTTGCCTGTTGAACTGGTATTTGACCTAACATTACATAGAAATCTTGTTGTTGTACATATGGTTGACCATTCACAGGATTGGTTTTTCCCACCCATTCACCATTCAATTGAACTATTTGATTATGATTTTGTATTATTGTATTTGCATATTGTCCATCCCATACTACATGTTCTATTGTCTTTCCATCAGGTAATATTAAAGTACCTGTAGGATCTGTATGTCCGTTATAGTTTATTGTTTGACCGCTTGGTACAAATGCCTCATAACCGCTGGGTGAACCCACGTATTGTACTGGTGCTTTGTGTTGTGTTGGTAGTAGTAGGGTTAGGGCGGCGGCGATGACCACAACAACCACAACACCAACGACCACGTACTTCAACGCAACCATAACACCACCAAAACACCCAAGCAAACAAACCCTTTAAGCATTGCGGCTCAACCACACATTGGTTAGCCCAGCCACCAAGGCATGGGAAACTAAGGCACACGCCTAGGTTTTGCTGTCTTGCATAGTCCAAGGATTTCTTGAATAAGGCCTCAAGAACGTTCACGAATACAGCATCCATGTACTATTACTCACGAAATCTTGAGGTAAACCAGGGCAATATATTAAATCCTTAACATTATTGATACAATTAATGATTGCATTATTCCAATGTTCATAAATACTACGTTTATAGGGAGACGCCATAAACGAAGTCTAAACTCCTTATATTAATAATCGTTTAAGAACATTATGAACCCATCTTTCCTTACACTATGTGAATATTTTATGGATTACCTCAGTCTTTCTCTGGTTCACGTACGACAGGTAACCAATTGGTACGCTTATGTCACTATTGTAGCTTACTAGTAATACAAATAGGTCATCGTATGTTATTTCTACGGGCTTTAGTCTGAAGTTCACCCTAACTCCATCAATCATACTTAACCTGGATAAAACACCATATGCTGGCCCAACGTTGACATCACCTATGAATAAAAATCTTAATTCACAATTCGTCTGTGTCTGCTTCTTTAATTGTTGCTGGGTGCAGTAATTCTTCAGTTCGTTACCATAAAGTCTCTTAAACGTATTGATATATCCCTGTGAATCGTCAACATCACCTAATCTAAAAATTATTGCCCTAAACTCATTACTAACAGTAACATGAGCACCTTCAAAGCCAACCATAGAAACCCTACTGGGAATAATCTCAATGCCCCTCCCGCTATAGTATTCACGTAATAAACCAGCCGCAACATTGGCTAAATAATCGCCCTTAGCCACAGTCTTCTTTCCAGCATATATTTCAAAGATTGGGTATTGATCAAGCTCATGCTTAAACTTATTGGCTACATCATCAATAGTAATATCATTACTACTTACTGCATACCCAATAACCTCATTTAATATACTAAATGCGACAAAAGCTGGCATGTTCGTTAAATAATCCTTAATTAAATCACTGACTTTTTTAGAAGATTTAAGGGCACTTATTATATTTAAATTGTTCAGAGGCACTAGTTTATTAGTAATTAATTCTGTTATGATCCTTTCCATGTAATCGAAGAAAGACTCCTTATCATATCTCACAGGTATTGAACCATCATCATTAGCCTTAAGCATCCTACCGAGCATTGGATGCCCACTTTTACTCACGAAATCCTTCATTAAACTACTCGGATAGTATGTTTCCTGAATTAGGAACATTAATGTGAATCGGCCTGGCATATCATCAATAACGCCAGGTCGCAGGGCATCGAGCATCTTCGTTATCCAACCATAGAGGGTTTGTGGATCAGGGAGAGCGCCTCCTTTACTAGTTAATCTCTCAAACTCATCTATTATGACCACAACTCTCTTATTATTAGAAGCGGCAAGGTTTATGTAGAATGCTCTCAATGCCCTAACAGGGTCCTTAGATCCAAGTTCTTCAAGATAATGTTCTAACTTATCTTTGCTGCATACCTTATTTAAGATACCAATACGTGTTGTTAAGTAAATACCTAAGTATTCAGGTTCATCACTATTCACTATACTTTTTTGAGTTGGTGTTTTGATAAAATAGCCTCCGCATATCATACGTATGATATCGAGAAGCTCTGCCTTAAGAGAATAAGGTCCTCCTAACTCTAGCAGTTTTTCGTTAATTTCCCTTGCATTAATGTATATGACATCAAATGTTCCTCTCTTCCTAGCTTCGTGGTACATTCCGTACCCAAAACCATAGGTCTTACCATACCCATACAACGCCTTAACGAGGACAAAACCAAGTTGAGGATTATTTACTATCTGATCAAAATGCCTAGGTTTAGCCAATATTACAGGCCCTTTTGGATTAGGGTATTTAGGAGCCGTTAATGTCCATTCCTGTATGTATGTACTCACCATATCACTTGCCATAAAATTCTTACATTGCAATATCTCAATTTCCAATATATAAATTTTATTAAATGGTTTTGTTAATGGCATTAACAAATATGTATGGCGAAAGGGAGGGGGTAATTGAGATAAATGATGAGATGACATTAAGGGGATTGGAGTTGCTAAGGAGTTTCATTAACAAGGTTGATGCGAGAGGTAAGAATGTGAGGCGCGCCTTGGCTCAGTTGATTAATTTGGTTGAGGGTAATTATCTACCTTTCGTGAGTGTTGATGCCTTAAGTGATAACAATATTATTGATGTTTGGAATGATTATAGGAACGACTTCATATCGTGGCTGAAGGGGTTTATTGAGAAGTATGGTATTGAGGTTCCTCTTGACGATCTGCCCATTGACTATAGGGCTAGGGTTGCTGTTTTGACGGCAATGCTTTTGGCAAGGGATCTAATTGAGGTTCATTACTACGCATTGAGTAGTGAGACTAGGCAAATAGTGGATAGCACAGTTATTGATTGGGGCGATGTATCGTTGAGCCTATACGACTTGGTTAGATATGCCTATCCAATAATGCTTTGGGCAGCAATGGGAGCTGCAATCACCAGGGGTACTGAGGTTATGCCTATAGTGTCGATATTTTCGGAGAAGGTTAAGGCGTTGTATGAGGTCACGAAGAGTAGGGGAAGGAGCAAGGTTGGTGGTGGGGGAGTTTATAAGGTGTATAAACTCGTGTACATGCCCCTCGTCATTACGGGCCTTATGAATGAGGATGTACTCTACAAGCTCATTAAATCAATAAGTCCAGAAATAGTCTCGGGAGCTGAGACGTACAGGTTCAATGTGACCGGGCTTGGGCAGGCATTCCTTAAGATTTCGGCATTGGTCTTCCGACATTCATTAGACACAGCCTATTATGGTACTGCAATAGCGGTCTTAACGGCAATATCTCATGTCCATGATATTGTACTTAATAAAATAATAAACCAGGTGCTTAGGACGGATATTTACGGGAATGTGGAATTCATGCAAAGCGAATACGTTAAGTACAACCAATACGCTGCATCATTCCCCGATATTTATAGGCTTACGTATACTCATGACAATGCCCTAAGGGACCTCTCCGCAATGACCCTCACGTTGATAAACATGCGTAATGAGTTGAACGAGTTAGCACAAGAATCTAAATCTCAGGAAGTTGATCAAGCATTAAATGTATTAATCAATAAGTATCCTCTTTTGACTAGTGAGACGGTTAATGAGTTAGTGAGGGATGCAATTAAGGTTATCTGGCTCACAAGCGGAAGCATCGCCTAACAACAACGAACTAAAAATATTCCCGTACATTCATTAATACCCTTAGGAAGATTATGAATGCGTTGAAGGAGGAGTTTATGATTAGCATTTACAGATTTCGTTCATTAAACTCTCAGCAATACCTAGTAGCTTGTCCCTAAATGGATTATTGTTAATAAGATCTTCGACCTTCTTAATTACGTTATTAATTGTATCCTTATTGATCTTTTCACGATATCTTAATGAACCTATTGGTACGGGCCTATCCGTATTATCATGCCTCTTTATCAATGTATCAGCCTGCTCCTCAGGCAACTCATAGAATACCCTCTTAAGCGTGTATCTGCCTAATTTTGCCTCATCAAGTCCGTAGAAGAATTTTCCAATCCTTTCCTCAATCACTGGTATTGCCCTGAAGATTATGGCCCTACCCTTAGCGTTAAGTGGGCCCAACTTGCTATAACCGCTACTCTTAGTCACCCTAAGACTTGGTATGTCTGAGACTGCACGGTAGATCAACCTTAGGGCTTCGGCATGAAGATACTCATCGCTTAAGTATAATCCCTGTTGAACCTTAGCCAGGGTGCAATGCCAACAACCGTACCTCACGTTTAAATTTCCATTAAATAGGTATAGGTCAATTAACGGTTTGACGTTGAAGTATTTCTGAGCCTTTAGGAATGCCCACACGTCCTCAGTACTCCAGAACCTAATTGGCGCCACCTTAGGTATGTCATTATTAATGGTGAAGTAAGCCCCTAGGCACGAGCCCTGGGCCATGCATGTGCCAAACCTAACACGCATTGACTTAGACCTGGCGGCGCTCTCCTCATCCCTGGACCCAACAACTAGGACATAATCACGGTACCTACCCAACCCCTCCTTAGTAGGGCCTATCTTAAGGAGCTCAACACACCACCTAAAAACAAATGTGGGGGCTGGGTAACCCCTCACAAAAACCCTCCAGTAAAAGGTGTCTGTTGGGTTTGGTGCGGCAATCTCGGTGATTACCTTAACGCCAAGCTCGCTCATCTTTTCTGAGTACTCCCTCATGAACTCTCTGGCCCAGGCCTCCATGGTAGGTATTTCACTTAACGTATCATTATGTAAAACAATGACTTCTAAATCCTCAGGTTTACGCTCAAGAACCCATTTATAGAGTAGGATGGCTGTTGCTGTTGAATCCTTACCGCCAGAGTACGCTAGGATGAATCGTTTAAAGCGTTTATAAGCCTCATCAAGAGCCTCAAATGGCCCGGTGGGTTCAAGCACCTTCATACCTCACTAAGCTAGAAATATTAAATTATCCCATTTAAAAATTAAGTACTTAATAAAAAATGAGTTTAAGTGTATATTATGGTACGGAGAGCCCAGGTTAAAACTTTTAGTTACCTGTATATAATGATCTATGGCGATTAATGACGAGGGAAGCCATGAGTGTAATTAGCCTCAGTGAGTTAGGTGAGTACCTTGATGATGTGGTTAGTAGGTTTTATGGAGCAGCGAGACTCCTGCTTCTACCAGCCGTTGCGAATACCCGGATAGTGGATTGTGATTTATTGCGTAGGTTTTGCTGTGATGAATCGTTATTGACTATAAATTATAGGGTTGGTGGCATTATGATTGTAAACGCGAAACCCGGCAGCTTAAGTAGGGGGTTTGTACCGTGCGCTATTGATCCATGGAGAATGCCGCCGTTGAGGAGGTTTATTGATTCTGGTATATTCCGTATCGCCAATGGCTCATTAATTGTTAATTATTGGGATGATTACCTAAGGCTGATTGAAGCATCAAGCATCGCTAAGGGGGTACTCACGGCGCTTCAGGCGCTCAGTGAGTGTGGGGTGTTCTCGGTCGGTTCATTATCTAGGTGCTTGGGTATCGACTCCAATGATACGTATTATTTACTGCTCATTGCCAGGTTTCTCTACCCAGCAATTCTTGAATTGATTTTGCCCAATGGAGTCACCATAAACTCGATACTTAGGGAATTGGGGGTTGGTGCTGTGGTTAGCGTGGAAGAACTAATGAGGAGACTTCTAACGAATGATGCTGATAAGGTCATTATTAGCCCAAGCCCACTCATTAACGATCTAGCAATTGCATTACCTAGGGCTAGGTTTAGGAGACAGAGACGGTTGCGTATTCACGCATCAGGTGTTGGTGTTAACCCTGTATTGTTTGGTGATGGTTTTGTGAGCATTAGGTCAGCAATTACTAGGCACTCAATACCAACACTGCTCGACTTTGTGAACTTTAGGGATGCCGTGGTTGCCGACATTGGTTGCGGCTTCGGTGTTAAAGGTACATATGGGATTAGGCGTGGCGCATCGTTCGTGATATTGATCGATATTGATGAAAGAGTGTTGAGGCTTAGGAGGAGTGGTTGGGCTGTGGATCTAGTGGTTGCCGATGCTAGGAAATTACCGCTTAGGGATTCATCGATTGACGTAGCCATATTGTGGAATGTTATAAACTTCATACGTGAGAAGAATGACGTAATTAATGAGGTTAAGAGAACTTGCCGAGGCGAGGTTGCCTTTTCAGTTTATAATGCCGCTAATGCATATTGGCATTACACGTACGAGGACTTTGTACGAGATACGCTAATGATTGGTAGACCAAGGATTATTAAGAAGGTTGGTGAGGCGCAGTACCAGGCAATTGTGAGGGTTGTTTATGGTAAGCATAAGGATTAAGGTATTGAGGGATGAGTACTGCAACCACTGCAACATAAGCAGGAGAAGCCCGAGAAGCACTGGCGTTAAGCTCCTCGAGAGTGTGCTTGGTAGGGATGGGGTAAAGCCAAGCGTTATTATTGACTATGGATGCAGCACCTGGAGAAACTCCAGGTACCTTGCCACTAAGTATGGGAGTTTTACGATAAGGGTTGACGCTTTGAGGGAGACCAAGCCCGATGTGGTGGCTTACCCAACACACATGCCGTTTAGGGACTCATCAGCCGACGTGGTCCTGCTCACGCACATACTCATGTTCATGAACAGCAAGGAGGAGTGGCCAAGGGTGATTCAGGAATTAGCTAGGGTGAGTAGGGGCTATGTGGTGCTTGAGACATACCATGTCAAGAACCCAAAGGCTTTGAACTACGAGTGGCAGGAAATACATGAATTAATAAGTGCCAACAACCTATCAATAATTAGGAGGAATTTAAGAAGAGACATGGAGAATGTGGTGCTGGAGGTAAATCATTAATCAACACGCACGAATACCGCGTGATTACTCACTTTCTTAGAAGGCAAACCCTTAAGTTGCTTGACCTCACGTGGACTAATATCGGCAAAGCTGAATAATGCGTCTAAGGTCTTACGTATTCTTGAGGCATTTTCGCTAATTATTTTATCACTTCTGAAACTGCTCAATCCACTTCTTTGGGCTATTGCTGCGGCACTGTTCCTAAGCCTTTGTATGTCGCCTATGACTATAAGCATTAGTCTATGCCTACTAAATTGAACGTTTAGATTTTCAGGCTCCCTAAAGTATATCGTTAATACTTCATCATCACGTGAATTAGCGCTCCACTCCTTACCGAGTAGTGCTATTACTATGTCATCCTCACCACCAAGCATTGATTGAACGGTTAGGAATCTAACATTGATATTAACCCCACCTATCTTTCTCAGGTAATACCTCACGTCCTCCACCAAATCCCTATAAGGACCGATAACGCTTATACCAACATCATTACCCAACAAGCACCTAAGTGAAACAGCGTAGTAAGCCGCAAGCTTCACCCTCATTGGTTCAGAGTACTCGCTGGGTCCTATGGCATTCTTCGTATTAACCATAATAATTGGTATAAGACTTGACAGAGCATCCTCAACGCTATTAACAACCCTATCCCATAAATAATCATTTACGAAGCCTTTACATTTACCAAGTCTTTCTTTCCAATTTATATTTTTAAGGCGATCCTCAAGCCTCTTTTTAGCGTACTCGGCAGCCTTTAATTGAATACCGATGTCGGAATAAAATCCATCACTAATAGGTTGCTGTGTTGGTTCGGGTAATCTAAATGTTGTATCAAGTGTCATGAACTGTCTCGAATCCAAATTACGCAAAATCTCCTCCACCTTGGGCAGGGCGAGCAAAAACCTACCATAACCCTGGTACTCAGGACCCACGGCTACTGCTTGTCTATCATCACCAACTATGACAAGGCCATGTATAATACCGGCACTACCCTGGGCCAGGGCCCTAAGCTCCGCATCAGAGATTGGATTGAATGGTAGGTAAAATGGCATTTTGGATGCCTCATCAATGAATGGAATGAATTTATACCCTGATTTCCTCATCCTTGAGGAGGCGCGTTGATAATCCGTAGTAAATATGAATAAGGCATCATCAATGCCCCCATAAACCATTTTTCTCAAAACGTCATCACTTACGTTCGCATACTTCCTAAGCTCTTTAAGGTCGTCTCCAAAGTATGGTCTCGGTATTGCAGAGCCATAAATACGTATTTTACTTAGGATCTTATCAATACTTAATTCCGATTCCTGTAGTATCCTAATTATTGGTCTCAGTGCTCGCGCAAAACCGCTAATGGTTAACTCATTCGTCGGTGCAATGTATATGAACTTATACCCACCATTGAGGAGTTCATTAATTACGTCTTCATCATTCATGAGTCCCTCCATGACCTTGGTCTTGCCAGTACCAGGTGGACCCCTAATACCAGCAATTGGTGCGTCCCCCTCATGTAATATTGCCCTCTTGCTGATCTCAATAGCATTCCTTAATGAGGACTCTAGATTCAGTTCATACTTATCAATACCGATTAGAGCACTTCTAATTAATGAGGCAAGGGTTGTCATGATACCTCACCTCTTGTGTATGCATTAAACGCCTCCACAAAGGCCTCCTCAACACTCTCTAATATGCGTTCCCTATCCTTAGTTGTTAAATTACTAAATTCCCGTTTAACTTCATCTTCCTCCTCGCTAATATTCTTTAATGACATATGCAGCGCATGTAATGTGGCGAGGTCCATGTTGGTTAGGTCAGCATCGGCCTCAACAACCAAGGCCCTATTTAATCCATATTCGTTGATATAGTGGTTAAATATCTTAAATGGTAACCTTAGGTATGGGCTTATTGGCGTAACCACAACGCAAACCTCATCATTACCGCATTTCACCCCAATATCTTCATCTTCCTCACCAGGTAGTAGTGTCTTCTCAACCCTACCAAACAATGAGATGCCTAGGGTTGGGTACTTAACGTGACCCTCAATTAACGTGACTAAAACGGGTTGTCTAAGCCTTGGCAATGAGATACGTGGCATCTCATCACTTAAGTTCTCACAGAGCATTAACTTCCTCCTCAGTACTAACCCCTCGTAAATTGAATACTTACTGTCAATACTGTAAACCCCCATCCTGACCTTCTTCATTACATTAAGGTTCCCGAAGGATATGTTTATTGCCCCACAAAGACTACTATAGTTGTTCATTTTCTCAACTCTACGAATGGTTGTCCTCTCAATCAATCCCTTATCAAGGTTAACCCTAAAGCCAGCGTGTTTGCCAGAGTATAGATATTGTTCAAAGCCAGGAAGTGCATTGACGTAATCCGCCAGTTCGTATAGGACCCTATACACCACCATGTCCCTATCCCTCTCCCTATAGACCTTAAATCGGTAAAGCCATAACAATCTACCAAGCTCATCCTTCTCATAGGAACCGAAATAGAACCTACACTCTTGTAATTTACTATTTTTATCACTAAACGGGCATAATATACATGGATATTTATAATCACCACTCTCATCCCTTTGATTCATTGGGTTACCCCGAGGCAATGTCGATGGCGTATATCTGAATACGTAGTCTGGCTTAGGCCTATTTTTACATGTTACAACGCACCTATCACGTGTTTTCTCTACATCCTTAGCTTTGGATCCAAAGCGTAGGGTATCGATATCCATAATTAATAGGGTTAGGTGTGTTGCTGCAACAACAATTCTCCTAATCCTTTCACGAAGCTCATCAATGCTAATAGGTTTGATACCCTTACCAGCCACCGGAAATAATGGGTGGTCAGAGTATGCATAATTCGGCCTTATTATTATTGGTAAGACCTTAGTATCTTCTACATTACTAGGGGCTATTGCTTCTATCAAATCATTAAACGTCTCCCCATGACCAAGCCTTATAGCCTCAAGCATCGCATAAATGTATGCCTGGCACTTCTCAGTCTCTAACGGAGACCCCTCATCACTCTTCCACTCAACAATAATTGCCTTCCTAAGCCCTGGATGCTCAATTATTAAGTCAGGGACACCCCAAATATGTGATCTATAATCAATCATCTCATTCTCAGCATAGAAACGTAAGTTATCATAATACTTGTAGGTAACACCAAGGCTTTGTAATGCTTTAGGCAATATTTCAACTAGGTTCTTTAACATTCTCTTAGCCCTATTCTTTATGTCATTAAGGTCGTTTTCATCTCGTACTTGTAATAAATCATCAAGCTCCTTTATGCTTTGATTAATAATTCCATCTAATGCGCTCTCACTAATACTTCCTCCACGTCTCCACTCATTTAAGTACTTAATACTTGCTATTGAAAGAAGCTTGTGAACGTTATTTCCCTTACCTGGCAAATTCTCATTACTAATCTTCTTAGCACCTATTGCCACCATTAACCTAGCCGCGAACGAGCAAGAACAAGCGCCCCAAGCTACGGCTGTTGCCTTAACCACGTGACTAGTCCTAATATATGCATTCACTAGATCATCCCTAAAACAGGTATCCAATTCCCTATCATCATAATCGCAATTACGTTCATCAAACGTGTCGAACATTGATTTTACATAAACATCTAAGTATGACCTTACCGCATCATTAAACCTAATATTCATTATAGAACACCCACAATCCAACGAAACAATCACTAAACACCGAACTTAATGATATATAGCATTTACTAAGTACCACAAAAGGTTAAGGCATCCGAGACTTTTTAAACTTTTCTTTCTATTACTCAATAAAGAAAGGCTTATTTTCTATTCCCACTATCCCCTTTAGGTGCCTTGTGTGGGTGAGTTGAGGGGTTTGTGTGGGCTTTCGTGTAGGTTTTGCGAGGCTAATGCTGAGTTCATAATGAACCATAGGCCCAACCTCATTAACGACCTCAACTCCCTCATCAGCGATGCCTACGGCCTAGAGCCTGTCAACCACGACGCTAATTCACTGTTTGAGTTCGCACTGGAGAGTGTTGCGGAACCACTCACAAATTACGTCCTGCACTCGGTGCTCGAGTGCTCGTTGTACCCGAGCCTATTCTCGATGAGGCTCATAATCGAGTCTCTAGCAGTTGGGCTCTACGCCGATCGGTGGTTTGGCAATGCCTGGCCTGGGGAGAAGTTGAGCTTGGCTAGGGGTTTCGAGATGGGTAGGTTCAAGAGGTGTAGGGAGTATAAGGGTGAGGATGGCAACTCATTATGCAATCAATATAGCACCTTGGGCCGGGAGGTTAATGAGGCGTTGTGTTGGTTGAGGGATTTACTAGGTAGTAACTTCGGTATAGAGCCAATGGACTTCATATATGAAACCTATAACTCACTATCAAAGCCAATACATGCCGTGGCAATGATTAATGGTGAGGGTGTGCTTGGGGCTTTGGGGATTGCCGTGATTGATAACATGCGTTCAAAAATAGGCATCCCACCAATGAGGACAATCATAATGCCAGCCGAGTGCGAGGAGGACGACTTAGTAATGCTTGACGCAATACACTGGTATGCACTACTCATCAGGTTATCCATGGACATGCTAATCTACGCATGGCAATCAATAGTGAGGAAGGCAGGCAATGAGGAACTCACGAAAACCAGGACAAGTATTGAGGAGGCGATTAGAAGGGCCGAGGAGGTTTATAACGAGATAGGGAGTAGGTACGGGTTGCAGGATAATGGATGATGTAAGCCGCATTAGTATGCGTTTTAAAAGCATTGATTGAAAATTAGATGATGGGTCATGCACGAAAGGTCGTAAAACATGTAATCCCATTAACGGCACTATTCGCACTAGCCACATACGTAGCCCTAACAATTCAGCCCTACGTCAACAACTCAACAACCTTCAACCAAACCCTAGGCTTAAGCTCGCCATTAATAATAGGTGGTGATAACCTCTACGTGAACCTAGTTGCAATAATTACTAACGCAGTGTTAGTCACAATAGCCTACCTAGTACTCGCCAGGGGCGAACCGAGGGTTGGTTTGACGAAGTACTCGCTGGGCATAATCACCGTTTACGCCATATTATCGGCAACCCTATACCTAGTAATTATTGCGAACCCAGCCCAAACCTGCACCTCAATGCCCACTAACCTCGATAGTATGGCTATATTTATGGCTTCGATGGTCATCGGCTCAGTAACGCCATTGGTTTATGTCTATAAGAAGAGGTGGAGGGTAGGCAGTGATTGGAAGCCGCTCCTATTCACGCTATACGCATCAATCATTGCCGGGAGCCTAATCATCGATACAACCACGGCACTAGCCCTCCACTCAATACCCCAGCTAGCGCCAGCATGCATTGGCTCAGTAATTATTGGAGCCTACGGACCAATAGACGGGCTAGTAACCGCACCACCACTAGGGCTGCTGGCCGGATACACCGTAATAAGTACAATCACGAATAAGCAAATAAAAATAAAACACTAAGACTAAGGCCTGAGACCTAACTCCACGAACCCTAGCTCCCTTGGGTTGCCCCTCAGTAATTGTGCGTATTCAATCGTTGTGGTGGTTTAGTAAGTTAAGTATATATTGATGTAGTCTATGGGTTGTGCGATGCGTCCTGGGTTTATTGTTGTTTCCCTACTCGCCATGCTTCTGGTCTACGTCATCCTTTATTGGGCTTCATTGGCTATGCCGAAATCGCTCATTGAGAGTTGGAACGCCACCAAGCCTAGGCCGGTCTTTGAACCAGTCCTTAATTATCAAATGTTCATTATTTGGCTGACCTCACCATTCAACGCCTACGAGGCGTTGATACTCCACTACCCACCCTGGCTCTACTTCATGGTGTCCGTGGTCGTGCCCACGGTCGTGTTCGCCATGGAGGTCATTATTGCACTGCTGGCGTCGGAGTACGTGTTAGGTAGGTCGGTCCTGAACGAGTTGTTTTTGTGCCACTCCTTCGCCTTGGCCTTCGTTGCATCGTACATGACATCACTCATTGTTTGGATTGGGTATGGTAAGCCGAGCTTTGGCACGTCGATATACACGGAGTACATGTTTGCGGCGACGGTATACGTTGCCGTAATATCCACGCGAGATCTAACTAAGCGATTAATGGTTTCGAAGAATACGCCTGCTAAGGTATACATAGGTGCGGTGATGATGCTTGCGTCGGTGGCTATTTGCCTAGCCGCTGTACTTCTGTTTATACCACCAGTACCGTTAACACACATAATCGAACTAATACCAAGAACGCACATAGTCGGGCTAATACCCATAGTAACCTTATTAATGATGTGCCACAAAGGCATAATTAAGCTATGCCCAAAGGCGACTTAGCACCGCACTATATCTGTGAAGCCCCAATCCTGGTACACTCTCAACCTCAACCCCCTAACTGTCTCCTGCCCATTCCTACACGTAACCTGGACATCTATTACATACTCGCCAGCCACTAAACCATCCTGAGACCTGCACCCTTGCATGAAGGTTTCACGTTTTGCGACCCAGGCAATTAATGGTCCACACGGATTAACCTGGTTATCGCATTGCCACGGTGCGTGTAAGCATGCCTGCTTATTCGCATTTAATGGCATTATGGCTATGTTCGCGTACCTAACATCATTAGGTCTAATTAAAATGTTCTGTTTACGGTCGGCCCACGTGACGTCATGCCAATCCACATACTCATCACTCGGCGCGTGGCAGTTGGCAGGGCAATTGGAAGGCCACCTAGCAATCCTAACCTGGAAAACGCACTTCTCAGCCGCAGTTAAGCCCGTGTTCCTAACCCTAAGTCTCAGGTAACCAATTAGTTGAGCGGGCACTTGCTGCTGGGTTTGTTGAGGTTGTTGAGCTGGGCATAGGCATGGCGGTGAGTACGTAATAAATTCGGGCTTTCTAACCACATTCTCCTCAGGAATCTCAATCCTCAGGATTGGGACGTCCACAATCCTCCTATAGAGGAAAGGCGCTATGGTGACAACGGCAATCAAGACACCAGTGAATACCTCAGGCCCAACAATCTTAGGATAATGAATGTACAGGTAAATGTCGAGCCAAATCACGATAAGGACGAAAGCTAGCCAAATCGTAAAACGTATCCAACCAGCATTATTAATGAACCAATCAGCAATACGCCTCCGTAACCCCCTCTGCTGTGGGGCAGCCATTATCACTTTTATTCATACAAAGTTTTTAATGTTGCTGAGAGGGGCCCTTACCATAATGGGCAACGTAAAGACTGCCGAGTTTGTGCTGAGGGGCGTGTCCGGCATTAATTGCCTATTTAGTGATGTTGAGGTTGGGGGTATTAGGTTCAGATGCGTTAATGGAGTATTGGTTGGCAGGTTTGAAGTAGTTAATGAAGATCCCGAGGTGATGGCTAAACTTTTGGCAATCGCCCTAAGCCTGGTTAGTGGTTGCGGCTTTGAGGCATGCTGCGTTAGCGTGGACTCGTGCATGGTGGTGAACGTCCCAATAAGCGCCTCGGTCACCGTAGGACTAGGCCAAGCCCCGGAGCAAATGACTGGTATGCCCACAATGTACATGCCCATAACAATCCAGGTCTCCGTAGGTAAAGCAATCAATCTTGACAAGGAGATGCTCGATGAGGCAGTGAAGTTAATGGACAAGCTCAAGGATGCCTTACAAAGCTCTGACCCCAATAGGAAGAGGGTGGTTGATGGTTTATTGAGGGTTGTTAAGTGGTGGGTTTCGGGGAGCCTCGATGAGGATCCCCTGGATAGGTTCCTGAAGTTCTTTGTTGCCTTCGAGTTGCTTGTCTCGTTGATGGGCTACAAAGGGAAGAACAAAGAGAAAGGCAAGAAAGGGAAAAATAAGGGCCATGAAGAGAAAAGCGGCGGTTCATGGGTCGAGAAGTTCTGTAGCGATCATGGCTTAGCATGCGAGTTCGAGGGCATGAGGATCAATGAGGTAAGGAACCTGATCATGCACGAGCCAGGTGAGAAGAGGGATCAAGCCGAGGAGGTGGCCAAGAAGCACGCCGACGAATTCGGGCAGGAGGTGTTGAAGGCGGTATGGAGGGTATTGAGTGAGGAGTTGAAGATAAGTATATAAAATCGCTAGCCACGGCTTTTTAATGTCTGCTGGGGATGATATAACGAGTATTTTGTTGGGTTATCTTGAGGAAGCCCGTGTAGACTTAATACAGTTCAGGTCACTTTCAGTAAAGTCCGACGAGGGGGATAGGAGGAGGGCATTGTTTTATCTACAACAAGCATCGGAGAAGCTTGCAAAAACCCACGTATATTACGTAGTGAGCATTATATGCATGCTTATTATGCATATTAATAAGAATAAGGTTACGTTAGACGCTCAAGCAAAAAGAAGCATAACGAAGTTAACGAAAGAATGTAATAAGGTCATTCCTAGAAATAGGAAGACGAGAGAGACAATAATTAGATTCCTAAAGAAGGGTTACGGCCATAATGCCAGAGCACTTGTAAAGCTTGAGCAGGAGCTTCGCAATCTTCTTAAGCAAAAACCAGATGCAGTTAAGCATGCAGTAGCCCAATTGATTGAGAAGGCTATGGCAAGCCTGTTACGTGAATTGAATGAGAAGGAGCGTGAGAAGCTTGAACAAAGCATCAAGAATCTCTTTACGCAGGTTAGGGATTTCTCGATCGCCATCCTTGATAGGAGCGTGGAGAATTACGAATTCCGCGGCTATAATGATTATGGGTGTGTTGATGATGTGCTCAGGAGGTTTAGGAGTATGGATGGCTTATTGGGTGAGTTCGATAAGTTAAGGGGCATAGTCAATAATTTGATTCAGCAATTGCCTGATCCTCAAAAGCGTAATGATTGTAAGAATAGATTTGACGAAATACTTGATTTAACACGTAGGTCTGTTATGGCCTTTGCATACTCAATTATCATCGACTTACCGCTGGTTAACTGCATGGGAAATTTCGAGCAAACCAGTAGGTACTGCCTAGCCGAGGATGTTAGCAGGTGCCCGCCAGTGGATGAGGAGAGTATGAAGAAGTACCTCGAGATCTCGAGGTACCTGGAGGAGTTTATGAACAGCGTCGAACATATCATAAAAGCACTTGACCAATTATCTAAGATAATGGAAGCTATGGCGAGTAATGCTTCATATAGTACTCCGGAGGAGCGTGATAAGTACCTTGAGCAACTCATTGAACAGTGCATATTGCCTTTGCTTAAGATTGGACCTAACGAAATCGTCAATATCATTGATGCCTTAGCATCATCATTCAAAAACACAACAAACCTCATAAAGCAACAAGCCCCTTGATTGCCGGCTCCAGCTCTATTGTTGCCTGCCTCTTTATTGGGCCGGTGATTATTAATGCCTTTGTTGTTAGTCCTGCCATGTGTGGTGGTAGGGCTGTTGTTAGCCACCTAACGTCTTCATTGGTTAGGTTTAGTGCCTTGGCTACCTCGTTGACGTATGCGTCGCTTCCACCGAGGACGATCATTAGCGGTATGTTCTGGAGAACATTTACGTCAATGCCCGTTATTGTTTGGCTAACCATTACTGTGCCCAAACCAAACTTCCTTGCCCCACGCACAATGTACTCCATCAGTGGGTTGCCAAGCACGAAGTACGCCTCATCAATAACCATCAACTGCTGCAAGTGCTCACTAATGCTTTGGCTCATTATGTACGTATGAACGTGGTCAACCACCACGCCCATTAGGAAGCTCATTAGGTCTGGGCTACTCCTAACCGAGCTGAATAGGAGGGCCTTGTTATCAAGGAGCACGTCCACTGGCACAATTTCGACATCCTCTAGGTAGCTCATTAGCCTATCGAGTGCTAGGCTGAACAACTCATTGTCAGACCTAGCCCTTAGCCACTCCATGGACTTGAAGAAGTCCTTGTACAATCCATTTTGGTATATTGTTTTTAAGTCGGTAATGACGAGATCACGAGGTATGCCGAAGGCCTCAAAAGCCATCGACAACCGATGCGCACGCTCCATATCCGTAACACCATCAAGCCCAAAGGGGTTCACGAACTTCCTAGTCACATTAATCGGCTCAATGTTGGGTAACCCCAAATACTCGCCATGCGGGTCCAGTATCAAAACCTTTATGCCGCTTTTCATCAGCTTGTAGAGTATTGTCGATACCGTCCAAGTCTTACCCATACCAGTTGGACCAACCACCAAACCGAAGCCAGAGGGCATGCTGTCTAAGTCAACCCATAGTTCGTTATTCTCCCTATCCCTCCCTAGGAGAATGCGAGCCCTAAGCGACTCACTCAGCACCCTACCCCCGTGGAACATCGGTATCACGGCTAAATCATAACCGAGCTCATCAATGCTTGGCATTGACCAGAGGTGCATTTGGGTCGTTGATCTAGTGGTGAATAGTAGCGGTATGTTTGATGGTTTACTGAGTGCGATCATGGCCTTGATTGGTTCCTCACCGCGTTCATTAATCCTCTCCAAAACCACGGCCCACTGGCTCGCCTTGGGTATCGCCTTTGGGTTCTCGTGCACTATGAGCTTGGTGTGGCTCAAGACAACGGTCCTAGCCACCTCACCCCTAAAGCCCGGGTTACCACTTATCGAAACCATGAAGTTGTTGTTGCTTGAAACAAATGCCTCGGCTATTGACCTAAGGTCCTCCTCACTAGGCTTCGTGAACAACAAGCCAGACGCTGACAACCTGTGGCTTAGCCTACCCAACTCACCACCCTTGATGACTGAGTAATTGTGCCTAGCCTTGATGGCTAGTGCATTTAGGACTAGCAAAGCAGCTAATCCGTAGATTCCCATGAATAGGAATGCCGAGAAATCGAGTAGTGCGAGAACCGCAACCAACCTAGCCAATGATGGATTTCTTGGAAAACCAACAAGTCTCCTAAGCTCCGAGTCCGTGACTGGGCTCAGTATGAAGTACTGCCTGAGCAAAACCTCCTTACCTTTCACCCAATTAGTGAACTCGCCTAAGCCACGCTCACTCGGCTCGACCTTCCTGCTTAATCTGGCGTATTTATTATCGCCAAGCCTAATGAATGCAAATGCCTCGTTAGGCATTAGTGAGAGCCTCCTAACGAACTCATTCACCAAGTTCACGTACTGTGAACCACTCAATCGAGAAATATCGAACAAAGGCTCTGTGGAGTAGAGGACGTGTGCAATGTTGTTCCTGTAATCGAAGACGTAGTCATCAAACACCTCCAATCGTGGAGCCAAGCCTGGGAAGATTAGTGAGTAGAGGCCGTCGATGAGCCAGTCCCTTGTTTCCCTATAGATGAGTAGTGGTATTAGGAGTAGGGATAGTGGCTTGTAGGCAATCCCCATGATTACGATTGCGATTAGGAGGAACCACCTGATTTTAACGCCGAGCCCCACGCCTTAACGGCTACTGCCTT
>Ga0080005_129631_pt1 | contig 26005 bp, 15 predicted proteins | sample JossMetagenome_2_FD_69208 | JGI IMG/M metagenome (GOLD analysis project Ga0080005, IMG submission 69208) | Hot spring sediment microbial communities from Joseph's Coat, Yellowstone National Park, USA - JC3_ASED (SPADES assembly) (version 2) | ecosystem: Environmental > Aquatic > Thermal springs >...
ACAATCATTGCGACGGCATGTATGGGCTTGGATAAGTCATTATAGACCTCATAAATGAAGTCCACAGCATCACCACCCAACAAGTCCCTCAACCAACCCAATGCTTCATTAACCTCCCTACCCAGGGCATTGTACTGGCTACAGAGTAGGAAGTGGTCGTTTCCATCATTCTCCCCACCCACTCCCTTTCTCCCAATCTTCCTACACCTCCTGAACATACCCATGTCGAAACCACTCACAAAATCCAACTTACTCCTAAGCACATCACTCCTAAACCTCCAATCCGCATAGAGCCCAACTGCTAGGGACTCGATTATGAGCCTCATCGAGAATAGGCTCGGGTACAACGAGCACTCAAGCACCGAGTGTAGGACGTAATTACTGAGTGGCTCCGCAACTCTCTCCAGTGCGAACTCGAACAGTGAATTAGCATCATGATCGGTAGGCACCAAGCCGTAGGCATCACCAATGAGGGAGTTGAGGTCGTCAATGAGGTTGGGCCTATGGCTCATTATGAACCCGGCATTAGCCTCACAAAACCTACACGAAAGCCCACACAAACCCCTCAACCCACCCACACAAGCCACCATAAAGAGGGCAGTAGAAATAGAAAATAAACCTAACCCTCAGGGAACCGAGGAGCACTTAACTAAGGCAACCATCTCGGTGTTGTAGTAATGCATCAATGCCCTCCTGGCATGAATAAGCTTTACCGATAATTCCTAATCCCTCCAGTACTCAATGACGATCTCACCACCAACCTCATACACACGGTACTTATCAGCAATAATGTGTGGGATTTTAACCCTGGTTGCATTACTTGATGAGTACTTATTGCGTGGTTTATCTATGGGGTAATGGTGAGTTCGTTTGTGTTGTTGGTCGAAAGGTTTAATTAAGAATTGAGTTAAGAATTACTGAATGCCCAAGCAGTGGGTTGTTAGGTATAGGACACTTGTTGATTCTATGATGCCGACGGACAATGACGAACTTGATAATTTATTATCCAGGATTTACGAGAAGGACTTCGTAAAAGACCTACTGAGCACACTGGCCGGTGAGTTGTCAAGGATTGGCCTGAGTGTTGATTATGATGCGGATAGCGAAACAATAAGCATTGATGCTGGTGGACTAGGTAGTGAGGAGCTTGAGGACAGGGTTCACGAGGCACTTAGCAAGGCTTGGCACTATTATGAGGATTTCCTAAACCATGCCGGCAAGGTCTGCAGTATGTATGAAGCAAAGGGTTGGCATTGTGATGTTGGTGATTTCAGTGGTGATGAGGATCTGGTTGCCTACGAGGTAAGTGTTGTAACGCCACCCAGGGATGGTGAGGTTTGGTTGGCGAGCGTCACTGGTAAGGTAACATTGTTTGATAATTACGACGGCACCTACGAAATAATGCACAAGCTATGGAACACCCACGCAATACTCAGGAACTACGACCCGGACACAGACAAGGATTTGCTCAATTGGCTCGTGGATGAGCTAAAGGGTCTCTATAACGAGGATGAGTTATGGATGGAGGCAGTGATTAAGCAAGTGGGTAATGAATACAGAATGGGTAAGGCGAAAATCGTGGACGGTTAAGTCACGTTCAACCCTCAATTAAAGCAATACTTAAAAATACTCGAAACAATTAAAATAATGTGCAACAAAGCCAGCATTGCGATCGCGACCCCTGGATAGATTTAACCGAATTTCACAAGAATCTCCGTACTGAGCTTGAGAATTTAATCCAAGATTACATAAACAGCTCACGAGAAAAATACTATACCCCTATAATAGTCGCACCCTACGGCTCTGGCAAAACAACGTTGTTAAGGCATCTCCTATGCTTCTCATTAAGTAATGGCATACCAGCGATCAAGGTAAACCTATCATCATTGGTTAATCGTTTAAGTTCGAAAGGCATCAATAGTATAAATGAGGATAATCTACCTGGTTATTTATCGTTATTTTGTAGTTACGTAATTGATGAAATTATTAAGAATAATAGCAATAATAGCATAGGTGAGTGGAGTGAGTATGATTATTGTTGCCTAAGTAAGGACGAGATAAGGCAAGTACTAGAAAGGTATAATAGTAGTGATAACAATATAAAATGTATTTTATTAATCGATGAGATAGAGGAGCAATATGATGAGTTCAGGCGCATCATAAAATACAAGACAACGCCCTTCAGGGGATTATTTGACATGATTTATGAGGGTAAATCCAGGGTATTCGCAATATTGGCATTCGGTCCATCATCAATATATAGTGAGGCAGTTTCAGGCCCGGGTACCTGGCGTACAAAGACCTACCCAATACCCATAATCTACCCATCAAAGATAACAGAGGACATCACGGATAACGAAATAGGGGCGTATTTAGCGAACTGGGTTTGGTGGTTGGGTAAGGGGCGCATAGCTCTTGTATATAAAATAATCGATAACTTCAGCCTGTCAAAGCAGCCCGGGGTCAATAGGGATGTAATAAGTAAAATAATAAACGCAAATGATCCCAAAACAGAAATTGCCGGATTATTCGAGCAACTGAAGAGCATTAAGATTGTTGAAAACGTACCCTTTTATGATAGGGATGCCCTCGATGAGTTATTAAACACAATAAGTGACCCATTGCTTAATAAGTTGTTTCGCGCATTAGTAATCCTAATAGGGCCAGTACCTGAATCATTGCTCGCCAAATTCCTCAATAATGATGAGGTACAGAAATTGAGATACCAAAGGCTTGACACTACGTATTTCCTGAAGTCAGATAAATTAATTGAAGTCGATGAATTGATTGAGGTAATTAAGGGCGCGGCTAAAAGCATCGGTAAAGAACTTGACGAATACGCTAAGGATTTACTAAGAAGCATCTTTCAGGCCTGGGGTGATCATAAATACTTAATACTTAGCAAAGAGGCGCTCGAGGATTTATTCGAAATCATTAAAGGCTTATCAGTCGAGTTCTATAAACCCGAAATTTACGACATACTTAACAGCCTAGATCTCGACCAAATTTACAACGATCTCACTGAAATTGCTGAAAGTCGATCATCACAATTAATGAGCAGCAAAAAACAGTATTACTATGCATTAAGACCCTCAGTCATAGGGCGCGTATACCCACCAATAATACTAACACCAATATTTAGCTGTAGCAAGAAGCAACAGATAGATCAATTAAAGGAATTCCTCCGTAAAGAACTTGGTAAACTCCGTGCACAAGAGCTCATAGGTATAAGCGATAATGTGTTACTTTATATTGAAAGAGTACTGAAAATATCCCAAGACAAAGATGAAAACCAAGGTAAAAGTGTTAGGGAAAATGCCATCATTGTGTTCGTACCAAGCATAAAAATAGGTGCTCAGCTTAAAGTAGCATTACTGCGGAAGCTTATTAGAAGTAGTGAAGGAAAAGGTGGTAAAAGGAAAATCGTATTGATTCCATTGCCATTAGAGGAAAGTCATGAGACCATTATTAATGAATTAAGGAAGGATTGGGAGCACTTCATTAACGTTGGGATCGCAGACGTGCTATATCTGGGCGATAAAGCGACACTATTTATAATGAGCCTGCTCTATAACATGTTGAATAATTGCTTAAGTAAATTGGATAGAAATGAGGAGAATTTAGTAAGCCAATACGCAACCGCCGTCTACAAGATCATCGAAGACGCCGTAAAGGATACGTCACCAATAAGGATAACCGATTACATAAAGCCTGATATTAAGAAGCTCAGGGACTTAAAGAACAAGGCACATTCAGTAGTTGGAGAAGATAATGCCAAGTATCTCTGGTTAATTGAATCCTCTAGCGACGCCGATATCCTTAAGGACTATCTTAAAGTGTTTGCTGATTCCTTATTAAATATCAATAATATAATTAATAGCATCATCACTAAATCTAATGAAAGTATACTTTCAGGTGTTAGTTTACTTATTAACAACCTAGTTAATGATCATACTTACTTTAAGGATTTAGCTGAATCCTGGAAAAACATAAAGGATTCGATTAACAACTTAGGTGATAAATCAATAATTGAAGTACTTAATGAGTTAGTATCAGTTGCATGTATTGATGCTCAGTATAGGGAAAATATTATTGATTTACTGGACGAAATTTACGATTATATTAGAAATACTATAGAAATAGATAACGAGGTTCTTAAGTATGAATTGATATGGTACGTGTTACAAAGCACCGATAAATGTGAGATATCTAAGTACATGGAGACCCAAATAGATAATATATGCGATATGATAGATAAATTGAAGGGCATGATGCACATAATAGATTCTACAGAGTATGAAATACGAGAACTCGAGAATAAGATCAATGAAATAATAAGCAACAGCCAAGTTACTGAATTAGGGTTTATCAAGGAGCTAAAGGAATTAAGTAATAATCTTGAAAACCTTAAGACTATTCTTGAGGAAGACATTTGCAAAAAGATATTTAGTATGAATTGCTCTAAGGACGTTGGTATTTCTTGTGGTGAGCTAAAGAAGCAATATGATGAGCTCATTCCATATCTCAAGGGGTTGAATAACTTCGAAAAATCATTGTTCCTGCAGTTCGAAATAAACAAGGTAATTATGACGGTAATAGAGAATCTCGATCAAGAACTTAAAAGGCATATTCAAGAAGTAATGAGTAATATTGGTAGCGTCACCGGCGAAATTAATAGAATAATAGAGACAATAAGTTCTGTGGAAAGTATCGATAAAAATGCTGCAGATGCAATACGTAAAGATATCGAAGACATTCTTCAAAGATCAGGTATATTTGATGAGTTAATGAGTGAATTGAAAGAATTGGAACGCGATATACGAGATCTCGAAGAGGCGCTGAATACTAGGAAAGATACAATAGATAGATTGAACAGATTAAAAGGCGAAATAGAGGGCTTCAAAACTTCATTAAAAACAAAAACATTGGGTGATAGTTATGACAAGAACTAGAGAGTATGCAAATGAAATTAATAGGATGCATGAGGAATTAGAGAGACTATTAGGAGAGACTGAAAGCAAGTTTGAAATCCTGAAGATTATGGTTTCGTTAAAGAACCCAAACGTTGATATTAACTTTGACGAATTTGAATTTACGAAAGTAAACCTTAGCGATATTAGCACAAGCAACGTAGAGCCGTTAAAGGGCTTAATCAATGCTCTTAAACATGATATAGGGCATATATTGTTGAAAGTAGTAATTGCAGTATTGGGTAGAGATGTGAGTCTTGATGAAAACTGTAGATCAAGAATTACGGAGGAATTTATAGATAATTTTAATTCTAATATGAAGGAAAATTATAAGAAATTGATTGGGAGCATTAATGATGAAGAGATGATTGTTTGGGTTCGTGAATATGTCAATAAATGCCTTAGTGCTAACGATTGTGAACTCCTTGAATTATTATTAACAGGTGATGTACTAAGTAATCTCAATGTGGCTTTGAAAAGTGTGCATAACTTTAGTAACGAGGTAAAGTTCATGGGCATTAAGAGTGATTGGGTAAGTAACTGTGTATTGCGAAGTATCGTGAGTGTATGTGGTAATCCCTCAGGAATCTCTAATAAATTAAATGAGGCAAAGGATAAGCTTGATTTAATCCGTGTACTTAAGAAATTAAGTGATGAAATAGGTACCATAGGCATTAACGAACAAAGTATGTCGTTAATTAAGGATTTAGTTAATGATATTCAGGACATTAGAAATAGCATTCATGAGGCATGGGATAAGTTAAATAAGATTGGTGATCAAGGAGGTAGTTGTTTATTCAATATTGATGAAGTATATGATGAGCTTCATCAAAACATTGAGAGCAAGATTGAGGCTATGAAGAGTACCATTAATGCCTTAAATCGCCTTCTTAACTATATATCTAATGTAATGAATTTACCGAAGGATTATGAGAGTAATATTAACAGAATTAATGAATGTATTGAGAAAGTAGATGGTCTATTTAGTGGCCTGGTTAAGGATAATAAAGTGGTAGTGGATAAGTGTAGCAGTCTTGCTTATTTTATGAAGGAATTGGAGAGGGTGGCAAACAATAGTATTAGTAAGTTTAAAGATGTTGGTGATGTTGGCGATAAAGAGCTAAGTGTATTACAACAGCTCCTTACTAAATTCAGTGGCGAGGTTGATTTTAAGACACTCAGTGATGAATTAAAGGAAGACCTCGAAGTAGTTATTGGCCTGTGTAGAAAGGGTGTTTTACCGTGTATGGTGAAATTATGACTAATGGGCTACTAAAGATTGATTGGCCTAAGGAGATTGAGCAGTTATTTCAGGATTACGGTAGGAATAGATTATTTTTAGATAGGTACGTGATTAATGCTGTTCTGTCATACATCGAGGAGAGGGAGCAGGAACTCATACTGGGCATGCAGTATGATAGCTTCGTAAAAATAGGCGATAATGAGCGTGATGAGATTATTGATCGAATAATTAATTACCTGGATAGGTTCTTTATAGCCTGTAAGAACAAGGGGATTAGTGAGGTTGGTATAAATATTGAGGAGTTGAGGAAACTCATTAAAGACAACCTTATTGTTGAAAAAGCAATATGCTATCTATACTTTAAGGGCATATACGATGACTGCGTAAGTAGGTACTTATTAATTAAGGTCGATGGACCCAAAATACCTGATTTAAAGATCGAAAAGAAGGATGATCGAGATAATGCTTGCAAGGAAGCTAATGAATTAATTATTAAGTGTGCTGAGCAATTAAGTGAACAATTACGTAACAAGAAGTATTTTGAAGTAAGAAGTAGGTTCATAGATATTGCACGAGATTTATACAACCTAAAGCAGAGATTCCCAGACATCTCCGTGTTCGAGTCGTCATTACTGACGTCAAGGGTCTTCGCCTATACACATCCGCGCGAGTTGCCTCTCGGTGTTTGCAGTATCAATGATGTATGCAGTGATGATGGAGCCTGCTCCCTGAAGAATCAGTTGCACGACTTCTTTGTTAAGTATTACAGGTACTTTGCTGGAGGTAGCACCGCGGATGCTGATCTGCTATGGAAGGAGTACTTGAGTATCGTATGTGGACAAGGTGAGCAAGATGGTTTCTTAAGGAAAGTCTTTGGCAGGCTACGTCTTTATAGGTTCCAAATAAGGGGGATTAAAAGGGTCTTGGAGAAGCTGATTCAACGTATTGATAATGACGAACCAGACTACCTAATCATTGAGGCGCCAACAGGCAGTGGCAAGACCGAGATAATGGTACTCACAATATTACTAACAGCACTCGCGAGGAAAATCATACTTAATAAATTAAATGCTCAAAATGATAAATATTCGCCCGTAGGTCTAATAATATATCCAAGGAGGGCCCTTGCTAACGATCAAGTAACCAGGCTGATTAAGTATATTTATTATCTCAATCAGGAACTTGAGAAGCACGGTTTTGATAAAATACGCTTAACTATTGATTATACAGATATAAGACCTAAGTATGATTATGAGGAGGCACTAAATAGGAAGAAAGGAGATGTATTAGAAGTCTGTGAAGGAAGGGAAAATGAGCCACTACAATTAATACTTAGGTACGAAGTTCCCGTATACGTTAAAAGACACAATGGTGATTGTTATGTCGAGTTAAGATCTATCCAGTGTCCCGGTGGTTCATACCCAATGTTCAAAATTCAGGAGGAAAACGGTAAATTAACGATAGATGATGGAGCTATTCTATGTAGAATCGATAATGGAGAAAAGAAAGTTGATTTTATAGCCCTAACTAAGGATAGGGTTAAAGAAAAGCCCGGCGATATTCACCTAGCATTGCTCGAGACATTACGTCTCAACTATTTACTTAGCACAGATAATGAATGGTTATTTGGCGTTACTAGGAAGATAGGAAATAGAGAGGTGAGGGATTCTCCGTTAATTATTGTGCTTGATGAGGTACATACGTACGTGGATGTGGCCGGGGTCAGGTATGCGTACGTCCTAAGGAGGATTCTCAATAGAATGCACCAAAGCCAGAGGGGGGCTGGTAGGTTAGGCACGTTAGTTATTGGAATGAGCGCAACCATACCCAGACCTGCTGATTTTATGCATCGTTTGTTTTCACCAAGGATAAACGAGAGCAACATTGACGATTATATAATTACCGTTGATAGAGATGAGACAATACCACTCGGTAATGAGTACTTCTTCATAGTGGTACCTACGACTATTTATGCGGTTAACAACATAGCCGTTTCCATACAGACCGTTATGGATATATTCTATAACATACCGTCAATTTACAACGAAAATAATGGCACCTGGAGAAAGAAGTCCATTATTTTTGTTGATGAATTAAACACATTAAGAAGAATGCGGCGTGATCTATTAGATGCCGTTAAGCGAGAGGGGTTTGGACTTCAAGATCTTAGAAATCCACGGAGTAATATGTTCGTGAATGAGTACGGTGATGATAAAGATATTATAAATAACATTCGTAAAGGCAAAATTAACTACGTATTATCAACTAAGGCATGGGAAGATGGAGAGTTATGGTGGGGTTATATGCTTGACACCATAGTTAATAATTCGGGCAATACCACGTCATTTAATAATGTTGTAATATTCTCAAGTCGTGAACATGGCGATATTATGAACGCTGACTTAATCGTATCAACTAGTTCACTTGAAGTTGGAGTTGATTATTCTGACGTAGTCTTGATATATCAGCATGGTGCTCCACTCAATATTGCATCGTTAATTCAGAGGGCGGGTAGGGGTGGTAGGAGGATGTATGAGAATCCACTCATGAGGGCTGTCGTGGGCATACAGCTCTCCCATGAATTGCCTCACCAGGCATGGCTTTTCGAAATATTCACTAGAGTTAAGAGTCTCAGGGATGCGCTTAATTACGACATGCTTTATTTACCAATAGACAGTGAGGAGCTTATTAAACAGACAATAGCTGAATTAGCCATTGAGTACCGCATTCTTAAGAATCCTGGATTGCGTAAAAAACGTCACATTGATGATGCTGATAAACTTAAGTACGAGTGCGAAATAATTCAATTATTGAAATCACCAAGTGATGATTTTATTGATTATGCCTACGGTGTTTTCAGGGAATTGATCAATAAAGAAAAGGTTAAAGAGTATGCTGAAAAAATTGGCAATGAATTATATCATCTTTGTGAAAGAGGCGAGAAGTCATGAACGCGAGAGGGATTCTCCGATGGTTGGAAGTGCTTAGGCGCTACGTACCTGATAACCTCTTTGCTGAGGAAAAACTACCACAGATACGTATTTACCGTGAAGGGAAAAAAAAAGACCCTATAGCTTTTGAAGATCCATCCTTGGTCATTTCAGCTGCGGGATATTTACCGGGAAGACCAACCTACAGGGAGGGAACAGGGTTATTTATACCACTTAGATCACTTCCATCTTTAAGCGAGGATGTAAAACCTATTATTACTAACATTAATGGCTACTATAGTCTTAGTGAACCAATACATATTAAATTTAAAACATTACCTGATGAATATCAATACATAATCAGAGAAATACATAAAACGGAGTACATTGATGCAAGAACCATAGATTCTATATATACTAAGTCGTTTGAATGTAAAGAACACTATGAAGAAAAAGATAGGAAATTACTTCATAGGTGGTTGTTTTACTCATATGTGAGGCGTAATTTTACCTGTGATGAAATATCGAAGAGGTATAAATTTTATACTTACTTAGATTCAAGTAGTTCATTCCCAAGATTCTTTACTTATCAATTTCAAACAGAACCTGCGTCTCGGTTAAAGATACCGTGTAGTTCCCTTAGGGAAATTATAAGAGATATAAGTCTTTATGAAAACTCAAATGTTTACTTTGGTATATATGCAATTGATGTAAATGCAAACATTGAAGGACCTTTCTGCGAAGAAAGGAATGAGGAAAACCAGGGCCGCTGCATTGTTGCCGATACTATTAAGGGATCTGATTCTAGGTGCAGTTGCGTAAAGGCACAAGAGGCACAAGGACGTAGATATTCTAATAACTTTGTTAAAGTTCTTATAAGAAGCGTTAGGGATGGTTTATGGGATCCAGTTACCATTGGATATAAGATTAATAATACAAGGGTTCTGGAGATAGCCCTTGATGACGATCGAATAATTCAGGAACGATTCGAACGTATTATGAGGAAGATAAAGGATGATATATCTAAGAAACTTGAACCGAGCTACTACGAACTTAGCATCAATACAGCATTGGTAAATTTACTAATGCATATACTTACCAGCGACTTACCCATTGTTTACTATTTTGAATTGATGGGTAGTGTGAAGACGGCTGATCTCATAAAATTAACATTCCTATATCACGAGCTTAGAAGTAACATTAACATTACTGAGCTGATATATAATGCTAACGATGCGAAACCCATAATTGATATTGTTCGAAACTTCATTGATAATCACAATAATGATTTAGCACTTCTTCTCAGGTATTTCATGAGTAGGTTGAGGAGAAATTATAAGCTTATTACGTTATTTATGGGTAAAGTAAACAATAGCAACCTACTACAGAGGGTAACTGATAGATTACAAAACATACTGGATAAGTACAAAGGCGTTTGGAACGGTGATTGGAAATTTGGTGCAATTTTCGATTTAGTAAGACATACCTTCAGTCACCATCTTATAAGGACGATAAGCACTAGAGGTGGGGTTATGGCCAGTAAATTTTTAGAGCAGTATGAAGAGCTATCGACAGATCCCATTAAAATCGTGGAGAGAGACTCAGGTGGTGTAGGAGTTATACGTGAAGACGGATCTACTTTGGGTATTTGGAAAGATAATGAGACGTTGATTGAAGATTTATTACTCTCCCTAGGTAAGTGTCTCGTTGGTACGCCTGAGGATTTAATACATTTCGCTATTGTTAAGCGACGTAATGAATTATATAAATTGATGGTAAATGAGGGTCCCAATGCCGTTGTGGAATTGAAGAGGGTCTTTAAGGGGGTTGCTGATGACCTAGGTATAATAGTCACGCCAGACGAACTCGAGGAAACCGTTAAGCAGTGGTTTTCGATATTTGAGGAGGCAAGCAGGATGGGAAAATTGATAAACCGTACTAATCGCGATACTGGATATAAGACTGCTCTTGACGTACTTTGGGAAATACACGATATTAGGCATAATTTTGAGAAAAGATATAGAAGATTACCGGAATTTGATGAGTTGGTTATTTATACTATAGCAAACCTTTATCAGTATGGGAATTTAGCATCTTTGATTAATTACTTGCTCAGGCAAGCGTTGAATACGCGTGGGTTAATTAATGCTTTACGGAATATTTACCCAGTCTCTAACGTTGAGGAGCGCTTCACGCGTGATGCATCATCGCTCCTTAAGTTATTAAAGGAGAAAAAGGAAATAAGCGATGAGCAACGTGCAATTATTGATTGTTTAAGAAGAAAGGAAGGGGTTTATGTGAGGGGTCGAGAAATTGATTGTGAAGGTGTTAGGTCCTCGTTAATATTATTGCGTAAGGTAGTTTCTTCAGTATTGGCGCGCTTAGCATTACTTTCTTGTAATGGGGCTTGTGGCATGTGTTATGTAAATACGAAGTCTTGCGGTAGGTTTGGTGCATCGTTTATTCAGGCTAGGACCTTGGATAGGAGGTTGTTGAAAATCCTCGCTACAGGTATTGTCGAGAGCTTGGGTGAGGCAGGTGGGGGCTGTGGTGCTGGGTCTACGTGTGATGGTGGTGTCGTTGTTGAGTTTAGGGAGAAGACGTATAGGCTTGGGTGTGGCAAGTGATTGCGTGTAGAGGTAAGGGTGGCGTAATTACTGAGGGATGTAGTATTGAGGATTTGATTAGGTGTTTTCTCCACGACTCGTTCGATAGCAAGTTCGTTTACATAATATCGCCTTGGATTACGAATTTTGAATTTAGTAAGCCGTTTGTCCACTATCCCTGGGTTTCCTCGTTTAGGGTTTTGGATGTAATAAGGGCGTTGATTGATAAGGTTGGGGAGGTTAAGGTATTGACTAGGTGTTTTGACGATGCTGTTAGGTTCGACTTATTGGACTTGGTGAGTAAGGTCGTTAATCAGAGTGGTAATGTTGATGAGTATGTTAGGGGCTTCATTAAGTCGCAGTTGCAGGATTTACTTGATGGTATTAATGCTGTCCTGTCTCTGCGTGACGCTCTTCATGATTTTTTATTATTTGATTTAGGTATGAACGAGCTTCGTGATAGTTTGCGTAGGAGGCTTCATACTAAGTTGTACATAAATGATAAGTACGCATTGTTGGGTTCGGCTAACTTTACCAATAGTGGTGTTGTTGATTCATTTGGTTGGGGTAATTGGGAGTGTCTCATGTTGATTAGGAGGGACCGTGATGAAAATACTTACAGTGGGTTATTGCACGTGGCCGAGGATTATTTAAAGAGTGCGAGGGGGTTTGATGATTGCAGAAAAAGGTTCGTCAGTATTCTTAGGAGGTTCCCAAACCTGTTGCCTTGGTCTATTAGTGATGTTGAGGATGTTGTTGATGTTCTAGAGAAGTTGATTGAGGAACTTTAGAGAAGCCACGTATCAAGGGTGTGGACCTTTTTATTATCGTTGTTATTTTCGAGGGAATTCATCAGCTGCTTTATTTGCTTGAGTCTCGTATTTACGCTTCCTGCTACTAATACCTTAGCTTTAATGTTACTGCTCTCGTGGAGTATTGACTTGGGTAGTATTAGTATTGCGTTGTCCATGTTCAGTAATTTATCTAGCGCCGCGCCCATTGCTATTGCGTATTCGCGGGGTAACGCTACGATTATTACGTCGTAATTACCTGTACCCAGTAGTTCGTTTAACCTAGGCTCTATCTTAAGTTTCCTTGACCAACGCTCGATATCCTCCTTCCGGAGCCCCTTTAGTGTTGCTTCGTAGGGTATTACAAGGTCGTTCTCATTAATTAACCCATACCTAGCACTTATTATGTAAACATCAACTTGCTTACCAAGCGCCCTAAGTTTATTGGCGAGGTTTCTAATTGCCCTAAACGTGCCGCCATACATCTCACGTGCCGGTTTAATGAATTTACTAAGCACATTCCTGTATTTATCCTCAAGCTCTATGTCGAAGGAAGGCACCTTTAGGTTGCTCTTTCTAAGTACGTTAAGTACCTCTACCCAATTCACGTTCTTCTCAGCCGTGCAGTTAGTAATTACCAGGACTCTCTCTGCTCTCCTGAGTATTTCACCAGTATCATTATTCACCGCGCTACTACCGCCCGTAGCATGTGAGGCTACCTTCACGTTGGTGAACCTTATGGGGTTATTAAGGCTCAGTATTTTCTTGAAGACGTATACGTTGTGAAAACCCCTCCTCCTATTCCTATCATTGCCCCTAAATATCACAACCTCAATACCCGCTGATCGACATATTGCGCAATCGCATTTCTTCCACGGCATATCTCTAAGCAACGCCTCGTAGTAGGGCAGGTAATGCGTTTGACCGATCCTGCTTAGGTAATTCCTCAATACGGTAATCACCTCTTCAAGTCCCAATTCACCCCTATCGTATCGTCTCAGGGCATTTAGGACCTCCTTCCCGTTATCCAATACCCTGATTACTGTGTATGCCTTACCGTCAATTGTTATGTAATTGCCGTATTCCCTAGTCCATGCGATCCTAAGCACTGTGGAGCTGTCGAAGGATACCTCATTGACGTAATTCGTTAATTCCCTGAGTATAGGTACTATAGTTAACCTAGTTATGCCGAGGAAGTGTATCTTCTCGATATCCCGTTTACTTTTCACGTACTTAATAAGCTCATTAATGAGCGACTTTATGAACTCCGTATTCCTCTTAGCAAGACCCCCAATTGCGAAGTGCCTATACCCAACGTTGTATAACTTATCCATGGAGTTCATATAATCACCAACTTCTACGCCTTGAACGCTGGCCATTAATACGAACTTGTAATCACCATTCTTCCACAAATTATACATCCTAATCGCGTTTTCCTGCGTTATTCTCATTCTCTCCTGCGGGTTTCCGAAGAATGGTATATGATCTAGGGTAACACCGTAATCAACACCCAACCTATTATAGTAATCTAGGACCTCCTCCACATTGTATGGGGGCACATCCTTATCCTTGTATTGCCATGCACCACAATCACCAATCAACTGCATGTTACCTGGTAGTCTGAGAAAATTCCTAGCGCCACCTTCACTAAGTATTCTTCTCATTTTCCGTGGGGATATTGTCGATATTGAGATTAACACGCCATCTACGGCATCATTACCTAGTAGGTCCCAAATCCTAGCTCCATGCACATATTTATCCTTAACATATCCCTCACTAGATTTCTCGTTTACGAAGTCGAAGCCCGGGTCAACAATGTCATCCCAATCAGGTAGTATGAACTTTAAGTCACTCATTGGCTCCTTTAAATTAATCTTACACTAGATAAATTAATGACCTCACGTGTATGTTGCGAGGTATATCATGAGTATATAGATAAATATTATTCACGACCCAACATAAGTATTGAATCTCCCATCGATGTTGTTAGGGTTAAGGTGAGTAACGATTGATTTTATTAAAGCTAGTAAATGGACTCAGGCTTAATTATTATTTGTACTAATCATTATTAGGGCAGAAATACTTATAAGTACCCTACCCTGGCCAGGTTTAGTATGAGACCGTTCACCCTAAACACCCTTTACGAATTCGTAAATACGATAAGGTCAGGCATTGCTCCAGTCAATGATGCCAGGTTTAAGGAGTTACTTAGGGTTGCTGTTGATCTTGGTTTTATCGATGGTAATTATACAATCACTGGGAGAGGTTTGGAGTTCTTAAGGGCTTTTGAAAACGGTAATTCGGAGTTACTACATAAGCTGTTCATGGATGGTTTAGAGCCTTATAGGAGGATTTATGAATTATTAACGAAGGGCGTAACTAAGCCCGGTGAGTTAGTTAGGTTAACTGGTTATAACGCTGTGGTTGTAGATCTGGTGCTACGACTAATTAGTGAGATTGAGAGCTTAAGTAGAGATTCAATCATCAATGAGAGTCTTTATGAGGCGTTCGAAAAGGCACTTCTTGAGAAGTACAGGGGGTTAAGTAGAAGGAGGTGGAGTAAGTATGTCCAGATACGGCAATTGCTTGATGAGGTTAGGGGCGAGCTATACATACCTAATAGGCTCGCGGGTAAGTTATTGGAGGAGTTTGTGAGGAGGTGGAGGGATAGGGTCGTCTTAACCGGAGCACCAGGTGCTGAGTTAGGTAATGATTCCGTGGAGGTTTTTGGGAAGAAGTATGTGTACATAATGATCAACATGGGTGATTAGTATGGTGGTGAGGACGCTATTGCCCATACCAACCGAGAAGGATGTGGATTTCGTATACGACCCACATGATGATGTGGCTGAATTGATGAATGTAATTAAAAGGGTTGCGGAGGGGGCATCGGGCGCTGGCATCATAATTGGTGGTTACGGTTTTGGCAAAACACACGTTATGCTTCACTTAGCTAAGCAGGTAAGGAATAACTACGATAACTCCATCATCATTTATATAAACACACCTGGGTCCAGCTTTATGAATCTTTATAGAGCCTTCATTAACTCCATAATCGAGAAAAAAGAGTTGTTGACTAAGTTGGTCGGCAAAATCAATAATCCGCTGAAGGAGGCTATCTCGCTCATTGTAAATAATGGTGATGATGCTGAGTATGCGAGACAGTGGTTACTTGGCGAACAGACACCTCAGAACTTTAGGCTTAGGCATGGGCTTGGGTCGAGGGTTAATGAGGAATTAGCCCTGAGGGTTATGATTGAGCTCAGCAGGATGATTGTCTCTGTTGGTTATGGACCAATACTCATACTGATTGATGAGCTAGAGGATATAATTACGATTGGTCAAATGAGGAAACTTCAGTACCTAAGTCTGCTGAGGAACCTTATTGATAACCTACCCAGCAGGTCATTTCTTTTGGCATCATCAACGCCAGCCGGTTGGGATGAGATTGTTAATACATACCCAGCCCTGGCGAGGAGGCTATCCACTATCGTAATTTATCTAAGGCCATTCACGTACGAGGAGACTCAAGCCTTCATAAACCAACTAATGAAGTGGAGGGATCTTAACATGAGGCTTGGTGATGATGTTGTTAAGGTGATACATGAATATACTGAGGGAAACCCAGGCGAGATTGTTAGGGCATTATCCCTAATATACGCATCCCTTGGAGAGAGTGCGGATGCGAATAGGGTAAAGGAGTTGTTGTCTAGGCACGTGTAGTTATGACGAGACTTTATTTAACCTGGTTCGCAGGGCCTGAGGACCCACGTTACTGGGAGTACTTTAGTGTTGAGGGTCTCGTAGTATCCCTAAAGTCCATAATTAATATGAGGAAACACAGAGGTTTCGGGCTCATTAATAGGTTACTAAGTGAGGGGTTTAGGAAGTTTTACGGCTATAATGGACCGCTGATCATAGATTCCATGATTCAGGCGTTACATGTGCGTGCCTCCTCGGTTAGCGACCTCAATCAATCACTAATACTTTATCTACAGTACGTACTTGGTTCAGACGTATTGGTGCATAGAGATTACCCACTAATTAACGTGGAGGATCCCGAGTTAAGAGGGAAGTTATTCATGAGGAACCTGGTTAATGCCGAGGCTGCGCTGAGGTTTGGTGAGTCTATAGGTAGGGATGTGATGCTTGTTGTACAGGGTTGGGACCTGGAGTCCTACACTAAATGCGCCCAGTATTATAAAGACTTAGGCGCTAGGTACGTGGGTGTTGGTTCCCTGGTACCTCATAGAAATGATTGGAATTTCATAACTAACATTGTTAAGTCTATTAGGGAGGCATTGGGTAAGGGAGTGTACATTCATCTCTTCGGTATTGGTAGTCCAAGCCTTCTACGTAGGGTATCTAACCTAGTGGATAGTGTTGACATCAGTACGCCAGCGATAGCCGCTGGGAAGAAGGAGGTCTTCATACTAGGCAATGATGGCATTGTTAGGGTTAAGGTGAGTAGTGTTGATGGGGTCTCAATGCTTAAGTTGAGACTCGAAATTACGAATGATGAGGTAGAGAGACGGTTGATAGAGATGATACTTAATGCAAGGTCTCTTAGGGATGAGAATAGGGCCGTAATGCTTTATAACGCATACATACTTAATAAGTATAAATCCTCATTAATTGGCGGTACATAGAAACAACAATACTCTAAAACTAAAATATATAAGGGGGTAATTACTTAAGCAATAGAATGCAGAATCTAAAGGCGAAAATTGAGGATTGCATAAAGACTTTTTGCAGTAATTATACCGTAACTGAGGTAACATGCTCATCGCTTAACAATATTGGTGCTGGCGTTTACGTAATTACCGATGGCAAGAACGTACTGACAGGATACTCGAACAATCTTGAGAATAGACTATCTAGGATATGCCGTGGAGACTTAAGGATCAATCAAATAACTAGGTTGTTTATGGCGAATTTCGAAAATATAGCACCCAACCTGAGCAGGGAGACCAGTGTCAATAATAGGTTAATAATGCTTAGGGAAGAGATAAGCAAATTAGTCAATTCACTATCTATAATTATTGTGAAATGCCCATCAATGAACCTCCGAGAGCTACATAAAAAACTAACGAAATGCTTAAGCACCAACCAATCAATACCACAGACCCAATAAAAGAGGGTGGGGTTCAAATCCCCACGAAGTGGTTATCTCAACCTCATTAAAACTCAGCCCTATCACTTAGTATTGCTTCGCATACTTTCTTCGCCCTGTTTGGTCCTTCTGCGTTTATTTTCTCGGCTATTTCTTCGTAGAGTGTGTTTATGGCTTCTGCGGCGCCCTCGTGTTTGTCGAGTACGTGCTTTAGAGTCATCTCTGCGTAGTTAATGTCCATGTTCGTGTCTATTGATGTGTCATTGAGCAAGTCACGCACGAGGCACATGAACGCTATGAAACTAACTATACCATCCCTACCGTCGCTCAGCAACCCATCAAGATACTCGACACACTCAGCACACGCCGGCACATAATCACCGCCTTCGCTCCTAATAAGGCCCATCCTAACGAATAGTTCGGCGTAGCGCCTAACCTCGCTTAAGTCGGGCATTAAGAAGTAGAATGCTGGGGGTTTATAACGCTTCCTTAACGAGTGCTCATTCCTGTGATTATGGGTGGGTCGGTGTTGGTTGGGCTTGGTTATAATGGGCGTTTATCGATGCCACGCATTTCGAAACCCTCAACGCATGGTTTATTACCCTGGTTGGTTTGGGTTGTTGGGTTGGTGGGTTCATGCGGCACATGAGGTGCCCATCATCACGGCACTATTCATAATCAGCCATGAATAATTATAAATTATTATAAACCGAAGTAAATCTTATATATTCTATATATTCAGTATTCAGTAAATCTTATATATCATTGAACTATGCCGCGATTAATGGGGAGTGGCTCTGGTGTTGATTTGTTTAGTGGCTTTAATGAGGTTGAGGTTAGTGAGGTTCTTCGCAGGTGTGCTGGTTGTGGTAGGTTCGTCCTCATTGGGCCACCGAGGAGTGGTAAGACGTTTTTCAGGGAGAATTACCTAGAGGGCAGGCTGGGTGCTGGCGTCACCATTGATGAGCACACGCTAGGCATCACCACAACCACCAAGACCGAGGGCAAAGAAGCCAAGGGCGAGTTGGGGCTTCGTGAGAAGGTTATGAGGTATCTTGAGGGGTTGATACCCCTGATTAGGAGGTTGAGGGAGAGGGCGAGTGTTGATGTTGAGGAGTTGAGGAGGATCCTTGGTGATAGAGCCCCAAGGCATGTTGTTGAGGGGGCTAGGGGGATGATTGGGGACTCACCGCACAGGGCTTACTACATACCGTGGGATAGCGATGAGGTGAGGAAGTGCATGGAGGAGCCCAGTGCATGTGCCTTCGGTGCGGACGTTGGTGAGGCGTTGAAGCTGATCAAGGAGGCGTTTGGGGATAAGAAGAGGATTAAGTGGTTTAGGGCTGAGTACATACCGCCGGGTCTTGTCGAGGAGGTTGTTGACTTAATCAAGGAGAAGGGTGAGGATGGAGCTAGGGAGGTGTTGAGGGGCTGGGTTGAAGCCTACTCCAAAGCCATTGATACTTTGAGCAAGATTCTTGGTGTTAGGGAGGAGTTGTTTGAGTGGGAGTCATTGTCTGTGGTGTTCCTGAGCAACTTCGTGAACAACTCCGCGAAGTACGTGATTGGTGGTTTAGCCGCAATTCCACTGATGGGTGCGGCTTCCCTAGCCCTCATCTCAGTGCTCACGTACATGGCATTCAAGAAGGAGGGGGAGGGCTACCTAAGGGAGATCATTGAGTTGAGGGAGAGCCTTGAGAGGTTGAGGAGGCGGGATGGCGAGTTTAGTGAGTTGGGTGGGTTGTTGGTCTATAGGGTTGCCTACGCAATGGGGATGAGTTATGACGAGGCAAAGAAGGCACTAATGGACATAGCAGACTTAAGCATAGATGAGCTGGAGAGGAGGGTTAACGAGATTGAGGAGAAGATTAAGGAGCTTGAGAAGAAGTTTGAGTTGTTCAGGCAGGAGGTGCCTGCGGGCATAGTCACGGCTGATGTTGGTGAGTTCGCGAAGGGCGGTATTTACTTGAACATTGAGGTTGAGGGTGGTGAGTTGAGGATTTGTGTTGAAGGTCGGTGCTACAACATGGTTAGGGCTGGCAGGTTCAATGAATTGGTCAGTGAGATTAAGGATAGGCTCTTGAAGCAGGGCTTTGTCGTGGTTGTTGGACCCAAGGGTATTGGTAAGTCCACGTTAGCGGCAGCCGTAATTTGGGAGTTGCTCGTGAACGGTGATGTTGGTAGGGTTGCACGTGTTGATGTACTCAATGAGGAGAATTACTCGGGATTTGAGAGATTCCTTAGGAACTACAGTAGGGAATTCATAAACTACGGCAGGTTGCTCATACTCTACGACCCAGTGTCAACCGAGACCTACGAAAGGGAGCCCAGCACCCAGCAAGGCCGGGGTGCGTTAGCGAAAACCGGTGGGGGTGTTAGGAGGGTTAGGTATGTGAAGATGCCGAGGGACGTTGAGGCGACTATTACGAATTTGATAAATGCTTCAAGTGAACTCGGCGACTTAAGACCACCAATACTCATCGTACTACCGAGCGACATCTACAACACATTGAGTGAAGAAGTGAGGAATGCGTTGGAGATGTATAGGCTTGACGTTTCGCAGGGACTCATTAACACCGAATTCCTAGCCGAGCTAATTAGGGAGTACACGAGGACCAAGGGCAACCCCAACGGGTGTGAATTAAGCAATGATGTGCTCAGCAAATTAACAAGCAAATTAGCCAAGTTCGACTCAGGCCACGCACTTATAGCCAGGCTTATCGGCGAGGAACTGGCGAGGAACAACTGCGGTGTCGGTAAGGTCGAGGAGTTAATCAATAACGCCAAGGGCAAAGCCAAGGCGTTCATAATACTACACATAAACGGACTATTCAAAGTTCACGAAAACCCCGACACAGCCAAAGCCTTGATCGAAATCTTCGCATTGAGGAGACCATTTATTGATTTAGTGAGACCCGGCGACCCAATACTGACGCCAGGCATTGTTGGGTTGATTGGCGAGGTGAGGAGCGCAAAGATTCTCTATGGTGCCGAGGGTGGGGAGTTGAGGGGTTGGTTAGTTATTAGGCAGCACGACCTAATTGAGGAGGCGATAAAGAAGCTACTTAAGTGCATTGTAAGTGAGGGTGAGGAATGCAAGGAACTTGGTGATGCATTGAAGCCTTGGAGGGAGGCTCATGTACCCAAGATAAGGAGTAGGACCGATGCCATGGAATACTTCACTAGGAAATACGGTAAAAGATTCATCAAAAAATTAAGGAAACATAAAAACTGCTGGAAAAGAGCCGCACTAATCATTGGGTATGCCTCGGCTGGGCGTGTTTCAGTGCCTAGGCACGAGGACTTACCTGAGAGCTTGAGGAGAGATGTTGCTGAGTCCCTTGGTGATGCTTTAAGGGAATGCGATGTTGATTATTACCTACTCGTTGGTAACGAAATACCGCCATTAATAATAGGTCTAGTAATAATGGGTCTAGCTTATACACTTGCCTTTGCCTTGGCCTGGGCATTCATCGATAGGTACAATGAGGCTATTGGTGAGGTGAATAGGATCCTTAATATCGCCAGGGATAGGGGCGGTATTCATGAGACTGAGGGTTTTTATGGTCTTGGGCTGGCCTCGATAATCGCCAACGCCACTGATGCCGTCAAGCCTAGCGATGCCAATGCAGCATTGCGTATAGCGTCATTCGCTATACAACGTGTTGTATCGGCAGATCTCAGTAGGCCAATATTGGATGCCTTAGAGCCGTTGCGTGGTAAGGCGCCACATAGGTACCTCGAACTACTAGCTGCCGCATCAAGTATAGAGAACCTCGACAGTGATACGGTTGAGTACATACTTGATGAGTTGAATGAGATTTTAGACGATTACGGTGATGTGGTTAGGGGGTATGCCTGGTCCCTCGTATATGCAATAGATGCCTACGCCGTCCTGCTTGGGAAATACTTTGGTCATTTCATTAGTGAGGAAGTTGGGGATATGGTTGGTAGGGTTGTTGATTTGCTCAATGAGTTGGGTAGGTTCAAGTCCAGCCTGGGCGTCATCGCATGGGCAATTGCGTTAGCCCCAGCGTTAGTGCATGAGGATGTGAGGGGGCTTATGGAGGAGAAACTAGGCATCAATGTGGTTGGTAAGGCTAGTGAGGTCCTTGAGGAACTAAACGATATGAGAAAGAGGGTTCAGGAGTTAATGAGTGATGAGGAATTCATGAGCTACATCAAGTCCAGGTCCGTAAAGGCTGATGAGGAGACAGTTAAGAGAGCAATCCTTGAGACAACATCGTATCTCAAGCACACATTGGCGATTTATAGGCTTAATAATGACGAACTTGATGAGGCGACGAGATTATTTAACGAGGCAGCTGAGGAGAGTAGGGAAATCGGTAATTACGAAAACTACCTAACTGCGCGTGATTTGGCGTTGCGTGTTGAGGCGATTAAGGGCTCGTTGGTTGGCGATGACTTGGTTAATGGGTTTAGGCAATTGTACGAGGAGACCTTTAGTAAAGAGCATTTCAAGCCCACGGCTCTGTACCTCGGTATTGCATCAGCCAGGCTTAGTAATTACCTCGTGCCCCTAGCCCTAGCGGGTGATCACGAAACGATAAGCAAGTTGCTTGAGGAGCATTTGTGGGTGCTGAACGCCAATGAGCAAGCCTCGGTCCTGACTAGGCTTATGCTCAACGCCCTACTCGGCCATAGGGTTGGGTTAAGCGGTGAGCTTAGGGGTAAGCTTAGTGTCAACCCTGAGGAGTTGATTGACGCCTTCAGATTTGATATGGATAGTGAGCTCCTACCCGCGTTGATGGTTACCCTTGGTATTGCGAAGCCTGAGGATGGAATTAAGTTGTGTGAAGAGTTTAACGATGAGGATTGCGTAAATTTCGTCTTGGCAGTTAAGGGAGACAGTGCCGCTGTTAAACAGCTAAGAGAATGGGTAATTAATGCTTTTAACAATTCGCTTAAGGGACTTAGTTTTGACGCTGAGCCGTTGATTAATGAGTTTAGGGGGTTGGTGAATGGGCTTGATGGCAGGTCCCTAGTCCAACTAATAGCCCCCATAAACTCAATGGCTCAATTAGCCCTGATGCTCCACGCATTAATCAATGGCGATGAGGAGTTAGCCAAGGCACACGCACTCTATGGGGCTGTGGACCTTGGTGGAAAACTACTCACGAGGTTGTTCCTTGAGGCTTACAAGGAGTGTAAGGAGTATTGCGACTTAGGTAGTGAGGAGTTTAGGCGTGCCATCGCAAAGCTATTCTTCTACCACGTTTAGTCCTGGGGAGTCAGTCTCGGGTTCTTCTCATTGCCTAGTTGGCATGGTTGGTGTTATCGAGGTTGTAGTCAGGGTGGTGAATTGATGCGTAGATGATGAGCGTTAATGCATCGATCCTAGTGCTCGTTATTGCCTTACCAGCGCGGTTGTGGTTAGGGCTGGGTCTTGGTCGTATTGTGAGGTTGAGCACCTACCAGAGCCATGATTAGGGTACCGAGGGGCACCTGGCGTGGTCAAACCCTGCAGGTAATCCCTCTCAGCATGCGTGGTTTGTTTGAGCCGTAATGCTTAAAGGATTTGTTTGCTTAGGTGTTTTGGTGGTGTTATGGGTGTGTTGAAGTACGTGGTCGTTGGTGTCGTGGTTGTTATCGTCGTTGTTGCTGCCGCCTTGGTCTTATTGCCAACACTGCACCGCGTGCCTGTGCAGTATGTGGGTTCTCCCAGTGGTTATGAGGCTTTTGTACCAAGCGGTACAATAAGTTATAACGGGCATACGGACCCCACGGGCACCTTAATATTGAGTAATGGGAATACAATACAAAATGCGGTATGGGATGGTCAATATGCAGGTACAATAATTCAAAATCATAACCAAATAGTTCAATTGAATAATCAATTTGTTGGACAAACTGATCCAGTAAATAATCAACAATATGTACCACTACAGGATTTCTATGTGATCAAGGGTCAGGTACCTGTTGAACAGGTAACAATAAATGGACAAACATATTACGTAATACAAGCAGATGAAATAAACCCAGCAAACATTGCAGGATTCTATACATATCAAGCATGGATAGATAAGTTTGTAGTAGCAATGAATACACCAGGAACAACAGCAGCAGTATTACCAGGAAACTCACCAGTATTCCAATGGACAAACACAACAGGAACATTAGTTTATGAAACACACCTATACCAGCATTATGCACCCCTTGCGGGAGGAGATATACTGATACAATCCAATGGAACTATAATTCCATATGGCACCACTGATAGTCCTTCTGGTTCAGCCCTCTTTAACTTTACTACTCCACAATATACATATAATCCTTCCAGCTAATTTTTTAACAATAGATTTTTAGGATACACTCACAACATAAGGTACTCCATAAGTTACTATAACCCAATCCAGATACATAAATCCTGATCCGCCTCTAGAAGCCTGCTGAAACAAATAAGTAAGGCTGATTCTCGGCATTGGTGCTTACCAAAACCCAACCACCCAAAATCAACAACAAACCCTGGGTGCGAACTTGATGTACCACTGGCGTAACTCCTCATGACGAGGACTCCAATAATGCTCTATTAAAATCCTGAATTCGGAAGGCGGTGCACGACCTTGCAAAGTATTGACTATCGATTCGGGCGTGCCCTGGCTAATCATCCACGTAGCAAAGAATTTACGGAGTTCATACAGTTCAAAACTACGGCCCAGTACTTGCTTGGCTGTATTCTTGATTTCCCTACGTAGTCTGTCGCGATTAAACGGTATGAACCTTTTAGCCCAATCCTCAACATCAGGGCTTGCACCTAGGGAGTCGGCCTTGAGGACATCCAGTTTAGCTCGAACCAAGGATTCCCTAACAGGTAGGTACTTGTGCCTTATCCAGTCAATGACTTCTGGGCGTAGAAAGGCTATGAACGCCCTCTTAGTCTCAGTCACCTTACCAATGTGGATAACCCCATGCTCTAAATCCACATCATCAATGCTCACTAAGAACGGCTCTGATGGGCGTAATCCACACTCGGCGAGGAGGGTAAAGTACAGTTTGGACTCTATGGTGGGTAAGCCCTGCCATATCTGCCTAAGTTGGTCGATGGTTGGTAGTTTAACCTTGTTGCGATTCTTAACATGTATTGTCGTGAATGAGTTGTAGAGGAGGCTAAACAGGAATGGGTCACGTGGTTTGAGCACTGCCTTGAGGAAGGACTTTAGTGAGTAGGTCGTGTGCTTTAGCACGTATTGCTCGCCCTCCTCGGCGAGTTCTGCCAAATACTCGCGGAGGCCATCGGGGGTTAAATCCCAATTCAATTCCGCAAGCGCCCTACGTATATAACGAACCTCATCATTTATGGTTTTTTCCCTAAGGCCCCTCAACTTCTTAGCCTTAACAAAGTCCTCAACGTCCCTGTCTGTAACATGCCATACCTGCTGCAGGGTGCCTATATAATCACCGAGATATTCCTTAATAAGGCTGAGCAGGAACTCCCTGGCAGTTGCATCAACTCTAGCAGTTGCCACTACTCTCACGATGTCATTAAACGTAGCCCTGGCCTCTGGAATTATACCCTTAAGTAGTAATTTTAGCTCGTCCTCGGTTATGAACTTGAGGGCCACGCAGAGGATATTGTCACTGACTCTAACCTGCCTATTCCTTAACATCCTCAAATAGGCACCCGTCACGCCTAGGTCCCTTGGTTTGACGCCTTTATTATTATATACAAAGTCTATTATTGTGTACCTAGACTCCTCGCTTATCTGGCTCAAATCAAGGAGCGTGCAGTCCACCATACCCCAATCACACAGTTTGGGTGCAGGCACGCTTATAACCTTTACGCAAACGGAGTGCATGGGGCACGAAAACGACACGAACACGGCAATCATTCAATCACTGGTGGGGGTGATGGGGCTTAGGCACGTGTAGTCCTTTGTCAGCGGGACCCAACCCCGTACACAGACCTAGGCACTAGGTCAGGGTTTTCACCGGCCCGTTCTCCAACCAGCGACCCCCTGAACGCGCCCACCCCGGCTTAGGGCCGCTCCCTCCCGGGCCTAACCCGGTTCGCCGGGTTCCGTAACCAACCAGCCCTACGGCTGATCGGCTACGGCGTGGACGCCCCAGGGGACTGGTCTTCATCGAGGTACCGGTGCTCCCTGGCCCAGTGCCTAAGCCCGTGTACGGGTTTCGGCCTCCGAACCCATCGGCCTGGGTGTTACCCAGGGGAGAGCTGGGTGTGCTCTCCAGGCCCGGTCCCGGCTTAATTAACTGTGTTTTGGAAATAAATTTTTCTAAATTGTGGTGGGCAGTAGGTTTATTTGCATGTTATATGCTAATTACTCAATGGGTAATACTGCTGTTGAAGGTTTTGTTAGGTCGTTGATTGGT
>Ga0080005_134436_pt1 | contig 25902 bp, 28 predicted proteins | sample JossMetagenome_2_FD_69208 | JGI IMG/M metagenome (GOLD analysis project Ga0080005, IMG submission 69208) | Hot spring sediment microbial communities from Joseph's Coat, Yellowstone National Park, USA - JC3_ASED (SPADES assembly) (version 2) | ecosystem: Environmental > Aquatic > Thermal springs >...
TGCAACTCCGGCCACTCCCGCAGAAGCTCCTCTGCCGGGTTGGGCATCCTAGCCGCCAGCTTAGGCGGCTCCCTAGGCCTCTTCATCGTCTCTCCTCAGCTGTTTTCTTTTGTGTATAGTTGTTTTTAAACCGGCGCATGGGGATGTGGCGTAGACGCGGAGAAGCCGCCTCAGCCGGGCTATCGGCGGCGCTGTACTCCGTGTATCACGGGCTGTATTCAGAGGCCGTTGTTTCCTCCATCACCTCGGCTGTCGCCCTCGCCGAGGCGGGGCAGTTCAAGAAGGCTGTCCAGTACCTGCAGAAGGCGGCGAAGGCGCTGTATGAGGCGGCTAGAGACGTCTTTGAGCAGGTGAAGGTCACGGTTCAGCGCCTCGTGGAGCTGTTTGTGGAGGCGGTGGCGCGGGTGCTGGCTTGGGTGAATAAGCACAAGGCCTACCTCTTCCTGATGGCCGCCGCGGCGGCTGGGGCTGTTGCGTTGTCCGCCGCGTTGAACTTGTGGGGCCTCGTGGAGCTTGATAAGCTGGCATATGCGGCGTCTCTGACGCCGTTTATAGCCGCCGGCGTCAAGGAGTACTCGAGGGAGGAGGCGTTTAAGATCTTGAGGGAGGCCCCCGACCCATACGAGAAATTTAGGGAAGTCGCCAAGGCGGCCAACGCCGGGGGGATAAGGCTGGCTGAGCCTTGGGAGTCGCTGAGGGTGTTGATCGGCAAGGCGCATAGAGAGCTCAACGAGGGGAAGAAGAAGGCCCTATTCTACGCCGTTCTCGCGCTTGAGGAGGCCTTCGGCGTCTACAGGTCAGCGTTAAAAGATGTCGCGGGAGAGCGTGAGAAGGCCGTGGAGAAGGGGGAAGTCGGCGAGGGGCCGTTTAAGAAGGTTGTGTACGCGGCGGATCTCGGGAGGCTGAGGCAACTGGCTGAGAAAGAGGAGGCGGCCTTCGAAAATGCCTTGAAGATTCTCAGAGAGCGGCTGAACGAATACGCAGTTAAGTACGGTCTGAGGGACCTCCTCGACGTGAAAGAAGACGTAGCCAGAAGGCTGGCGGAGGCGAAACAGCCGGAGCTCTCTGAGTTCGGCGGCGTGAACTTCGGCGTTAAGGCCTTGGCGGCTTTAATCGCGTATAGGGAGTATGAGTTGGGGAGAAGGGGCGCCTTCGGCGCGGCGGCTTGGCATTGGCTTGAGATGGGCGGGTCGGCCCAGCTCCTCTACTATGCGCCGTTGACGGCGTACCTCAAGGCCGAGAAGGCTAAGACGGAGAGGTCTGCGGCGGTGGAGGAGATGCTGGCAAAGGCACTCCGCCGCCTCTTCCTAAAGCCAGGCGCCGACCACTACCGCGGCTTCGTCGAGGAGCTCAAAGAAGGCGGCAAGCTGGCGCTGATGCTTGAAAGGGAGACCAAGTCGTCTTACGTGTTTAAGCTCTACAACGTGAAGGAGGGCGGCGGGCTCGTGGATCTGGGCATAGAGCTGTGGATTGAGAAGGTGGGAAAGGGCATAATCTACTTCCTGAAGTTTGACGATGTGGAGAGGTGGCTGGGGTTCTTCAAGCAAGAGCTTGAGGCGGGGATGAAGGCGGCGGAGGAGGTTAAGGGGCGACTGCCCGTGGAGGACCGCCTCCCCTACATGGCGGGCTGGGTTGACTCAGACGTGGCGATAAGTAGAGGGCTGTTGCAGATGACAACCTCCCATCTGTGGCAGTTGGCGGAGACTCACGCCTTGTTCGGCTGGTCTGTTGTGGGGCTCCGCATGACCTTAACTCTTGAGGGGCCGAAGCTAGTGGTTATGGTCGAAGCCCCCCTCGACAAGCTCGACGAGGCGATCAGAAGAAGCGCGGGGGGCGGGTGGCTCAGGATGCTGGGCGCCGAGACGGGGCTGGAGGACCTCATGCATGTGAAGAGCTGGGACGACCTCAAGCGGTGGGTTGTGGGGAAATGGGGCATCGTAGTGGACGCCGCCGTGAAGCGGCTGGGCGAGGAGGTCCGGGGCGAGCTGGAGGCGCTGAGGGACAGGCTGAATGACGACAAAATTGCGAGGGAGGTCGTGGCGCCGGCCCTCCTGCTTATCCAGGCGGAGAGGCTGGGCGTAAACGAGGAAACGCTGAGATACTTCGCCGCTGTGGCCTCCGGAGCCGTAGGCGGCGACGGACACGTGTCCGCGGCGTTGAAGAGAGTCGAGCTAACCAGCGGCGAGCGAGAAATCGCCCAGCTTTGGGTAGCCGCCTTGGCGGCGTACGACATTAAGGCGGAGGTGAAAAAAGTCGGGAGTGTATTTCACGTGGTCGCATCCGGCGGCGCGGCCAAGCTGGCCGGCCTATACTTCCTCTACGGCACTCCTCTGCTTGAGGGGGATGAAAGAATTATTAACTACAAGCTGGCTGAAGCCGTGGAGCTGGGGGCCGAGGGGATCAGCGTCAGCTGGGAGGGGCTGAGGAGGACTTCACGCGACCTCGTCGCCGCCGATTTGACCATATCGGTGGGCGGCGTTGCCGTGAAGTACAATGTCTATCTGCGCGAGAACACGATCGTGCTCGAATTCAACTCGACGAACCGGAGCCGCGTGGAGCTCGCGGCGCGTCTACTGAGACTGGCTGGCATCAGCGCAGAGGTTAAGAGGAGGGAGGGCGGCAGAGGCGAGTGGCGCGTCGAAGCCACCACCAACAAGCTTGCGGCCGGGCGCGAGGAGCTCAGAAAAGCCCTCGCCGAGATCGTTAGGGAGGCGATCGCGAGGGGCTGGGTGGATGCTGGCAAGGCTGAGGGCTGGCTTGAGAAGCTGGAGGAGGGCCGCATATTGAAGGAGGGATGGCCGAAGTACGAAGTGGGGCTGACCAGTAGCGGCGCGCTGGTGATCAGATTCGGCTCATCTAACCCCGACAGCATAGCGCGGGAGACACAACGGTTTAGGGAGATGGGCCTCGTGGAGGGCGTTCACTTCTCGGTGAAGATGTCGGAGGGCGGCGGGAAGGGCTACGTCTCGATTCTTAGGGAGGGCCTTGAACGCGCCGGGTGGCTCTCCGTCCACGGCTCTGGGAGGCAACAGGAGCTGGCGGCTAAGTTTGTAGAGTACATTCTCCAGAGGGCCAAGGAGGCGGGCGAGGAGGTCTACAAAAAGGCTCAAAAGGTCGTGGAGGAGGGGAGGGCAAGAGGTTCTCTGAAGCTGGAGGGCTTTGAGAAGGAGGTCGAAGTGGACGGCAGAAGGCACGTGGTGAAGGTGATAGGCGGATATGCCGAGTTCAAGAGGGGCAGAGACGGCAGGAGGTTGTTGAGGATTAAGATAACGGCGGAGGTGGGCCGCGTGGAGGGCGAGCACACGATTGTGGAGCACGTGGTGCGTGAGTACACAATCACCTACAGCAGGCGCGGAGCCGACAACGCGGCTGTGGGATTCGCCGTGGCGAGGGGAAGCGCCCCCGAAGACAGAGAGGATGATGCGGAGAGGCTCGCCGCCGTGATAAAGGCCCTAACGGGGAGGGCGCCGAGGATACGCCGCATGAAGAACGGCAGGTTAATGATGGTATGCGGCAGAGAGCACCTAGACGGCTTCGCCCGTTTTGCCGAGCTTGCAAGCGCCATAGCGAGGTGGCTGAAGGAGACGGGCGGACGATAGATGTGACCAAGCGGTTGGCCTATCGGCAGGCGTAGAGTTATTCTATCTCCCTTCTTTTCCGAAGGTGCATTTCAGCATGTAGGCCAGCAAGAGCTAATATCCTGGCGGTGTCCCATCTGCGGCACCTTAAGGTGGACAGCTCCTCTACAGGGGTAAAAGCCTCATGTATTCCCTCGCCGTGGTGGTGTAGCAAGCCCTTTGGTCTGTACATCTCTCTCAACTTGTCTTCATAAGGCTTAAATCAGGCGAACGCCACCTCCAGCTCTGCCCCCTCGCGGCGCCTTCCCCTGCGTGGTAAGCCTTCGGCTAGTTAATCGCCACGTACACATCCACCACGTAGGGGTGGAGGTTGCCTACCGACCCTCGCCACTTCCACCATCCACGGGCACCTGCGCAGTAATTTGGCATTCCACCAGCCACTTCCCTAGATGCGGCGCCCAAGCCTAACCCACTTCACGACGAATAGCTCGGCCACTCCCCAGCAACTTCTCAAGGGTCGGGCATCCCAGCCGCCGGCTTAGGCGGCTCTCGGTTGGGAAAGTTTATAAATGGCTGGATTACTGGCGTCGTGCCTCATAGATCTCGCGATAAGAAGGGCAGATCGCGTTCGGTGAGGCCTGCCCACCCTACTGTGCCCACCTGGATCCAGTATACGCCGGACGAGGTGGAGCAACTTGCGGTGGAGCTAGCCCGCCGCGGTTTCCTGCCTTCTCAGATCGGCTTGATTTTGAGGGATCAATACGGCATACCGCTGGTTAAGCCGATAACAGGAAAGAAGCTGACGAGGATGTTGGAGGAGCACGGGGTTAGGCAGGAGCTCCCGGAGGACTTGCTTAACTTGGTCCGCAGGGCGTTGAGGATTAGGAAGCACCTGGAGGAGCACCCGAAGGACATGGCGTCGCGGAGAGGACTGCAGCTGGTCGAGTCCAAGATCCACAGGCTGGTGAAGTATTACAAAAGAGTTGGTAAGTTGCCGAAGGATTTTGTCTACAATCCGCAGGCTTTGTCGCATCTGGCGACTTAACCTTTAAAAAGCCGGCTGGTGTTTTTACGTGGAGTTTAGGAATTTCGTCATTGACCACATCGACAGGGTGCTGGAGTACCTGAAGCAGAACCCATTGGCGATATACGTCAGGAGGTCTGTGGATGCGTACCTCGCCGCGTATGCGCTGGCGGCTGCCTTGGGGGAGACGGTGCATGTGTCTGTGGTGGATTGGCCGCCGCAGAGGGGGGTATGTGTGGGGTTTAGGTGCGACGGGATGTACATAACCGAGGGTGAGGTGGGCGTGGACGGCAGCAGATACAGCTCCGACTTCACGTCGCTGAGCTACTACGCCGCGGTGATCATCCAGACGCTGTCTCCGCTGGAGGAGCACATACATAAGGCGCTTTATGTAGGCCACTACGCGTGGAGTGTGGACTACTGCGAGTACAGGTGCCAGTTCCCCCGGGAGATCTTGAAGGGGGATGAGCGGCTCGCTGTGGTTTTTCCGTTTCTGGAGTCCCTGCCGGCGAGGAAGGCGCTTTCTCTCTCCACGTTGCCAGTGGTGCCGGGGGTCACAGGCCGCCAGGTGGAGGGCGGCGGGGTTATTGCCTCCATGACGCAGGAGGAGGTGGTGTCGCTCCTGGACTGGGCGCTGGGTGCCGTGTTTAACGAGGGTTTCCACACGGCGGTTTTAGACAAGGCTGTGCGGCCCTATTCCCCCGCTTTCAAGCCCGCGGACGCGGCGGCGCGGCTTGAGGCCGACGTGGCGGGGTTTGTGGATAAAGACGTGGAGACGTATGTGTCTAACTTCGCCGAGGTTTTCTACATGGTTGTGAAGAGGGTTAAGGAGGGCGTGGTGCCTGTGCAGAACCCCTTCTATGTGTATAAGATACCGCCTTACCTTTCCCACTACCTGAAGCTGAGCGACTGGGTTGCGTTGCGTCACGAGACATCCCGCGGGTCGCTTGTAGCCGTGGTGGCGCCTCCGGCCCAGCGGGCCGGCTTGAAGAAAATGGCGGAGGCCCTGGCTGAGGTGGGGCAGACGTTGCTTTTTCCCACCCACCTGGTGACGTATGTGGAGAGCGGGAAATACGTGGATTTCCTGCAGATCTATGAAAGAGGTAGAGGCTGAAATAGCGACGCCGCTGGACTGCGGCCTCATAGACGCGGTGAGGCCCGACGATGTGGACATCCCCAGGGGCATGGAGATTCGACACATATGCGCCGGGGGGCTGTGGCATATCCATGTGAAGTACGTGGTGGAGAAGCCGGAGGATCTCCTCACTCTGAAAAACACACTTGACGAAATAGTGCGGGCCCTCCAGCTAATCGAGGCCGCGCTTCGGGGGAAAGCTTAGGTCACTCCTCTGTGACTTTTCCGCTGGGCGGCGCCATGTACCTCCCCACGTCTTCCGCGTGTTTCTCCAGGGTGTCCGCTATGTAGATGGGCGCGTTTACCCTCACCGCGATGGCCACCGCGTCGCTGGGCCTGGAGTCGAAGGTGTGCATCCTCCCCTCCCGGTCCTTGACGTAAACAGTGGCGGTGTAGGTGTTGGAGACCAGCGCGTCTATTGTGATCTTCTCCACGGCGGCCCCCAGGGCCTCCAGCACGTCTACGAAGAGGTCGTGGGTTAGGGGACGTGGGAACTCCACCTCGCCAAGCCCCTTCTTGATGGAGAGGGTCTCGGCCGCCCCTATTATGATGGGCACCGCCTTGTCGCCCCACTCCTCGGCCCCTATCAGCATTATGCCGACGAGCTGGCCGTAGGAATCCACAGTCTCAACCAGGCTCACAAGCTCGGCCTTGAGGTATTTAACCATTGTAGTTACTATTTAACGCCCTTAAATCTTTATACGCCTAAGAACCGTGATGAGAGACGGCTACTGACCAGTGATAGGTCCTGAACCAGGCTGAGCTAGTCGCTCTCCCGCTCGGACTCCTGTAGGTTTTCGAGGAGTTGTCTCCGGAGCTCCTCCATCTCCTCCTTGTCGTACTCAATCCTCTTCTCCTCAGCCACCATTACGCCTCTTTTCTTCTCCTCGGCGACCTCCGACCTCTGTCTATACGCCTCCTTCGCCTTTTCTGTAAGCTTCACCTCGTACCCGCACTTGGGGCATTTCAACACGGTTGTGTTGTTTTTCTTCTGGGGCACCATCAAAGTGCCGTCTCTGGGGCAAAACCGCATCCCGTCTTGTATCGCACAGGTATTTAAGCCTTGTGTCTTCTATCTATTGAAAACTTTATAACCTATATATGATTATGTATACATGCGGTTGCTTCTTCTGGGCAACGAGGCCATCGCCTACGGCGCCTTAAGCGGCGGCGTCGCGGCGGCTACGGCCTACCCAGGCACGCCGTCTACAGAGATCCTGGAGACTCTGGAGGAGTTTAAAGACCGCTTCGTCCACTGGGCTACAAACGAGAAGACAGCCTTCGAGCTGGCCTACGGCGCCGCCCTCGCCGGCGCCAGGGCCTTGACGGCCATGAAACACGTGGGGCTAAACGTGGCGGCGGACCCGCTACACAGCGCGGCGTACACAGGCGTAGAGGGCGGCTTCCTCATCGTAACAGCAGACGACCCGTGGATGCACTCCTCACAGAACGAGCAAGACACCAAGTGGTACGGGCTCCAGTCCTACGTTCCTGTGCTGGAGCCGAGCAACCCCGCCGAGGCGTGCAAAATGGCCAAGGCCGCGTTTGAGCTAAGCGAGAGGCTGAAGCACCCGGTTATGCTCAGGAGCGTCACCAGGGTGAGCCACGTGAGGGCGCCGGTGGAGCTGGAGCCCCCGGCCCCTCCCAAGTGGGGCAGATTCACAAGAGATGTGAAGAGGTTCAACCTCGTGCCTGCCAACGCCAGGGAGCGGAGGAAGGAGCTGGTGGAGAAGTGGGAGAAGATGCGGGACGTGGCCGGCGAGTATGTCTCAGTGGAGGGATCTGGAGATGTGGCGGTGGTTGCCTCCGGAGTCGCCTACAACTACGTCAAGGAGGCGCTGAGGCGGCTGAGGATCAGCGCCACCGTGGTGAAGCTTGGAATGCCGATTCCCATCCCCCGGAAAGTGGCGGAGCTGGCGAAATCTGTAATCGTGGTGGAGGAGGGCGACCCAGTGGTGGAGTTTCAGCTAAGGGCCATGGGCGTGGCGACCAAGGGCAAGCTTGACGGCTACTTCCCAAAATACGGCGAGTTGGATATAGGCAAGGTGGCGGCGGGGCTCGCCAAGGCGCTGGACCTGCCCTACGACCCGCCGCAACCCCCTAAGCCGCCTGTGGAGCCTGCGCCGAGGCCCCCCGCCCTCTGCCCCGGATGCCCCCACATGGGCACCTTCTACATACTTAGGCTAGCCACCGCGGGCCTCAACCCGGTGTGGTCAGGCGACATAGGTTGCTACTCCCTCGGCATCAACATGGGCCAGCAGGACTTGATCACCCACATGGGCTCCTCCGTGGGGCTGGGCGCCGGCATTTCAATTGCGGGGAGGCACTTCGTGGTCGCCACAGTCGGCGACTCCACGTTTTACCACGCCGTGTTGCCGCAACTAGTCGACGTGGCCACGAGGCAGGTGCCCATCCTCATCGTGGTTATGGACAACGCATATACCGCCATGACGGGGGGCCAGCCCAGCCCCAGCAGGGCAGTGCCGGTGGAGAAGATCACGGAGGCCTTGGGCCTCCCCACCTTTGTGATAGACCCCGTGGATATCAAAAAGTCAATAGACGTGGTGAAGAAGGCTGTGGAGGTGGTCAAGGCGGGCAAGCCGGCGGTTGTGGTGTCCAGAAGGCCTTGTACCTTAATCGCGACGAGAAAGGCGAGGAGGGCGGGTCTTCAGCTTCCTAAATACCGCGTCGACCCGGACAAATGCACCGGCTGCGGCCTTTGCTACAACCTTCTAAGGTGTAGCGCCATCTCAAAGCGGCCGGATAAAAAAGCGTATGTAGACCCGTCGCTCTGCGTGGGTTGTGGCATGTGTGCAGAGGTGTGTCCCTTCGGGGCGTTTGTAGTTGAGGGGAGGAGAGAGCAGTGGCTAGAGCTATGGCGACAGGCATAGTCATCGTGGGGGTCGGGGGCCAGGGCGTGTTGACGTTGGCCAGGTGGATAGGCGAGGCGGCGCTTGCCGAGGGGTACGATGTGCGCATCGCCGAGATACACGGGGTGAGCCAGCGTGGGGGATCCGTGGAGGTCCACGTGAGGTTCGGGAGGGAGGTCTACGCCCCAATAGTCGAGGAGGCCGGCGCGGACTTAGTAATCGCGCTGGAGGCCGTGGAGGCGCTTAGGGGCTTCCGCTACCTCAAGCCCGGCGGCGTGTTGGTGATAAACAAGAGGGTGATCCAGCCCCCCGGCCGGTGGTATGAACTCGGCGAAGTGGTAGACGCCATCAGAAAGAGCTGGCCAAAGACGTATATAGTGCCGTGTTACGAAGCGGCGCTGGGGCTCGGCTCAGCTCTCTATGAGAACTCCGTAATGCTCGGCTTCGTCTCCCAGCTACTCGGCCTGCCCATGCCGCCTAGCCTAGACGAGAGAAACCAGGCGGCGTTTCGCAAAGGCATGCAACTATTCCAAGAGGCGGCGGCCGCCTACCAGTAGCCACCCCTCTTCATCCACGTCTACATGACCACGCCAAGCCCCCCTTTCCACAAGCCTCTTAAACAACTCATGAGGCGGGAGGGGGTTGCCGAAGAACTCCAGCACCCGCTCCACGTCGCGTCTAAGGTACTCCAGCTCCTTCGGGTGGCCCCGCCTCACGGCGGAGCCCCAGTCAATAAACCAGGGGTTTTCGCCGTCATACAGGACGTTGAATGGACTTAAATCGCCGTGCACCAACCCAGCCGCGACGTAAGTCTTCTCCAAGTTTTTCACCACCTCGTAAAACACGTGATCTACGTCGTCTATGCCTTCAAGCCCTACCTCAGCCAGAAGGGGGGCGGGATTTCTGTCTACGCCGATGAACTGCATTACGAGCACGTTGCGGTAGAAGCCGTAGGGCCTCGGCACGCGGACGCCGGCGGAGTAGGCGCGGGAGAGGTTGCCGAATTCCTTCCTGCACCAGGTCTCCACAAGGTGCAACTGGTCGCTTATCTTCAGCCCCCTAAACCTAGGGTCGCCCAGGAGGTAGCTGTACCTACTCTTCACAAACCTCACCGGCACGGGGTAGAATATCTTCAACACGGCGTAGGTCCCGTCGCCCCTCCTGGCCAAGACCAGCTTAGCCTCCTTGCCCTGCCCCACGGGGCCCAGCACCTCCTCCACCACCTTCCTCTCCTGCAACTTCACGACGGCGGCCCACGTATATGCGTTTATGGCGTCGTCTAACACCTTGAAGTAGTCGCTGTCTCTCTCAGTCCTGAAACGCCCCACAAGACTCTATCTTTTGGATAAAGCTATATCTTTTTATCTCCGTTTGGCCGTGGCTTCTGAGGATTTATGTGGCCATTTTTCGTAGCTACGACTGGCCCGTCTTCTCTAGCCACTCCTCTATGGCATCTGCAAGCTCGGCGAAGCGGGCGAAGCCGTCTAGGTGCTTCCTGCCGCATTCGATCTCTATAGTGCCGTCGCTCCTCTGGCGTATCCTCGGTTCCTCGCCCGTTAGGGCCTTAATCAGCGCTGAGAACCTCTCGGCGTCTTTCTCTCTGCCGTCAGGGGCGTCGGCCTTAGCCCTAGCGAAGCCCATGGTTGCGTTGTTACTTCCATACCTGCCGTAGGTGATTGTGTACTCACGCACCACGCGGTCCACAATGTGGTCGCCCTCCACGCGGCCCACCTCCGCCGTTATCCTAATCCTCAGCAACTTCCTGCCGCCTCTGTCCTCCTCAACGGCTTCTCCGCCTATGACCTTCACCTTGTATTTCTTGCCGTTCACCTCGACCTCCTTCTCAAAGTCCTCCAGCTCTAGAGAGGCCCTCTCCTTGCCCTCCTTCACGATCTCCTCGGCTTTCTTGCGCACATCTTCGCCCCTCTCCTTGGCCCTCTGGAGTATGTACTCTATGAACTCCGCCGCCAGCTTCCTCTGGTCTTCAGAGCCGTAGACGGAGAGCCAAGCGGCGTGTTCAAGGCCCTCCCTACGGATATACACATAACCGTCGCGGCTCCCCTCCGGCATCTTCACCGTGAAGTGCCTCCCCTCCTCAAGCCCCATCTCCCTAAGCCGCTTCGCCTCCCGCTCTATACTGTCGGGGTTGGTGGTTTCATGTCTGACCACCAGCGCGCCATCTTCCAGCCTCACTTCGTACTTAGGCCATCCCTCCCTCAGCACGCGTCCGCTTTCTAGCTTCTTCAACCAGCGCTCCGCCTTGCCGGCGTCTATCCACCCTCGTGCGATGGCCTCCCTAACGATATTGGCAAGGGCGTCTCTAAGCTCCTTGCGCCCAGCCGCAAGCATGTCGGTGGTGGCTCTGACATACCACTCATCTCCAACGCCCTCCCTCTTTACCTTTGCAGTGACGCCCGCAAGTCTCAAAAGGCGGGCCGCAAGCTCCACGCGGCTACGATCCGTCGATTGGAACCGGAGCTCGATCGCCTTCTCACGTAGATATACGTTGTACTTCACGGCGACGCCGCCCTCTGAGAGGATCAAGTCGGCGGCGACGCCGCTTTTGGTCAGCCTTATGCTGTTCCTGTCGAGCCACACCTCTACCCGGGCCTCCTTCACGAATTTCTTGAACTTGTCACTTAAATACTTCCCGCCGGCGGAGGGCGCAGATACGGCGAGGAGACGTTTAAACTTCGCCGCGTCTTCGCTGGTTGCGGCTATGTTGTATCTGACCCTCTCCACGTACGTCCGTATGCCGAACTTCAGCTCGTCTGAAAGAAGCTGGTTGAGCAGATGTAACGCGGCTAGGCGCAGTAGCGCGGCGCCGCCGCCCAGCTCCCCACCGACAGCCAGTTTGACCAGCCTCCGCCCCACGTGGCCATCTCCCGCAACCGCAGTTGCATACATCTCGCCGAAGATGAGCCGGGCCTCCTCTCTGTCGAATTTTCCATTAAGCGCCTTGTCCAGCATGACCAGCTCAAGGGCGGGCTCTACAAACTTCCTCACCACTTCATCCCTAGCGCAGTCCCTGGCGAGGCAGTATACATAAGGATCATCGCCGCTGAAAACACGTTCAGGCTGATGCTCTGTGGGAGCTGGCTGGACGGTTTGAGGTGAGGCTGTGGTATGAGTATGTAAGGGTGGGTATGGGGGTTAATCAGTACGACGTTTTCTGCGGTGTTGTCGTGGACGGGGTGAAGCTGGACCAGCCGCGCTACCGCGCGGTGGAGGAGTGCGTTGAGGAGATGCTAAGAGACTACAAGAGGGAGCTGGAGAGGCTTAGGGAGCCGCCTGAGCCGGCTTTGGTCGTTAGGAGCGACCCCGTGGAGGAGCTTCTGCGGGAGTGGCCTGAGCTGGGGGCGTTTGGCACGGAGTGGGTTAGGAAGTGGCTGGATCTTAGGGATAGGCTGGTGGAAATCGCGAAAGTTATGCGCAGATACCCGTGGATGGTTGATGTGATAAGGCAGAGGCCCATGAGCATCCTCCACCCCTACATGGTGGAGGTGTATGTGACTAGGGATGGGTCTGAGACGTGTCTCTCTCTAAACACACCAAACGCTTTCTGCGCCCGGGACGGAGCCGTGAGGGCGGTCAAACTGGAGCTGGTCTTCAGCAGATACGAGGCATATGAGGAGAAGATTAGAGAAGTGTACCGCCCCAAGGGGCTACTGGCATTCACCACCGCGGCAAGGGAATACGTGAAGATCCTCTAGGCAAGACAGACGAAGTATCGTCTCTATGAACAAATTTATATTGCTTACCCCGTATGGCCGTGGCTTCGGAGTATCTGCGCGGCACGATCCTGGAACCCATAGAGAGGAAGCGGCTGAAGGCCGCCAGGGAGTTTGCAAAACCGACCGACGGGCGGTACGGCGCCAAGGTGGAGCTGGACGAAAAGGAGCTGTACATAAAAATCACCCCGGGGCCCGACGCCACTGTAGACGCAGTACTGAAGCTAAAGGACATGGCCAAAGCCGTGGCGCTGGGCTTCGCCCCAGACCAGGCCCTGCAACTGGAGAACGAGGACTACGACCTGGCCGTGATTAATCTGAAGGAGTATACGGACAAGCCCAACCACCTACGGCGTATCCTGGGGCGGATAATTGGGGAGGGGGGTAGGGCACGCCACACCATTGAACAGCTGGCCGAGGTGGACATGGTAGTCGGGGACAACTACGTGGCGATCCTTGGCAAGCTGGAGAACGTGGAGATCGCTAAACGCGCGGTGGAGATGTTAATAGAGGGGAAGAAACACGACACGGTGTACAGATTTATACAAAGCACAAAGGGGCGTTAAGAGGCTACGGCCTCTGCCGCGACCTCCTTCACCGCGACCTGCTCCTCCTCGGGCGGGTACCTCAACACCTTTATTCTAGCCAGCTCCACCTTCCTGAGCGGGGCCACCTTCTTGCCTGCCACAAAGAGGTCTGCTGCCAGGGTCCCCTCCAATGCCTCCTTTAGGAACTGGGCTATATCCATCTCAGCCGCCTTCTTCACGAGGGCATCTATCATCCTCTTCCTCATGGCTGACTTCTGCGCAGATCCAATTCGGTGAGTGGTCACGGCCAAGACGGCGATTCTCATGACCCAGCCGTCTTTTGTCTTGACCTCCGTCACGGCGGCGACTTTGCTGGTGCCCCTCCTCACGAGGGATCTGAGGTAGTCGCGGGTGAGTTCCAACCCCTTAAACCTGGTGGAGGCCCGCAACCCGTCTACCCGGTGGATCTGGAAACGTAGCTTTATTGGGAGGTGCGAGATGTCTTTTGTGAGGTCGTAGAGAGAAACCTCAAGCGTCCTCATCAACAGCATCTGTGCCTCGGAGGCGGGGACCTCGGCGATGAAAACCCCGCCGAGGTAAGAAGGCGCGTGGACGCTGAACCACTTCTTCAACGCCCACGGGTCGCGCTTGGAGATCGCCACCTTTTCCTGCTTAGCGACGGCCTTCTGCTTCTCTGCCATTGACGGGGACAACATCTCGTAGAATATAAATTTTTGCCTGTGGCACACGGCGTGGTGGATCGGGCGGCCGGCCTCTTTGTGCCCGCGGGGTTAAGCTATATATTGAGGTGAAAAATCTGGCGTATGGACGAGGTGGACCGGAGGCTTGTTGTGTTGCTGCAGGCCGACGGCAGAAAGACTCTGCAGGAGCTCAGCGAAGAGCTGGGCAGGCCCAAGACCACAATCGCCGCGCGCATCAAGAGGCTTGAGCACGAGGGCGTTATCATGGGATACAAGGCCGTGCCCAACCCCTTCGCCCTGGGGTATAGGTTGCTCGCCTTCGTGCTCGTCAGCGTCCGGAGGGGCGCCGCCGCAAAGGAGGCCAAGCCGCTTCAACAGGAGGTGGCAGAGAAGGTGCTGGCAGACTGCAACGGGGAGAGGGGGATGCCCTTTGTTGAGGAGGCGTACATAATCACAGGCCCCTACGACCTGCTGTTTAAGGTCTGGGCCAGAGACGTAAAGCAACTTTCCACTTTCTTGGTCGCGTACCTCGCATCTAACCCCGACATACAGAGAACCGAGACCTTGATGGTCCTCGAGATCATTGAGGACTGGAGGAGGCGCGTGATGCCCCCGGCGTCTCCCGCTTGAGACAAATTTTTATAGGGGCCCGAGTATTGGGACGTGAGCAGGCGGAGAAAAATGTATTACTACGAAGAAACCCCCATGGGGCCCATAAGCAGAACCCCGGCCGAGGCAAAGGCGTTTAGATATGTGGACTGCTCCGTAGTGGAAAAGAGCCCCACCTCCCTCACGGCTATGTGCAAGCCAAACACGTTGATTAAGGTCTACAAAGGCGAGGGAGAGGGGGCGGAGTACGTTGTGGAATTTACAGACACAGACACAGGTCTCAGCGAGAGGCATCGGGTGGATCTCTCCACCGCGGTGGTGATCCGCAGGTACTTGGAGTCGAGAGGTAGATAAACTTTAATAACTTGCCATATCTAGAAAGTTATGGAAGCCGTGGTGTTTCTCAACATCGACATAGGGTCTGAGGATAAGATCATGGAGCTACTGGCTACGATACCCGAGGTGAAGGCGGTCTACTTCGTCTACGGGCCCTACGACATCGTGATCAAGATAGAAGCCCCCGACATAGACAAGATAAGGAGCGTGGTGAGGGAGAAGGTGAGGAAGATCGACGGGATAAGGTCAACCACAACCCTAATAGTGGCCAAGTCCCACACAAAGGCGACTCCTCCCCGCGCCTAGTGTGTAGACTATATATTTCTAAAGGACCTATAGATTTGTCCCACGCCCTCAAGCTGGCCGCACGCCACGACCCCTACATGCCAAGCGAAAAGAAGCAACACGGCGACGGCTGGGGCTTCGCCGCGGCGTCAAGAGCCGGATTTATGCATTACAAGTCGGGCATCCCCGCCTGGGAGGACCCAACGGCGGTCCCCCTGAGAGAGGCCGTGCTGGCGCATGCGAGGGCGGCGTCTCCCGGCGAGCCCCTCGGGCCGGCCCACGCCCATCCCTACATGGTCTACACCCCAGACGGCCGTATCCTCTTCGTCGCCCACAACGGCTCCGTGGATAAAAAAGCCATGGCGGCGGAGGTGGGCGTGGATCCCTCCCTCTATACTGACAGCTACGTGCTGGCGCTGTTTCTCGCCAGGAGGTGGGAGGCGCCGCAGAGGGCGTTTGAAGACTCGTTGCGGTACGTGAAGACGGCGCTTAACGTAGCTGTCTTGGAGTTGCCCAGCTTGACCGCCCACGTGTACACCTACTACAGAGGCCCGAGGGAGTACTACGCCTTGTATCTGATAGAGGAGGGGGAGGCCAAGGCCGTTGCGTCTTCAACCCTCTTGAGGCATCTGGAGGCGCGGGGCCGGGAGCTGGAGAACGGGACCTACCTAAAGTTCTGACACCGAGAACCCGACGCTGTATAACACGTCGACTATGTAGTCAAACAGCTTGGAGGAAGACGCCGGCCTAACTGCCTCCGCCTCGCCGCCTTTTATAAACACAACGCCGAACCTAAACCTAGGGAAGTTGGGCGGCCTCTGCCCCTCCACCACCAGCACCGTGTTGTGCATCCTCCGCCAGAGCCTGCGCGAGTAGGAGAGCCAAGGACATACGGCCACCACGCCGCTTTTCTCCGCCGAGCCGTCAACGGAGAGGTAGTGGAGGCCGCATCGATGCTCAGCGCTGAACTCGTACTCTCCGTGTAGAGAAAGCGCCTTGGCCAAGGCGTCGGCCCTTCTCTCCTTCACCCGCAACATGGCGTCTAGCACCTCGTCTGCGGAGTAGACGGGCGACACCACGAGGCCGACGTCTTGTTGATAGATGGCAACCCGCCCAATTCTCAGCTCCCTCGGCGGGTCCCCGTAGAAGGCGCTGTGTAGCTCAGCGTCCAGCTCCTCGGTGAGCAACGCCTCCAGATACGCCATGGTGGCGCCGTCGCGTGAGTAGGCCTCAAGCTCCTCCCGTGGATTCGGCTTGCAGAAGGAAGCCGCCTCCCCCAGCTCTATCAGCAACTTGGCGAGATACGGCGGCGCCGTCGCCACGTCGTCGTCGAAATGCATCACGAGCCCCCACCTCAACAGCTTCTCGAGGGCGCCTGGGCGCCCAAGTAGCTCCATCCCCAGCTCCAGCTCCCTCTCCAGAGCCAGATTCCGCCCGTAAGCCGCATAGAGCGCGGCCGTGCCCACGTCGTCTATCCTGGACTTGACCAAGTCCACCAGCAGGACTGGGCTCTTCTCGGCCGTCTCCACGTCCTCCTCGCCGGCGTCGTAGGACGCCCTCCACAGCTCCTCCCAAGCCTTGCCGTATCTCAGCTGGAAATCGCCGCGGATGGTCTCCTCGCCGCCGCGGAACACCGCCCGCTGGTACCTAGCTTCAAGCAGTTTAGGATCCACGGCAAATCCATTCAACGTATTTAAATGCGAGGCGCCCGCATCTCCGTGAAGGGTTTCAAGACCCTCACGCCGATCCCGGAGGCCCAGAGGGCGTTCATCGCCGCGGTGGCCCACACCCCCTCCGAAGTCTCTGTGCCGACGCCGCAGGCCGTGGGGCTCTACGCGGCTAGAGACGTGGTGTCTCCCGTCGATGTGCCTCCCTTCGACAGGGCGGCCTTTGACGGCTACGCCGTGCGGTCTGCTGACACCTTGGGCGCGTCGCGGACCAACCCCGTAATGCTCCGCGTCGTAGGCAAGGCGTTGCCGGGGGCCGAGTTCGGCGGCGCCGTGGGCCGCGGCGAGGCGGTGGAGGTCGCCACGGGCGCCCCGTTGCCGGCAGGGGCAGACGCGGTTGTTCCCTACGAGGAGGCGGCGAGGCGGGGCGAATACATAGAGGTCTACAAGTCCGTCCCCCAGTTCTACTACGTATCTAGGCGCGGCGAGGACGTCGCCGCGGGCGAGGTGGTGTTGAGGCGGGGCCGCAGGATCAAGCCGTGGGACGTCGGCGTCCTTGCCTCCATCGGCGTGAGGGAGGTCGCCGTGTATAAAATAACGGCGGGGCTCATCTCCACCGGCGACGAGCTCGTGGAGCTCGGCGAGACCCCTCCGCCGCCTGGCAAGATCATCAACAGCACCCGCCACGTGATCGCCGCGCTTTTGCGGGACCTCGGCGTGGAGGTCCACTACCTGGGCATAGTTCCAGACGACGAGGAGGCCATATATAGGGCTGTGTCCGACGCGGTGGGACGCTTCGACATCGTGTTAACCACGGGCGGTGTGTCCGTAGGCGAGCCGGACCACGTGGTGAGGGCGGTCACGCGGCTGGGCCCCGAGGTGTTGATCCACGGCATAGCGGCCAGGCCAGGCAGGCCAAACAGCGCGGCGACTGTGCAGGGGAAGCCCGTCGTCATGCTTTCTGGCTTCCCCGTGGCGTCCATCGTGGGGTTCGAGGTGTTTGCGAAGCCGGCCATCCTCAAGATGGTGGGGGCCAAGGAGGAGCCCCTCCCCGTCGTGAGGGCGACATTGACGAGGCGGGTCACCACGCCCATAAACGTCAGGAGCTTCGTGCGGGTGAAGGTCTACCGGCGGGGCGACAGGATCTACGCGGAGCCCCTGGCTGTTACTGGCAGCGGCATCTTGTCGACCCTTACAAAAGGCAACGGGCTGTTGATAATACCGGAGAACCGGGAAGGCTACGATGAGGGCGACGAGGTGGAGGTGGTACTACTGGGACCCGTCGACGATTAGCCTCACCTTCCCAGACCACTCATATCTCCGGTAACCCCGCGGCAGGTCGCGGAGCGCCTCCTCTGCGATCTGCAGCGCCTTGTCCAGCACCTCCTTTCTCGCCAGGAGGTCGTACTGCTCCCAGCCTATCGGGATGAAGTGCAAGCCGTAGAGCTCCGCGGCGTACCGCACCCCGACGCCGACGTCAGCCCTCCCCTGCGCCACCGCGGCGGCCACTGCCGTGTGGGTCCTGACCTCGTGGGTGTACCCCCTGATCCTCCTGGCGAGCTCCTCCAGAGAGGCGCCGAGGCTCTTCGCCGTCTTCTCCAGCAGTGAATCCAGAAGCGCCCTGGTCCCAGTGCCCCTTGGCCTGTTGACCATGACCACGTCTGGCCTGAGGAGGTCCTCCACGTCTTTTATCCCCTTGGGGTTCCCACTCTGAACAATCAGCCCCTGCTCCCTCTCGAAAAGCCCCACCACCGCGACCCCCCTCAGCCCCAGCCTCTGGACCAGCGGCACGTTGTACTGCCCCGTCTCGGGGTCGAAGACGTGCACGCCAGCTATGTCCGCCTCGCCGCGTTTCGCCGCCAGCAGGCCGCCCATGGAGCCCACGTAGACGGGCTTGACGTCGTGTCTCGCCAAAACGGCGTCGAGGTGTGGGTCGTGGCTACCTATGAAGTAGAGCCCCGCCGGCTTGTACCTCTCGAAGAGGTACACCTCCACCTCCTCGCCCTCGGTCATGAACTCCACGGTCTCGGGTATCACGATGTAGCCGTCGGCCCTAGCCAAGACAGATATGGCGCCGGACTCGGCGTAGAGCGGATACGCCTTGTAGACCCCGCCCCGCTTTATGAGAACCACGGGGTAGAGGGCCCGCCTCCCCTTGGCCCCCTCCACGCCGAAGGCGAGCCTCGCCTTGTAGACGGCGGGTGGGTGCGGATCTAGGCACTGGAGGCGAAGCAGAAACGGCCTCACCACTGTGTGGAATATCATGAGGGCGGAGGAGGGGTAGCCCGGGAGCCCCACCACAATCTTCCCCCCCACCACGGCGGCGAGCGTCGGCTTCCCCGGCCTCACCATAACGCCGTGGAAAAGCACGTCGCCCAGCTCCCCCAACACCCTGTAGGTCAGGTCAGCGACCCCCGCCGACGTGCCGCCGGATATCAACACCACGTCGGCCTCAGACAAGGCCTTGGCTATGGCCTCTCTGTAGCTTCGCTCCTCGTCCCTCACGATGCCAAACAACACCGGCACGCCCCCCGCCTCCGCCACCGCCGCCGCCAGAGAGTAGCTGTTCACGTCGTACAGCCTGCCCAGGCCCAGGGGCTCCCCCGGCGCCGCCAGCTCGTCGCCGGTCGAGATTACGGCGACTCTGGGCCGCCGCACCACAGCCACCTCCCCGAGGCCCAGGGCGGCTAGGACGCCTATCTCCCTAGCCGTGAGGCGCGTGCACCTCCTCATAACCACCTCCCCCGCGGATATGTCCGAACCCGTAGCCATGACGTTTTCCCCCGGCGCCACGGACCTGAACACCCGCACAACGCCGTCTCTCTCCTGGGTGTACTCCACCATGACCACGGCGTTTGCGCCCCTCGGCAGAGGCGCCCCCGTGGCCACCTCGCACGCCTCGCCGGGCCTCACCTCGGCGCTTGGCCACCCGCCGGCCTCCACCCTACACACCACCTTTAGCTCCACGGGGGTGAGCTCCGACGCGCCGTATGTGGCCTCCGCCACCACGGCGTATCCATCCACGGTGGATCTGTCGAAGGGAGGCACGTCGAGCGGGGCGACCACGTCCTCAGCCAGCACCCGGCCGTAGGCGGAGGCCACGCCCACCTTCTCGGCCCCAAGCGGAGCGGCGAACTTGAGGAGCACCTCGGCGGCCTGGTCAAGAGTGACGAGTTCGTGGAAGATAACCCTCCTGCCCATTACTTAAGTAACCCACCGAGCTCTCGCCCGAGCAGAGCCGCCACGTTCTCCTCCACGTATTTCCTGACCTTTTCGGCGATTTCGGGGGGGATCTTCTCCAGGGCTACGCCTTTGCAGTCCACATATGACAGCTTAACCGCCACATGGAAACCCTCGTCCCCGAACTTGGTCTTGACGAAGCCGAAGAGCCAGTCGTCGCCCACCCTCAACCTAAACGACGCCACGGACCTCTTGAGGGCGCCGAGCCGCCCCAGCGCCTTCCTTTTCGCTACCTTCTCCGCGGTCTGCTCATCGACACAAGACATAATGGTCTTAATGACACAAATTTATAAAGTAGAAGCCCTTTGTTCCCGTGACGACAGTCCCCGTGTCTGACGAGTGAGGAGTTCACGTACCGGCTGACGCGTCTTCGCCGAGGTGTCAGGAGGAAAGTTTTTAAGTGGATACACACAACGCCACATGCTCCCGGTGTTTGACCCAATCGCTCTGGGTCTATACTTCGTGGGCTACATATTCATGTTTGTAGTGGCGGCCACCGTTGCTCCTAAAGTTGCCAGCTCCGTCTCAGGCCGCTTCACGCTCTACGGCGCCATGGCGCTAACCGCAGTGTTGATAGTGCTCACCACAGCCTTCATAATTTACCTATTCGCGACAGTTGCCGCGCCTGGGCTAGGCGCCTACGGTTGGGGCTTCTTCCTCGGCTTGATATTCTTCGTGGTGTTGATGAACTTGATAACATACTTCGCCTCGCCGTTTATGATCAACGCGTCATACGGCGCCAGGCCCGACCCGAGGCTTCAGCAGGTGGTGGACGAGGTGGCCGCCAGGCTGGGCGCCCCGTTTAAGCTGAAGGCGGTGGTGGTGGACGGACCGCCCAACGCCTTTGCCTACGGCAACTTCCTCACAGGCAGATACGTCGCTGTGACAAGCGGCATGCTTTCGCTGACTGACCGCCGGGAGCTGGAGGCTGTTATTGGCCACGAGATAGGCCACCACCTCCACAGAGACAACGCGCTTATGCTCCTATTCGGCGTCCTCCCCTCCATAGTGTACTACCTAGGCGTTACAGCAGTACACCTGGGGCTGTCCTCGTCTAACAACAGGGGCGGGAGCCCGGCGCTACTCGCCGTCGGCGTCGCCGCCGTGTTGGTGTCTTTCCTCATCCAGCTACTGGTCTTGGCCTTCAGCAGGCTGAGGGAGTACTACGCAGACACCGCCGGCGCAAAGGCCGCCGGGAAGGAGTCCATGCAGTTCGCCTTGGCCAAGATCCACAAGTTCTACTTCTCCGCGCCTGAGGCGCGCGTCGCCGTGCAGGAGAGCAAGTTCAGAGCCCTCTTCATCTACGCCCTGGTAAACGCCGTGGCGAACCCATTCGTCACCGTGACAAGAAGCGACGTCGAAGCCATCAAGAGAGCTGGCTACTCCCCCTTTGAGGAGGTCTTCGCCACGCATCCGCCGATACCCAAGAGGCTGAGGTTCCTAGACGAGCTACAGCTCTAAAACAACGTCCCTCTTTTACGTTTTTATGGTTAGGTCGGCTTTTTCTCCGTGAGACGTCTTGTGTTGACCCCGACTTATGGGAGCTACGGAGACGTGGAGCTTCTTTCAGACCTCTTGGTGTCTATGGGCGGTGTGTACAACGTGTATAGGGATGGCGGGTCCATCGTGTTGGAGCTGGACGACGGTGTCTCCCCTGCTGAGGTTGTCCGGAGGGTGTTGGACCTCGGCCACGAGCTGGCCCTGCCGCACTTCGTCTTCGTAGCGAAGCCGAACCAAGACGAGAGGACGGTGGTGAAGAGGTTGATGGAGAGTCCTTACGTGGTGGCGGCTGAGTACTACCCCAGGTCAGGCCGCGGCGTCTTGGTGGCGGTGCCGGGCACCGCAGAGGAGGAGGTGGCGAAGGTTTTGAAGGAGGTCTTGGGCAGGTCTGTACGCGTGGAGTCCACCTACGTCCAGCCCATTAGGATGTCCTTCGGCTAGCGGCGGACACGCCGGCGGAAGGAACACCGCATTTCGGCGAAGTTGCGCCATCCAGTCTATTAATGTACCGGTTAATTTACCTGATCAGAATATAAAGCCGTGCGTGTGTGGGTCCATGCCGACTCTCTTTGTTAAACCCGGTAGAGTTTTCGTCGCCGTGAAGGAGGAGGATCTAGATCTGGTGGAGGAGGGGTGGGTCCCCGTGGCTAGGTTTAAAAGCGTGAACCTGGCGTTGAGGGCGGCGAGGTGGTACGCGGACCGGTTTGAGTACGTTGTGGAGTGGGGCTAGTATACGAAGGCGAGTCCTTTCCTGAGGAATCTCTGTAGTATTATGTAAAGCACGAAGGGGGGGATTGCGTAGAGGAGCGCCGCCGCGGCGAATCTGTTCCACTGCACCGAGTAGACGTTAGACATGAGGGAGTAGATCCAGAGGATCAGCGTCCTGTTTTCGCCCGAGAGGAAGAGGTTGGCAAGTATGAGCTCCCCCCACGCGCCTATGAAGGAGAGTATCGCCGACACGGCCAGAGCCGGCGCCATCAGCGGAAACACCACTCTAAACAGCAACGTGGCGACACCTGCGCCGTCTATCAACGCGGCCTCCTCCGCCGACCTGGGTATCGTGTCTATGTAGGTCTTCAGAAGCCACGTGTGGTAGGGGATGGCCCCGGCCGCGTATATGAGGGCAAGCGCCAGCAGATTGTTCCTCAGCCCCAGTGCCGACACGATTGCGAATAAGGCAATCAGCCCCGCGATGCCGAGGCCCCCAGATACCTGGGTAAAAACCACGTAGAAGGAGAGGAGGGGGTCGCGGCCTTTGAACCTGTGGTGGCTGAAGGCGTATGCCCCCGGCAACGCCAAGGCGATTACTACAACCACCGTGGCCCCCGCCACGATTAAGCTGTTGACGAGGCCGCGCCAGAACTCGGGCTGTTGCAGAACCCACTGGAAGGACTCAAGAGTGGGGACGAAGTCGCCTCCTAACCTGAAGTAGGGTATTTTGTTCAGCGAGAGGAGAACTATCTGGAGCACCGGGTAGAAGAGTAGAAACGTTGTCAAGACCGCCGCTGAGGTCTGTGCCGGGCTAGCTCTCATACATCCCCCTCATGAGGCCGGTGAGTCTTATCGCCAGTATCATAAACACAGATATCACAAGAGCAGATATTGACAGCACCGCCGCGGCTAGGCCGTATTCTCTAAACGGCGACCCGAAGGCCCAGTAGTAGCCGTAAGCCAGCATGAAGCGGTCGTATAGCTGTATGAAGTTCCACAGAAACGCCACTAGGAAGAACTGGAGCGAAGCCGCCGCGGTCATGACCGAGGCGTGGATGAGCGGCCTCTTGATGAGCGGGAGAGTTATCTGCGTAAACACAGCCCACCTGCCCGCGCCGTCTATCTGCGCCGCCTCGAAGGCAGTCCGCGGGACGTTGGCCAAGGCGCCTATCACCACTGTCATTATGAAGGGATACGCCAGCCACGCCTCGATAACCACCATGGCGGCGTAGGCGTAGTCCTTGTTCACAAACCAGTCAGGCGGCTTCGAGACACCCAGCGAATACAGCATCTGGTTGACGACTCCATATGTGGGGTCGAAGACGTAGCGCCAGGCAACCACAGAAAGTATAAGCGGGAGAGCCCAGGGGACTATCAAGAACGCCCTCATCACAGACTTGCCCAACACCTTTTCGGAGGACATCAAAAGACCTACAAACGTCCCGAGGGCAACCTTCGCGGGTACAGACACGGCGACAAACACAAGGGTCCAGAGCACGGCGTTCCAGAAGCCCGCCGACGCGGGGCCTGTGAAGATCGAGGCGTAGTTAGCCAGGCCTACGAAGTCGGGCGGTGGCCGGGCCCGCTTCAGCTCCTCGGGGGCCCAGGGTGGCGGTTGCGGAAAGTTCCGTATGTTGGCGTTTGTGAAGGAGATGTATATAGAGTAGACTATGGGCCAGAGGTTGAAGAAGAGAAAAAGGAGGAGGCCCGGGAGTATCAGTAGCTGGGGCCGCATCAACAGAGACCTCTGGCGCAGAGGTCCTTCGCCGCGTCTTGCACCGCCTGCGTGATGGTCTTCTGGTCTGACACTATGGCGTTTTGTATGACGATGTCCACGGCGCCCCAGACCGGTTGCATCTTCGGCGAGACAGGCATTAGGTAGACGTTTTTAATCGCTTCGTAGAAGCCTTGGACCACCGGATCTTGTATCTGGGTGTCTTTAATCACCGGGACGTAGCCGAGCTTCTGTACCAGTATCTTGGCTACTTGCGGGTCTGTGGTGAACCACTTCATGAAGTCTATGGCCTCTTTAGAGACGTAGATTGTGGCGTAGAACATCTTAAGCCCTCCGTAGGGCTTAGGAACGTATGTGCCATTTATGGGCGGCAACGGAGCGACGAAGAAATCTATGCCCGCCTTCTTCACGGCGCCTATGCTCCACGGCCCGTTGACCATACAAGGCGCCTGGCCGCTGAGGAAGAGACTAACTTGAGTGTTGTAGTCGGTGGGGTTAGGCCCTACGTACGGCATAATGTTACGCTTGAAGAACTCAAAGCCGGCGATCGACCTGGGGTCCGTGAGGCCCTGCTTCTCGGTCTAGTCGTCGAAGTAGTAGCCGCCCGTCCCGTGGATCCATGCCGAGATGAAATATGGATTCACCCAGTAGGCGATGCCGTAGCTCCGGGGAGGCTTGTTGTACTGTTGCATTATCTTTGCCAGGTCGGCGAATGTCTTAGGCGGCTCGGGCACCATCTTCTTGTTGCATATCAACGCGACGGTCTCGGCAGTGAAGGGGAGCCCATAGATGCGGCCCTTGTACTGAGGTATCTGCACGGCGAATTTAGGCAAGACGTCAGCCACATCGTTATCCACAGGCTTGAGGACATCGGCCTCCACCATGAGGCCAATCCAGTCGTGTGCCCATATGAACAAGTCGAACTTCTCTCCCATCCTAATCGCCGCTATTACCGCGGTCTGGAGGTCCGGCGCCTTGTTCTCAAAGATTATCTGGACGTTGGGATGGCTCTGCGTATACAACGCGGCTATCTCCTTAAACACGGCCTCCTCCTCTGGGTTAAGCGCATGCCATATCTTTATTGTTACTTTCTGCGCAGGCGGCGGCGCCGTGGTCGTAGGCGTTGGGCTTGGCGTTGTAGGAGTTGTCGTTGGCGTGGGCGTTGTGGGTTGCGTGGTGGGCGAAGGAGTGGGCGTGGTCTGAGTTGGAGTGGGCGTGGGTGTTGGCGTTGTGGGAGTTGCTGAGGCTGGCTTGTTGTGGTCTGTGTGGGGGCTGGGGGTTGTTGGGTGGTTAGGTAGGCGACGGCGGCGATGATGATAATAACTACTGCAAGTATTCCAATTAGGAGGTTTTTATTCATGGTCTAAAAATATGTATTTAGTTTTTATAGATTCCGCCGCCTTGTTAATATGCCTGCCGCCAGCCCGGCTATTAGGGCGAGCACCGCGGCGGCGGCTGTGGCGGTCCAGTCCGTGGCGGTTTCTTTCACGGTCGTTGTGACTTGATACGTCGTGGTTACCGGCGTTGTGGCGGTTACTGTAGCTGTTTCGCGTATCGTCGTGGTGTAGGTGGCGGTTACTGTGGCTGTGACCGTGGTGGTTTGTATCTGTGGCGGCTTCTCCGCCGATGTGTATAGGCACACTACGGCGGGCTTGCCCACGTATGTGCCGTTGGGCAGTCTGGAGACTTGATACGTCGTGAGGGCCTTCGTCTGGGCCTCCGCGGTCTGGGCCAGCAGGTCGAAGACCCTGGGCGCCACGCCGGCCAACACGGCGACGGGATCCGCGCCGCCTACGGTCCACTCGTCGGCCATCACGCCGAAGTTTCTGATGTTGTCGGGGCCGTAGCCGTCCCAAGATGTTAAGAAGACTGTGAGCTTCCAGCTTCTGTCGAAGTTGCCCACGTATCTCTTGGGGACGTCGGCGATTACCGTGTTGTTTGGACCTGCCCTTATGGCCATGGCGTCGTCTATGTACGTCCCGTCGCTGTATACTACCCTGTTGCCGCCGGTCCAGCCGGGGCCTATCAACAAGGCTACGTCCCACGCCGCCTCTCTGCAGAGCGCCAACCTGAGGCCAAGCGTGTCGTTTCTAGCACCGGCGCCTCTGTTGATGTAGACGTGGAAGAACTGAAGCGAGAAGCCGGCTGGGCCTCCCCACGGGTTTCCGCCGAGCTCGCGTATCTTGAACACAAGCCTAAGCCTATCGCCTAGGTCGTACAGGGCAAAGCCGAGGAGGTCGAACACGCCTGGCT
>Ga0080005_125768_pt1 | contig 25863 bp, 17 predicted proteins | sample JossMetagenome_2_FD_69208 | JGI IMG/M metagenome (GOLD analysis project Ga0080005, IMG submission 69208) | Hot spring sediment microbial communities from Joseph's Coat, Yellowstone National Park, USA - JC3_ASED (SPADES assembly) (version 2) | ecosystem: Environmental > Aquatic > Thermal springs >...
TAGGACCAAATATAACTAAAGATTCAACAATAAGCGAGTATTACGTTGGAAATAACTCTTTTGTGAATAGAAGCGGCGACCAAACAACCTTATTGGGAGTTAGAATAAAAGATACAATCAAAAACTCATACATATCTTCTGGATTCAGCGGAAGAATATTCGTTACTTCAGACGGAAATAATTACGATTATGGCACATCAAATGTAACAGATCAAAATGGCTATTTGTTAGTTTACTTCAATCCATCTGCAGAGTACTCAGTTGGAGTCCAAAAATGGAAAGGAGGAATTTATGACGATGTTTGCTATCAAGATAGTAATTCAACAGAACAATATTTGACAATTCTTGGAGATTTGAACATTCAATTACTCTATCCAACAGTATATACAGAATACCTGAAACCATACGACAACATAACAATAATAGTTAAAGTAACCAATGATGTTGGATCAGAGGTTAGTGATGCAAACGTTTCAATAAGCCTAATACACGAAAGTGGAACAATCTTCAATTGTTCTCCAGTAATTTCTCTTGGAAATGGTGAGTACTCATGTTCAATAAACACATCTCAAATTAGAGCTAGGTATTACAACATAAGTGTTTCTGCTCAAAAACAATTCTACAACAATGGTTACCTATTAGCAGAAAACATAATATACGTTAAAACAATGCCTATATTAACTGGAGAGCAAGTTTTGTCAAAGAGCGGAACAGATACTGGTGGATGGGGTGAAACTTGGACGTTTAAAGTTAACGTTACTGATGAAGATCTAGACCCACTTACATTAAAACTCTGGATTAAAAGAGCAAACGAATCAACTTGGATACTTGCAAATTCAAGTAGTTATATAGACAATCCAGATTTAAATGGGGCAATAAACAAAACGATAGCTTTAACATTCAAGAATCCATCAGTCCTTCAAACAAAACAAGGAGAATGGTACTATTACTTTGAAGCCGAAGATATAAGAAATTATATTGGAAACACAAGCATACACAGCTTCTTCGTTGAAAAAGACGACATAAACATTTCTCTTGTAGCTGGCAATGGAACTTCAGTTTGGAGAAACGGAACTGATATAGCAATGCTTGTTGTTTATGTTTATGATTTAGATAGAGAAGAACCAGCTAACGACGCTAACGTAACCTTCTTCGTAACTCTGAATGGAAGCATCTTTGATTCAGGAACTATTGTATATTCAAACGGTACAGGTTATGCTACTTTTGAATTTGATCCAGGCTGCAATCCACTCTACAAGACAGGAATTCAATATTGGAAAGCAGCTATTGTTAGTGATGATTACTACAAACCAGCATCTTCTTCCAACTTTACAATAACGATAAAATCACAAATTAACTTGAGAGTAGATTATCCGAATGGAGATGCATTCTTAAGAGGAACCCCAGCACCATTCTACGTTTCAGTGTATGACGAATGCGAATATGTAAAAGGAGCAGATGTACTATTGTATGGAGTTTGGGGTACAAATCAATTCAGCTGCACTCCTGTTTACGATATGAGCAATGGAACATACAATTGTACTTTTGATACAAGCGGAAAGCCATTTGGTTGGTATTCTATAAAGATGATGGCGAGAAAAATCTATTACTCTGAATATCCATCATACACTACAATAACAAAACCAAACGCATTCTTCGTAGCATCTAAACCAGTAATAACTTCATTTACAATAGATCATTACTATGGTGGTTGGGGAGAATTGTACAATTTCAACGTTAGAATAACAGATACAGACGCAAGTCCAAACAATGTGACACTATGGAAGAGTTATGATAATGTAACTTGGATTTATGTTGATTCTAAAGTTGTTACTCCAACTTATGGCGATTATCCTGTTAGCTTTTCAAAGAGATTTGACTGTAGCGATTATCTTACAAATTCAACAGTATTCTTTAAAGTTACTACAGTAGATGTTAACGGATTTAATGATACAAGTGCTAGCTTGAATATAACTTTTGAGAAAGATGATGTAACGGTTAATTTAGCATCAGATAGTTCAACCACAGTAAGAAGAATCGGAGATAACTTAGCATATTTGAGAGCAATCGTTTACGATTCTGATAGGGGAGTATATCCAAATGACGCTAACTTAACAATTTGGATTACGAGAGATGGTAGAAACTATGATTACTTGCTTAACTGCACTTCATCAAATGGAAATTGTACAGTTTATTATAATCCAGATTGCTCATCAAAAGAAGGAATTCAATACTGGTTTGCTCAGAGTGGAGATGCTTGCTATAAACAAGTAAACTCAACTAACAAAACTCTAACTGTTATTGGTCAATTAAATGTATCCATAATAAATCCAGTTGCTAATTCAATATTGCAGAGAGGAGTTGTTAATGTATTTAATGCTAGCGTTTACGATGAATGCTTTAATTTAAGACCAAATGCAACAACAAGATGGTACAACTCAACTTGGAGTTTGTTAGCTAGCGGTCAAAATACAACATGGTTAACTCCAACATCATACAAGTTAGGTTTTGAAAGGATATATGTTAATGTTTCAGAAACCAACTTTGACTCAAACTTCAATTCAACTCCAGTATATATTTACGGCTGGTCCAGAGTAAACTTCATCTTACCATCAAACGGAACTACAGTAGATTCAGGATCATTGATAAATCTAGTCTGCAGAGTTTTAGATTTCAACACTTCTCAACCAATCTCCAACTATTCAGTGAAGTTCTTCAAGAATGATGCTTTGATTGGAAGTAGCTTGAGCAATTCAGATGGCTATGTTCAAATAGGTTGGAATACATTTGGAGAGGCGGCAGGCAACTATAATGTTAGCTGCAGAATAGAAACCAATTCAACACTCTTTTACACTCCAGCTATCTCTCAATCAAGCATAATAATAACTCTGAAAAGACCTTTGATAATAGATGAAATTATTGCACCACCATTCATTTACAGAAACGATTCGTTCGTTCCAGACAAAGCTAACATAACAGTTCACGTTAGAGATGCGCAAATTGGAGACGCAAGTGGAGCAAACGTTTCATTCTACATGTTGAACAATTATATTGGTAGTTGCTTAACGAATTCAACCGGCTACTGTTCTTTAATTAACCTTGACTTTCCAGATAACTTTACCCCAAGCTTGGTAACAATATACATAAACGCAACGAGAGATGTTAACGAGCCATCTGAAACTGTAAATACAAGCATACAAGTAAAAGGAATTCTATATACAACAATCATTTCACCAGGAAACAACTCATACTTCTCTAAAGCTCAATCAATTCCCGTTCAAGCTAATGTTGTTAGTGAGAATGGAGAAACATTAGATTATCTAAATCAAACTGGCTTAACTGTAGAATGGTGGAATGAAACAAGCAAATTGGTAGAAGGAATTTCAACAATCATACCTCAATCCTTTGTGGCACAACAATCTACTGGTAGACATTCACTAATGGCAGTTGCTAAAAAGAGCTATTATGATGATGGTAAAGCTAATGTCACAATATACATAAACAGTCTTGCAGATGTCATTTGGATATCTCCTCTAAACGATACAATTTTGCCATATCCAGAAACATTCAATGTGACATGCATGGTTAAAGATACTTACGCTGGAGGAATAGCTGATTACAATGTTAGCTTATACTACAAGATTGAACCAAATGTCGATTTCATCTACTTAGATACTCTAAAAACTAATTCAAGCGGATATGCAAGCTATCAATTCAAGCCGTATGAAAAAGGAAATTACACATTCTTGTGCAACATAACTGATGATAATGATAAGTATTATTCAGCTTACAGAAAAACAAGCGGAGCAATGTTCTGGGTTAAAGATATTTATTCACCAACAATTTTCAACATAAACGTAACTCCAGTTTATGGATTAGAGGCTAACTTAAATTCAACACAAGTATTCGCTACTATTTCAGACAATTATGATGTAAACTCTGTTTGGTTAAATGTCAGCTTACCAAATGGAAGTTTTGAAATAGTACCAATGTATAATGTTTCACCAAAGGTTAAAATTGGAGATTACATTTTTGCTAATTATTCAACAACATACTTGCCAAGAATGGACGGAAATCATAGCTTATACATATATGCCATTGACATGCCACCAGAATCTAATGTTAATAGCACTCTAGCTGCAGAAATAGTTGTGTTCGGTAAAGTTTATGGAGATGCGAAAACAAACATTAATGATATATTGGCAACTGGAATTACTCAAAAGAAAGGATTCAACTTTACAGTTATAGCCAACTTTACAAATCTTGGTCCAGCTACAGCTTATAGCGTTAATCTAACCCATTCAGAATCTCCAATCGGCAGCTTGAGATACAATGAAAGTATTAAACAATGTGGCACTTTGAGGCCAGGCGAAACATGCTATTGGAACTACACCATAATAGTCCCAAATGCAACATCTCCAGGGACATATATATACAACTTGATTGCAACCTGGAGAAATCCAGACTTAAGCATTAACTCAACAACAGCAAGAATAACTATAACTGTTACTTCAAACCCAGTAATATCCATAGAACCAAACTACATCGAAGTTTCTGCTCCACATGACGCTACAACTTACATAGGAGATGTTAAAGTTGTTTCTGAAGGTAACGATGATGTCTATGATGCTAGAATAATAAGTTTGACAGATTACTTGTATTCAAAATGTCCAGAATGTAAGCTAACAGTATATCCAACAGAATTCGGTCTTTTGAAAGCAGGCGAAGTTAGAACAGCAAGCGTTAGCATACAAGTTCCAAGAGGACAAGATCCAGGAATATACCTTGCAACATTAAGAGCGAACTCAACTAATGCTGGATATTCAGACGCATTACTAAACATAACAGTGCCAGCTAACTATACTTGGATTGTTTCACCAACATCATTTGGAACTAGAATATTGCCGCCTGGAACTAAAGGAAACTTAACATTTATAAACATAACAAACATAGGAAACGTTAAGCTTGTTCTAACATTCTCACCTTCAGGAAACGCAAGCACATTCTTCAAATCTTATTTAAACGAACCTCTAGCTACTTTGCCATTTGAATTAGCTAAAGGAAGTACTAGAACTATAGTTGTTAATTATTCAATTCCTGTTGATGTTGTTGAAGGAATTTACGATTATGGAATTTACTTAAAGAATGCTTCTGGCTTCCCAGCAGACCCATCCGAAAGATTGATATACGGAATATTCAACATTACTGATATTCCTCCGATAATAGAAAATGTTTCAATTGTTCCAATGAATTTTGAAGTTGGATATGAAAATGTTAGCATCTCAGCAAACATAACTGATAATGTTGGTGTTGATAAAGCATGGATAGAAGTTGAGTTTCCAAATGGAACAAAGGTTAATCAAACAATGAGCAACATCTCTAGCTATTACTACACAGCATTAGTTAGCGGGCAATCAGGAATCCATAAAGTTAGAATTTGTGCAAATGATACTGTATTGCCAAGCAGACCATATGGATTGGTTGGTTGCACCGACTACTATCAAGTTATAGGATCGACAACTACTCAACTTAATGTTAGATTTGAAAATGAGACAATAATTGCAGATAACGTTACTATTGTTTCCCCACAAGTAATATCAACAAAACTAATTGTCGAGAATGTTGGAGGTTCAAGAGCATTTAATATAAGCGTTAATACAAGTTCGAGCGATAATATAACAGTGGCTCCAAAGAATTACTTCTTTAGTTTGTTGCTGAAAAACTCTAACATTTCTGCAGCTTCAAACATTTCCATATCTCCATACACTCAACCTGGAACATATTACATAACTCTATTAGCAAATTGGACAAATCTAGATTCTAGTAAAAACAGTTCGACAAGAATAGTTGAGGTTAATGTTACTCCAAATCCACTAGTTGTACCAAGAGTAAGCAAATTAGAGTATGCGATAGTTGCTGGAGATTCCTTCACTTCGAGCTTTGATATTTGGTCGATTGGAAATGTTAATGCGACAAACATAAACATAACATGCGATTCAGGTATTCCATGTACAGACTTCAATCTAACGTTATCTCCAACTCAAATCGATAACATGAGTATAGGAGAAATAAGAACCATAAACATTTCATTGAGAGTTCCGAATAACTATTTGACAGGAAACTACAACGGAACTATAAGAATTTCTTGGGACACAAACAAATCTTCAATATTGCCAATAAATGTTTGGGTGCCAATGAACATCTCTTGGGAGCAATCACCGACATCAATAAGTAAGATTTTAGTTGATGAAACAAACGGAACATTTGATACAATCAATTTTGTTAACAAAGGAAACTATGAGGTTCCATTGAACATAAGTTTGGAAGGAAATATAACTCAAATATTGAATGTTAGCGATTCATTCATTGTTGTACCATATGCTGGAAGCAAGAATATAACAATTTTCTACAACATTCCAAGCTTGCCTTCAAACAGATATTATGAAGGTGTGTTGAAAGCAAAAATTGTTGATTGGTTAAGAGGAAACTCAACCATAACAGAGACATCAACTAATATTTCAGTATTCGTTCACTCATTCCATGTTAATATAACTTATCCAACATATGAAAACCCAATGTTGAATGTTAACCCAGCTACATTAATAGAGGCAAAAGTCGATGTTAAATACAATGGATTGCCAGAGCCATCAGCTTCGTTCAATGTAACACTATTCAATGAAACGTTTGTTATATATCCAAGCTTTATCTCTCAATTCAATGCATCAACTGGAATCTGGTCAATATGGATTTCCGCTCCAAACTTAGCTTTAGGTAGGGCATATTCTCTTGGAATAAGTGCCAGTACAACTAAGGATATTCAGATAACAAAGTATGATGAAGAGAAAGACTCAATAATTTACAAAGATACAATAGCTCCAATAATAAACATTTCCATGCCATTTAGAACTCCAATTTATGAGATAATACCAATTTTGATAAATGTAACTGAAGCTGGAAGATTGAAGAGTGTTAACGCTACTATAATAAGACCAGATCAATACGTTGAAATTCTGAATTTAACTTTTGTAGGAAGGAGTTATGATGTTTATTCATACAATACAACTTACATAAGCACGAACCTAACAGGAACATTCATACTTTCAATTTCAGCTTGCGATATTAGCAACAATTGTAATTTTGTGAACAAGACATTTGTCGTTTATCCAACAGCCTGGTTTGCTGGTTACATGCTTAATTATGAGTCATTAGCAAAGGAACCAATTAGTGCAAGATTTGTTTTGTACGATTTAGACGGAAGCGCAAGATTCAACTTTACAAACAATGAAACTGGCTATTACAACAAGACTGTAGACGTTAAAACTTATAATTTGTTGTTGAGGTTAGAAAACGGCAGCTTTAACCCATCAATCTATCTAGAAAACGTTTCAATATCTACAAACCTCTTCAATCCAATAATAGTGGGAAATATACCAAAACAAAGAATAACAACAAGTGCATTAAAGACTTTGTATGTCGATACAATTTTGAATTACACAAATGCTACTATTGAATTTAGGTTTGATGATTGTGTTGGTCAATCATGCGGCTTACCAATATACAGTGCAAGCAATTTAGGAATTTACAAATATCAAGGAAATTGGACACCAATGGTTAGCACATCAATTAATTCAAACTGGAAGAGAATAACCAATTTGAACTATGATAACTCAGATAACTCTGTCAATTTGACAACATTTACTGTTAGAGCAAAAGTTTCAGATTTGAGAGGAGTTTACATATTGGCCGAGTTCATATGTGGAAATGGTGAATGTGAATCTGAATATGGAGAGAATAGTGCGATATGTCCATTAGATTGTCCATCAATACCAGGAGCTGGAGCAGGCGCAGGAGGTGGTGGAGTTGGAGGTGGTGTTGGAGCGGGAGCAGGTGCAGGAGGTGGAATGGGCGGATTTGGTCTGCCTATAAATATCTCTCTACCAAACATATCAGTACCAAACATTACTTTACCAAATGTCACTAGAACTCCAGTAGAATTTAAAGCTACTGTTATTGATTTGACTGTTGCTCCTGAAGAAGAGAAACTCTTCTCGATAGATGTTACGAATCACTTAACTCAAGACTTTGACGTCTCAATTACAATTGAAGGACCAGCTTCATCAATAGTAACAGTTCAAACACCTTCAATTAGAGTAACAGCTCAATCTATTGCTACTGCCACATTTAGAGTATTTGCTTCAAAGTCAATAGCTCCTGGAATTTACATAGGAGAAATTTCATTGAGAGCAGGTAACATAACTCATAAAGTTCCTTTAACGATAAAAGTAAATCCAATAGCTGAACCATTGCTGGACGTTAAAACAAAAGTTTTGACTAAAGCTGTCGCCCCAGGTAAAGATTTGATGTTCGAGGTAACCTTGATAAACATGGGTCAGACTCCAAGCGTTGAAGACATAACTGTTACATACACTGTTAGGACATTAAACGAGCCATACAAAATAATTACTCAAACACAAGAAACTCTGGCTGTTGTTAATACATTAACTTATACGAGAAAGATTACAATTCCAGAAAATACACCTCAAGACTCTTACATACTAGTTGTTAATGCAAGCTATTGGTATGGAAAGAAATACGCAATGTCAGCAGATAGCTTTGAAGTTAGCGAATTACCAGCTCCAGTTTTAATGCTAAAAGCAGTTTTCAGCAATTGGATTACTTACTTGATACTAATGATTGCATTGCCAATTGGATATGTTGCAATGAGATGGTATGCAGCTTACAGAATGGCAAAGCTTGCTAAAAGAAGATATGTCGCGCCAATAGACTTCAAAGAATTGCCACAGCCAGGACCAAATTCTATAGAAGTTGGTAAGATTGCAGAAACTGATGTTAAAGCTTACTTAGATATTTCACAATTAACAATGCACACAATTGCAGCAGGCGGAAGTGGTTCAGGTAAAACAATATCAGCAATGGTTGTGGCAGAAGAATTGTTAAAGAGGAAAGTGCCAGTTATAGTTTTTGATCCAACTGGTCAATGGACAGGATTCATTAAGCCAAACAGATTGAAACAAATGTTAGATTTGTATCCAAAGTTTGGTCTAAAGCCGACTGACGCTAGAAGCTTTAAGACAAATATAGTTGTTGTTGAAGATCCAAACATGGAAATAAACATAAAGAAATACATGATTCCAGGAGAAATTACTGTATTTGTTATGAACAGATTGAAGCCAGAGCAGTTGGATGCCTTTGTTAGAAGAAGCATTCAAGCAATATTCGATATGAGACCACCAGAAACTAAGGAATTGAAGTTGTTGCTAGTTTACGATGAAGTTCACAGATTATTGCCAAAGTACGGCGGAAAAGGTGGATACACTGCTCTAGAAAGAGGAGTAAGAGAATTCAGAAAGTGGGGAATTGGTATTTTCATGGTATCGCAAGTTTTGCTAGATTTCAAAGGGGCAGTTAGAGCTAACATAGCTAACGAAATTCAGTTGAGAACCAGATATGAAGGAGACATAAACAGAGTTAAGTCTAAGTATGGTCAAGAATATGCAAGCAAAATTACAAAACTAACAATAGGTACTGGTTTGTTCCAGAATCCAGAATACAACCATGGTAAGCCATGGTTCATAAGCTTCAGACCAATATTGCATTCGCCATTTGGCCTAACTGATGAAGAAATTAATCAATATGTAAGTCTAAATAAGAAAATAGAGGAGTTTGAGGCAAAGATAGCAGAATTGAAGAGTAAAGGAGTAGATACATACGACATGGAGATAGAACTAAACATAGCTAAGGACAAACTAAAGACAGGAGCTTTCAAAATGGTAGAAACATACTTAGAGTCTCTGGAAAAAAGACTTAGCAAGTTTGGTGGTAAATGATGCCGTTATTTAAAAAAGCGTTGAAGGAAGAAGAGAGAAAACAATTGGAAAAAGAAAGAGAAGACATTCTTATATTAATTTCCCAACTTGAAGAAGAATTTCAAAAGGCAAATATTACAGAAGCTGTTTACAATGAAACTAAAGAAAAGTACGAGAAAAAGTTAGCTGAAATCAACAAAAAACTTGGGATAAAAGAGGAAAAGAAAAAAGAGGAGAAAAAGAAAGAAGGCGAAGAGAATCCATATAAGCAAGAAGGTTCTGGAGAAGAAGGTCCAGTTTTTATTGACCCTATGAATCCTCCTAAAGAAGCTGAAGAGGTTAAGGTTGAGGAGACAAAAGAAGAAGCTCCAGAAAGCAAGATTGGTGTTGAGCTAGAAAAGATTAAAGCATTTATCGAGTCTTTAAGAGAGACAGATAAGACTTTGAATGAGCAAATTAGAAGTTTAGCAGAAGCTTTAGGAGAAGTTCGTTCGATGGTTTTTCAGACAGACGGAGCTTTAAAAGAGCTTGAAATGAAAGTTGAGAAGTTAGCTAGTGATATAGAAGAATTGAGACCCGAAAAAATAGAAAAGAGGATTAGAGATATCGAGAAAAATTTGGAGAGTTTTGAAGTATTTAAAGAGAAAACTGACAAAAAGCTTGAGGATATTGGAGAAAAAGTTTCTAAGATAAATGAATTTTTGAGGAGTGCGGGAAGTTTAGAAAATCTTACAAAAATTTCCAAAGACATATCAGCTAAGGTTAGAGAAATTAAGGAAGTAGTGAGATATATTGAGCGATTAGCCACGCAAGTTGAGAAGGCATTTGTTGAAACGAGTAAAAATCTGGAAGAATTTCCAGTTTTTAAAGCAAGGTTGGACTCTTTAGAAGAAAGCGTAAGAGAACTTTCCAGAAATGTTGAAACTATTAACACAAGGTTAGAAAATGTTGCTACTTTAAAAGACATAGAGTCTTTTAGAGCAGATATAATGTCAATTAGATCTCAAATAGATGAAATTAATAAAGTCTTGCCAATAACTGAAGCTAAGATACCAGAAACTATAAAGAGGCTTAGAGAGGAAAGGGATGATGTTTTGTTGTTAATAAAATCGTTAGAAACAGAGCTTCAACTAGGAAAAATAAGTTTAGGAGATTATAACTTGGCTAAATCTAAGGCTTTGGAAAAACTTAGAAAAATTGAAGATCAGTTAATAGAAGAGTGGAAAAGAATAGAGAAGTTTATAGAGAGTGGAGGGATAGAAGCTATTCCTGTTGTTGAAAAAAAAGAAGAAGTTGAAAATGAAAAGAAGACGGATGAAGTAAAAACTGAAGAAAAAAGAGGAAAAGATACGAAAGAGGAGAAAGCTATTGAAAAACTCAAACCTCAGGATAATAACTTGAAAAATGAGAAAATAGAAACAAAAGAAGAGACGATTAATCTAAAAGAAGCGAAAGTTGAAGATTCTAAAGCCTCTGGAATTTTGAAAGATAGTAAAGATATACAAAATGAAGGAATTGAAAATAAAGAAGTCAAAAAAGAATCTGTTGAACCAAAATTTGTTGAACCAATTAAAGTTAAAGGAAAGCAAGATGTTTTGAAAGTTTTGAAAAAAGTTAAAGAGGTAATGTAGATGGTAGTTATTGGGATAATAAGCGCAAAAGGGGGTGTTGGAAAAACTACTGTTACTTCTAATTTGGCTTCAGCACTAGTAAAATTTTTTGGAAAAAGAGTTTTGGCTGTTGATGGTAATATAACAACACCAAATTTGGGAATTCATTTTGGGATGCTTTCTCAAGAGAATACTTTGACTGAAGTTTTAGAAGATAAGATTGATATAACTCAAGCTATTTACATTCATCCCAGTGGAGTTCATATAATTCCGGCTAGCTTAGGCGCAATGGTAGAGCATCCTGACACTTCTAAGCTTAAAGAAAAAATCGACAGGGTTAAAGATAATTATGATTTTGTTTTAATTGACGGAGCTGCGGGAATTGGAAGAGAAGTAATTTCAACCATAAGGGCGAGTGACCAAATTCTTCTTGTATCTAATCCTGACATGGCAGCAATTATTTCTGGATTGAAAGCTAAGAAAATAGTTCATGCTTTGAACGTTCCATTAAGAGGTTTAGTTTTGAATAAGGTGGAAGGAAAAGATCATGAGATGAAAATAGAACAAATAGAAGAACTAACTGAAGCAAGAATTATAGGACAAATTCCTTTTGACAAAAAAGTCATTGAATCTATTTCTAAAATGACTCCAGTTGTTTTGCTTGATGGAAGAACAAGAGCCTCAAGATCTTTTAAGAAATTAGCTGCAGAAATTAGCGAAGAATTTTATGTGGAAAAAGAAAGCATTTGGGATAAAATAAAAAGGCTCTTTCGTTTGAGATAAGTTGTATATTTAAATACCTCATCTTTAACAAAATTGTTAAGATTAATAACTCAATTTATAATTAAATATCAAGGGTAATATTTTGAGTGGAAGCTTTTCTTCATAGAGGAGTAAAAGAATAAATCCTTTTCTATTCATATTTTCTCATGAAAGTTAACAACTTATCAGTGGTAATTTCGTTACTTTCATTACCATTAATTAAAGAAGCAGTTAAGGTATTTTCTAGCAGTATTTTTTATTGTTCTTACAACAAAAACATTATTTTAGACGCTAGTCTTCAAACTTATTCCTTGCTAATGTGTGCCTCTCCACTCTCATACTTTTTTGTGGTATTTCTTTCTTTTCTTGCTATGTTTGGCGTTTCTATCACATTTCTTTTACTCGAAGACAGAAGAATGAGTTCTTTAATGCTGATACTTTCATTTTTCTTTCTTTTTACGGATATCTTGCTTTTCTTCTACGGAAAAATCAGCTATCTATTCTTACTTCCTTTTTTACCTTTCATGCTATCTACTTTTATAAAAATTGAATAAAAGTCTCATTCTGAGATAAGCTCAAGAAACATCCATGCGTTAAAAACACAAATATGTTCTTTGATTATTTGCTTAAGCAGAGTATCTGTATCTTTGCTTTTGGTAAATTCATCAATCGTTATTACTCGAGGAGAGACTTTACCAAAAGTAACAAAAGATTCCTCAAGAATTCTTTCTATTTTTTCAGTTTTATTATTCGTGGTTATAAAAAGTAAGTCTAAGTCGCTTTCTTTTTCAGCAGCTAATCTAGCATAACTTCCAAAAACAAGTATGCAAACTACATTGTTTGGTAAATTCTGCAAAAGTTGAATGAAGGGGCCTTTTAAGCTTTTATACTTAACGAAAAACTCCTCTTTCTTTTGCATTTCTATCAAAGAAAAAACCAACTTCCCATTTTCACTTTTGAGGTTCGGATAAATTTTTTTCATACGATTTTTTCCGACCTCAACTTCTTTTATTACCTCAGAATTTTTAAGGTCGTTTATATGTTTGTAAATGATGTTTGGTGCAGTACTTGTTTCTTTTACTAATTCGGAAATGTTTATACCTGGGTTTTCGTAGATTTTTCTCAACACTTTGTACCTAGATTTTGTTATAGGAAAAATCATGCTATCTGCTCCTCCACGAATTTAACAAACTTCTTTGCAAACTCAAGAACAAGTTCAGCATCTTCTTTGGAAAGTTCTTTCCATTTAATAACGTCGTATTGACTTACTTTCCTTAAAGAATATGCTATTTCAAAAGCAGTAAAGTCAGAAAATTTGGAGTGAAGCTTTCTTAACTCTTCATAAAACTCATTTGGAATTAATCCTAAATGTTTTAACGCTACTATAAGACAAATATGGTCTTTTGAGAACATTTTGGCTTTCTTTATTAATAAAGCATTAGCGGCATGATGAATAGAATAGTAAGCTTTAATTATAGTCCAATCCCAGCAGTCATCTTCAAACTCTTTTATAGCTCTACTCAAATCGTGCTTCGCTTTTTCTAAATGCAAAATAGCTTCTGAAGCATCGATATTTATGAATTTCTTTCGCGAAGCACAAGTTTCATAATAAGCTTTGATTGAGTCTTCTCTTGTTGGAAGCTTAGAACCTATTTCTTCCAAAACCATATATAAAATTATATATGCACGTATATAAAATTATATATGCGGCTTATCGAAGTTTGGAATGAATAATTTCTCTCACTTTTTCAATCTCAGAAGGTTTAAACGCCTTTAGGTCCGAAAGCCTTTCTTTTAAAGATGAAACCCCATCCAAGCTTTCAGAAATTAAAATAGCAACAGAATCTTCTGCTTGCTCTTTTATCCTTTTAAAACTTTCTATTTGTTTGTCTAGATTCTCCTTTGGATCAAGGACAAAAATACAAGATTTATACATTTTCAACGGAACTTTTTCAGCATCAGTAAAAATTTCTATCGAACGAGAAATACCATCAGAAATAGAGGGCTGGATTTCTTGTTGTAAAGATGTTGGTAGGATAAGAAGCACTTTCTTTTCCTTTCTTTTCCTGCTTAAAACCACAAAAAAAGAAATTAGCGTCAAAATTGTTAGCATTAAAACATAAGTGATTATTGGATAAGTTTGCGAAAATATCATTTAGAATATTGTTTTCTCGATTAATAAGATTTCACCAACAGCTATGAGTAAACTTCCAAATATTGCAAAAATCTCTGAAAATGGAAGCTTCAAATATACCTCAAAATCATTTACTGCAATAACGAAATTGAAACCAATCATTATCAAGGCAAGATATCTTTCTCCACCTCTTGAAATGAAAAAGTAAATAAATGAAAGTGGTAAAACAACAAAAAAACCAGAAATTCCTAATAAGAACATGTTAATGTTTGGAGGACATTCCATTTCAGTATAAGTTGTCATAATGCTTGTATCAAACAAAACGATTCTTACTGGTTTACAACCGGCATACAATCCAAAAATAAAATGGCCAAGCTCGTGTAAAACTATAGTAGAAAAAGAAAAGAGGATGGTTATCAGAAGAAAGTAAAGGAATATCTTGGCGTAAAGTTTAAAAAGCTTTGCTTGTGCTTTTTTCATTTTTTACATTAAATTTCGAATTAATAATTATGGAAAAAGTCAACCTGGCAATAATTTTTTTGATATTGGCAATAGCGTTTTTATACTTCTTTAAGCCACAAATTACAGGCCTCTTTATTGGTTTTGGAGAACCTACAAATGCTACTTGGTTTAATACTACATGGCATTACAGGATTAGAATAGACATTTATTCTCCTACAGATAGAACAAATTGGCCCGTGGAAATAAAAATAAACTTTACTGATTTATTGCCAAGCGGAACGTTTGATGAAAATTCGTTAAGACTTTTTGAGTATAGCTCAGATGGAAGACTTCTGTACGAAGTTCCAGTTCAATTTGATAAAGATGATAATTACAATGCATCTTATAATGCAGTAGGTACAATTGTTTTCATTTTAAATGGCACGACATTGCAAGGTCAAAACAGAACATTCTATATTTACTATGATTCAATTGAAAATGGACAAAAAGAAAGCAAGACATACGCAACTAATCTGACTTATTATGTTGATAGTTTAGGAAGAATAAATGTTAACACAACAGAACTTGCTGTTTACATAGACACATTTAGGCAAAACTATTCTGGTATATATCAGGTTGTGAGAAAGTTAGACGATATCAACATAGTAAATGTTGATGAAACACAAAAACCTATCGAATATACCGAACTATACAATGGGACAAATACTTTAACTTTTGATCTTAGAAACAATTCAAACAATTTATTAATTATTCCTGGACCAGTTAGAGTGACATTGATTCAAAAAGGTTATGAAATAGATTCGAACTCGCTTTCTCCAACAAATGAAGCTTTCTTAGAGAAGAGGTATTACTTTTATAACAATGCAGGAGATACTTTTAGCTCTTTCATAAAAGTTGAGGGAAAAATTTACAATTTAAAAAGTCACTCAATAAACAGATCATCGACACCAGCTGGAGCTATTGCTTTAGATTTGAATAGAAGCTTTTCAATTGATCCGAATTTTGTTACTGGAAACCAACAAAATCCATATTCATATGTTTTAGCTGGTACAACTTCTTACAATTTGGCAGGAGGTCTAATTAACTTAAATTCATATTCTTCATTCTATGCAAAAAATGAAACCGAAACTCTCGGAAGAGTAGGTTTGCATCTAGAAGAAACTCAAATACAACCAAATGGCTACATAAACTTCTCTTCTATACTCTTCTTTGGTGCATATGAAGCTATCATGCCAGGAACTATTTTTGAGAATGTTAGAAGAGCAGCTTCAAATCCAGAAGTTATAAGTATAAGCAAGCCAGAAAAAATCTTTGTTAACGTTAGCATAAAAACGAATGCAACAATTTACAACAGAAATGAATATGTTTTGCTTGAAGTAAATATAACAAACGACCCATATCAATTAGCAAAGTATCTAAATGCAACAATAGACTTTGGAACTTTGGATAAATCAGACGATTTAACAATACAACTTTTTGATGATGGTACTCATGGCGATAAACAAGCGAACGATAAGATATACACAAACTACTTTTTAATTCCGACAAACGCTCAAACAGGCACTTGGAAAATAAATGTTTCAACTTATGACAAATATTTTGTTTTCTTGGATTCGCATGAATATTCTTTTGAAGTTACAAACATTTTTAACGTTAATGTCTCAGTTTTAAACAAAATACTGATGGAAGGTTTAACTAATTTTGCTATTGTGAATGTTAAAAATTACAGAAACGATTCATTCATTCCTGGAGCTTTTATAAATTGTTCTTATGGTAGCTATTATACTACTAATTTCACAGATTATGGTAATGGAACTTACTTGGTGAATTTCACTTCTCCTCCATATGGAAACTATATTCTAGTTTGTAATGCAAGTAAAGATGGAAACTATGGTATTGGTCAAGATACTTTCTTTTCTCAGGCTGCAAAAACTCAGGTGAAAGTAGAACCTATTCCATCTTCAGTTGTTTTAGCTAACGTTTCCTATTATTATGGTGAAACTTTTGGATTTTATGTAAATGCATCTAACATTGGTTATGGAATTGCTTATTCAGCAAACATAAGCTTCGAAACCCCTAGCGGATGGAGTTATCCATCTGAACCAAATTATTGTGGCGATATTGGTCTGGGAGAATTTTGCTATAAATATTTCACTATAACTGCCCCTCAAAACACAATAGGAAACTTTAGTGTTAATATAACAATTAGATGGGGAAATCCAGATGGAACAATTTCTACAAACAAAACTCAAATAAATATAGCAATTTTGCCAAATCCTATAATCAACATCTTAGAACAATCTATAACAGTCAAAGCTAAAGATGGTTTGTTGACGTTTCTAACTAACTTCACAATTTCATCAGAAGGAAACTATCCTCTAGAAAATATTCAGATTTCATGCATTGAAAGCATTTGTCAAGATTTCAACATATCATTTAACCCTTCTTCAATTTCAAGTTTGCCACAAGGACAAAAGGTTAATGTCAGTATAACATCTCAAATACCATTAGGCTATCCAGCAGGATCATACAAGCTAACGATAAATGCTTCTACAAATTACTCATACGACACATTCAATTTAACAGTAGTATTAGACTCAAAAACGAATGTTTCAATCGATTTAGACAAATATAGCTTTATAACATCAACAATTACCCAATATTCCGGAGATTCATTTGTTTTTAGCTCGGCTATAAAAAACATTCTTAATACAAGCGCAAGAGATGTTAACATAACTTTGATTTTACCATCTGGCTGGTCTTCAAACTCTTCACTAGAAAAATGTGGAGATTTGAGAAGTGGAGAAACTTGCATTAAATCATTTAATGTTAGCATACCACCGAAAACCTCAACTGGCACTTACAATGTTTTTGTTTATGTATATTGGAAGAATTTAGACAACGGCGTTTCCTATAATTCTACAACTATTCAAGTAGCAGTCTTATCAAATCCTTTGTTAAATGTATTTGAAACCAATTTGAGCAAAAAAGTTGAACCAAGTAAAAATTCTTACATAGGGAACTTTACAGTTCTTTCTATTGGTAACGATAGGTTATACAACATAAGATTTTCTTGCGTTCAAGGAAAATGTAGCGACTTTAATTTCATTTTCACACCAAGCTTAATTTCATCTTTAGATGCAGGCATAAATTATAGCGTTGCTTTGAGCGTTAGCATTCCATTCAACTATCTAGCAGGAAGCTATCAGAGTTTAATAAATGTGACTTCGGACAATTCAAAAAACTACGATACTTTGCTTGTGATAATTAATGTTAGCGAAAACAGAACTTGGGATATTTATCCAATAGAGTGTAAAAAATCTGAATTTCCTACCGAAGGAATAGCTTGCGAAATAAATGTGTATAATTTGGGTAACGCAAACATAACTTTTTCGATTTCCCCAGAATACGGCAATTACACTAAAGTAAATGAAACAAGTTTTGTAATTGAAGCAAATAAGACCAAAAAAGTTTCTATACTTTACAATGTTACTGGTGTTCCAGAAGGAATCTACAATTCAAACTTTACAATTTCAGCTTTAGAAGATGATGCTAATCCTAAAAATAAGACATTCTATGTTACTCTCTTGCCATATTCTCCTCCAGAAATCCAAATTTATTTTGATAAAGATGAAATAGAACAAACTCGAAATATAAGGATTTTTGCTAACGTTACTGATAAAAGTGGAACTGGAATCAAATCAGTTAATGCATCAGTTCAACAACCAAACGGAAGTATATCTACTTCTCGAATGACATTTTTGACTTCAAATGGCAATGTTAGTACTTTCTATGCAGACTATCCATTTGTTAGTGGAGGAAGCACATATGATGTTGGAATTTATAATGTAACTGTTACTGCCGAAGACAATGTAGGTAATATAGGAAACAGCACGTCTTTCTTCAAGGTAAGAAGGACTTTTGTTGCTATAGTCTCAACATTTTCTGATAAATATTATCAAGGGGATACAGGTTCAATTTACTTTTTGGCAAGAGATTTTGAGGGAAATCCAATAAAAGATGTTAAGGTTTCTTTTGAAATTTACAATCCTCAAGGAGTTTTGATTTTCAAGAGTCAAAATTACACTACAAACGATGATGGAACAATATTGCCACCTCCTAGCTTTTACTTGCCATCAGATTCTATTGTCGGCAACTATACTTTGATTGCTAACGCAGTTTTAGAGCTAGGAAATATTATAACAACAAAGAATGTTAGTTATAACTTTTCTGTTTTGTTAAGAAGCATAACAGTTACTGGTTTGTTTGCTGATATTTCAACTTCTGTTGTTTGGTATCCAAACAATATCATGAAATTCGGAATTTTAGTTTACAATGGAGAAGGAAAGCCTGTAGATCCGGATTTCATGAACTTGACAGTTTATGATCCAGCTGGAAATGTTTATCTTTCAGTTAGTCTAGCACAAATGAATAGAGAATCAGTCGGCTTTTACTCTTACAAATACGCAATGCCTGTTAATACACCAAGCGGAATGTATTTGGCAGTTTTGAACGTTTCAAAAGGAGACTTCAATACAATGAAGTTAGCTTCATTTAGAGTGGCAATGGGAGGACCATACGACCTTAAAGTCATTCCATTGCAATATGAAGTTGCTCAAGGAGAAGAATTACCATTCAACATTTTGGTTATAAATATGGGAGAAGTTTCACAAGATGTTTTCATCGAATATTGGGTCTCCTCCGTTGATGGTAAAAAGTACTTCTATTCTTCTGAAGCAGTTTATACTCCATCTCTAACAAACAAAACATTCTTAAGAACGGCTTACATATTTAGTGATCAGCCATTGGGAACTTACTTCATAAATGTCAAAATGACTTATGATTATGTTCAGCCACCAATTTTAGCTAATGCGACTTTCTTAGTTGTTGCGAGAAATGTTACTCAAGTTGTAAGACCAATACAACAAGTTCCAATACCAACTGGTCAAATTATAGTTCCTACTCCATTGCCAGTACCAACAGCTAATTTGACAGCTTCAATATTGATTGAGAAATTCAATCCTAATATTTCATTAGCGAGAAATTCCATAAAAACAGAGTTGGTGACTGTTAGAAACACTGGTTCTCTAGATTTGTCGAATGTTAGTTTGATATTAGTAGGTTTTCCAGTAAATTGGTTCAACATAACTCCTTCTAATTATTATTCTCTAGCTCCAAACGCAACTGCAGTCTTTGCTATAACTTTCAACATTCCCAAAGAAGTAAGCATTGGTAATTACACAGCAACTTTAGTTGCGTCTTCTAATCTGATTTCTGATAGCAAACAAATCAACATAATAATCTATAGAAGCCTTAGAGAATTATTGGAAGAAGAGATTTCTAAGTTAGAAGACGAGTTAGCTCAGCTAATTATTGATACAAAAATTGCTGAGAAAGAGGGAAAGGATGTTAGTGTTGTTAAAGACATGATAAACTCAATAAGAGATGAAATTCTGAAAGCTAGAGACAACTTGAGTAAAGAGAATTATGAAAGTGCGATGAAGAATGTTGAGAATGCCAAAATACTTTTGGAGAGAGCAAGAGATTTGCTATCTAAGCTTACAGTAAAAGCTAAAGCTTTTGTAATACCATTTTGGTTAATAGCTGCAATAGCAATGGCAATATTAGCAATAGCTAGTACAGTTTTGATTTTGAGAAAGAAGAAGAAAGAGGGAGAAAAAATAAGATTACCAACATTCTTACCAGCTGTAAAGCTTGCAGAACAAATTAGAAAGAAACCAAGCAAGGAAGAAATACTAGCAGAAAAAGAAAATGTTTTGAGAGCTTTGAGAGCTTTGGAGAAAAGTAGAGAAGAAGGGCTAATATCAGAAGCTGCTTATAGGGCAATGAAAAAGAGTTTAGAGGAAAAATTAGAAAAAATAGAAAAGAAGTTGTAGAGTACTATCAAATAGTTGCATTGAGTTTTCTAAAAAAATAAAAAAAGAAATTAGTAGGAAGCAACGACTGTTAGTGTTCCTAACTTCAATTGGCCTGCTGGAATTCCCTTTGGAACATATGCACTTATGTATGTTATTCTATAGATATCTCCAGGTGTTAATGTTCTTGTTGTCAAATATGCTGAATTTCCACAACTTCCGAAACCAGGTCTCTTATCATATCTGTAAACGTAAATCTTACTACAATCTGATGCTACTGCTACACATACAGGCTCACCACCAAAAGCTGCTCTTCCACTAACGCTAAAGTATCCAAAGTTTGCATCTCCTCCATTTCTAGTAATTCCAGTTGTTGTTGGTGTTCTTGCTACTGTACTTCCATCATCTGGTATGTCTGATATCGCAAAACTTGCGCCCGTATCATTACATCTATTGGTTGTTGTATCAGCGCCCGCAGCCCATACATATTCAAAGCTTGTGTTTTTGTAGAAACCCCAGGCCTTTACATTAGTTACACCACTAAAGTCAGTCCCACTAATAGCATCTGTCCAGTTCCACTCTATTCTCCCTACAAACTTTGGAAGATTGTCAAGATCTCCTTTTACTACAATAAGGCCAGCGGCACTGTATTTGCTTGGGTCACCAGTTCCATAAGGTCTTGTCGTTTCATCAGTTAAAGTACTTGCATAGATGTAAATGTTAGACACGTTTAATGAACCAGTGTTTTTTACATCAACATATTGAACAGCACCAGCAGATCCTGGATTTATGTTGGTCCAATTCAGATAATTCGGAACCACTGTTATTTCGGCTACTGCAGCAACTGTTACATTAACTGTTATGTTTGCTGATGTTTCAGCAGCTATTGCTGGAATTAATGGCATTGCTAGAAAAACTATAGCAAAGATTATTGGCAGAAGTGTTTTCAGCGACATGTTTCTCATAAAATTATTGGTTATCTGCATTTATAAACGTTAATGTTTAACTATAATGTATATTTTGAAGTTAACAATTAATGTTTAGCGTTAATGTTAAATACTCATGAAACAAATAAAAATATGGCAAAGAGCTCGGAAGAAACAAAAGAAAAAATTTACAGGATAATCAAAGAAAACCCAGAAGGGTTAACAATTCAGGAAGTTGCGAAAAAAGCTGGCGTTAGCAGAATAACAGCGAGCATTTACATTCATGAACTTCTTGGTGAAGGAAAAATTACCCAAAGAAAAATAGGTGCCTATAGAATTCTTTTCCCCAAAGAGAAAGTAATTGAAGAAGTAAAAATGAAAGAATTGGTAGAGAAACTGAAGAAAAAATCTTAGAACTTTTGTTTCATTTGACTTTATTTTAAATTTAGCAATTCGTTTTAATTATCCGCTCAGAAAAGATATTATGAAAAAAGTAATTTTGATATTGTTTGTTTTTATCGCTAGCTTGTTCTTCTCTAAAATTTCCTTATCTCAACAATACACAGTTGGCGTTTCTCCACCAATAATAGATTTAGGAGATGTGAATAGAGGGGAGACAAAAAGTGTAAAATTTTACATTGTTTCCCCTTCAAACGAAGAAATGTTAGTACATCTTATTCAATATCCAGACAACTTAGATTTCGTAAGAGCTTACAATTTTGGCGCAATTGTCAATTATTCTGAAGAAGATGTTTCAAGTTGGATTAAGTATTTTTCAAATCCAGTTTTACTAAAACCGCAACCACAACCATTACAAACCCCAATCGGTAAGATAACTAACTGGAGAGAAATAAGTTTCCTTCTTTCCCTTCCAAATAATGCAGAACCAGGATATCATTCTTTTGGCATTCAACCAGAACCAGAATTTGTTGGTCAAGCCGGTGGTCAAGTTGGTGTTGGGATAATTGCTGTTACAAAAGTAAACGTTATCTTTAGAGTTCCAGGAGAAGCGATAAGGAGTGGAGAAATTATAGATGCTTTGGGAGAGGGAAACAAAGTTAGAATTTTCTTTAAAAACACAGGAACTGTAACGATGAAAGTTATTGCTAGCGGAGAGATTTATTACAACAATAAAACTTATTCTTTTTCTTCTGCTAGAGAAACTGTGAGATCAAATGAACTAAAAGAAATTGTTGCTTTTGTAAGTGAGCCATTAGAGGGAAATCTTGACTCAAAAATAACAGTTGATTATACGAGCGATAAACTTGAGAAGAAAATGGTTATAAATTTTGTGAAAAAACCAACTCAAGTTCAAAAACCAATTGACTTAACGTTTTTAATTTATATCATCTTGGCAATAGTAATAATTTTAGTAGCAAGGTGGATTTATGAAAAGAGCTAGAAGAGATAAAAAGCTGATAAATTTGTTATTTATACCGCTCTTTGCTATACTTTTGTTTTTCATAATCTTCTTTCCAAAAGAGGAAAAACAAGCTTTTGTAAAAAATTATACGATAGAGAAAAAAAGTGGAATCTTTTTTGATTACGAGATTACACGATACTATGCTGCTGCTAAAGTTATTGAGGTAAAACCTGGGGAAAACTATACTCTTGGAGTTGTTACAGATCCTTGGAATTTGAATTTTGGTGAAATTCCAGGAGGAGGAAGTTATGCAAGAAGATTTATCGATTTACAAAATTTGAGAGAGAAGAAAGTGAGAGTAGAGTTGTATTCAATTGGAAACATTTCTAAAAAAGTAAAGTTTAGCGAAGATTCATTCTGGCTCAATCCAAATGAAAAGAAAAGAATAGATGTTTATTTCTTTACTAATGAAACAATTTCTGGCTTCTTTGAAGGAGAGATTAGAGTTGAAGTAAAAATACCAAAGTATGACTTTATCTATTCGTTGTATGGAATTTTTGGTGATCTAAAGTGAAGAAGCTTTTGCTACTTTTTTTGGTTATTCTTTTCGTTTTTACTGTTGGAAAGTCTTTGATGGTTAATGTTGATGTAAGAGATGTTTGTTCTATTGAGATAAAAAGTTTGAATGCTTCTTTAGAAGGTTTGCCAAAAATAGATGCAGAAATTTACAATTCTGGTAGCCTTCCTTATACATTTAGAGTTTTGATAGAAGGAAAAAATATAGTTTGGAGTTCAAAGATTTTTGAAGCTCCAGGAGATTTGAAGAGAGTTATCTTGTACTTTCTGCCTTCTAATGGAACAAAAATGAAAATTTATTTTTGCAACAAGATTTTTGAGAGAGATCTAGAAACAAAAGAAAAAGTATTTCAAGAGGGGAACTGGTTTTCCATAAACAAAGCAAGAGTTTATTCTAATTTCATTGTTTTGGAAGTCTTTTCTAATGTTTCTAGCGAAGTTGTAATAATGCCTTTACAATATCCGGAGAATTTGATTGTTGAGAGCTATGTTGGGAGATTAAAAACCGGAAAAAATTTTGTCAAGATAAATTTTGAGGGAGAGATAACAAGCGAGAGAAAAATGAGTTTTGTTGTAGCTACCATAGATGGAAAGTGTTTTTCGATAAATGAAGTAAAGCTTGAAAAGAAGGTTGGATTAGAGTATTGGTTTTTCTGCATTTTGGATATTTTTAGAATTTGGTTATATTGAAATCTTCTATAAAAATTTCAAACATAAGAAAACCTATTCAATTTCCTTTAATGGGATAAGTTTAATCTTTCCTTCTTTTCTCTTTTTCTCAAGCCTTTTTATATATTCAATTTCCTTTCTTGTTGGAATTTCTTGTCCTAATAATCTACTTTCCACTATCATTGAAACTTTTCTTATCTCGCTTTTTATTTCCTTTAGCTCACAAAAATGAATTTTTTATACGCCGGGTAGAGTTTGAAAAAATTAAGAAACGCTGTTTTAAAATTTTAACCTCATATTTCACTTCCATCAGGTTTCACAACTTCTATCATATCCTTAACTTTTTTGAAATCTTTATCAAGTGTTATAAGTCTCTTAACTTCTGGTATTGATATAGCAGAGACAAAATGTATAGAGTCTGCTCCAGACAAACCTTTTGATATAGATATAGCAACGCATGAGTTCATAAACTCCTCAAAATCTAAGGCATACCATACATAAAGATTCGGTAATTTTATTAACTCTTGTAGAAAGTCCAAAGCATCTTTTGGAGAGGAGTTTCTTGAAATAAAGCCACCTATTTCAGCTAAACCAAAAATCGATATTACAGCTTCTAATTTTCCAGATTTAACTTTCTCCATTAGCTTTTCAGCCTCTTTGTGATTTGGATCGCTTGGAAAATAGGCAGCGATTATCACAGAAGAATCGATATAGTCCATCAAATTCCCTCTCTGTGTTTCAAAAATTCTTCAACTTCTTTTCCTTTTACTCCTTTCCACTCAGGTTTTTCTGAAATTTTCTTACCAAGCTTGAGCAATACTTTGTGAGCCAGTGGTGTTTTTGTTATAATTTTTTTCTTAGAGATAGTTATTATTAATTCGATTGTTCTTTTTTCTGTTAAATCAAGTTTATTTCTTTCCCTTATTCCTATTAAGCCAGCCGGTAAGCCTTCCTTTACAAACCTTTTTATTTCTTTTTCCTCCATTAATTTACTTGCAAAACCAGTTTATATTTATATATAGGCATTGAACATACGAAAGATATATCCTATTGATGTTGCTTATGATGAAGATTTAGCTGAATAGGCTGTATAAAATTCAAAAAAGGTGGTCGAATGGATAAAAAAGAAATTGAAAAAATAAAAGAGGAAATTAAAAAGTTTAAAGAAAAGATTGGTGCCGATAAACTGATAATATTTGGTAGTTTTGCGAGAGGAAACTTTAATGAACATAGTGATATTGATGTTTTGATTGTCAGCAAGAAGTTTAGAGGCAAGAGGTTCTACGACAGATTAAGAGGTTTATGGTTAAAATGTCCTTTAGACTTACCAGCAGACTTTATTTGTTATACACCAGAGGAATTTGAAAAATTGAAAAAAGAGGTTTCTATAGTTTCAGAAGCATTGAAAGAAGGAATTGAAATTTAAGACAATAGCAAAATCGTATTACTACAAATTTAACAACCATTTCCACAATGGCACAAATTTTACTTTTTTTCCATTAATTTCAACTAAATCTTCATAGTCACAAGTTATTATGATTAATTTGTTGCACTTTAATTGTTCGGAAGCTTTTATCAAAGCCTCAACTTCTCTTTTCTCAACTTCTTCTTTTTTGCTTGCATAAGTAACTTGAATTAATTCTTCAGTGTTAAAATTT